>Ga0315289_10004675_pt1 | contig 20334 bp, 18 predicted proteins | sample YL17G11_40_MG_FD_203452 | JGI IMG/M metagenome (GOLD analysis project Ga0315289, IMG submission 203452) | Sediment microbial communities from Yellowstone Lake, YNP, Wyoming, USA - YL17G11_40 | ecosystem: Environmental > Aquatic > Freshwater > Lake > Sediment | place: USA: Wyoming | collected... | reverse complement strand
AGAATCCTCCTTATGGCTGGGCCCTGCCTGGAGGATTCGTCGATTATGGAGAATCACTGGAAGAGGCAGCTCGGCGGGAGGCTAAAGAAGAGACGTCTCTCGATATTAGACTCAAGTCTCAACTCCATACCTACTCCGACCCAAAGCGTGACCCTCGCCAGCATACGATTTCAACAGTCTATGTGGCCACAGCAAAAGGAAAACCCAAGGCCAAGGACGATGCTCAGGAAATCAGGATATTCCGGAGAGGAGAAATCCATTTTCCTCTTGCCTTCGACCACAGCCAAATAATCGCCGATTATTTTCGATGGAAAAAAGAAAGATGAAAGAAAAAAAGAAAAAACCAGATAATGATATCGAACTCAAGGAAGTCCATAAAGTCTGGGGACCGGTAGAGGCTGAGGTGATCAAAAATTTTCTCGAAAGCAGCGGGATCCTCTGCATTCTTAGAGGGGAGGTTGTCCAGTCAGTCTCTCCTATTTCTGTGGATGGGATGGGAGAGATAAAAGTTCTGGTCTCAGAAAAAGACTACGATTTAGCCAAGAAGCTTCTCAAATCCCCCAAAATCTGACCTCAACAACTCAATCCATTCCGACACTTTCTTTTTTGTGCACTTCCCTATTCTGTTTGACAATGCGCCTAAGGTGTTCAAGACGAAATAATAAAAGTAATTAATTTTATTATATCTCTATGGCGTGTGGCCAGAGGAAGCAGGCCATCTCTTTTTACCTGATTATCTAATAGCGCATCGCTAAGCTCCAGCCGAGGCTGCCTGAAATACTGCGCTCATATTTATTATTATTCTCCAGATAGTAGCTTCACTTACTTCCATACTATATATAGAAAAATAAAAAAATAATGAATTTTTTTCTTGACATTATGCTTTTTCTCTCATATATTTCATAAAAAATGGGAAGGAACGGGAAAAATTGGGAAATATGTTGATAGGAAGCTACACAGCACGGTTCGACAAGAGCGGCCGAATAAAAATTCCGGAGAAATTTCGTATCTCCATCGAAGAAAAGTACGGCAAAGATGTTTTCGTTACTTCTTTGACAGATGAATCTGTCCAAATCTACCCCCTTCCCGTCTGGGAAAAGCTCTCGGGCATTTCTGATGAAGGGACTCTTCATCTCAAGCCTGCTATAAGAAAATTCATGATCAGAGTGAACAGGAGAGGAAATCATAATCAAATTGACTCCAAAGGACGCGTCTTGATCAGCCAGGTCTTAAGAGAAAGAGCAAACCTCGAAGAGCAGGTTGAGGTTATCGGGCTTTCCAATCACTTAGAAGTCTGGAACAAAAACACGCTTGATGCCTCACTCGAGGAAAAACCCTTGACAAATGAGGACTTTGAAAACATTTCCCAGCTCCTGCCCCAGGGGAAAGATAAATGAACGGGAACGGCCATACCCCTGTTCTCTTAGAAGAAGTCCTGGATTATTTAGGTATCGAAAGACCTGGAGTTTATATCGACTGCACCATCGGCCTGGCCGGACACTCCCTGGAAATTATCAAAAGAAACCCAAAAGCAACCCTGATTGGATTCGATATCGACGAAAAGTCCATTTTAAAGGCAAGGGAAAAGCTCGAACCTTATGCCGACCGCGTCAAGCTTTATCATTCGGATTTCAGGTATCTTCCGGACCTCAAGATGGACTTCTCTCGTGTCAGGGCCGTTTTGCTCGATTTAGGAATCTCTTCTTTTCAGCTTGATAACCCGGAAAGGGGATTCAGTTTCAGCCGCGAAGGCCCGCTCGATATGAGGATGGACTTGCGTGTCAAAATAACGGCTGAAAAAATCATCAACAAATATTCAGAGCACAAGCTGGCTCAAATGTTCAAGGAATACGGCGAACTCAGCCAAGCAAAAAGACTTGCCAGAGAAATTGTTTCCAGAAGAAAAGTTGAAAAAATTGAGACAACAACCCAGCTCTGCCGCATTGTTGAAGAGATCTGTCATTGGAGGCCTCAGAAAGGGAAGATTCATCCCGCGGCAAAAGTTTTTCAGGCTATTCGCATTGAGGTCAATCAGGAGCTGGAAAGCATCTCCAGATTCTTGGAAAGGATAACTCAAAAAATTCCTAAAAAGGCACGCATCGCAGCCATTTCCTTCCATTCCTTGGAAGACAGAATCATCAAGCACACTTTTGCCGCTCTCGCCGTCCCGGTCAACTCTCATCCTTACCTTAAAATTCTAACAAAAAAGCCGGTCGTCCCTTCGGAAGAAGAGATTGCCATGAATTTCAGGGCGCGGTCAGCCAAACTCAGGGTGGCCGAGAGAGTTTAAATGGTAAGAAAAAAATTCAGGAAGAAAGAAATCATGCTTGTCGTGGCCTTCACCGTTATCGTCGTCTTTGTTCTCTCCTTTTACATCTGGCATCAAATGGAATCCGTGAGGATAGGTTACACGATAAACGACCTCAAGAAAAAAGTAAAAGAGCTGAGCGAAGAAGTTGAAAAATTGGAAGCAAAAAGATCCCAGCTTCTTTCTCTTGAAAGAGTCGAGAAGGTGGCAAAAGAAGAGTTGAACTTGGCAGAGCCTCGAGAAGACCAGATCATCCGAGACGATTCCAATCTTTGACGGGAAAAAGGCTGATGAGCATCCTCTACCAGAATAAGGCCTACCGAAGAACAATCATCATCTCTTTCCTTCTCGTCTTCTGGCTGACGATCATCATCATCCGCCTGCTCCAACTCCAGGTTTTTGAACATGCCCGATGGAAAGAAGAGGTTCAGGGGCAGAATCAGGATGAGGTGAAAATTCTACCCAAAAGAGGAACGATTTATGACCGAAGAGGGGATATTATGGCCAGCAACATTCTCAGAAAATCGGTCTATTATTGCCCCTCTAAAGGTGAGCCTTATGAGCTTCGGATTGAAAAAATAAACACGCTGAAGGATGTTTTGGGATTATCCGAAACTGAGATTAGAAACATAAGGGAAAGAATTAAAAAAAATTCTCCATTCATCTGGATAAAAAGAAAAATTGACCAAAGCTTGGAAGAAAGATTGGGTAAACTCTCGCTGGGCGGCGTTTATCTTGTCGATGAAAACAAAAGGTTCTATCCCCATGGAAAACTCGCTGCCCATCTCTTAGGACGGGTCAACATCGACGACGAAGGCTTGAGCGGAATCGAGTTCAGATACAACTCGATATTGAAAGGCGATAAAGGCGAATATCTCGTCATGAGGGATGCCAAGAAAAGAGAATATCTCATCGAAGTCTTGAAAGAAGGAAAACCCGGCAAGGATTTGAGCCTGACCATCGATGAGACCATTCAGTACTGTGCAGAAAGAGAACTCGAAAAAGCTATAATCAAAACAGAAGCGAACTGGGGGACAGTCATCATTTCCAATCCCTCTACAGGAGAGATCCTGGCCATGGCCAGCTATCCTGCATGCGACTTGAACGGCCCTCCCCAAAATCTGACGATTCTCGAAAGGAATAAAGCCGTCCACTACAATTTCGAGCCCGGCTCAACCTTCAAGATTGTCACCTTTGCCGCAGCCATTGAGGACGGGAAAATAAGCAACCAAGCCATTTTTGACTGCAGCCAGGGATATATTCCTATCGCAGGAAAATATGTCAGAGACCACGAGCGATTCGGAGTTCTGACGTTTCCTGAAGTCATCGTTCATTCTTCCAATGTAGGGACAATACAAATTAGCCGTTCCTTGAGCGAGGATGCTTTTTTCAGGATGATAAAAGCCTTCGGGTTTGGAGAAAAAACAGGAATCGACCTCCCTGGTGAAGAGAGCGGAATCTTAAGGCCTCTCGACGGCTGGACGAGAAGTTCCCTCGCTTTTCTTTCCATCGGCTATGAAATCTCAGTCACGCCGATTCAACTCCTCCAGGCGATAAACATCATTGCCAATAAAGGCATTGTCATCCCGCTCAGGACTGTCAATAAAAAACCAGACTTCCCCAAATTGCCGATGGAAACGAACGTCGAGCGCCAAAGAGTGATATCAGAGGATACGGCAAGAAAATTGACTTCGATGCTGGAGAGAGCTGTCCAGGAAGGAACAGGAATATCAGCTCAGCTTAAAGGCTATAGAGTTGCCGGCAAGACTGGAACTGCCCAGAAAATCGACCCTTCCACTGGAAATTATTCTCCCACCTCCCACGTTGCATCCTTTGTGGGATTTGTCTCTGCTCCGAACCCAGTGCTGTCGATGATTGTCGTTATCGACGAACCCAAGGGCCGATACTACGGAGGAGAGGTTGGAGCTCCTGTCTTTAGAGATATAGCCAGTCATGTTCTTCGCTATCTCGAGGTTCCTCAACAAAAGGATTACCTGCGAAACATCCGAGCTGAGAACCCCTGGAGGCGCGCTGAACGATGAAACTCAAGGACTTGCTCAAAGGAGTCGCCTTTCTGAACTTACATGGAAACGAAAAAGAAGAAATTCAGGGAATTGCCTATTCCTCTAAAAATGTGAAGAACGGCTTCCTTTTTGCTGCACTGAAAGGGGCGAAGGAAAACGGCTTCGATTTTATCGAGGAAGCCTTAGCCCGGGGAGCGGCAGCCATTCTCTCAGAAAGGCCGCGGCCTGATAATATAGAAAAAATCTGGATCCAGGTCTCTGAAGCCCGTCAAGCTTTAGCCTTAGCCTCAGCCAATTTTTACTCCCACCCTTCGGATAAAATGAAAGTCATCGGCATCACCGGAACAAAAGGAAAAACCACAGTCACCTACTTGCTCGAATCGATTATAAAGAAGTCGAATTTCCATCCTGCGGTTATCGGCACGATTTCTTACCGCTGGCCGAATAACACGATTTCCGCTGAGCGCACCACCCCTGAAGCACCGGATTTGCAGCGAATGTTGAGCGAAATGGCTTCGCAGGGTGTGACCCATTGCATGATTGAAGTTTCCTCTCATGCCCTGGACCTCAAACGGGTGCTGGGCATAGGTTTTGATGTTGCCGTCTTCACCAATTTGAGCGGCGAGCACCTGGATTACCACCACTCCCTGGAGAGCTATTTTGAGGCCAAAAAAAAGCTTTTCTTCCTCAATCATAAAAAAAGGACCGCGGTTGTGAACCTGGATGATTCATGGGGAAAAAAGCTAATCGCCGAGCTCCGGAATGAAGAAGTGCTCACCTACGGCCTTGAGCCATCCGCTCAGGTCAGCGGAGAAAATTTCAAATTCAGCCAAAAAGGAATAGAACTCTCGGTCAGATATCCAGAAGGCAAGCTCACGGTCTTCTCTGCCCTTCTGGGAATGCCCAACGTCTACAACATCCTGGCCTCCATTTCCGCGGCTTTGGCTCTGAACATCCCCCCGGCATCGATCAAAAAAGGCATTTCCTCACTCCAAGGAGTGCCGGGGAGGTTCGAGAGAGTAGAAAATCCTTTTGGGTTTAATATTTTTGTTGATTACGCCCATACGGATAATGCTCTCAGGAATCTTCTGGAAACTGTCAGAGGGTTGAGCCCAAAGCGCATCTTTTTGGTCTTCGGAGCGGGCGGAGACAGGGATAAGACAAAAAGGCCAAGGATGGGAGAGGTTGCTGCAGAGCTTGCCGACATGAGCATCCTCACTTCTGATAACCCCCGCTCAGAAGACCCCCTGGCCATAATCTCGGGCATCGAAAAGGGAATCAAAAAAACAGGAAACAAAAACTACAAGATATTAACTGACCGAAAAGAAGCCATTGAATACGCCCTGTCTCTCCTGGAAAAGGGGGATTACCTCGTTGTTGCCGGCAAGGGACATGAGAATTATCAAATCTTTAAAGATAAAACCATCCCTTTTGATGACGCTGAAGTCATCAGGAAAATTCTCAAGGAAAAAAAGTCGAGCTAAATATGGATAACGTCAAAATCCTTTCCACGGTAATAAAAAAACGAAGTAATAGATCAGGCTGGGTGTTTCGAACGGTTTTCCCAACACCCAGCCTGATCTCTACTTTATCAAAGATTTGGTGATGCTTTAATGGTGAGCCTCCGCCTGGACGAAATCGCAGAGAAAATAGGGGGAAGAATCCTTCAGGGCTCTCCTTCTCTCGTTTTCGAGAAGTTCAACATCGATTCGAGGCTGACTGAGCCAGGCGAGCTTTTCTTTGCTTTAGTTGCTGGGCGGAACGGTCATGACTTTGTTCCAGAGGCAATCAACAAAGGGGCATTGGGCGCCGTCGTTTCCCAGAAAATGATATTTCCTGATAAAGATGTCGCCCTGATTCAAGTCAGGGATACTCTCTTTGCTCTCCAGGGGCTTGCCCGGAAAGTTCTTATGGAAAATCCGGTTAAAGTCATCGGAATCACTGGAAGCATCGGCAAGACAACGACCAAAGAATTCATCTTTCAGCTCCTCTCTCGTCGTTTTATCGTGCTCAAGTCTGAAGGGAATTTCAATAACCAGCTTGGCCTTTCCCTTTCTCTTCTCAAACTGACAAACAAGCACCAGGTTGCGCTGCTCGAAATGGCCATGAGCGGTCGTGGAGAAATCGCTTCGCTGACCCGCATGGCTCCGCCTGACATAGCCGTCATCACCAATATCAACCCTGTCCACCTCCAGTTCTTCAAGAGCCTGGAAGAGATTGCGCTGGCCAAGAAAGAAATCTTGGAGGGGACAAAAAACGGCGGAAAGGCCGTCCTCAACGGAGACGACGCCCTGGTCAGGAAAATTGCCAAAAGCTGGAAAGGGGAAAAAATATTTTTCGGCCTTGAAGAGAGAAATGACATCCGAGCCCAAAAAATTCATAAGGCCGGATGGCAAGGAATGTCTTTTGAACTGGTCTACGGGAAAGAGCAGGAGGAAATGTGTGCTCCCTTCTTCTATGAGAGCTACCTCTATGACCTCCTTGCCGCAGCCGCAGTCGGCTGGGCTCTCTCCTTGCCCTTTGAGGATGTTTCCGCCCAAGCCAAAGCGCTCAGGCCTTTGTCCATGAGAGGGTGTCTCATCGCACTGGCCAAAAATATCAAACTTATCGATGATTCCTACAATTCAAATCCGGTGGCTCTGGAGTCAGCTCTGAAAGGACTGGCCGAGTTTTCCTCCAAGAGAAGAGTGGCTGTGCTTGGTGACATGTTAGAGCTTGGAGAAAGAGAGGTTGAGTTCCATCTGCAGGCTGGACGCCAGGTTGCAAAATTGGGATGGGACGAGCTGGTCACAGTCGGCTCCCTCAGCAAACACATGGTTGAAGGAGCTCTTGGCGCGGGAATGAAAAAAAATCAAATCTTCTCCTTCGATGACTCTGATGAAACTGCAGAGAAAATAGAGTCCCTCATCCAGGAAGGGGACCTTGTCCTGGTCAAGGGCTCAAGAAAGATAAAGACGGAGAAAATTGTCGAAAGATTAAAATCAAAGGCGAAATAAAGTGCTTTATTTTCTTATAGTGCCGCTCAAAAAATATTTTATCTACTTCAACGTCTTCCGTTACATCACCGTGCGAACAGCCTTGTCCGGAATCACTGCACTCCTCATCTGCCTGGTTGCGGGCCCATGGGTGATCAAGGTCTTGAAAAAAATGCAGATTAACGAAGCGTTGAGGCCTGACATTCCCCAATCTCACGTCGGAAAAAAAGGGACACCCTCGATGGGCGGCATCTTGCTCACCGCTGCGACCGTTATCCCGACTCTTCTCTGGGGAGATTTGGGAAATACCTATATCCGGATGGCAACAGCGACGATGATATTTTTCGGACTGCTTGGCTTCTGGGATGATTTCCTGAAGATCGTTAAGAAAAAGCCGCAAGGTCTCATCATGCGGCGCAAGCTTTTCTTTCAAATCATCATCTCCGCAGCCATCGGGCTCATCCTTGTTTATCTTGGCCTGTCAGGCGAGTTTAACCTCCATCTGAGTTTCCCTTTCTTCAAGAAATGGTTTCCCTACCTGGGTTGGTTCTACCTTCCCTGGATTATGCTTATTCTCGTCAGTTCCTCGAATGCCGTGAACCTTGCCGATGGGCTGGACGGCCTGGCCATCGGTCTGACCTTTATCAGCAGCACGGCTTTTATGGCACATTGTTACATTGCCGGGCATGCCCCCATTTCTCAATACCTGAATGTCGTCTACGTTCCTCAAGCCGCAGAGCTAACAGTCTTTGTCGGAGCGATGTCAGGAGCCTGCCTCGGCTTTCTCTGGTACAACTCCCATCCCGCCCAAATCTTTATGGGCGATGTGGGAGCCCTCTCTCTGGGAGGAACACTTGGCATAATCTCAATTTTAGTCAAGGAAGAGTTTCTCCTTTTCATGGTTGGAGGGGTTTTTGTCCTTGAAGCTCTTTCTGTGCTTCTCCAAGTTGGCTATTTCAAATTGACAGGCGGAAAAAGAATTTTCAAGATGGCTCCCCTCCATCATCATTTTGAACTCAGAGGATGGTCTGAGGAGAAGATTGTTGTTCGATTCTGGATTGCAGGCATCCTCTTCGCCCTTTTCAGCCTCACTGTCCTGAAACTGAGGTAGCATGGATTTGGAAGGAAAAAGAGTTCTGGTCGTAGGCCTGGGAAGAACCGGAGAAGCTCTCTGCCGCTTTCTCCTCAATCAGGGAGCTTCGGTCACTGTCAGCGAAAAAAAGAGGCCGGAGGAGCTCGGAGCGAAAATCTCTTTCTGGAAGGAACAAAGGGTCGAGGTTGAGGCCGGAGGACACAGCCAAGAAACCTTCCTCCAAGCCGATTTGATCGTCCTCAGCCCTGGGGTTCCCTGGCTTCCTGAGCTCGAAGCGGCAAAAGAGAAGGGGATAAAAATTATCTCTGAGATAGAGCTGGCCTCGAGGTTCTTAAGCGGGAAAGTCGTGGGCATCACCGGGTCGAACGGAAAATCGACGACAGCCACCCTGACTCACAAGATTTTAAAAGAAGGGGGGTTGAAGGCCTACCTTGCCGGCAACATCGGAATTCCTCTGGTCAGTTTTGTTAAGGGGAGCGAAGATGACCATATCTATGTCACCGAGCTTTCGAGCTTCCAGCTCAAATTTATCGAAAAATTCAGAGCCTCAATCTCAGTTCTCCTCAACATCACTCCTGACCATCTCGACTGGCATCCTTCTTTCAAAGATTATCGCGATTCAAAGAAGAACCTCCTGGCTTCTCAAGGACAAGGCGACAGCGCCGTCTTCAATCGAGACGACCCCCTGGTCTGGCCTTTAAGAAAAGAGGGAAAATTCGAGGTCTATGCCTTCAGCCGGAAGCATAAAGTCTCGCCTGGATGCTTCCTCCGAGGAGATTGGATTGTCCTTTCAAACACAAAGGAAGAGGAGCTCGTCAGAGCTTCCGAGATTCCTCTTCTCGGAATCCACAACCAGGAGAACATCATGGCCAGCGCCCTGGTGGGAAACATCCTGGGCGTTCCGCTTTTCAGGATAAAAGACTCAATCAAAAATTTTCAGGGGCTTGAACACCGACTGGAAAAAGTTACGACTTTTAAGGGAATTGATTTTTACAATGATTCCAAGGCCACCAATGTTGACGCCACGCTGAAATCCATCCAGAGCTTTGACCAGAAAATTATCCTCATCCTGGGCGGCAGAGATAAGGGAGGCGATTTTAAGAAATTAAAAAAACCGATAAAAAAAAGGGTCAAAGAAGTTGTTCTCATCGGCGAGGCCGGGGAAAAGATTCAAAAGGCACTCAAGGGCACTGTTCCGATGAAGATGGCCTCCTCGATGGAAGAGGCGGTCAGCCTCGGATACTCATTGGCCGAGCCGGGTGATGTGGTTCTTCTTGCGCCGGCGTGCACAAGCTTCGATATGTTTCAGAACTTCGAGGAAAGGGGCATGGTTTTCAAACAAAAAGTCCTGAGCCTTGAAAGAACGGCTCAATAGGGAAGATTATGGAGATATACAAGCCTTACGGATTTGATAAAGCTCTTTTCTTCACGACTCTAGCCTTGATCACCATCGGGCTGGTCATGGTTTTCAGCGCTTCGGCTTTTTTATCCCATGAAAAATACCATAGCCTCTTCCATTTCTTCGTCAATCAACTCGCAGGAGCATGCCTGGGAATTGTCCTCATTCTCTCTATGATTCCCATCAGGAAGGCCTTCTACCAGAATTTCTACTTCATCCACGGACTTTTGCTCATCTCTTTCATCCTCTTGGTTCTCTGCCTCCTCATGCCGCCTTTGGCCAGGACGAATCGCTGGGTTCAATTTCTGGGATTCCGCTTCCAGCCCTCAGAGCTGGCAAAATTGAGCCTTGTTCTCTTCTTCTCTTACCATCTCGACCGGAAAAAAGAAAAGCTCAACGAATACCAGACTTTTCTTTTCCCTTTGGCTGTCCTCTTTCTCTTCTTGATTCTGATCATCAAGGAGCCTGATTACGGAACAGCCCTCCTGGTCTGCATCATCTGCCTGGCTTTGCTCTTTATTGCCGGAGTCAAGCTGAAATACTTCTTTTATATGGGAATATTCTCATCGGGTCTTTTTCTCTTCTATCTTTTTCAGGCTTCATACAGGCTGAATCGGGTTCTCGCTTTCGTCGATCCTGAAAGAGACTCTCAAGGAATAGGCTTCCAGATCATCCAATCCAAGATGGCTGTCGGCTCTGGAGGACTGATTGGAGTGAGCATCGGGGAAAGTATCCAAAAGCTGTTTTTCCTTCCCTGCGCCCACACCGATTATATTTATGCTATCGTTGGCGAAGAGCTCGGGCTCATCGGGACTCTGGCCATCCTCCTCCTCTTCCTCATCTTCTTCTGGAGAGGATTGCACATCTCCCGAACAGCACCCAACTTCTTCGCTCAGATTGCTGCCATAGGGCTGACCTTGACCATTTTTTTCCAGGCTTTGCTCAATATAAGCGTTGTCATCGGGCTTGGACCTTCAACCGGAATTCCCCTTCCTTTGATAAGCTTTGGCCGCTCCTCGCTGCTCTGCACATGTCTTTGCATAGGCATCCTGCTGAACATTTCCCAGAGAAAGGCAAACATGCCGAGGACGCAATGAAAAAGAAAAAAGTGATCATCAGCGGCGGAGGAACAGCAGGCCACATCTACCCTTCTCTGGCTGTCGGCAATAAGCTCAAAGAAAAAGAACCGAACCTTCTTCTGACCTATGTCGGAAGCAGCCGGAGCATCGAAAAAGAAATCATGGAGCGTCATCGGGTGAATTTCATCCCCTTGAAAATCGAAGGAATCAAAGGCAGAGGTTTGAAATCCATTAAATCCCTTCTCCTCCTTCCCCTCTGCTTCGTCAAGTCCTTCTTCATCCTCGTCCGTATCAAACCCGACCTGGTCATCGGAGCCGGAGGTTTCAGCTCCGGGCCCATTGTCCTTCTCGCCTCCTGGATGAAAATCCCCACCCTGATTCTCGAACAAAACCTCCATCCCGGATTCACCAACAGGATTCTGCGGCCCTGGATAAAAAAAGCAGTTATCTCATTCAGAAATTCTCTGCCTTATTTCAGGGGAAAAGGGATATTCCTCGGAAATCCGGTGAGAGAGGAGTTCTACCATCTTCTTCCAAAGCAAAAAACAAGCTCCCTGACTTTGCTCATCTTCGGCGGGAGCCAGGGCTCTCATTTTTTGAACAAGGCCCTGGCCTCAACTCTGCCTCTTCTTGAAAAGGAAAAAGAGAACTTCATCATCTTCCATCAGACAGGCAAGAAGGATTTTGAATGGGTCAAAGCGAGCTACACTCGAGCCGGGTTTAAAAAGGCGACTGTGGCTCCCTATTTTTTTGACATGGCCGATTATTTTCAAAAATCGGATTTGATCATCAGCCGGGCTGGTGCGACGACAGTTGCCGAGCTCATCGCCTCCAACAAGGCTTCTCTGCTTATTCCTTTTGCCAAGGCAGCCGAAAACCATCAGGCCTTCAACGCCAGAGAGCTGGAGAGGGTCAGGGCCGCTGAGGTCATCCTCGAAGAGGAATTCACCCCGCAGCTCTTGGCCGATAAAATTCTCTCTTTCCTGAAAAACAAAGAAAAGATGAGCCAGATGGAAAAGAACCTGGCTCAGTTCCGAACAGAGAGCGTGGCCGAGAAAATATCCGACCTTTGCTTTGAACTCATGGCAGGAAAAGGAGTCATCGAGTGGTAAAAAGCGTCTATCGCAAGCTTAAGCACATCCACATGATTGGAATTGGCGGGACAGGGATGAACGGCATCGCCGAGGTGCTGCTGAACATCGGCTACAAGGTCTCGGGAACAGATATCGAGCCAAACGAGGCAACCCAGCGCCTGGCCCGTCTCGGAGCAAAAATATCCATCGGCCACAGCGGCGAAAAGGTCGTGGGGGCTGATGTCATCGTTGTTTCCTCGGCCATCAAGGAAGACAATGTCGAAGTCCAGGAAGCCAAGCGCCGGAAAATACCGGTTATCCCCCGGGCAGAAATGCTGGCAGAGCTGATGCGGATGAAATATGGAATTGCTGTGGCAGGCTCGCACGGCAAAACAACGACAACTTCGATGATAGCCCAAGTCCTCGAATCAGGTGGTTATGACCCGACGATCATCGTCGGCGGACGATTAAACACTGTCGGCGCCCATGCCAAGCTCGGCGCCGGAGATTTCATAGTTGCCGAAGCCGATGAAAGCGACCGCTCTTTCCTTCTTCTCTCTCCTTTTATCGCTGTGCTGACCAATCTGGACGACGAACATTTGGACCAGTACAAAACCGTGGATGAGATCAAAAAAGCATTTGTCAATTTTGCCAACAAAGTCCCCTTCTACTGCCCCATCATCCTCTGCCTCGATGACGGCAACCTCCAGAGTCTCGTTCCATCTCTGACCCGAAGAATCATCAGCTACGGGTTTTCCACTCAGGCCGATATCTTCGCCCGAGACATGGAATTTGAAAAATTCTCAAGCACTTCGACCCTTTACTGGAAAGGAAAGAAACTGGGGCAGATGAGGCTCAATGTTCCTGGCAATCATAACGTCTTGAATGCCATGGCTGCCTTTGCCGTCGGCCTGGACCTGGACCTGGAGCCTCAGCTTATCCTTCAGGCCCTGGAAAGCTATAGAGGCGCCGGCCGCCGCTTTGAGCTGAAGAAAGAGGTCGACGGAATCATGATCATCGAAGATTATGCCCATCATCCCACAGAAGTCAAAGCCACCCTCAATGCCGCCAAGAGAGGCTGGGCACAAAGGGTTGTTGCTGTCTTCCAGCCGCACCGCTACAGCCGCCTTTCGCTGCTTGCGAAAAATTTTGCGACCTCGTTCAACCAGGCCGATATTCTCATCGTCACCGAAATCTATCCGGCAGGGGAAACACCTATCGCCGGCGTCACCGGCAGAGCTCTCTTCGAGGAAATCGAGCATTTTGGACATAAGAATGTCCTTTTCGAGCCCAAAAAAGAAAAAATACCTTCTCTTCTGGCTAAGATCGCTCAGAAGGAAGACATGATTCTCATCCTGGGGGCTGGAAACATCTACCAGATCATTCCAGACCTTATAAAGGCTTTGGAAGAGAGAGGATAGCGAATGGCGACCCAAGTCAATCCAACTTTAAGACACAGGATTCGCTCTTCCTTTCCCGAAGCTTTTTATTTCCAGCGAAGAGAAGAGGAAGTCAAGAGGAAAAAAATCCAGAGGAAGTTCAAGCTGAAATTCTTCCATATTCTTCTCTTCTTCCTTCTTTTGAGCGGAATATTCTATTCTATACAACGAATCTATCTTTTCCTGATTTCTTGGGATAATCTGAATATCAAAGAGACAGTCATCGTCTGCTCCAAGAGCGAACTCAGAGAAGAAATTCAACAATCTCTAAAAGGGAAAAATCTGGGAAATATTTTTCTCCTCGACATCGGTCATCTCCAGGAAGCGATTCGAGCTTTCCGCTGGGTCGAAGAGGTGAGGGTCAGAAAAATCTTTCCCTGCACCTTGAACATCGAAATCAAGGAAAGAACTCCCTTTGCCCTCTTAAAAAAAGAAAGTCTCTACCTTATCGATAGATGGGGAGTCGAGCTTGAAAAAGTTGAATCCGAAGAAACGATGGACCTTCCCCTTCTTGTCGATTCGAATGAATTTCAAAAAGACTTCAAAGAAAAACTCAAACTGGCCTGGGAATGTCTCAGCAGTTTATCGCCTTCAGAAAAAAACCTGATTGAGGTCATAGACCTTACAGATTGTGAGAATATCACTGTCCAACTCAAAAATGATGAGACACGACTCGTGCTCGGCAACGACCAGTATTCGTCCAAGCTCAAGCTTTTCGCGGCTTACAGGGCTGAGCTCGAAAAGTTTGGAGAGCTTGAATATGCTGACCTCCGCTTCCCCCGCAGGCTCTACTTCAAACTCAAGGCAGCGACTGGCCAGGAATCTATTCCCAGCGCCTATAAGGAGGCTCATTGATGCCTAAAAACAATTATATTGTCGGACTTGACATCGGAACAAAAAAAATTGCGGCGATTATCGGCGAAATCACCAGGGAGAATAAAGTCGAGATTATCGGCATTGGGACATCCGAATCCAGGGGATTAAGAAAAGGCGTTGTCGTCAACCTGGACAGCACCGTTGATTCCATCAAAAAGGCCCAGGAAGAGGCCGAGCTCATGGCAGGAGTCGAGATAGACTCAGCCTTTGTCGGAATCTCAGGTGCTCATATCAAAAGCTTCAATTCCAGGGGCGTGATTGCCGTCTCCGGCAAAAACAGGGAGATCAGCCACGAGGATATCAAAAGGGTCATCGAACAGTCCAAAGCCTTGTCCATCCCGCCTGATCGAGAAATCATCCATATCATTCCCCAGGAATATGTGGTCGACGACCAGGATGGAATCAAAGACCCTCTGGGAATGAGCGGAATAAAGCTTGAGGTCAATGTTCACATTGTAACCAGTGCCACGACCTCAGTCCAAAACCTGAGAACCTGTGTGGCTCGAGCTGGCATCGAGATCGAACAGGTTGTCCTCAATCAAATCGCCTCGAGCACCTCGACCCTCACTCACGACGAAATGGAGCTCGGGGTGGGCATGATCGACATCGGAGGAGGGACAACAGAGATAGCCATCTTTGAACGAGGCAGCCTCTGGTACACATCAATTATTCCCATTGGAGGCGATAATTTCACCAACGACATCGCGGTTGGGCTCCGGACACCGATTCCTGAGGCGGAGAAAATAAAGAAAAAATTCGGCTGTGCATCTAGCCCCTTGCTCGATGAGCAGGAAACCATAGAAGTCCCTTCAGTCGGGAGGGGGAAAAAGGCTCGTATCCTTTCCAGGCAACTCTTGGCCGATATCATCCAGCCCAGAGCTGAAGAAATCTTCCGGCTTGTTGACAACGACATCAAAAGGATGGGATACGAAAAATCCCTGAATTCTGGCATAGTCCTCACCGGGGGAACAGCCTTACTCGAAGGGTTAGAAGAGGTTGCCGAGGAAATCTTCGACCTCCCTGTCAGACGAGGTGACCCTGCCGGTGCTGGAGGATTAGCGGACAGGGTTGGAACTCCTGACTATGCCACTTCCGTGGGCCTTATTCTTTATGGCTACAGCCAGTGGAAAGAAAAAGGCCTTTCTAAAGATAGGAAAAAAAGCCTTTGGGCCAAGATTAAAGATTGGCTCAAGGAAGCTTAGGAGGGAAAAATGTCTGAAGAAATAAAAGGCAAATTAAAATTCCACCTGGTGGAAGAGCGTCCCAATGCCAACATCAAGGTCATCGGCATCGGGGGCGGTGGAGGAAATGCCGTTAACCGCATGATCCAAACAGGAATCGAAGGAGTGGAATTTATCGCCATAAACACTGACCTTCAGGCTTTGAACAGCAACAACGCCAAACTCAAAATCCAGATTGGGCGCCAGCTCACCAAGGGCCTGGGGTCCGGAGGCAGGCCGGATATAGGGAAGGAAGCGGCAGTGGAGGATACAGAGAAATTGATTGAGGTTCTGCAGGGTTCGGATATGGTCTTCTTGACAGCCGGCTTGGGAGGGGGCACAGGCACAGGCGCCACCCCAATCCTGGCTAATCTTGCCATGGAGATGGAGATGCTGGTGATTGCCATTGTCACTCTTCCCTTCGAGTTTGAAGGAAAGGTCAGAGCTAAACAGGCCATGCAGGGCTTGGCCGAGCTAAAATCTGCGGTGGATACAGTAATCTCTATCCCCAACGACCGGCTGCTTCAAACCGTCAACCTCGACACGTCCATCCAGGATGCCTTCAAAATGGCAGACGATGTCCTTCGCCAGGCTGTCCAGGGAATCTCTGACCTCATCACCAAGCCAGGATTGATCAACCTTGATTTTGCCGATGTCAAATCCATCATGAAAGGTATGGGCATGGCCTTCATGGGCACAGGAATGGCGTCTGGCGAGAACAAAGCTCTCGAAGCAGCAACACGGGCGATATCCAGTCCTCTTTTGATCGACAGCTCGATCGAGGGAGCCCAGGGAGTCTTGATCAACATCACCGGCGGCAAGGACTTGACTCTTCATGAAGTCTCAAAAGCTTCAGAGCTCATCCACAGCATGGCCCATCCTGAAGCCAACATCATCTTCGGGACTGTCATCGATGAAAACATGAAAGACACGGTCAAAGTGACAGTCATCGCCACTGGCTTTGAATCCTTTACCCAGAAGGAAGCTTACACTCCTGAAAGACTTTCCATGGCGCCCCGTAAAATAGCTCCTCGCTTCCCTGCCCAGAAGGAAACACCCCCTTACCCCTTCGAGCCAAAAGGAGGCGACACGCTCTGGAACAGGCCTGCCTGGGAAAAGCAGTGGGACCCTTATGAAACACCCTCTTTTATCAGAAGGAACAAGCTCACTCCTTTGAGAAAGACGCCTGATGAGATCAGCTGACCTGGCTGTTGCGAACTGTGAGCAACTCCTCACCTGCAAGGGGCCGGTTCCAAAAAGAAAAGAAGCACTCGGCGAGGTCGGTTTGCTCAAAAAAGGTTGTATTGCTTCTTATAAAGGAAAGATTGTTTTTATCGGAGATGAGAGAGACTTCCGCCGAGAGGTTCAGTTAGAAGAAAATAGCCTCTGCCTTGAAGGAAAGGGACTGGTCGGGCTTCCCGGCTTTGTCGATTCCCACACTCATTTGCCTTTTGCCGGAACAAGAGAAGAAGAATTCGTCCTCAGGCTCAAAGGCTACACCTACCAGCAGCTTTCAGAAAAGGGGCTTGGCATTCAAACAACAGTTAAGGCGACCCGGCTTGCCTCAAAGAAGGAACTCCTCACACTCTGTCTTTCACGGCTCGACAGCATGCTCATCCATGGCACAACCACGGTCGAAGCCAAGAGCGGCTATGGCTTGAACCTTGAAGACGAAATCAAACAGCTTGAAGTCCTGAAAGAGCTGCGAAAGCTCCATCCGGCCGAGGTTGTCCCCACCTTCATGGGCGCCCATGAAGTTCCGCCCGAGTATAAAGAAAGGAAAAACGATTACATCGAGCTCCTCATCCAAAAAATCCTTCCTGAAGTTAAAGAAAAAAATCTGGCTGAGTTCTTCGATGTCTTCTGCGAAAAGGGAGTATTTTCTCTTGAAGAGACGAGAAAACTGGTAAAAGCTGCGAAGAAAGCCGGGCTTAAAATCAAAATCCATGCTGATGAGTTCACTTCTCTTGGAGGAGCTCAGCTTGCTGCAGAGGAAGGAGCGACATCGGCTGAACATCTCATCAACATCAGCGAACAGGGAATCCAGAAACTTAGCCAAAGCTCGACAGCAGCCGTTCTCCTTCCGGCTGTCTCTTTTTTCCTGATGCTCGAGAAAAAGGCGCCGGCCAGAAGGCTCATCGATGAGGGAGCTGTTGTTGCTTTAGCCACAGACTTCAACCCCGGAAGCTCGATGACAGAATCGATGCTCTTTGTCCTCCAGCTCGGAGTCTTCACCTTGAGGATGAGTATCGAAGAAGCGATAAATGCCGTGACAGCCAATGCTGCCTACGCCATTGACAGACATCAAGAAATAGGAAGCCTGGAAGTCGGGAAAAGAATGGACCTAATCCTCTGCGAAGCCCCCAATTATCCCAGCCTTGTTTATCACTTAGGGATTAATCCCATCAAACACGTCATCAAGAACGGAAGACTTGTGGTCAAGGATGGGAAAATTGTTGGAGGAAGTTCTTAATATTTTAAAATTAATCCCGTTCTTATTGTTTCTTTTTTTATTGACACAGAAATTATTCTTGTGATCTCTCCTTAAAAAAGCCTTATTCTGATGCCAAATTTTAATGAGAACCCCCTTAAATCCAATACAGCTTCTCTGATATTTATAAAATCTCCACCGCTCGGCTTTGACCGGGAGGTTATGAGATAAGGTCGGTATCTATCATCGGCTGCATAATACTTCTCCCCGATATAGAGAATTCCTTCTCCATCCTCTCCGAATCCATAAAATCCATATGTGTATCCTTCTAACTTTCTCAGCTTTGAATATCTTCCTTGAGCTTCAATCATCAAAACCAAAAAACTTGCCAAATTATATTCAAGCCCGATTCCACAAATTAAACCGGGGCCTTTTGTGTTAACTGAGCATGTCATAGGCAGAGGCATAATTGGAAGAGATTCATGGATAGTAAGATAACACTTGGAAAAATAATAAGCTAATCCAAAATTGAGAGAAAGATGAACTCTGGAGCTTAAAAGTGCAGAGTAATGGCTTTTTAATATTAAAGGCAAGACTTTAATTTCTTGTTCAATGTAGTAATGCCTATAGTATATATAAGGAGAATCATCCTCTGTAAATTCAAAGCTACTTTCCTTTTTTTCGGACATAACTCCCATCCCAACATTAACTGCAAATCGAGAGCTTAAATCCCACCTTAATTCCAGGCTTATCTCAGGAAAATAATAAAGAGTTTTTATTTTACCACCCTCGTAGTTTGTCGTCTCTCGCAAATAATTATCAAATGATTTTAAATATGTATTGAGATCTCCTACATTCATGGAACAGTATCCAGTCGTAAAGTTGATACTCAATTTTCGCTTGAAATTTTCCCTTTCTTCCGATAGAGCTATTTTACATAAAAAAACAACCGAAATTATTAATACTACACAGATTGTTCCTTTATTCTTTGTTGATATTTTGCTGGCCATTTTGGGTTCTACACCTTCCGGCCCTTTTTCTTAATCCATCAGTAATATAAATAATACAGCTCAATCCGTCAACTGCTGCCGAGGGTCAATCTAAGAAAAAAAGAAGCTCTGGCCGAGGTCGGGCTGCTCAAAAAAGGTTGTATTGCCTCTTATAAAGGAAAGATTGTTTTTATCGGAGATGAGAGAGACTTCCGCCGAGAGGTTCAGTTAGAAGAAAATAGCCTCTGCCTTGAAGGAAAGGGACTGGTCGGGCTTCCCGGCTTTGTCGATTCCCACACTCATTTGCCTTTTGCCGGAACAAGAGAAGAAGAATTCGTCCTCAGGCTCAAAGGCTACACCTACCAGCAGCTTTCAGAAAAGGGGCTTGGCATTCAAACAACAGTTAAGGCGACCCGGCTTGCTTCAAAGAAGGAACTCCTCTCCCTCTGTCTTACACGGCTCGACAGCATGCTCCTACACGGCACAACCACGGTTGAAGCCAAAAGCGGCTACGGCTTGAACCTTGAAGACGAAATCAAACAGCTTGAAGTCCTGAAAGAGCTGCGCAAGCTGCACCCGGCCGAGGTTGTCCCCACCTTCATGGGCGCCCATGAAATCCCGCCAGAGTATAAAGAACGAAAAGACGATTACATCGAGCTCCTCATCAACAAAATCCTGCCTGAAGTTAAAGAAAAAAATCTGGCTGAGTTCTTTGATGTCTTCTGCGAAAAGGGAGTTTTTTCCTTGGAAGAAACAAAAAGACTTGTGCAAGCTGCGAGAAAAGCGGGGCTCAAAATCAAAATCCATGCTGATGAGTTTGCCTCTTTAGGAGGCGCTAAGCTTGCTGCAGAAGAAGGAGCGGCGTCGGCCGAACATCTGATCAACATCAGCGAGGAGGGAATCAAGAAGCTTAGCCGAAGCTCAACAGCAGCCGTGCTCCTTCCGACTGTCTCCTTCTTCTTGATGCTCGAGAAAAAGGCGCCGGCTCGAAGGCTCATCGATGAGGGAGCTGTTGTTGCTTTAGCCACTGACTTCAACCCCGGAAGCTCGATGACTGAATCCATGCTCTTTGTCCTCCAGCTCGGAGTTTTCACCTTGAGAATGAGCATCGAGGAAGCGATAAATGCCGCGACAGCCAATGCGGCTTACGCCATAGAAAAACATAAAGATGTGGGAAGCCTGGAACTCGGGAAAAAAATGGACTTAATCCTCTGCGAGGTTCCGAATTATCCCACTCTCGTCTATCACTTGGGCATCAATCCCGTCAAACATGTCATCAAGAACGGAAAGCTTGTGGTCAAGGATGGGGAAATTGTGAGGGGAAATTCCTATTTCTAAAAACCAAGATTTAAATCGCAGTCTCAAGCGGCCTGCCCGGCCGAAGCTGCAGAAGAAATTCCTGACAAGGCAAGCACAGAATTCCGTGCC
>Ga0315289_10004674_pt1 | contig 20343 bp, 19 predicted proteins | sample YL17G11_40_MG_FD_203452 | JGI IMG/M metagenome (GOLD analysis project Ga0315289, IMG submission 203452) | Sediment microbial communities from Yellowstone Lake, YNP, Wyoming, USA - YL17G11_40 | ecosystem: Environmental > Aquatic > Freshwater > Lake > Sediment | place: USA: Wyoming | collected... | reverse complement strand
ACCACTGCTGTTCTTACGACCATTGTCATAACCGCCTGTCATAATTTCCATCAACCCATCGCTGTTCAAATCACACGCGTACACCGAATTCGCCCTAGCATCAGCTCCAGAACACCATTCAACGCTTTTCTTGAGAGTAAGGTTTTCCCCATCCCATTGCCACACACTAAGCTGCGCAACAGCCTGACTAGCGTTGAGAGGTCTTCCAACAGTGACTACTTCAGGCTTGCCATCCTCATCAACATCGCCCACAAAAATCGAGGCCACGGATATTCCGCCGTAACTTCCCCTAAGAACCAACGTGTTACCGTCCCAATTCCAGAACCTCAGCGTAGGATCGGAACCCGCACTATTGATCACGCCACCGCTCGTGATTATTTCGGTCTTGCCATCACCCTCTGCGTCACCGGCATAAACAACCCAAATACTGCCTGCCCAGGTTTCACTATGTTCAAGCGTGAGATTCTGCCCATTCCAACTCCAAATCTTCAGCGGAGCCTGAGTGGTTGTCCTACTGCCGTTTGCAGCCATGCTATACGAGAAGCCGCCCGTGACCATTTCTTTTACGCCGTCACCATCGACATCAGACACTGCAAGATCATGAGTTCCAGGAATGCATGTTCCTCCAACACCGAAGGTTTCCCAATGCTTCTCCACTTCCAAGACGAAATTATCCGATTGCGCACCAACCTTCCAATTCATAAACAAACCTAACCCCAGAAGGACCACAAAGACAAACGAAACAACCTTTAGACTACTTAGGTGTGCCATAAATAATCCTCAAACCATAGCGAATAGTTTTTCGAGGAAGCTCTTTTAAGCTTTTCCGCAACTAGGCATTCCGGCGTTTTCCTCAAACCAGAATTAAGTTATTCAACCTAAAAGCAGAGCCAAGCGTGATGTGAACTGTTCCGTGAGAAACAAATTGGATGAAAAAGCTATCGTCAGAAAGAAAAATGCCCTTTGTCAAAACGATGACCAAAGCAAAGCAGCTAAACGCCTTTGATTCTCATTCGCGAAGGTTTGCTGGGGCTCTGGCGGACAAAGATTTTCGGAGAGAGATAATGAAAACCCTGTTGCTACCACTTGTGTAGTTTAACCGCTAAAGCTCACTCAGCCCAAAAAGGTTAGACTCGCAGTATTACGTTTTCAGCGTATTTTTTCATGGTTTTAGCGAAACCGCTGATGGTTTCAGGCGCGTAAGGCCTCAGGGACTGGAACTTCTTGTCCAGCGTATCCTCGGGCACAAACTGCTGCAACGCATGAGTCGCGGCGCCTTTCACCACTTCGCCTATACACGTCACATCCTCAGCCGTAACCAGCTCTGGAACCATAGTTGTTCTGAACTCGTAAGGAACCTTTCCAGTCTTCAAAATTTCCACAGTGCGCATGAGTCCTGCAGTGTCCTTTGCGCCAAGCTGCATGTACTTTTCAGGTGACGTTTTGATATCCATTGCCACATAATCCACATATGCTAAGCACTCCTCAAGCACTTCAGGGTAAAATCCGTTCGTATCCAGCTTAACCGTGAACCCGCGCTCCTTCAGCTTAGCCAGAAACTTCGGCAGCTCCTTATGCATAGTCGGCTCCCCACCAGTAACCACTACAGCGTCCACGTATTTCTTGCGCCCTTCAAGAATTTCCAGCGCTGCGCCCTCTTGGAGAAAGGGCGGTTGCGGGTCCACGGCTATGCGCCAGTTGTGGCAGAAGCCGCAGCGCAGATTACAGCCCGGCGTGAACAGCACCGACGCTACCTTATTCGGGTAGTCGATGAGGCTGATTTTCTGGAGACCACTAAACTTCATCAGCTGGTCACGTCACTTCAAGTCGCCATGGGCACGGTTGCCATAACCACGGATCTGTCGAAGGTTCTGCGCATGGCGAACTCGGCCTGTTTGCCATCATTCCACTGATCAACGGGACGTAGATATCCAACTACTCTGGAGTAGACTTCGCAGTTTGCGCCGCACACTGGGCACTGCTTGTGCTCGCCGCTCGTATAGCCGTGGTTGGGGCATATGCTGAACGTTGGCGTCAACGTGAAGTAGGGCAGGCGCGAGTTCCCTGAAACCTTCTTGATGAGTTCAGCCGCGGACTTCCACGAGGGCAAACGTTCGCCGAGGAATATGTGGAAGACGGTGCCGCCTGTGTAGAGCGTCTGCAGTTTTTCCTGATGCTCCAAGGCTTCGAACAAGTCACCTTCATAGTCCACAGGCAACTGTGAACTGTTCGTGTAGAAAGGTTCAGCGTGGTTAACCTGCACTTGCCGCTCGTTAGCCGCGATAATGTTTGGGTGCCTGCGCTTATCTATGCGTGCCAGCCTGTAAGATGTGCCTTCGGCAGGCGTTGCTTCCAAGTTGTAGATGTCGCCTGTCTCATCTTGGAACGCCATCAGTTTCTTACGCATGAAATTAAGTGTTTTCACAGCGAAATCCGTTCCATCCTTTGAGGCAATGTTCACGCCCAGCAGGTTCACTATAGCTTCGTTAATGCCAACTAAACCTATGGTTGAGAAGTGGTTCTTCCAGTACTTGCCGTGTGCTTCTTTGATGTTGCGCAAATAGCGCCGACTATACGGGTACAGCCCGTTCTCCGTGAAAGCCTCAAGGACTTTGCGCTTTATCTCCAGACTACTCTTGGCTGTTTCCATCATGCGCTCCAACCGCTGGAAGAACTCGTCCTCATCCTTGGACAAGTAGCCAATTCTAGGTACGTTCAACGTGACCACGCCAATCGAGCCCGTTAATGGGTTGGCGCCGAAGAAGCCGCCGCCTCGCTTGCGCAACTCGCGGTTGTCAATTCTGAGTCGGCAGCACATGCTCCGCACGTCTTCGGGGCGCATGTCGCTGTTCACGAAGTTCGAGAAGTAGGGCACGCCGTACTTGGCGGTTACTTCGAAGACTTTCTGGGCGACAGGTGAGTCCCACGCGAAGTCTTTGGTTATGTTGTATGTGGGTATGGGGAAAGTGAAAACTCTGCCTTTGGAGTCGCCTTGCTGCATCACATCCGCGAAAGCAGAGTTGAACATTTCCATCTCCGTGGTCATGTCGCCGTAAGTGTCTTGGGTGATTTTGCCGTTAAAGAGAACGCCTTCGTTCTTCATGAACTCTGGAACAGTCAAGTCCAGTGTTAAGTTGGTGAAGGGCGTCTGGAAACCTACGCGGGTGGGCACGTTCATGTTGAAGAAGAACTCTTGAATGCACTGTTCAACCTCTTTCTGGTTCAGGTGGTCGTAGCGTATGAACGGCGCTAAGTAAGTGTCAAAGTTGCTGAAAGCCTGCGCGCCAGCGGCTTCGCCCTGCAATGTGTAGAAGAAGTTAACCACTTGACCTAACGCAGTCCTGAAGTGCTTAGCGGGTTTGCTTTCGATTTTGCCGGAGACACCGCCGAACCCTGACAATAGCAGGTCGCTTACGTCCCAGCCTACACAGTACGGACCTAAGACGCCTAAATCGTGAATGTGCATGTCGCCTGAAAAGTGCGCCGCCGCAATGTTTTCTGGGTAGATGCGACTTATCCAGTACTTAGCGATAACCGTTGATGAGAGGTAATTGTTCAAACCCTGTAGCGAATAGCTCATGTTGCTGTTTTCTTTAACTCGCCAGTCCTCGACCTCAAGGTACTGGTCTACAAGGTCCGCGTTGCTTAGAAGCGCAGCTAACTCGCGCATGTCCTGGTGCTGCTTCCTGTAGAGGATGTACGCCTTAGCGGTTTGCGCGTGACCGTTCTCGATGAGCATTTTCTCAACTATGTCTTGGATTTCCTCAACGGTGGGGCAGCCATCCTCGCCGAATCGGTTCTTTAGCTCAGCGAGCACCTCATTGGTGACTCTTTTTGCTTGTTCACGGTCTTTTCCGCCCACGGCTTTGGCAGCTTTCCAAATAGCAGTGGTTATGCGCTCTGGATCGAAAGGCTCTAGTTTACCATCACGTTTTCTGACATACTTCATTATTTTTTCACCTCAAGGAGCACGCGCTTGAAATCTTCAGGCTCCTCAAACTTCTTGTAGACCGAAGCGAAGCGGATGTACGCTATGCGGTCAAGACCTTTCAGATGCTTCATGACTAAGTCGCCTATCTCTTGCGAAGAGACTTCTTCTTTGTCTCGCAACATGAGGTCTTGTCTCACGCGACCTGCCAACTCGTGGATTTGATCCATAGTTACAGGTCGTTTCTCGCTGGCTTTCTGGAGTCCACGTATGATTTTGTTCACGTCGAAACGCTCAAGCTTGTTGTCCTTCTTTCGGACCATTATTTCCACGGTTTCTACGTACTCGTAGGTTGTGAAGCGTTTGCCGCACTTAATGCATTCTTTTCGTCTGCGCGTGGTGTTCTCTGGGGAATCTCGTGTTTCGAGAGTTTTGAATTCTTCAGACTCGCAGTAGGGACATTTCATGACTAATTACTTCGCGCGTGCGTAGTGGCTACGATATTCACTATACACTAACGATAGTGCCATATTTAGTAATTGTACATCATAAATGATATATCGCAAGATATCTAAACCCAAAATGCACACAATCACGTGGGGCGCACAAAGTCTGATAGGTAGCTTTTACCAACGTTTTTTCATCGTTAATGGGCAAATCGTTTTATATATTCCAGAAAAATCCATTTTGAAGGCTTTTTCCTAAAAGACCGAACAGAAAGACCCGTTTATCGTCGAAGTTTCGGTAAAAACATAAATACAAACAGAGAACTAACTACAAAAGTCATCTCGGCTAAGCCCGGGTTTTCAAGCAGAAGCTAAAGTTCTGAACAAGTCAACCACCAGAACAAAAACTGGAACTGGATTATCATAGTCTACGCTAGAAAACTTGAATACATAATATGCGGAAAAGAAGCTAAAAATGCCAAAAATGGCTAAGGACTTCTTTTCTGAACTACCTCGTTTTCAGCATTGAGCTCTTTCACGCGGGTTTCAATGAACTCAGCGATTTTCTCTTCGCTGTACTTCTTTTCCTCTGCCTGCTTCTGCAACTGCTCTTTGATGGTGAGAAGGATTTTCTCAACGTCAAAAGGTTTCATCACGTACGCGTTGGCGCCCTTGTTCACAGATGCTACGGCATTTTGCAGTGTCGGGTAGCCAGTGACTATTATTTTTCGCATTTTCGGCTTAGTGTCTCGAAGTTTTGACAGCAGTTCTATGCCCTCCATGTCTGGCAAGCGAACGTCAATCAACGCTAGATTGTAGAATCCTTTCTGGCTTTTCTCTATGCCTTTTTGGGCTGTGTCCGCTGTTTCAATAACGTAGCCTTCGTCTTCAAGGATTGTTTGAAGCACTGTTCTTATGTTCTCGTCGTCGTCAATTATGAGGATTCTAGCTGGTTTATCCATGCTTTTTCACCCCCTTCTTCTGTTTGTGGTTCTATTGGAAGCGTAATGGAGATTGTGGTGCCTTTTTCCACTGTGCTTTTGACAGAGATTAAGCCGCCGTGAGCTTCCACTACGCGTTTGCTTATGGCTAAGCCGAAGCCCATTCCCTTCGCCTTCGTCGTAAACAGCGGAGTCCAAAGTTTCTGCATGGCATCTTCGGATATTCCTGTTCCTGTGTCTGAAAACCTGAAAACCACGCTGTCTCCTGCTTTCTTGCTTTCAATTTTCAGTGTTCCGCCTTCAGGCATCGCGTCAATTGCATTTGTGATGATGTTTACGAAGGCTCGCTTTGCCTTCTGGAGGTCGATACGCATTTTCGGCTGGTTTTTCATCAGGTTTACCAGATGAATATTCTCAGGAATCGTAACGGCGGACAGCGTCTCCTTCATAATCGATTTTGGATTGTTTTCATTTAACTCCAGCACTATCTCACGGGAGTAGTCCAAGAGGTCATTTATGATCTTGTTTGAGTACTCTATGTTTTTTCTTACGAGGAGAAGCATTTCCCTCATTTTGTCACTTGCATTCTGGTCCAAATTCTTTTCCAGATAATACATGCAGCCCATGATACTTGTCAAAGGATTACGCAGGTCATGCCCAACCATGGCTGCCAGTTGACCGATGGCGATCAACCGCTCCGCTTTAAGGAGTTTTTGCTGGGCTTCGTTTAGTTTACGGGTCCGTTCCTCAACCATTTCTTCAAGCCGTTGTGCGTAGTCTTTAAGCTGGTCGTTCATTTTTTTCCGTTCTGTGATATCTCTGGCGATGCCTTCAACAGCAACGATATCTCCACCTTCGCCGTAAACGGAATTGTTTGTCTGTTCGAGCCAGACGGTGCCCCCATCTTTACGTTTCCACCGCAGCACAAGGGACCCTTTCGCCGCTTTGGAATTGGCAAAAATATCCGTGAATAAAGGAGCATCTTCGGGGTGTATAACCTTGAAGATGAAATTGGGATCAGAAGTAAATTCTTCCGGTGTGTATCCCGTGATTTTGGCTACGGATGGACTGACAAACTCGAATTCCAGCTGAGGTTTAACTTGAATTCGATAAATAATGTCCTGAGCGTTTTCAGCCAGCAACCGGAACAGTTTTTCGCCTTCTACTAGTTGCTGATTTAGCAGGTCCTTTTCAATTGCAGCCGCGGCTATGTGCATGAACAATTCTATGGACGCAAGTGACTCTCGAGTGGGTCGTCTTCCATCTGCAGGATCAGCAAGATGAAGCCCGCCAACTATTTGGCCGTCAGACAACCTTAATGGAGCGCAAAGCCAATCGTTCGGGTTCCAATCGCCCATTTCGGCAGATAATTTGCTTGGCACGGGCCTGTCGGCTAGATTCTTTCTGACCCAAGAGCTGTGCCAAGGGAAAAAATAAAATTCGCCAATCTTGAAACGAGCATATTCTTTTCCTGAATGCTTGTTCCAAACGGTTTCTGAAAGTTTGTTAACCCACAATTCCTTTTCCTTTTCAGTGACGCCGGCCGTAATTATGTCTTCAGGCTTCACTGTTCCAGTGTCGTCAACCTTGCTTGAGAGCACAACTTGGTTCCACCCGCATTCTCTGATGGCATTGATCATGATTTGAAGACAAAGCCGAGGGTCGGTACATTGAATCAGTTCAGCGGAAGTTGTCAGTAGCAAAGCCAGACTACTGTTGCCCTTTTTTATTTCATCTCTCTTCAGGATATTACCAATAGCAACGGTTGCGTTCGCAGCAAGAATCTGAAGCAGTTCTACATCTTTTTCGCCAAAAGCCGCTGCTTCCCTGCTTTCCACGTTTAGTACGCCGAAGACTCTATCATCCACTATAACGGGAACGGCGAGTTCTGATTTCATTTCCTTTACTATCGTAACATATTCTTCATTCTTCTCCACATCGGAAACCACTACGGGAACGCGCTCTTGCGCCGCCTTAACCGTTACACCACGGCGTTTTCCTTTTGCGTCAAGAGGCAGGTCAATACTGACCGATTTAGGATATCCGAGACGGCAAAACGTTCGCAGTCTTCTTTTATCGTTAATCAGAAATTCTGTGGATTCAAAACCCAGAATCTGCTGCATCGCGTCCAGAGTCAGTTTGCAGATTTCGTCGACGTTAACTGCGGAATTTAGTTTGCAGCTGAACGAGTTTAACGCAGAGAGTCTTTCCGCATATAGTTTCCGTTCATTTTCCAGCCTTTTATGTTTAGTGATGTCTGTGTGCACGGCATAGTTTACGTATCGGTCTTTAGGCCACTTGATGGCTTTAAAAGTGGATCTGAACCAGCGGTTGCCTGAAAGCTGTGAGTCACTAGTGAATGTTTTGCCAAGATTGCTTCCGAGAATTTTCTTTTTAATGCAATCAGTGCAGGGTTTGTCTCTTTTCCAGAAAACTTCATAGCACTTTTTTCCCACGATTTCTTCACCGTATACGTCGCGGATTTTCTTGTTCGCAAAGAGTATACGATGCGTTTCTGGGTCGGTGACGTCAATTAACGCTTCTATTCCGTCTGTCAGCCCGCGGAGTCTTTCCAGTGTCTCTACAAGTTCTTCGCTTTTTGCACTGTTAGGGTCATTCCTTTGTCTCATGTAGTCGACCATTCTGTTCTAGTGCTCCACGACACCGACACGGAAAGCGTGAAACTAAACGCTTGACTTAACAAATGAAGTCGATTATTTAGTCGCGGGTTAAAACCAACATCACTGCTTGGCAAAATAAAGCGTTTATGAATCTCTCATATGAATTATAAAAGATTATTTTCAACAGTTTTCTGCGTCACGGCATTCTTTCAGAAAACTCTGCCTTGCCGCGTCAACATACCTGATGAATTCAAGCTGCTCGTTTTTCTCCATAGTGAACGGGCGCCCAATTTTGGCGTACAGGTTCTTCATGATTAAAATCATTATGAATCTGGCGCCTACCCCGAAGATTTTTTCAATTCCGTTTTGAAACTGTGGCAAGTTTTCGGGTATGTCTTTCTTTACCATCTTGAACTTATTTTCTATGTTGAAATAAGTTGACTTTTTTACAGATTCTCCCAAAGACATGAGGGCTTCGTCTATGGAGCAAAGCAGAAGTTTATCGAAGTCTTTTGATTTCACTACCATTCTTAAACCACCTGGAGAGCGGGAAGGTCTGACGACCAAAACATTTCACCGCTTTTGAATAATGTGTCAATATACATTTAAAGTTAATTAATCGTTAGGCTTTTTAATATAACTCTGAGTCTGAATCACACTCCGCTAACCATGCAATAGCGGCTTCAGAGCGGGTTTTTTCCACGGTGCATGCTCTCTTTCATCAAACTCAACTCCTTCGCATAATCCAAAAACGCCAACCGCAACACTTCACTCTCGCTCGCGCCCAGTCGCCTCGCTAACTCAATCAGAATCTCTCTTTGCTCATTACTCAACCACACCTTAACCACACGTTTCCGAGGCATAACACAACACTTCCTCTAAGCAAAGACCAACGATTAGGACCACCCGAAGGACCCGCGCACGGACCAGCAGGAGGTACAATTCGACTTTTCAGTTTCCCCGCATATTAGGGTGGTATCAGTTGTGTGAGGTCAAGTAAGAATGTCAGGGAAAAACACGGAGAAACTCATCCGAACCGGGCATAAAAGCCCCGAAGAATCCCAAAAATACACTTTCGCGGTTTTGCCTTTTGAAATTCAAGAGAAAATCGCTGAAAAACCTCTGCGAATCCGCGGTGTAGCTTTAACGGCGGGCATGAGCAGGAACTTTAACGTTTACACGCCTGAAGAACTGCATGCTTTCGCGGGTAAACTTGTTGGCGCGCCCATGTACATTGAGCACGTCTCGGTGCCTAACGCGGTGGGCAAAGTAACCAAAACCGAGTGGGACGGACAGGTCCTGCGGTACGAAGCCGAGGTCTATGACGAGGAAACAGCCGACAAAATCCGCAAGGGACTCATCCAACACGTTAGCGTAGGCGCAGACTACGAAACAATAGACTTTCTAAACGGAAAAATCCCCCACGGACTACACAACGCCGAAATAAGCCTAGTCGCCGTGCCAGGAATCCCTGACGCGAACATCCAAGTCATGGAGAAACTGCACGTCCAAAACGCCTTGGAACCCATAATCGCGGGCGAGTACATTCTCGGCTTCCAGCAAGACGCGGCAGCATTTCTGCCTGAACACTTCACCACGGTGTGGCTGGACAGAGAAAGCGGCGTTTTAGCGGTCATGGGAAAACTGCGGCAGCAGCCGGAAACGCAGCGGACGCAGGCGATTTTCTTTTCGAGGGAGAAAATGTGGGACCAACTCAAGATTCACGATTGGCTCTCGCTGCACCCCGACTACATGGCGTCTGCTTCGAGCCAGAACCCTGCAAGCGCAGGTGCTTTAGAGAGTCTCTTGAAGAAGCCAGCCGAACCCGTCATACGGGTAAGTGAAGCCGTAAGCCTGATCGAGTCGGTTTTGCCCACGCCCATAGTTCAAAGAAGCTGGAGTTTAGGACCGCAGAGGATGTGCCAAGAACTGCGCAGAGTCGTTTTGAAACTCCAGAACAAGGAAAGTCACGGTGAAATGACCGTGAGTAACTGAGGATGAACTCGGTGAAAACGAAAACGTATGGAGAGAATGACTAAAAATGACGGATTTAACTGGAAAAAGCTGGATGGCTATTGGCGAAACAGACGACCACAACGCTGTAATCGAATCTTTTGAAGCCGCAGCAATCGTAACGAAGGGTGACCCGGTATACTTGAGCGCGGACAACAAGGTTTCCCCCGCAGCAGCAGCCCAAGACTGCATAGGCGTAGCCGTTAAAAGTGCTGCTCTCGGCGAGCAATGCCCAGTGCTGATTAGTGGCAGAGTGAAGGTGAAAGCGGGCGGTGCAATAACCCGCGGCAAAGCAGTTTACGGTGCGGATGCTTCAAAACGAGTAATGCAATTGACTGACCAAGCGGTGAATGAGGGCGGAAGCGCTTCTTACACTGTCTACTACAACCGCAAGCTTGGAACAGCCCTGGAAACCACTGCAGCCGCGGATGACTTGCTGTTCATCCAAGTGTAGAGGATGATGCAACATGAGACCGAAACTTTTTGAATCCTTGATGCAGCGAGACGGCGAGTTCAAAGAACACGTTGAAAACTTAAGGCACAAGACGAGTGTGCATCCGTTTCTGAAGCGCTACTGTGAAGTCGGCGTCAAAGAAGGTTTGTTCAGCGACTCTGTAGGTGCCTTGGGACGTTTGCATGATACGCTGGTGCAGGCTGCTTACCCAGAGATGATTGGCAGAAGCATAATCACTGTGCGGCCTACGACTGAGACGATGGAGCGGTTTCCGTTAGATGAGAAGGCTGTGGCGTACCGTTACGCTGAAGGCGCAGCAACACGATTAAGCGGCAAGAAGAACAGCACGGTGGACGTGTACACGAACGTTCTCTCGGAAGCTTCCGAAGAATGGACTCGCGAGTTCTTGGAAGATGCCACGTGGAACGTCATGGACAACATGGTTGAAAAAGTCGGCAGAGCCTTAGGCGGAGAAGAAACAACCAAGATTCTAGCGCTTTACGGAGCCGTAGCTGACGCTGACTTGGCGGGTGGAGCATCGATAAATCAGGGCGGAGCAGCCATGAGTTGGAACGGGCTCGTTAAACTGCATAATGCTGTGCGAAACGAAAACTGGCGACCAATGGTTTTAGCTGTAAACGAGGTGCAACTGCATCAGCTGCTTACGGACGACAAGTTCATACACGCACAATACCTGCCGGCGGGGCAGACGGATCTGGAGCAGGGCACTGTTACTAGCGTTTTGGGCATGCGCGTTCAAGCCAGCACTTTGGTGCCTAACGGAACAGCTTATGCCGTGGACACGCGGGTGGCTTCGGTGATGCTGCTTAGGCGGGACATTACGGTTGAGGACTGGGAAGACATAAGGAACGGCAAGTACGGCGCCAGAGCCACAACCCGCTTCGGTGTAGGTATCCTGCGAAGCAATGCCATCGCGAAGATGACCAACATATCCACGACCCTGAGCTGAGAACGGAGATAAGTGGACAATGGCACGGTATGAGGGTAAATGTCCTGAATGCGGAAAAACCCATTACTCGGACATGAAGGGCGGCGTAGCCGTCTGCGACTGCTGGCAACACTGCCGGATGTGTGGAGCAGAGATGACTCCTTACGCGCCTGACCTTGCCATGAACACTTACGGCTTTGACGACCGAAGAGACTTTGCAGTGCTGATGGTTTGCACTCTTCACTTTCCCATGTTTTTTAGCACAAGAAAACCCGTTGAGGTTGTTTGTACATGAGACGTTTAACTGAAAGAATGCATTTGGCAAAGACGGTTTTGAAAGAGCTCAGTAGGCAGCCTCTTTGCCGCACGGAGCTTGAAAAAAGAACTGTCCGCAAAGATGGGACACACGCCACTTTCGAGGGCATATTTCGTTTCCTTGTTCAGGGCGGTTATTTGCAGAAAAGCGAGCAGAAACACCGCGCTGCCTACGTAATCACCGAAAAAGGCGCCAAGTTCTTGGAGGTAATTTAGAATGAGCAAAATTGTGAAACGATTAACTGAAGCGTTTTCGCTTAAGACGAGAAGCGGATACGCATTTCCCCAACAAGCCACCGTGTACGAGACGCCGAGCATTTCGCTCTCGGAAGTGATGACTCTTTACCAGCGCGACCCAACCTGCAAGGCAAGCGTGGATTTGCTGGCAGCGTCAGCCGTAGGCTCAGGCTTCTACACCACAGTAAACGCGGACTATGAAAAAGCAAAGGAAGCCAAACAGGGTATTGACGGGTTCAATGAAACGGTGAACTTGGATGCTTTGCTCTGCGACATGGCAAGGGCGCTGATTGCCTGCGGGAACGATTTCTGGCTGAAGCTAACACCTGAGAGACTTGTGGACCTGCACAGACTACCCGTAGATGCGGTTGAACGAATCGAACAGAGCTACATAGGCGAAAAGGCAAGCGCCCTAAAAATCCCATACAAGGTGGAGGGCTACAAGCTAAGGCAAGCGTACGGCGGCGAAAGCCTCACAGCGGAAGCGGTGGTTCACTGGCGAATAAACTGCCTTGACCTTTCAGGCTACGGCACAGGCGTATTGCAAGTGCTGCTGCATTCGCTCGTTTTTCAATCGGACAAGCGGCCATCATTTGCATGGATGAAGGCAAAAATAGAGCGCATAATGCCGAAGATTTTTGAGAAGTACGCTGGACCCGATGTGCTGGCGTTGCTTGAGCGGGCGGACGAAGCGACCATTCGAAGTTTTGAAAAAGCCATCAAAAACCGCGGCGAAGAAGGGGCTTGGCTCTTCTACAACGGCAAAGGCGACATACGCCCAGTCACACTTGACCCGCGAGCACGTTTCGAGTATTACGTGGACCACTTAATTAACCAATTTTACCTCGGCTGCGAAACACCATTGCCAAGGCTGTTCAGCACGCCAGGTTTCACGGAGGCTTCTGCGAAGGCGGCGTTGGAGCTGCAGAACATGCTCATCAACCCTATTCAAAGGTACATCAAACGCCAAGTTGAAAAAGAATTGTTCAGCGTGGTGCTGGCTCAGGCAGGCTTTGACCCAGAAAAGGCGCAGGCGCGTTTGCACTGGGGGTCTCCGCAGACTCGGGAAGTTAACGTGACGGATTTGCTTAAAGCAACTGAGTTGGGTTTTATTCGTCAAGAAGAGTTCCGCAAGAATGCGCTCAAGTTCGGCTGGGAACTGTGGCAACAACCGCAGTCCGCAACTTCCGTGGAAGATACAAAGAAATGAGCGAGGCGAATGCGGCATGACTGAAGTGGCATACGGGAGATATGACGAAGCGTACAAGGCTATCCACAGCGCCTTAAGCAGCATCGCCTGCGCGCCGCCTGGAAGGAAAATCACCAAGTTTGCTTTCACATGGAACTCGGACGGCACATTGGCTACGTTAAGGGCGTATGACGGCGCTGACTTGCTGTTTACGTTAACGTTCACTTGGAATACAGATGGCACGTTGCAGGATATTACTCGGGGTTAAGGTGCATTAGTTGGTCGGCACTATCACTTACGACGTAACCAACAATGTCGTAACGGCTGTCGGCGGCACAGCGCAAACACCAATCGGATTTGTTGATTTGTGGAACGCTGACAAGACAGGCATACTTTCCCTTCATGCGAGAACAGGGATTGCCACGGTTGACGGCGCGAACGTGGCTTTAACGAGGAATGCCAGACCAACTGACCGCGTTGTTTTGGGCGGCGCCAAACAAGACCTTTACATCGTGGTTACCGCTTGGACCAACATGACCTCTGCAACGGTTCAACTCATCGGCACTGACTCCGCAGGCAACGCGCAAACAGAAGACCTTACCATAACGGGTAACGCCACCATTTACGCAGCAAAATACTTCGCCACATTAACTCACTCAAAGGTTACGACTTGGGTTGGAACGGGCAGTTTCGCGTATGAGCTGATGCAAACGCAGTGGGGTGTTGTGTGGAGACAAACCGGCAACCAATACGCATTCGACGGTTTCATCCAAATTGGCGACGGAACAACTCAAACATACTTCGCTGACACAAATAAGCAAGTTGTTTTTAGTAACGGAATAAAAACCACGACCAGCCAAAAATGTATAACGGTACAAAGATATGTGACGTTTACGCTGGGGGTTCTTCAAGATGCATCAACGAAACGAACGGGTTTCGGATGCCAAATCTCCGATTTAGAAGCCACATATTACGGGCACATCATTTATCCAGTTGCTGATAGTGCTACAATACAAATTCTGTTGTACGGATGCACATTCCAAAGCCCTATAGTAGAATCATGGTGGCAAGCAACCCAAGCCTACAATATTAACTGCAACGGTGGTGCTTATCCGCACATATCAGTCTACAACACAGTGCCGCAAGAATACAATAACATAATAGTTTCCGGCGCGAGAACAGGCGGCTCGGGTTATGGGATCAGACGACCAAGGGCAACTACAACGCTGAACAACCTTTTCATCATGGTTCCAAGCACGAAAATATGGTTCCAATCATCTGCGGGAACTGCGAAAAACGTGTATTTCCGCGGAGGAGGCTACACCGTCAGAATGGAAAGCGTCAATTCAGACTGTTACATAATCAACGCAGACGATGGCGGAATTTCATGGTCTATGAATTGGGTTTCAAGCACAGGCAAGGTTTTTCGTCAGTACGAGTTTGACCTCTCCACTGAGCCAGGCGCAACTGTTGAGCTTTTTGATTATAACGGTGACACCGCGCTCTATCAGCTTAATGGTTCAACGTGGGAGCCTGTTGATTCGGTGACAGCCGACGAAAACGGCGTAATTCCCACGAAGAATTTTAGGCTGCAGTACTATGACCAAGCGCATGGGAATGTGCCTGTGTGTTCGGGTCCGTTTTGGCTTAGAATTAGCAAGCCTGGTTATCAGACTTATGAGAAGCTGCTTGACATTCCTGTGGACTCTGTGACTGGCTATTATAATCCGAAGTCGACGTTTAGGTTGCAGGTTAAGCTGTCGAAGGCTCAGCCTGTTTTGAGTGGTTTGGGGCAGCCGATTGTGAATTTGAACGCGGGTGATCCGGAGAATATGCTGGTTTTGCCTCTGTAGCGGTTCTTTACGAAGAACATCTTAGGGCACCTCTGCAATGTGATTCGTGAAGTTGTTTTTGATCTTGCAGTCTTAGCATTTGATCAAGGTATTCAGAAATTAAACAAAACAATCACTCGCACTAAAGGTTATTACCTCACCGCAATTAATGCAGGTAGTTTTGCAGTCGTTTATCTCTAATTTTTTTACGTCATTTTCGAGTGGAATTGAAATTCCCTGAGTCATATAACATTCTAATCTGTTCCTATCCCATTTCTCTACTTTTAACCCCAATTTTATTAAATCTTGAAGGGTGTAACGATTCCAAGTATTTTTGTTATAATGGATTGTATTGCTAACGTTTCCATTGCAAATAATCTCTCGGGGGAGAGTTATGCCTGTAGGATTTGTTTGCCCGCAAACCCTGCATTTTGTGAGAAGATACAAAAACTCATCATTAGGCTTACCATCCATCTCTTTAACAATCCATAGGAATTTCAACTTACCAATAGCTCTACCCTCTGACACGCAATTAAAGCCAAAACAGTCAGTTAACGATTTTTCTGGGTTAGGTTCATTATCATGAACTAACTTTCTTGCAATTATTTCAGATGCAGCCTCAATTGCCATTGGATTTAGTAAGAAGGGCTGAGACCCCGTTATCCAAATGCCAGAAGTGTGAATAAAACTAACCAAATTTTTGTTCTCGCCACTGGCTGGAAAAAGAACGAGGGGTTTAGGCTCATCTGTTAGGGGTCTCTTAAAAAGGTCAGAATAGCTGACCGCATAACTCCACGGTCGCACATCCCCCCCATCTTTCACAAACTTTAGCAGTTCTTTATAGTTCTCTCTTGTAGTTTTTGAACCGTAATTATCACAAAGGACATTCGCTGTGCACTTGTGCAAAGACCTCACAAAAATATCCGATGTAACCGTGAAATTCGAGTTTACCCAATATTCGTCAGGATCCTTTCTGCTTATTCTTGTATGTGTAGCTTCGCCTACACCGTTAATTTCAGCTTTCTCCTTCAGTTTTCTTATTCTATCCTCTTTGCATCTAATGCGCCCTATTCGAGGGTCTACTTGGTAAGCATGCATCATGGCTGGATGTTCTTTCTTCAAAGCCTCATCCAGACTGTATTTTTTATCAAACCCGTATTTCTTTTGACCAAATTCGTGATTACATTTTTTGCAGACTGAGCCCGCTTTAAGCGTTTTTTGACCGCCTATCGCCTTCGGAAATATATGTTCACGTATTCTATCTCCTTTTGTTGGGTTGCCACACCACAAGCAGATTTCTTCAGATCTTTCATTTGCTGTGACCGTCCTGCTTCACCAATACAAGTGTGAACAACTTCTTTCTTATTAACGTCTGTTCTCTGGGACATGCAACTGTACTATGCAGCTATGATCAACATGCGCAAAAAATGCCGACCATTGAAAAACAAGCGGATCTCTGTTGGAGGTTGCCCAAATTACTGCGGGTACGCCAGGGCTTAAGGATACTCGCAGTATTAGCAATTCTTATATCTGAAGTGGCGCCAAACGGATAAGCGGCGAGGATATTGGTAAACAAACATTTCGCCCTGGCAACTGCAATTTTACTCTTAGCCACATTAATCTTGGCGACGAATGTAAGTTCCAGCAGAGTTTCAGCGTGGAGTAACGGAGGTTACAGCGGTGACCAAACTCACCCTGGATATGGCACTCATGACTGGGTCGCGCAGCACGCTTTGGATTGGCTTCCAGCGCGGGAGAAACAGTTCTTCACGGATAATCTCGCCAGTTACCTTTACGGCACCGAGTTGCCTGATAACAAGAATACCCTCGGCGGCGTAGGCGATGCAACCGCTAAACATCACGTTTACTTCTTCGCCAACGGCTCAGTGCAGGATGACGCCTCAGCAGGTAGAGCAAGACAGGAATACGTGAACTTTAGCGAGGCGACTATGCACTTGGGTATGGTGGCGCATTATGTTGCGGATGTGGCTGTTTTTGGGCATGTGATGGGTGCGGCGACTGCTTGGGGCACTGAAGTACATCATACAAGTGATTATGAACCTTACGTGCAACGCAGAACTGATGGTTACGCAAGCGAGTTTGACAGTTTTCTCGTGTTTGATGGGAACTTGACTTTGACTGGGGCTTATGACGCTGCACTTAATGTTGCTCGGGACACAACTTTTGATGGTGGGGCAGGCTGGACTTGCGTGTGGATGGATCAGCATTACAACTGGAGTGACCAAACATTCAAGAACCGTGCTGGTGAGTCGCTGAACCTTGCCACTAACGCTGTGGCGGATATGCTGCACATGTTCTACACGGAAACGGTGATTCCCGAGTTCCCATCAGGCGTAGTTGTGGTTTCTTTCTTAATGGCTGCATTACTGGCAGGGGTAATTATCTACAAGAGAAAACAGCCTAAAGGTTGATGATTAAAAGAAACTAAAAGAAAGGTTTCTCTAGCAGAACCATTCTGTTCTTCAGGGAGAACTAAAAGCAACTTAGCACAATATAATATGAGGGAAATGAAGAAAGCAGTCTCAGCAGCAATTATCATCTCAACGCTTTTGATTTTATTAGTTGCTGGAGTGCAAGTTGTTGAAGTGGCTAAGGCTAATTTTATTCCATATGGGACAGTGACAATCCATTCTCCAGCCAACAAAACATACACCACCGACACTCTTCTGTTAAACATCAGCGTCACCTACTCCATGACCACCAACAAAACGGTCGAGTATAGCATAGATGGGCAACCCCCCATCGCCATATCAGGCTTAATTTACAGCGGAGACATACTGTGGCAAACCGCAAACAAGACCCTGTTGCTGCCAAAATTATCTAACGGTCCACACCGTCTGGAAGTCTATGCCAAAACAAACACATCGCAAGTCTTGCCAGACACTGGCTACGCTAAAGTCGATTTTATCGTGGATGCCCCTGAAGAAGATTCTTGGGAGACCGTGAAACCAACACCTATCCAAGGCGTGCACGGGGCGGCAGTGCTTAACGGAAAAATATACGCCGCAGGTCACTCAACCAATCCGCTCTACGAGTACGACCCCGCAACCAACGATTGGACCTTCAAAACTCAAGTACCAACGTTCCGGGACTACTTTGCGATAGCAGCCTGCCAAAACAAAATCTACATAATAGGCGGCAGAACGGGCAGTGAACCACTACATGGCGACGCTATAACCTGCGGCTTAAACCAAGCCTACGACCCCGCAACAGGCATGTGGGAAAACAAGGCGGCTATGCCAACAAACCGAAATCAAATAGAAGCAAACGTGGTAGATGGCAAAATCTACGTTATAGGTGGAAGAACAGCGGGACCTGACTCTACAGTTAATGCAACAGAAATCTACGACCCCGCCACCGATACATGGACCGTTGGGGCGCCGATGATTTATCCTGTCACCAGCTTTGCCTCGGCAGTTGTTGACGACAAAATATACGTAATCGGCGGCCAAGACGAATTCGACCCGCGCATGAACATTGACAATGTGCAAATATACGACCCTGCAGCGGACACTTGGAGTTTAGGCAAATCTGCTCCTGTCACCGTTTGGCAAGCGGCTGCTGGCGCAACATCAGGTGTGACGGCTCCAAAACGCATCTATGTGATGGGCGGCTCGGGTGGTTTTGCCGTGGGATTAAACCAGAACTTTGTCTATGACCCCCAAACTGACTCTTGGGCAAATGCGGCATCTTTGCCAACTGCCCGCCACAGTCCAAAAGTTGCCGTAGTAGATGACCTGCTGTACATTATGGGTGGTGGTCACGACATGGTTTCACTGGCTGTAGTTGAGCGATACACCCCCATAGGATACGAGAAACCAGCGGATTTGCCCACACCGTCACCCTTGCCATCAGCCATATCCCCAAGCCCAATCCCAAGCACATCCCCAACTTCTGCGCCGAGCTTAATTGAATTACCGTTTGCCCCACATGACTTCTACCCAACCCCTAACGCAACCAATGTTCCCCTTAACACAAACATCTCCATAGCTTTTGGTAGAGCACCTTCAATTTGCGAGTTAAACTTAACGCCTAATGTGCCGATTAAAGAAAGAACCTTCGAAGCAGGAGACTTCTGGGGTGGAAACTACATTTTTTACTTATCCGAACCTCTGCAACCCCAAACAACCTACACTGTAACAATAACTTTTGGGCAAGAAACCGCCCCTGAAGGCTCTAAATCAATAAGCACAAGAACATGGACATTCACAACAGGAATGCCTACTCCAATAGCAGACCGTGGGTTCGAAACTGAAGACTACACAATAACCATAATCATCTACACCTCAATAGCAATAGTCATTGCCGTAGCTGCTCTAGTTTATTTTAAAAAGAGAAGGAAAAAACAGTGAACAAGAAAACAGCCCTAACAGCAATATTCACAACTGCACTACTAATTTCAATAATTGCGGGAGCACAAGTTGTTGAGGGGGCAGAAGCTCAGTTTTCTGAAAGCGTATACATCACCCCCGACGGCTCAGTAACAGGAACAAATAGTATCCAGCGAAATGGCGATGTGTACACTTTGACGGGTAACATTTCAGGCGGCATTCAGGTTCAGAAGAGCTATATCGTAATTGACGGCGCAGACTACACTGTAAGAGGAACAGGAGCTGAATACTCAAGCGGAATAAGCTTGAGAGGCAGAAGCAACGTAACCGTCTCAAATTTCAGAGTTGAATCATTCTATTACGGCGTCATCATAGTGCCTAATTACGCCAGTTTAGGCGTTCCAGCGGATGAGCCTTCAAACAATTGCGTTACAGAAAACACGATAACCAATTGCACAGCAGGCATTGCAGTTTGCGAGTCCTCAAACAACACTGTTACAGGGAATACCTTAAAAGATAACACAGACGGCATCCAAATTGTTGAGTCTTCATACAATAACCTCGATTTTGGATACAACAGTTTTTCGGAAAATATCATAGAAGACAACGTCAACGGAATCTGGATTGAACGCTCTTCAAACAACACAATAGCTGGAAACACAATAAAAAACAACAACAGCGGTATCAACGGCGAAGACTTGGGCACGGCGGAACCAAATGTGGTTCACCATAACGCCTTTGTGAATAACACTGAAAATCTAGGAAATCTTAGCCTAAGAATTGTCTGGGATGAAGGCAGTGAAGGCAACTACTGGGATGATTATACTGGATTAGATGAAAACGGTGATGGCGTAGGAGATACACCGTACACCATAAATGATAACAATCAAGACAACTATCCATTAATGGAGTCAGTTATAATTCCAGAGTTTCCGTCAGGTTTTGCGCTGGCCGTTCTTATGATTTCGGCGCTGATTGTTGTTTTTTGGGCGAAAAAGAAAGCCTTAATGAAAAAGGCATAATGGTTAATGGTTTAGAATTGCTACTTTTAGCAAAGCACCTATTA
>Ga0315289_10004670_pt1 | contig 20362 bp, 18 predicted proteins | sample YL17G11_40_MG_FD_203452 | JGI IMG/M metagenome (GOLD analysis project Ga0315289, IMG submission 203452) | Sediment microbial communities from Yellowstone Lake, YNP, Wyoming, USA - YL17G11_40 | ecosystem: Environmental > Aquatic > Freshwater > Lake > Sediment | place: USA: Wyoming | collected... | reverse complement strand
CACGTACGCAGATCCGAGCGGCGTGCTGCTCTGCGCAGAGAGCGACAGCGGCGTGTGCGTGACCATTGAAATGTCGCCGTACTGCACCACGATTGACTGGCAGGAACACGTTCTTGTCTGCTTTGAACGCGGGTGGGTGCGTGTGGATCTGCCGGCACCAATGGTCAGCAACCAGCCCGGTGTGGTCGAGATCTATCGCGATCCAGGCAACGGTGCAGTACCGACACGCACGGTCCCCACGCTCCCGCATGTGCATGCCATGGACCAGCAGGCCAGGAACTTCGTTGCCGCCGTCAAGGGCGAGTGTCCACCGATGTGCGGTCCCGAGGACGCGCTGAAGGATTTGCAGGTTGCGCGGGAATATATCAGGTTGCGTTACGGAAAATGATCAGACCATTCACCAAGGAGACATCATGCCATCTCTACGTTTTCAGAAAATCCTCATCAGCGACGAACGCTACGAGTCCGTAGGCGTCTTTGATGTCAATAACGACGGCATCCTTGATATCGTCAGCGGCGCGTACTGGTACCCGGGCCCACGCTTTGACAAGAAGCACAAAATCGGTGACATCCGCGCAGAAGGCGAGTACTTCGACGATTTTTCGACCATTGCCATGGACATCGACGGCGATGGATACACGGATTATGTCACCGGCGGCTGGTGGGGTGAAACACTGCGCTGGCGCCAGAACCCCAAAGGCGATCCGACAAAACAATGGACAGAGTACGTGATCGCGAAATGCGGAAACATCGAAACCACGCGCGCATGGGACATCGACGGCGACGGCCAGCTTGAGATCGTGCCCAATACGCCGGGTCAATCCCTCAAGTACTACAAGCTCATCACCGACAGCAACGGCAAAGGCACTGGCAAGTTTAAAGAAGTGGTGATATATGACCAGCCTTCCGGTCACGGACTTGGCTTTGGCGACATCACCGGCAATGGACGTGGTGATATCATTCTCGCCAAAGGGTGGCTCGAAGCGCCGGTAGACCGCGCGAACGGGAAATGGCTCTTCCATGAAGAGTTCGACCTGGGCAGCGCCAGTGTTCCGATTCTTGTCGTGGATGTCAACGGCGACGGCATCAACGACCTGATCGTCGGCCAGGCGCACGGGTACGGACTTGACTGGTGGGAGCAGAAGATCGCTGGCGGCAAACGTACGTGGACAAAGCATCCCATCGATCCGTTCAACAGCCAGTATCACGACCTGATCTGGGCCGACATCGACAATGACGGACAATGCGAGCTCATCACCGGGAAACGCTACCGCGCGCACTGCGGCCGCGACCCCGGCGAATACGATCCCGTCGGCCTCTACTACTTCAAATGGACCGGCGAGGGTTTTGTCAAGGAAGTGATTGACTATGGCCCAATTCGCCAGGGCAAAGGCAATGGGATATTCTTTCAGGTTGTAGATATCGACGGCGACGGCCGGCTTGATATTGTTGCGCCGGGCAAGGACGGGCTGTACCTGTTCAAGAATCTCGGGTTCGCGGAGAATATGGGTGATTGATTTTCCAACAGATATCTGCAATTGGAGATGATGACTATGGCAGTGAAAATTGCGATGATCGGTGCAGGCAGTGTCGTATTCTGTAAGACGCTTCTTTCCGACATGATGGCAACACCCGCGCTTGCCGGAGCGGAGTATGCGCTCATGAGCCCGACGGAATCCAAGCTCCGTCGTATGGAAGCATTCGCCAGACGCATGCTCAAAGAGAACGGCATTGCAGGATCGGTTCATGCCACCACCAACCGACAGGATGCGATCAGGGACGCCGATTTCGTCATTGTCATGATCCAGGTGGGCGGTGTGGAGGCATTTAAGATCGATTACGAAATCCCGCTCAAATACGGCGTTGACCAGTGTATCGGCGATTCACTCGGGCCCGGAGGCGTATTCCGTGGCCTTCGATCGGTACCGGTTCTTATTGACATCGCGCACGATATGGAAAAGCTGGCGAAGCCGGGCGCAATCATGCTCAACTACGCCAATCCCATGGCCGGAAATTGCCTTGCACTCGGTAAAGCGACACAGGTTCCGTTTGCCGGCCTGTGTCATGGCGTACAGACCACGCTCGATCTTATCGCGGGCTACTGCGGCGTGTCCAAGGCAGAGATTACCTATTCATGCGGCGGCATCAACCATATGGACTGGTTTCTGCGACTTGAGCATCACGGCGTCGATCTGTATCCTCAACTGCGGGAACTCTTCGAAAGACCGGAGTACTACAAGAATGAAAAAGTGCGCGGCGAGGTGTTCCGTCATTTCGGCTATTTCATGACCGAGAGTACCGGTCACCTGAGCGAATATCTTCCGTGGTTTCGCAAGTATAAGAAAGCGCTTGACGTCTATTGCGATGAACCGGGTTTCGGCGGTGAAAGCGGTGCCTACTATCACTACTGCGATGCCCTGGCGAAAAAATACCGTGAGCACGACCCGCTGGAATTCGAATCGCCGAAAATCTCGAATCGCAGCGTTGAATACTGCTCATATATCATCGAAGCAATTGTCACTGGCAAACCATTTCGTTTCATGGGTAACGTACGCAATGACGGCTATATTGACAACCTGCCAAATGGATGCTGTGTGGAGGTGCCGGTCTTTGCCGATGATACGGGCCTGCATCCGACCCGCATCGGAGCGCTTCCGCCCCAATGTGCGGCCGCATGTGTCACGAATGTCAACGTACAGACGTTGGCTGCCGAGGCCGGACTGAATGGAAATCCCGAGTATATCGTGCATGCCGTTGCAATGGACCCGCTGGCTGGAGCGGTATGTACGCTCAAAGAGATCCGTGACATGTGCATCGAAATGCTCGAGGCGCAGCGGAAATGGCTGCCGCAATTTGCAGACAAGGCCATCGCTCCGAAGCCGTCAATCGTGATTCCCGCAGACTGCAAACCGGTGGACGTTCCGCTCGATCCAGCATTGGCGATCAGCAAGCGGTTTGGGTTGCTGATGAGCCAAGATACAACCCATTCAGCATAACAACCAGAGCGTAACCTGAAATGGAGTGAAAAGGAAGAGTGGTTTCTTCAGCAAATGTATTCCTCCTTGGAGATGGTTGTCTTCGATCTGTAATCTTATAGGAGACCCAATAGAGGATGATTGCGCATTTTTCTTTTTCCTTGCGCCACTGCTCCTATTTCTTCAAACGGGCAGCATTTCCACCAACAACCCCAAAGTGTGCCACTATCACGAAATTATCGCCATGGCACACTTTGTCCTTTTTTGCCCATGTAGTGTGCCCTTTTTGTGGCACACTTTGTCTTCTTAGGGCGGCCACTGCGTTTTATCCCTTTCCAGCATTGGCGCATTGCTCGTATCATCAGGGATAAAATGGCTTTAATCTTTCATAAAAGCAAGCGAAATTGCGAATTCCATTGGTTGGATGAAGCGGTTATTCCGGGGCTGCTATCTCGTTCATCGGCATTCCATGCGGAATATCGAAAAGTTTGAGCGTGGCTTGATCGGCAGCCCCCTTGAAAGCCAGCGCATTGATTTCAAAATTGCCCGCTGCGCTATAGACGGTTGAGAAGCCTGCTTTTCGCAGTGCATTCAACAACGATTTCTGTGTAAAACCGGTTTTATGGGCAAAAAAATCCTGCGTGCTTCGCTCAATTTCAGCGCCATAGCCGTACAGAACGTCCAGAACCATGACCGGCCCGGCCGCTGATTCGTAGAGCACATCATCGATATCCAGTTTTCGCTCAATGGCGACCCGCATCACTTCCTGTATGTCCGGCGCCAGAATGTTTGCAAACCCGCCATGCTTTAGAACATGCAGGAACCCGGACAGGACCCGCGGCACATCATGCCGGTAATAGTGCTCAAGGTTATGCGAGCAATACACCGCGTCAAATTGACCGGCGTCAAGAGTCATGAGGCTGCGCGCGTCACACACAATGTCCGGCGAGCCTTTCGGGTCGATATCGAGCAGCACTTGCTCGAAGTCCGCGTACTGAGGAGGCAGCGAGATTGCTTTCGTGCCGCCTCCCACGTTTAAAACCTTTTTCATTTTGCTTCTGTGCGGAGTCGGCATATCCGGTATTTTCTCAATCGGCCCGCTCAATATGCCGGATCGCGAGGATTTCCATCGTGCCTGCTACCGTTTCGTCAAGCGCCTGAAAACGAACAGCAATCCTATGGCCGCTGCAGCGGCCATCACGACCATCACCACGGGATGCGGCATGCGCCCGCGGCCGCAGCACTCTTCGTTCTGCGCAGCTAATGGTTCGGCATCAAACTTTCCGGATTCCGTCCGGTTTCCGGATTCATGCGCGCGTACGTGCACATCCGCATGCGCGCGTGCGTGGCCCGCGATGCGTTCCGCCAGCACCGTGTCGATGGAGCCGGCGAAAACCTTGTCGCCCGCGGCATCGCTTACGCTGCGGCGAGCCGGCGCTGCCGGTTGATTTCCTGGAGCCGGCCTCGCGCTTCGGACGCGAGTCGTTCGCGCTGTTGTAGTTTTACTTTTTGCCATACGTCTTCTTCGCTGAGGGTGAAGAGTTCATGGATTAGTTTTATATAATACGCCGCCGCCCGGGATGAAAGGCGGTGGAGGAAAAGAATTTTCCCTTCAACGACCAGTTCGTCGAACACCGCATCCACCGGAATGGCGGTCGCGGTTACGCGGCCGGGGAAAAGTGCATTCAGCGCCGCGATATAGGCGTTCTGGCGCCGCGTAGCGCGATAAAAATTCGGTATGATGCGGGCGATGCGGCCGGCCTGCGGATAGCGCAGGGCGATCATCTTCTCCATTTCGGCGATGCCGTTGACGGCGAACTGTTTGAGTTCCGTGGGCACGAAAATTTCCGAACAGGCAAGGGCCGCGACGCCCTGCAGCCGGTCCAGGCCGGGCGCGTTGTCGATGAGTATGAAATCGTAGAAGCGGTCCAGTCCGCAGGCGTCAAAGGCGCCGCGCAAACGCATCGGGTCGCCGGCATCGGCGTCGCACAACTCGCGGCAGGCGGTTACAATATGCAGATTTGTCAAGCAGGTTTTTCGGACGGATTCCAGAAGACAACGCGGCGCGTCGTCGGGCTGGGCCAGATACACGTCGCGGATCCCGGGCGAACAGACGCCCGCTCCGAGCATGGTGGACAGGTTATGCTGGCTGTCGTTGTCAACGGCAAGAACGCGGAACCCCGAAAGCGCCAGCGCCTGGGCCGTGCAGCCGGTAAACGTGGTTTTTCCCACGCCGCCCTTATGATTGAGCACGGCGACGATCTTCATGCTGGTTAATCTACGTTTCGGGAAAGCGTCCGATCCACTTCCGCGCATACTGCATCGAGCTTAAGGCGCCTGCCCAGCGCCGACACGACGGCAAGGTCCCGCGCGTCCTTGATGACCGCGAAATCCGAACCGTCAATTGCCAGCACCGCCGGACGCGCGGCCAGCGGCAGGATATCGGTGGCGGCATAGCCTGCCTTGGGGGCGCGCGGAAGACCGGGAACCACCTCTTTGGGCGGGGTGCAGTAATCGGGCAGATCGTTTTCAACGAGAAGGCCGCTGTCGAACACATAGAAGCCGGTGTTATACGGCAGATACCATCGGCCCGAGGGGTCTTTGAGCGCCGAAAGCGGCGGTGTGCGCACCTCTTTTTCTACAATCGCAAGCGTCTGCCGGCGCCGGTTCTTGACTATCGCAAAGGTGCCGAACGGGTCCGATGAGGGGAACGACGGCCGCAATACGCCGATGCCCACGCCGTCATGGCATTTGCCCGCAGCGGCCATCGCGCAAATCAGCGAAGGATCGTACAGGGCCGTGGCCTGCAGCACGATGATCCGCGTGCACCCCAGACCCGCAAGCCACTCCAGGGCCGAAATGCTTTCGCCGGGCAGAGGGGATTTCAATTGCATGAGCGGACCGCCGGTTTCATCGGGGTTGGTTACCGGCATGGGATGACCGTCAACCAGCGTCCAGGCGATTGTGCCGTCCATGGTCAAATGCAGCCGTTCGCCCTGGTGCACGATGCGCACCTGCGCTAAGCCGAAGTCGCCGAATGACTTTACAACGTGCGGGATGATGCGCGCGGTGGCCGAATGCAGGGGCCCGGTGGTGACAATGACCGGAACCTGTATCCCGGCGGACCGGCACAGCCGTGCCACAACAGCCAGATTGACATGAAGCGTGCCATACCGGTCGAACAGACCGGGCAACGGATACGTGGGCTTGGTGAAGTCGACCAGATTGCCCGGGGGCACGCCCTGTTCCAGCAGACTCAAACGAAGCCGCTCGCCTTCGCCACCGGCCATGAACACGATGGCGCAGCCGGCGCAATCAGCCGCTGTGCCATGCATCTCCTCGCACCGTATCAGCGGAGGCCATGCGATGGCGCTGCGGGCAAGGCGTTCGCGCGCCGCCGCCATGTTCTTTTGCGCCTGTTCACCAAGCCGTTTATGCAGGCGATATTTTTCGGGGGGAAAACGGCTGTTCAATTCATCCAGCAGAAGGTCTTGTTGCGTGGGCGACAACGCGTTGAAATCATGGATGCATCGGCGCGCAAGGCTGAAGGTCCAGCGGGACACGGAACTCCTTTGGCATGGAATGATCGGCGGTTTTACAGCGCATTAAAATATATCACTGAATCCGCCGGCATCCTGCGTGCCGGGCGCACGCAATTAAAAAAGGCGGGTCCTTTGACCCGCCTTCATGGATTGCCCGCCGGATTCAGAACTATCCACCCAGCAATTTAAGCACGGACGAAGGTACCATGTTCGACTGCGCAAGCATTGCCGTGGCCGACTGGGTCAGGATCTGGCTTCTGGTGAACCTGGTCGACTCAGAAGCAAAATCAACGTCCCGAATCATGGATTCCGCCGCCGACTGGTTGGTCTCGGCGATGATCAGGTTGTTGATGGCATGCTCGAGCCGGTTGACGAATGCGCCGATATTGGCCCGCATCGAGTTGACGCTGTCGATGGCCGAATCGATGGAGCTTACGGCGTTGATCGCATTCGACTGTGTAGCGACGCTCGAGGCGTTCACCGACAGTTTCTGGGCCGACAGCGTTGCGATTGTGACGGTAATGCTGTCCGTGCCCACCGTATTGTTCGCGTCGATCCACAAAACTGAGCCGCTGCCGGCCGTGCCCGTGGACACGCCGAACCGTGTGGTGGCGCTCGAAATCAGACCCATGCCGTTGTAATTGGTTACATTGGCGATACGGTCGATTTCGCTTTTCAGGTTTGTAAATTCGGCGTTCGTGTAGGCGCGTTCGGTGGATGTAAGTGTATCGTTGGCCGACTGGATGGCCAGCTCGCGCATGCGCTGCAGGATGGCCGAGATCTCGTTGGCCGATCCTTCGGCGATCTGCATGGCCGCGATACCGTCCTGTGCGTTGCGCTGCGCCTGAGAAGCGCCAAGGATCTGCGTGCGAAGGTTTTCCGACACGCCGAGTCCCGCCGCATCGTCGCTGGCACGGTTGATACGCAGACCGGTGGAGAGCCGTTCCAGGGACCTGCTCATGTCTCTGTTCACGCTGAACAGAGCACCCTGGGTGACCATTGAAGAAATGTTGTGATTGATGCGCATTCCAAAACCTCCCTGTGTTTAATGTAAGATCAACTTCCATTGTCAATCTTCGAAAAGAACCGATAGTCGCGCGCCTACCTCCTTTCGGGACGCTGCGCGGGGAGATTGGGAAATTGCCGTTTCCAATTCCCGCGCGGATCCAAAAAACCCTATTTGATATATCGGTATACGGCGGAATAACTTTAGCGCTATTTTCCAGCAATGGCGTAAGCGATTGATTCCTATGGGAATTGAAAATCCGGCATTTCACGGAGTTGGAGGGCTGAAGAATGGCGAATGGGTCGGACTGCTACCCGACTCTATTCGCCATTCTTCCTTCTCACATCGGCAAAAAAAGATCTAATCAGTTCGGAGCATTGACTGGCACAAACGCCGGTGACGATCTGCGGGAACCTTTTATACGCGCGTTCGATCTCCTGCCGGTAAAAAAACGACTCGATGGCGCCCAGACGCGGATCGGCGCAGGCATAAACGATGCATTCGACGCGCGACTGCATGGCGGCGCCCAGGCACATGAGGCACGGCTCCAGCGTCACATAGAGTGTACATCCGTCAAGACGCCACGCGGCCAGCGAATTGGCCGCGGCGCCCAGGGCGATGATTTCGGCATGGGCCGTGGCGTCACCGAGCTTTTCGATGCGGTTGTAACCGCGGCCAAGCATCCGGCCGTCCTTGACCACCACCGCCCCCACGGGCACTTCGCCTTCGTCAAAGGCCTTGAGCGCCTCCTGATAGGCCAGATTCATGCAGCGTTCATGGTCCATGGTTCAGCGCGTATGATTGACAAGGTGATAGAGTTCGAGCAGACGCGGCGCTTCGCGCTCAAAATCGCGCAGGTAAAGGCTGTTGGGCCCGTCGCACAGCGCGCGCGCCGGGTCGGGGTGCACCTCGCAGAATAGACCGTCGACGCCGGCGGCTATGGCGGCGCGGGCAAGAGGAATGGCGAACCGGCGCATGCCGCCCGATGAGCCGCCTTCGGCGCCGGGCATCTGCACGCTGTGCGTGGCGTCGAACACCGCCGGCGGACCCAGCTCCTTCATGGCCAGCATGCCGGCAAAATCGACCACCAGCCGGTTATAGCCGAAAAAGGTGCCGCGCTCGGTGAGCCATACCGATTTTCCGGCCTTCTTCATGGCAAAACGCATGTCCTGCGGGGCCATGAACTGCCCCTTCTTGATATTCACGATCCGTCCGGTTTTTGCCGCGGCGCGCAGCAGGTCGGTCTGACGGCATAAAAACGCCGGGATCTGTAGCACGTCGGCGACCTGCGACACCGCGCGCGCATCGTGCGCCGCATGAATGTCGGTGAGCACCGGCAGGCCGGTCGTTTGCTTGACTTTAGCAAGTATCGCCAGGCCTTTCTCGATCCCGGGGCCGCGAAACGAATCAGCCGACGTCCGGTTGGCCTTGTCGTAGGAGGCCTTGAAGATGATGTCGACTTCGCAGGCGTCCGAAAGACGGGCAAGTCGCTCGGCGATCCGCAGGCAGAGCTTTTCCGATTCAATGACGCACGGTCCGGCGATGAAAAACGGTCCGACTCTTTTGCCGTCGTCCCGGGCGTATTTGAAAAATGAGGCGCTGGCTTTCATGTGCCGCCTTTCAGGAAGGGCGATATCGGCAGCCGATATCGCGGTGGATGAAAAAATAGATATTGGAAATGCCGTGAGTCTTGATTCACCGGGACCTGTCCCTCCATATTGACTGTCATGCCCCGCTCAACCTATTTTTCAAACCTGTTTTGCGCAAAAAACGTCATCGTTAATCCATAAATTTACCCTAACCGCGTGGAGGATTTCATGGCTATCAAAGTCGGCATCAATGGTTTCGGCCGCATCGGACGCCTGGTGTTCCAGGCCATCTGCGATCAGGGCCTTTTAGGCAAGGAGATCGACGTCGTAGCGGCGGTCGATATCTCCACCGATGCGGAATATTTCGCCTACCAGATGAAATACGACACCATTCACGGCAAATTCAAACATGATGTCAAGGTTGAAAAGAGCGACGCTTCAAAAGAAGAGGCTGACATTCTCGTTGTCAATGGCAACAAAACAAAATGCATCATGGCCACCAAATCACCCGCCGAACTGCCCTGGAAGGCGCTGGGCGTGGACTATGTCATAGAATCAACCGGCCTGTTTACCGATTCTGAAAAAGCCAAAGGGCATCTCGCGGCGGGCGCGAAAAAGGTCATCATCTCGGCCCCGGGCAAAGGCGAAGTCAAAACCATCGTCATGGGCGTCAACGAACAGGAATATGACGCGGCAAATCACAACATCGTCTCCAACGCCTCGTGCACAACCAATTGCCTGGCGCCGGTCGTTCATGTGATCCTGAAAGAAGGTTTCGGCATCGAAACCGGACTCATGACCACGATCCATTCATATACCGCCACCCAGAAGGTTGTTGACGGCCCGTCTAAAAAAGACTGGCGCGGAGGCCGCGCCGCGGCCCTGAATATTATTCCGTCCACCACCGGCGCTGCCAAAGCCGTGGGCGAAGTGCTTCCCGCCACCAAAGGCAAGCTGACCGGTATGGCATTTCGCGTGCCCACGCCCGATGTGTCGGTTGTCGATCTGGTTTTTCGCACCGTCAAAGACACCTCGATCGAAGAGATCGATGCGGCGCTTAAAAAAGCCAGCCAGACCTATCTCAAAGGCTATCTGGGCGTCACCGACGAAGAGCTCGTGTCCAGCGATTTTATCCACGATGCACGCTCATCGATCTATGATTCGCTGGCCACGCTGCAGAACAACCTGAAGGGTGAAAAGCGTTTCTTCAAGGTCGTGAGCTGGTACGACAACGAATGGGGCTACTCCAACCGCGTTGTCGACCTTGTCCGGTACATGGCGAAGAAATAAAGCGGCGCGCCCGCCATTGCATGACAGGCGGAGGACAACCTCCGCCTTTTCTTTGGAACCGGGCCCTTGAAACAGAATTGACAAGGAGGTATTATGCCGATTGCGAAAAAAACGGTCCGCGATGTGGATTTTGCCGGAAAGCGCGTTATCATGCGCGTGGATTTCAACGTGCCCATGAAGGAGGGCGCGGTGCAGGACGATACGCGCATCAGGGCCGCGCTCCCGAGCATCCGATATATACTTGACAAGGGCGCTAAAAGCCTGGTGCTCATGTCCCATCTTGGAGACCCGAAAAAGGACGCCCAGAAGGCCCGTGAGAAGGCGGAAAAAGACGGCAAGCCATTTGATGAACAGAAATTCATCGACGGCAAATGCAAAATGGCGCCGGTGGCCGCCCGGTGCGCGGAGCTGCTGGGCAAACCCGTGCGCATGGCAACCGGCTGCATCGACGACGCCACGCAGAAAGCGGCGGCGGCTCTCACCGCCGGCGCGGTGCTGATGCTCGAAAACACCCGTTTTGACAAAGGCGAAACATCCAAAGACGCGGCCGAACGCGAAAAAATGGCGAAAATTCTGGCATCCTGCGGCGATATTTATGTCAACGACGCCTTCGGCACCGCGCACCGCGCCCATGCCTCCACCACCGATATCGCGCGGTTCATGCCCGTTGCGGTCGCCGGCTTTCTCATGGAAAAAGAGTTGGAATTCCTTGATGAAAAGATCGTAAAGAACCCGGCCAAGCCCTTTGTGGCCATTGTAGGCGGCGCAAAAGTCTCATCCAAAATCGCCGTGCTCGAAAGTCTTCTGGCGAAAGTCAATACCATCATCATCGGCGGCGGCATGGCCTATACCTTCTTGAAAGCCAAAGGCATGGGCATCGGAAAATCGCTGGTTGAGGATGATCAGATAGCGACCGCAAAGGGAATTCTCGTCAAGGCCGCGGAGAAAAAGGTCGGCTTCATGCTGCCGATCGATCATGTAGTGACTCAGGAATTCTCCGCCGAAGCAGCATCTAAAATCGTTACCGGCGAAGCAATCGCGGACGGCTGGCTGGGCATGGATATAGGCCCGGCCACGATCGCCGCATATACGAATGCGCTCAAAGGCGCCAAAACCGTTTTCTGGAACGGCCCCATGGGAGTTTTTGAATTCCCGAAATTCGCCGAAGGGACCAATGCTATAGCAAAGGCTCTGGCAGGACTTTCGGGCGCCATCACGGTCATAGGCGGCGGAGACTCGGTATCGGCCGTGAACAAGGCCGGGGTTGCCGCTAAAATGTCGCATATTTCCACCGGCGGCGGCGCAAGCCTGGAGCTGGTTGAAGGCAAGATGTTGCCCGGGGTCAAGGCGCTCAACGATAAATAAGCCGGCGCCCCCGGCGCCGGAGACAAATAGTATTTTTATCCGGTTTATAGCCGGAGTTCATTTCTCGAAGGAATTTCGATGCCAAGGAAAAAATTCATTGCGGGCAACTGGAAGATGAATACCACGCTGCCCGAAGCCGTGGAACTTGCTAAAGCGGTCGTGGCGAAAGTCGGCGCTAATGTGTCGGATGTCGACGTCGCGGTCTGTCCGCCGTATATCAGCCTTGCGGCTGTTGCCGAAGTCGTGAAAGGCACCAGCATCAGGCTGGGCGCACAGGATGTCCACTGGGAACCCAAAGGCGCTTTTACGGGCAAAGTCTGTTGCGCCATGCTTAAAAGCGTGGGATGCACCTATGTGATCATCGGGCATTCCGAGCAGCGCCAGTATTTCAATGAAACCGATGGCACGGTTAATAAAAAAGCCAAGGCGGCTCTTGGCGCGGGCCTATTGCCGATACTCTGCGTTGGTGAGATGCTGGAAGAACGGAAATCGGGCAAGCTCTTTGATGTTGTCGAACGCCAGACGCGCGGTGCATTTGACGGGATTTCCAAGGCCGATGCTGCCAAATGCACCATAGCCTACGAACCGGTCTGGGCGATCGGCACCGGCGAAACCGCAACGCCCCAGCAAGCCAATGAAATGCATCTGTTCGTTCGCAAACTTGTTACCCGGCTCTACGATGAACCGGTCGCAGCCGCGATGCGCATCCAATACGGTGGAAGCATGAAGCCGGAGAATGCAAAAGAGCTTTTAGCGCTTTCGGATGTTGACGGCGGTCTGATTGGCGGAGCTGCGCTGAAAGCGGATGATTTCAGCAGAATCGTATATCCTAAATAAGGACGGTCTATATGCTGCTTGGATTGCTGCTGGCTGTGTATGTGTTTGTATGCATCGTTCTATGCCTGCTTGTGCTCATACAATCCGATAAAGGCGGCGGAATTTCGGGCGCGATCGGAGGCGGCTTAGGAGGAGTGAATACCCTCCTGGGCACCACAGACACGGCCAATATTCTTACTCGGCTTACCACGGGTTTTGCGATCGCATTCATGGTGCTGTGCATCAGCATCGCCTTTCTGCTGCCGCACCTGGCGTCGGCAAAACAGCGTTCGCTTCTCAAGCAGCGTGCAGTAACGGCGCAGAATGATTTTTCTCCGGCGTCTGTTCTGCAGAACCAGCCTATGCCGATAGCTCCGGCCGGCGGCAATGCGGGAACGGCGCAAGACCCATTGGCGCCGCCTGCCGCGCCGGCATCGCCCATCGTGCCGCCGCCTCCGGCGCCGGTTGAATGACGGCGTTTCCGCATTTGTTGATCTGATCTTTTACATTCGCGGCCATGGTGGAATTGGTAGACACGCATGTTTGAGGGGCATGTGGGAGTAATCCTGTGCAGGTTCAAGTCCTGCTGGCCGCAATTCTTCCTCTCCTTCTTTTCGTGCTCGTACTCTTAATCGTACTCGAACATCCGTTCTGTAAACCACTATGCTCCCCCCAAACCCGCCTTGCGCGGTCCGCACCCTTCCGCTATTTTTAATGGTCCATGAACCTGATCTTTTTTTCCGCCCATACCTTTCTCGTCAAGGAAATCATCAACGCCCTTTCGCGGCGGCGTGATATCCCCTCGACGGTTGTGGAGCTGCCGGAACGGCTGCCGGCAGAGGCGGCCGCTGATGTTTTCGAGCACATCAAACCGCGTTTGCCGGCCATCGTGCTCTCCATCAATAACGCCGGCTACGATTACGAAGGCGCGCTGAGCGACCTGCTTGCGTCATCAGGTTCGTATGCCGTCAACTGGTTCACCGACCATCCGTTCTATGAGGAGGTGCGCTGGGGACGGCGCCGCCCGAACCCGCGCAACCGGCTTGATTTCGTCACCGAAAACGCATTCGTGGGTCCGATGAACGCGGCGGGCATCAACGCCCGCTTCCTGCCGCTGGCAACGGACCCCGCGTATTTCAGCGCGGACGGCGCGATGGAATATGCGCGCGATATCGCCTTCGTGGGCAACTCGAGCCTGGAATTCATGGACGCGCTGTTTACCGATGACCTGTCCCGGGAACTCGAGCGGTTCGCCGGACTCATCAACCGCTGTAAAGACCGGTATTGCGCGGACCCGCGCTTTGATATCGCCGCCTGGCTGCGCGCCAATCCGGCGCAATGGCGTGACCAGACGACCGTGGCGGCGGACCTGTTCGTCTTTCTCATAGAATGGATGGCGGGCTACCTGTATCGCCGCGATTTCATCGTCGCTGTTTCCCGGCGCTACGGCAAACGGTTCACCTGTTTCGGCGACATCTACTGGACCAGGTTCATCACTGATTCACATGTGTCAACCGACGCCTGCTATTATACGAACCTGTGCGCCTATTACCGGTCCACGCGCATCAACCTGAACCTGAACCGCATCCAGGTCCCCACCTCGTTTACGCAGCGCATTTTCGATTGCAAGGCCGCCGGCGCCTTTCTGCTCACCGAAAAGCGGGCGCTCAACAGCCGTTTTTTTATTGTCGACGGGCCGCAGCGCGAATTCGTTGAATTCGGATCCATGGACGAATGCGCGCGTCTGATCGATTATTATCTGGCGCATGACGAGGAGCGGGAGTGCATTGCCCGGGCAGGCCGGGAAAGAGTGTTGCGTGAACATACGTATGATTGCAGGATCGACGCCATGCTCCGCGCATGCAAAGAAGCATGGGGCATCTGAACCGTCCGGGGAATTCCTGAAAAGAAAGCGCCGATGATCAACCTGAAAAACCTGTCCTTCGCCGAACTCAAAGAGCAGATGGCGGCGCAGAATGAACCCGCCTTCCGCGCCCGGCAGGTATTCAAATGGATATATCAGAAACGTTTGGATTCATTTGACGGCATGGATAATATTCCCAAGACCAGCCGCGCGAAGTTCGGCGAATCGTTCGGCATCACCAAGCTCCCGGTCACTGCGGTCCTGGAATCCGCGCGCCGCGATGCCGTCAAGTTCGGCTTTTCCGTGGACGGCGGCGCGGTCATCGAAAGCGTGCTGCTGTACGACGATGACCGGCGCACCGCCTGCATCTCATCGCAGCTGGGCTGCGGTCTGGGCTGCGTCTTCTGCGCCACCGGCAAAACGGGCCTCGTCCGCAATTTGACGCAGGCGGAGATCATCGGCCAGCTTATCGGGATGAATGATTACCTTCTGTCAAAACAGGACAAACCGGTCACCAACATCGTCTTCATGGGCATGGGCGAAGCGCTCTCGAATTTCGATACCTTTCGCGGGGCTATCGATATCATCATGTCGGAAGATGCGTTCTGCATCGGCGGCCGGCGCATTACGGTATCCACCGCGGGCGTTGTCCCGTCCATCGAACGGCTCATGCAGGAAAACCTTACGATCGGCCTGGCCATATCGCTCAACGCGTATTCGGATGAAAAGCGCAGCGCCATCATGCCGATCAACCGGAAATATCCCATTGCGCACCTGGTGGATGCAGGGCGCCGCTATTTTGAAAAAACCGGCAGGCGCGTCACGTTTGAGTATGTTCTTGTCGAAGGAGAAAACGATACGCGGGAGGCCGCCAGCGCGCTTGAGCGCCTGCTTAAAAACCTGCCCTGCAAAATCAATCTGATTCCGGTCAATCCCGGCGGAGAGAGCGGATTTAAAGCGCCATCCGACACCGCGGTCAATGCGTTCTGCGAGGAGCTGTTCCGATGCGGATTGACGGCAACCGTCCGGAAAAGCCGCGGCCGGGATATTTCCGGCGCATGCGGCCAACTTGGTGCGCGATTTAATGCCACCCTTGCTGCGGAAAAAAGCAAGCGGGAAATCCAGCAATAACCCATTGATTCAGCTTTCGTTGCACTGCAGCTGGTGCTCTCGAAAGCCGGCAAACCCCCCTGTTTACGCGCTCAAAATCAGCGATGATAATCACAAACTTCTAAAGTGCTGATTTCAGGATTCCGATAACCTAAGATGAAACACTTGAAAAATCGAAAGGAGGTGCACGGAAGTCTGAGGTAATACTGCTACGGTTTCGGTTTCTTCTCTTAATGGCATGGAAGCCAAAGGTACGAATCACAAAACAAGGAGGTTTCTGGTATGCGCATCAATCATAACATTCCCGCAATGATCACCCAGGGTTCGCTCTTTACTGTCAACCGCGAACTGGGAAAATCACTCGAAAAATTGTCAACAGGCCTTCGCATCAACCGCGCTGCCGATGATGCCGCCGGTCTTGGTGTGTCGGAAAACCTGCGTACGCAGGTGCTCGGTACCGCACAGGCGGTGCGCAACGCGCAGGACGGCATCGCCGCGATAACCATCGCGGAAGGCGCCGCCAATGAAGTGTCCGCGGTCCTGCAGCGCATGCGCGAACTTTCCATCCAGACCGCCAACGATACTCTGACATCAACGGAACGTGCGTATGCGAACGCCGAATTCCAGCATCTCAACCTGGAAATTGACCGTATTGCCAAGGTGACCAATTATAACGGCCAGGGTCTGATTTCCAGCGCCAGCACGCGTTTTGGTATCTCCACCGCTACGGCCGGCAGCGGTTCAGTCCTGTGGATCGATGCCAACAACACGGTAGGCACGGACAGCATAACCGTGACCATCGCCACACTCAATTCCAATAAGCTGAGCGTGGACACATTGAACCTTACTTCGCAAACCAATTCCGTGACCGCGGTGTCGCGTCTCGATTCGGCGATCGACAGCGTCAACAGCATGCGGTCCAACATGGGTGCGTTCGTCAACCGGTTGGAACATGCGATCAACAACCTGCTTATCAGCAATACCAACCAGCAGGCTGCCGAATCGCTCATCCGCGATGTGAACTTTGCGGAGGAAAGCACGCGCTACACGAGGAACCAGATCCTCATGCAGTCGGGCACGGCCATGCTGGCCCAGGCGAATGTGGTGCCGCAAAGCGTGTTGCAGTTGCTCGGACGTTAATAGCGATCCTATTGACGGGCGAAAAGGAAGCGGGAAACCGCTTCCTTTTTTTATGGGCGCGCCGACCCGCACAAAGAAAGAAGGCCGGATCGATCGATCCGGCCTTCTTTCATGCGTCCGCTGGCGCCGGCATTTACGCAGGCGGATCGGGCGCCGCAAGCCCGCTGATCGAATCCACGATCCTGAACGCGCGGTCGAGATTGCTGTTTTTAAAGAGATCGAGGATGAAACCGGGCGGGATGACGAACGAAAGGTCTTTGCCGTTTTCCTTATATATTTTCCATATGTAAACAAATACGCCCAGCCAGTGGCTGTCGATATAATCGATGCGGCTCAGGTCCACGGCCACGCGCGGGAACTTCTTTTTAGCCAGCGATTCGAGCTTGCGCGACAGCTTGATGGCGTCCTCGCTGTTGACCTTGCCATGAACTTCCAGGACCGGCATGTCGTTATACCGTCTGATTTTAACCTTGACGCCCATAGATGGTTCTCCGGTGCCGGAGCCTGATGTCGATGATGGCGATATTCCGGTTGCTATATTATATATTAGATTATAGAAAAGGTAAAGGGGGTGTACTGGTTTTCGACGGGGAGCATGAATCTGAAGCAGCATGCCGAGGATCATCGGTTGGCCTCGTTAAATATCCGATGACTTTTATAACTGCCGAAGATTATTCTTATGCAGTTGCTGCCTGATTGAAAGGCGGCGAATCCGGACGGTAATGCGCCGTTATCGGCCGGATCAAAGCAGGCGCTGGCGCGTTGGGGTGCATCGACCGACGCGTGAGATCAGATGCTGGCCGTTGTGCGGACCTGTCATTCGTTCCGCGCAATAGCGAGACCAAACGAATGACTGAGCATGGAGCGGCTTTGGTGGATTTCTCTTCGGACAGGGGTTCGACTCCCCTCACCTCCATTTTGTGCGCATGCTCCGCGGATTAGCGCCGAGCATGCGCCTTCCTCTCATCCCGCCTTCTCAATCCCCAGCTGCCGAATTTTCCTGTGTAAATTCGTCCGTTCGATGCCCAGCAGATCGGCGGTTTGGGGAATGTTCCAGCCATTCAGCCGAAGCTGCGTTTCCACATACGCGCGCTCGAGTTCGTCTTTTGCCTGCGCAAGCGGCCGGGCATGGGAGAAAAGATCCGGGGCCGCAGACTCGGCGCCGGGACCGGTGAGTGACCGGACGAAATCATCGCTGATTTCAGTTTCACGCGACATGATGGCCGCGCGCTCCACGATATTGCGCAACTGACGGATATTGCCGGGCAATTTCTGGCCCGCGAGCAGACGCAGGGCCGCGGGCGTGAATGTTTTCAACGGCATGCTGTTTTCGCGGCAATAGCCCTCCAGAAAATGGGATGCCAGGAGCGGAATGTCTTCCACGCGCTGGTTCAGCGGCGGCACGGTCACCGGCAGCACGGCCAGACGGTAATAGAGGTCCTCACGGAATTTTCCTTCCGCAAGCATCTCTTCGAGGTTTCGATGGGTGGCGGCAATGATGCGTACATCGATCTTGATGGTTTTCGTACCGCCCACGCGCTCAAATTCTCCTTCCTGGATCACGCGCAGAACCTTCGTTTGCGTATTCATGTCCATGTCGCCGATTTCATCGAGAAAAAGCGTTCCCTTATGCGCCAGCTCGAATTTCCCCTTTTTCTGACCAACGGCGCCGGTAAAGGCGCCTTTTTCATAACCGAAAAGCTCGCTTTCGATAAGGTTGGCCGGAATGGCGGCGCAGTTGACCTTGACAAATGGACCTGACGAACGGGCGCTCCGCTGATGGATGGCCCAGGCGACCAGCTCCTTGCCGGTGCCGCTCTCCCCTTTGATAAGCGCCCGGCCGGAGGACGGCGCGATCCGGGCGATCTCGGTGCGCAGTTTTTCCATGGCCGTACTTTTGCCGATCATGCGGTACCGGTCGTCATCCCGCTGCCTAAGCGAGCGCAACTCATCGCGTGAATTCTTGGCCTCGGCCGCATGCCGCACGATCTGCTTCACCTCGATCATGGCAAGCGGCTTCTGGAGAAAATGATAGGCGCCCTGTTTGATCGCCGTTACGGCGATTTCGATGGTGCCGTGCCCTGAAACCATGATGACCTCACAGTCAATGCGACTTTCTTTGATCTCAGCAAGGACCTCAAGACCGTCTTTGCGCGGCATCTGAATGTCAAGCAGGACGACGTCGGGGGTTTCTTCGCGGAACAGGCGCATGCCGGCTTCGCCGTCGTCGGCCAGGAGCACGTCATGCCCTTCGTCTTCGAGGATTTCGCGAAGGGTCTTGCGGATGTTCTCTTCATCATCGATGATCAGGATTTTAGGCATTGTGAATTCTCCGTTTGTCAGCATGGCAGCGAAATATCGAATATCGTTCCCTTGCCTGATTCACTGCGGCACGAAATGCCGCCGCCATGCAGGCTGATGATCCGTTCGGCCAGGGCAAGACCGATCCCGTTGCCGCCTTTTTTGGTTGTAAAATAGGGTTGAAAGAGCTTTTCCAGGTTTTCCGGGGCAATGCCGCAGCCGTTGTCGGCGACCCGGATGCGCACCATGGCGCCGTCACGAACCGAAGAAACGGCTATTTCTCCGCTTTGGCCGGCTTCGGCAATGGCCTCAGCCGCGTTTTTAATCAGGTTCGAGAGCACTTCCCGCACCTGGCCTTTATCCATCCTGATCGACGGCAGGTCCGGCGTGAAATGCCGTATGATCGGCGCATGACTGAAGGAAAAAAGCGAGCAGACGCTTTCGATCACCTCATTCACCGGTTCCGGCCGCAGCACCGGATCGGGGAATTTGGCGTATTTATGGAAAGTGTCCACCAGCCGCTGGAGCGTGTTGATCTCGTTTAATACCGTATCCACCGTGCTTTTAATGACCGCGGGAAAATCCTTGCTCTGCGAGAGGAATTTTTCATACATGCGCTCGGTGGAGAGTTTGATGGGCGTGAGGGGGTTCTTGATTTCGTGCGCGATCACGCGGGCAACGCGCTGCCATGTGGCCTTGCGTTCGGCCAGCATCTTTTCCTGCCGCGCCGCGGACAGGTTGTGCGCCATGGCGTTGAAGGAATGCATGAGCGCGCCGATTTCCCCGCCGGCTTTTTCGGGGAGCTTGACATCAAGGTCATCCGCAGCGAGTTGCTGCGTGGCGCGCGTGAGCTCCTTGAGCGGCCGCGTGATGCGCGAAATGAAAAGATACCCGATGGTCAGGGCCACCAGGAGCACGGCCGTGAAATAGACGGCGCTCACCAGCACCGCCTGCCGGACGATGGTTTCGCGCAGCACCTCGATCTGGCGGAAGCGTTTGAGCGACAGCGCGGCCGCCTGCTGCTCGCCGGACGACGGGGCCCGGTCCACGGCCGCCTGCAGCGTGCGCTCCACCGACGGATCGGCGCCCAGCCGCGCGAAGGCGCCGGCGGTCTTGACAAAATAGATCGCAAGCGGCGCCGCGGCCAGCAGCACGATGAAGATCAGCAGCGCGAACATCTTGGTTTTCAGCGATAAGTGTTTAAGCATATGATCGGTCCCTTGTGCACGCTATCGGGACGCCGCCTTCCCTTCTTTGAGAACGGACCCCCGGAACCGCTCGGTTTCCGCCATGGGCCGGCGATAGTTCCAGAAATACATCAGGTCGATGCCGCTGTTGTCCAACGCCTCGACTTTTGTGGTGCC
>Ga0315289_10004669_pt1 | contig 20363 bp, 14 predicted proteins | sample YL17G11_40_MG_FD_203452 | JGI IMG/M metagenome (GOLD analysis project Ga0315289, IMG submission 203452) | Sediment microbial communities from Yellowstone Lake, YNP, Wyoming, USA - YL17G11_40 | ecosystem: Environmental > Aquatic > Freshwater > Lake > Sediment | place: USA: Wyoming | collected... | reverse complement strand
AGATGGTCGGCTGCGATACTCCCAGCTTCTCCGCGATGGCTCCGACGCTCAATTGCTGACAACAGCAGAGCGCCATGACCTTCTGGCGGGTTTCATCGGCCAGCGCCTTACCGAATTCGACCGTGTTGACGTAGGTGATTATCATATAGATAACTGTCTATGTGTATGATACTCGTTCTCTGTGGAAATGTCAAGAGGGCGAATTGACTCACGATAGATCTCGCTTTGGGCTGCAGGCAGGAGCATATCACCTTCACCCGCTGCCGACCATACCAGAACAACGGCCAAGCCTACATCTCGGCAAGCGGCTTAGGGGAGCGCCGACGAACGTGCCGTAGCTTCTCGCAGTGTATGTACGAACCCGGCTGCGGTCGCGGCGGGATCAGCGGCCCCCGTCACGGCGTTGATCAGCGCTGAACCGACAATGACCCCATCGGCGAACTGGCTCACGGCCTGCGCTTGCGCCGGAGTGGAGATGCCGAAACCCACAGCGAGAGGGGTCCGGGCGACAGCGCGGGCGCGCTCGACGAATGCGCGCAGGTCGGGCGGCAAGCCTTCGCGAGCGCCGGTAACGCCGGTCACTGAGACGAGATAGAGAAAGCCGGTGGTGCGAGCGGCGACCTTCGCCAGGCGCTCCGATGTGGACGTGGGCGCTGCCAGGTAGATGAGTGCCAGGCCGTGCGCTGCACAGGCGGCCTCGATCTCGCCTGCCTCTTCGGGGGGCAGGTCTGGCACGATCAGCCCATTCGCGCCCTCCGCGGCTGCATCGGCGACGAAGCGTCCGCTGCCATAAGCGAGGATCGGATTGACGTAGCCCATCAACAGCAGCGGCTGGCGTACGCCGCCGGCCCGCAGGCGCCCCGTCAGCTCCAGGCAGCGCGCAGAGGTCATGCCGCGCGCCAGCGCGACCTGACTCGAACGTTGGATGGTCGGGCCGTCGGCCAGCGGGTCGGAGAAGGGGACGCCGAGCTCGATCAGGTCGGCGCCGGCTTCGGCGATGGCACGGATAACGGCTTCGGAGGTAGGACCATCCGGGTAGCCGAGCGTGTAGTAGGGCATCAGCGCCGCGCATCCCGCGGCACGGGCGTGGGCGAAGACCGACGCGATGTGGTCAAGACCGGAAACAGACCTCCGATACCCAGTCATCGCCCCGCCTCCGACCCCTGCAAAGCTTGAGTCACCGTCTCCAGGTCCTTGTCTCCCCGCCCCGACAGGTTCACCAGGATGATCTGGTCCGGGCTCATGGCCGGAGCCAAACGGACGACTTCGGCGATGGCGTGGGCCGACTCCAACGCGGGCAGAATGCCCTCCGTGCGGGCGAGGAGCTGGAAGGCAGCCAGCGCTTCGTCGTCAGTGGCGACCGTGTAATCCGCACGGCCCAGCTCGCGCAAGTGTGCGTGTTCAGGACCGACGGCCGCGTAGTCCAGCCCGGCCGAGATGGAGTGAGTTCCTGCGATCTGACCGTCGGCGTCTTGGAGCACGAAGGTGTACATGCCGTGGAGCACGCCGGGCCGGCCCAGGCGCGGATCGGCGAAGCGCGCGGCATGGCGTCCCGTATTGATCCCTTCGCCTCCGGCCTCTACACCCACCCATCGCACGCCGGCATCTTCCCGAAAAGCGTGGAAGAGGCCGATCGCGTTCGACCCGCCGCCGACGCACGCCACGCAGGCATCCGGAAGGCGCCCGGCCTGGGCGATGATCTGCTCCCGCGCTTCGTTTCCGATCACCGACTGGAAGTCGCGCACCATGGTCGGGTAAGGGTGCGGGCCCAGCGCCGAGCCGAGCAGGTAGTGGGTGTCGTGCACGTTGGTCACCCAGTCGCGGATCGCCTCGTTGACTGCGTCCTTCAGGGTGCGGGCGCCGGCATCCACGGGACGCACTTCTGCCCCCAGCAACTTCATGCGCAGGACGTTCGACTGCTGCCGCGCGATGTCCACGGTGCCCATGTAGACCACGCATGCCAGCCCCAACAGCGCCGCTACGGTGGCCGATGCGACGCCGTGCTGCCCGGCGCCGGTCTCAGCGACGATCCTGCCTTTGCCCATATGCTTCGCCAGGAGTGCTTGCCCCAGGGCATTGTTGATCTTGTGTGCACCGGTGTGGGCCAGGTCTTCCCGCTTCAGGTAGACCTGCGCGCCACCCATGTGCGCCGTCAACCGCCGGGCGTGGGTGAGGGGTGTCGGGCGGCCGACGTAGGTGCGCAGGAGTTCGTCGAGCTCGGCCCTGAACGCCATATCCTGGCTCAAGGTTACGTAGGCTGCTTCCACCTCAGCCAGCGCGGGCATCAAGGTCTCGGGCACGAACTGGCCGCCATATGCCCCAAACTTGGTGGGCAACCGCCCGGCCGTCGAGCTCGGGCCTCCGACCGCAACGGCCGCCGAAGGACGGACGGTCATAGTTTGCGTGATTTTCTGATTCAGTGGTTCATTCATGCGTTGAGCCGCCCTTTTCGGCTCCACGGCCTGCCGGGGGTTAAGTGCTCACACTATGAGCCGCGCGCTGCCCGCAGGAACGCCACCATTTTCGCTGCGTCCTTGCGGCCCGGGCTCGATTCGACGCCGGAAGCCACATCCACACCCCAGGGGTGCACGGCTGCGACGGCATCAGCGACGTTCTCCGGCCGGAGGCCGCCAGCCAACAGGATTGAATGCCGCACCGTCAGCGCGCGAGCGGCATCCCAGTCGGCCACCCGCCCGGTACCGCCAAACTGTCCGGCGCCCACCGACGCATCCGCCAGGAGGACGGGCGGAGCGGCCCGGCAGGCATAGAGCGCAGCCAGGGCGAGGGCTTCTCGGGAGTCCCGCGGGCGGATGCCCTTGAATGCCCGCTCTCCCAGGACGGCCAGGTCGTCCGGCGATTCGTCTCCGCTCAGTTGCGCCAGGTCGAGACCGCATTCGTCCAGCATTGCCAGGATATCGGCCGGCGGCATGTCCACGAAAATGCCGACTGTCACGACTGCCAGGCCCCGATCCCGGAGAGCACCTACCAGGCGCGCACAGATCGCCCTTCCGACGTAGCGCGGACTGGGCGGATGGAAATTGAAGCCAAGTAGATCGGCACCCGCCTCGATCGCTGCCAGCGCATCTTCCAGCACGGTGATGCCGCAGATCTTGACCTGTGCCGGCAACGGGAGCTTCATTTCTCCCTTATACACAGTGTACTTATACACAGTGCACTTTCCTGTTCCTGCCCTGGCATCAAAATGGGCCACGGGCAAGGGCGCGCCTGTCAGCTCTCTGGCCTTTGCCGCGACATCGCGCGCAGTGACCAATGCCTCTCCGACCAGGATCGCGTCGACACCGGATTCGCCGCCGGGGCGAAGGACGGCGGCCACTCGGGCCACATCCTCCGGTTCACGGATGCCGCTCTCAGCCACCAGGCAAACCTCGGGAGGGATACGTCCCGCCAGGCGCTCGGTCGCGCCCAGGTCCACGCTGAAGTCGTGCAGGTTCCGGTTGTTGATGCCCACCAGCGCTGGGCCGCAGGACAGGGCCGCCTCCAGCTCGGCTTCGGAGCGGACCTCGACCAGCGCCGCCATACGCAGCGAACGCGTCAGCGCATACAGCTCACGCAACAGATCGGGAGGCAACAGCGCGACGATCAACAATACGGCATCCGCACCAGCGGCACGGGCCTGGTAGACCTGGTATGGGTCGCAGAGGAAGTCCTTGCGCAGTAGCGGCACCCGCGGTGACCGGCCCGCCAGCAAGCTCAACTGGTCGAGGCTGCCGCCAAAGTAGTGTTCGTCGGTGAGCACGCTGATGCACGCCGCGCCGTTCTCACGGTAGATCTGAGCCAGCCGCAGGGGATCCAGGTCGCGGGCCAACAGGCCGCGCGAAGGGGATTGCCGCTTGATCTCCGCGATCAGTGCGGGGCGAGACGGCGCACCGCGCAGCGCACCGACGAAGTCCAGCGGGGGCGGGGCGGCCTCGGCCGCAGCGCGCACCTGCACCAGGGGATGCACCGCCCGCTGTTGCGCAACCTCAGATCGCTTGTGGGCCAGGATGTCGAGAAGAAAACTCATGTTCGGTCCGCCTTAGTGGACGAAATCGTCTCGGCCCGCCGCCAGCGCCTGGCTCAAGGTGATCAGGCCGTTGAGTTTGGCCAGGGCAGCGCCGCTTTCAAGGGAATGCTCGGCCTCGTGCAGACCCTCGACCAGGTCACCGCGCTCCGTAGTCAGGGCCGCGGCAGCGTTGAGCAACACGACATCGCGCCGGGGGCTGCGATCTTCGCACGACAGGATGGCGCGCAGCATGCGAGCGTTTTGCGCAGGCTCGCCTCCATGCAGGTCGCCGGGCCCAGCCCGGCGCAAGCCCAGGCCGGTGGGGTCCAGATCGAAGGTACGGACGCGTCCATCCTTCAGGTGGCTGACGCGGTTGGCACCGCTGGTGGTCAGCTCATCCAGCCCACCGTGGCCATGGACGACGAAAGCGGCCCGGCCCCCTAACGCCCCCAGTACCTCGGCCAGTGTGTGCGTTAGTTCGGGATCGTACACGCCGATCAGTTGATGCGTGGCACCTGCCGGGTTGGTGAGCGGGCCGAGCAGATTGAAGATCGTGCGCGTGCCGAGCTCCCGGCGGGGGCCGATGGCGTGCTTCATCGCCGGGTGGAACTTCGGCGCGAAGAGGAAGCCGATCCCGATCCGCTGAACACAGGTCGCCACCTGTTCCGGGGTCAGGTCGAGGTTGACCCCCAGGGCATCCAAGACGTCGGCGCTCCCACAACGGGATGAGGCCGCCCGGTTGCCGTGCTTAGCGACCTTGCGCCCGGCGCCGGCAATGACAAAGGCCGCCGTGGTAGAGACGTTGAAGGAGTATGAGCCGTCGCCACCCGTGCCGGCTGTATCGAGGATCGGCCCATCAGGCACGATGTTGACCCGGGTGGCCTGGGCGCGCATGGCTCGCGCACTGCCGGTGATCTCTTCGACGGTTTCTCCGTTCATTTTCAGTGCGATCAGATAGCCACCGATCTGCGCCGGCGTGGCGTCGCCGGACATGATGATCCCCATGGCCGATTCCGCCTCGGTTTCGGTCAGGTGTCGGCCCTGAAGCAGTTTGCCGATATAGGTAGGAAGCATACTGTCACCTCTACTGGTCGAGAAAGTTGCGCAAGATGTGCAGGCCGGCGTCGGTCAGGATTGATTCCGGGTGGAACTGGACGCCGTAGATCGGGTAGGTCTTGTGGCGTAAGCCCATGACCTCGCCCTCGCTCGTGAACGCCGTGACCACCAGCTCGTCGGGCAACGGCTCCTCCACGATCAACGAGTGATAGCGAGTGGCGTCGAAGGGGCTGGGCAGGCCCACAAAGAGGCCGGTGCCGTGATGGTGTACCGGCGATGTCTTGCCATGGACGAGCCGTTTGGCCCGCACCACGCGCCCACCGAACACGTCGGCGATGCATTGGTGGCCCAGGCACACGCCAAGCACCGGGCGGCGCGTGCCGAGTTGGCGGATCACCTGGCGGGAGACCCCGGCGTCCGATGGGCCGCCGGGGCCCGGTGAGATGACGATGTGGCTGGGATCAAGCTCATCCAACTCCTGCACGGAGAGGGCGTCGTTGCGGAAGACGCGCACCGCCGCGCCCAGCTCGCCCAGGCATTGCACGAGGTTGTAGGTAAAGGAGTCGTAGTTGTCAATCACGGCGATCATAGCATCCCTCCAATGTTAGGCCCTAAGCAATCAACCCGCCGCTACGTACCCGGCCCTCTGCTCGCGCGACCGCCGCCACCAGCGCTCGCGCCTTGTTCACCGTCTCCTGATATTCGCGCTCAGGCTCGGAGTCGGCCACGATGCCCGCGCCGGCCTGCACGCTGACGGTTTGCCCGCGCATGACCAAGGTGCGAATGGCAATGCACGTGTCAAGGGAGCCGTCGTAGGAGAAGTAGCCCACGGCCCCCGCGTACACACCGCGCGGGTCGGGTTCCAGCTCGGAGATGATCTCCATCGCCCGGATCTTCGGCGCACCACTGACAGTGCCGGCCGGGAAGGTGGCGCGCACCAAGTCGAAGCCGTCGTACTGGGGTTGGAGCCGCCCTTCGACCTGCGACACGATGTGCATGACGTGGGAGTAACGCTCGACGGTCATCAACTCCGGCGCTCGCACCGAACCGTACTCGCAGACGCGGCCTAGGTCATTGCGGGCCAAGTCTACCAGCATGACGTGCTCGGCGCGTTCTTTGGGGTCGGCCAGCAGTTCGCGCTCGAGCGCCAGGTCATCGGCGGGGTCGTGGCTGCGCGGGCGGGTGCCGGCGATGGGGCGGAGGAAGGCCTGCCGGCCCTCCAAGCGCACGTGTACCTCCGGCGAGGCGCCGATCAGGCGCAACGGCTCCGGGCCGGCCAGGTCACCGAAGTCGAAGAAGAACATGTAGGGGGACGGGTTCAATCGGCGCAGCGCCCGATAGATGTCGAACGGCCCGGCAGAGGTATCCCGGCTGAATCGCTGCGACAACACCACTTGGAAAATGTCGCCCGCGGCGATGTGCTCCTTGGCCCGGACGACGGCCTCCATGTACTGCTCCGGCGCCAGGTTGGACCGTAGCAAGATGTCAGCCAGGCTTGAGCGGGGTGCGGAGCGGCCAGCCGGCAAAGGGGCGGACAACCGGTGTTCCAGGTCGTCGAGACGGGCTTCTGCCTCAGCGCGGGCGGCTGGCTCGTCCCCATTCAGGCGTGTGTTGGCGATCAACAACAGGCGGCCGTAGGCGTGATCGAAGGCGACCAATGTGTCGGCCAGCAGGAAGATGGCATCGGGCAGGTCCCCATGGGGCGCCAGCTTCAAGGTCGGTTCGAAGAAGCGCATTGTCTCGTAGCCCAAATAGCCCACCAGCCCGCCCACGAAGCGAGGCAGGCCGGGCACGATCTCGGGCGTGTAGAGGCTGAGCTCGGCGCGGAGCACATCCAGGGGATTCAGGCCCGGTGGTACAGTCTCCTGCGTGACCCCGACGGGGGTGTGGCACTCCACACTGCGGCCGCGCAGCACAAAGGCCCTGCTCGGGTTGACGCCGATGAACGAGTAACGGGCGACGTGCTCGCCGCCGGTGACACTTTCCAGCATGAAGGACGGTTGCCCGCCGGCAAGCCGAAGGTAGACGGAAACAGGGGTCTCCAGGTCGGCAGGAAGCTCGCGCACGACCGGAACAAGATGGCGACGGGCAGGCACCGGGACGCCGGTTTCGACGGTTGCCTCGGCGACCAATGTCGGTGTAAGCATGGTGACCTCCGCAGGGTTTGTACCCGACAGACCTCGAGAGCTGGCAGGTCTTCGGCTGACAAATAAAAACCCTCTCTCGCCACAGGGACGGGGGAGGGTTCTCCCGCGGTGCCACCCTGGTTAGGCTGGCCTGGCCTCCATTTGCCGGAAACAAAAACCCCGTCGTGATGACGACGGGGTGGAGAGCCAGCCTCACTTGTTCGAGTACGGCAGTGGCTACGGCGCGCTGCTTATACTCTTTGCCTTGATAACGGTGGCAACTCCGGCGCAGGCTACTCCTTCAACTGTTTCGCCCTTGCAGCTCCGAGGTCCATTCGGCACCGGTGTGTGGACGGGGCTTTCACCTGTTCCCCGCTCTCTGGGCCACCGGCCCAGTGCTTACTCGTCCTCTTCACAGCTATTGGGGTGCTCGTATTCAATTGTGGACCTTATACCAGACCTTTGCGGGATTGTCAAATGCCAATTCTACCGTGAGGCAATACGGGGGGAATTCTGCGGAAGCAGGATTGCAGACCCGCCCACCCGATCCTGCTATGCTGATCCTTGCTGGCTGCCCCCAGGGCAGCGCCAGTGGAAAGGGACAACCATGTCTAAGCATCCGCGCTTCGCTTCCCCGGCCGTGCTGAAGGCCGGCCTGGAGGAGCAGCAGTACATCGCGAGCGACGAGATCGCCACGATCATGTACCTCAGCCAGCAGTTGGGCAAGCCCGTGCTCACCGAAGGGCCTGCCGGTGTCGGCAAGACGGAGCTGGCCAAGGCCATCGCCGGCGCCACCGGGCGCGAGTTGATCCGCCTGCAGTGCTACGAGGGGCTGGACGAGACCAAGGCGCTCTACGAGTGGGAGTACGCCAAGCAATTGCTCTACACCCAGCTCCTTCGAGACAAGCTGCAAGAGACCCTCTCGGGCACGCATGGCCTGGTGGAAGCGGCGGACCGCCTGGCCGCCGAAGAGGACGTCTTCTTCTCCATGCGTTTTCTCCTAAAGCGCCCGCTGCTCAAGGCGATCCTGAGTAAGGAGCCGGCCGTGCTCCTGATCGACGAGATCGACCGGGCAGACGCCGAGTTTGAGGCCTTCCTGTTGGAGGTCCTCAGCGATTTCCAGGTCAGCGTGCCCGAGTTGGGCACCCTGGTAGCCCTGCACCGGCCGCTGGTTGTGCTCACCAGCAACAACACCCGCGAGCTCAGCGAGGCGCTGAAGCGGCGCTGCCTCTACCTGTTCATCGACTACCCGACGGTAGAGCAGGAACTGGCCGTAGTGCGACTCAAAGTGCCCGAGCTGGCCCCCAAGCTGGCCCGCCAGGCCGTGGAGCTGGTCCAGCAACTGCGTACGATGGATCTGCGCAAGGCGCCCAGCATCAGCGAGACGCTGGACTGGGCCAAAGCGCTGGTCGCGCTCAACGCGCACAACATCGACAGCGAAACCCTGCAGACCACGCTGAGCGTGCTGCTCAAGCACGAAACCGACCTGCAGCGGGCCAAGGCCGAGCTGGAAGCCCCCGCCGAGCGGCCCCGCTGGGATGAAGACGATCTGCGGCGTTTGCGCCGCTTGAACTGACCCACCGCGGACCCGCTAACATGGAAGATCGCCTCATCAAGTTCGTTGCCGCCCTGCGGGGTGGGGGCGTGCGCGTCAGCCTTGCGGAGAGCGCCGACGCCTTCAAGGCCGTGGAGCAGATGGGCGTCGCCGACCGGGAGCTGTTCAGGTTGAGTCTGCGCGCCACCCTGGTGAAAGACGCGAGCAGCATCCCGGTCTTTGACGAGCTCTTCCCTCTCTTCTTCGACGCGTCCGAGCCGCCTCCCATGATGAACCTGGCGGAAGACCTCACGCCTAATGAGGCGGCGATGCTGGCCAAGGCCCTGCGGCAGTTCAGCAGCCGGCTGCGGCAGACGCTGGAGAAGCTGCTGCGCGGCGAGACGCTGACCCCGGAGGAGCTGGAGCGCCTGGGCAAGCTGGCCGGCCTCAACCGGGCGGACAACCTGCGCCAGCGCGAGTGGATGGCGCGCCGCATGGCCCAGGCGCTGCGGTTCCGCGAGGTGCAAGACGCCTTGCGCCAACTGCAGGAGCTGTTGGCGCAACTGGGCATGAACAAGCAGCGCATCGACGAGCTGCGGCAGCTCCTTGTGGCTAACCAGCAGGCCATGATGGAACAGTTGCGGCAGCACGCCGGCGAACGTATCGCCGAGAACATGGCCAGCCGCAAGCCGCGCGATGGCGTCGACGAGCTGCTGGACCGGCCCTTCGCGGCCTTGTCGGGCGGCGACATGGATCGGCTGCGTAGGGAAGTGCGCCGCCTGGCGGCCCTGCTGCGCAGCCGGGTCGCCCTGCGCCAGAAACGCGCCAAGACCGGGCAGCTCGATGCCAAAGCCACCATTCGGGCGAACCTGAAGCACGGCGGCGTGCCCATCGAGATCAAACACCGTGACAGGCACCTCAAGCCAAAGCTGGTGGTGATCTGCGACATCAGCACCTCGATGCGGCCTTGCTCGGAGCTGATGCTGAGCCTGATCCACGCCATGCAGGACCAGATCTCCAAGACGCATGCGTTCGCTTTCATCGATCGGCTGGAGTACATCTCGCCGGAGTTCCAGGGCGGAGACGCCAGCGCGGCGGTCGACGCCGTCTTGCAGCGGATGCCATCGGGCCATTACAATACGGACCTGGGTTACAGCCTGGAGGGCTTCACCCACGATTTCTTGGACACGGTCGATAGCCGCACGACCGTCATCGTGGTGGGTGACGCGCGCAACAACTACAACGACCCGCGTACAGACCTGTTTCGCATGATCGCGCGCCGCAGCCGCCGCACCATCTGGCTCAACCCCGAGCCCCCCATCCTGTGGGGCACGGGCGACAGCGATATGTTGCAGTACGCGCCGCACTGCGCGGCAACGTTGCAGGTCGGCACCTTGGCCGAGCTCACCGCCGCGGTCGACGGGCTCCTCGTTAACCGTTGAGAAAGGCAGGCGATATGCGCGTCACATTTCTCGGCGCCGCACTCGAAGTGACCGGCTCGATGGTCCTGGTCGAGGCGAATGGCGCCCGCGTCCTCCTCGAGTGTGGCATGTTCCAGGGGCACCGGGCAGAGTCCTACGAGCGTAACCTCCATTTCCCTTTTGACCCCAAGACGATCGACGCGGTGGTTCTGAGCCATGCCCACATCGACCATTCCGGCAACATCCCCAACCTGGTGAAGCAGGGCTTCGCCGGTTCTATCTGGTGCACGGCGGCCACCCGCAACCTCTGCACTTACATGCTGATGGACAGCGGCCACATCCAAGAAAGTGATGTGGCCTACGTGAACAAGCGGGCTGCGCGCAGGGGCGAGCCGGCGGTGGAGCCGCTCTACACCATGGCGGACGCGCAGGAGGCGCTGACGCACTTCGTCACCCTTGGCCTGCACCGCAAGACGACGGTGGCCGAGGGGATAGACCTCACCTTCTATAACGCCGGTCACATCCTCGGGTCAGCCTTCGTGGCGCTGGACATCACCGAAAAGCAGGCGGCGAAATCGCGGCGGTTGGTCTTCAGCGGCGACTTGGGCAGGGTGAACGCACCCATCTTGCGCACGCCGGAGAAGCCGGAGGGCGCCGACATCCTGATCATGGAGAGCACCTACGGCAGCCGCCTCCACAAGACCTATGAGGAAGCGGCGCGTGACCTGCGTGAGGTGGTGCGCAGCACCTCGCGCCAGCGCGGCAAGGTCATCGTCCCCGCCTTTGCGGTGGGCCGCACGCAGGAGATCGTCTATACGCTGAACCAGCTTGAGGCCGAAGGCGATATCCCCGAGCTGCCCATCTTCGTAGACAGCCCCCTGGCGATCAACGCGACCGACGTCTTCCGCATGCATCCCGAGGAATGGGATGACGAGGTGCGCGCCTTCCTGCGAGAGGGCACCCGCAAGAACCCGTTTGACTCGCCCCGCATCGAGTACGTGCGCGATGTGCGCCGCAGCAAACAACTGAACTACATGAGGGAGCCTGCGATTATCATCAGCGCCAGTGGGATGGCTGAAAACGGCCGCATCCTGCACCATCTCGCCAACAATATCGGCGACCCGGACAACACGATCTTGTTCGTCGGCTTCCAGGCTCAGAACACGCTGGGCCGTCGCCTGGTGGATGGGGAAAAGCAGGTGCGCATTTTCGGCGACGAGTACCCGGTGAGGGCGCGCGTCGAGACGATCGATGGCTTCAGCGCCCACGCCGACCAGGCCGAGCTGCTGGGTTGGGCGCGCCCGCTAAATCGTGACCGCCTCCAGCAACTGTTCGTGGTGCACGGCGAGCCGTCCGCCAGCGCCGCCCTGGTGGAGAAGCTCGGGGGCGAAGGCTTCATTCGCATCGCGAACCCCGAACGCGGCCAGAGCTTCGAGTTCTGAGGGGTTTGGAATGGCAGAGCAATCCTCCGATCCGCTGGAAGCGCGCATCGCCGCCCACCTGCGCCGCTTGTGTGTGGAGATTGGCCCCCGGCCCGGCGGTACGCCGGCGAACCGCGCGGCCGCGGAGTATATTTGGGGCGTGCTCCACGCGAGCGGCATGGACGTCGCGATGGAGGAGTTCGCCTGCCCGGCCTGGGAGGAGTGCGAGACGCGCCTCGAGGTCAACGGCGCTCCCCTGGCGGCCGTGGCGAACGCGTTCTCGCCGCCGTGTGACGTCGTCGCCCCCGCCGTGGCCGTGGGCACCGTGGCCCAGTTGGAGGCAGCCGAGCTTTCGGGGCGGGTCGGCATCCTTTACGGCGACCTGGCAGCCAACACGCTCTCGGCGAAATCCTGGTTTCTGAAAAGCGAGCACGACGATCGCATCATCCGGCTGCTGGAGGGCAAAGCGCCCGCTGGCCTGATCACGGTGCAGCCGCGGCTGGGTGAGCTCGAGCGCGTCATCGAGGATTGGGAGCTCCTCATCCCCTCGGCCACCGTGGCCGCCCGTGACGGCCTGGCGCTGCTGCGCGAGCCCAACCCCTCCGTGCGGCTGCGCATCGACAGCCGGCAAGGGCCGGGCCGCACCTGGAACGTCATCGGCCGCAAGGCCGGCTCCCGCGCGGCCGAGGGCCGCAGCCGGATCACCCTGTGCGCGCACTACGACACCAAGTTCGACACGCCGGGGGCGCTGGACAACGGCGGCGGGGTGGCGATCGTGTTGGCCCTGGCCGAGCACTTAGGCGGCGTAGATCTTCCGCTTGACCTGGAGTGCATCGCGTTCGGCAATGAGGATACCGGCCTGCCCTCGGGCAGCCTGCTGCACGTGGACAAGCATCAGGCAGGGCTGGGAGAGATCGTCGCGCTGCTGAACTTCGACGGCGCGGGGCACGCGCTCGACGTCAACACCGTGACGATGACACTTGCACCTGCGCTGCGCTTCGGCGCAAGTGCAGGTGTGACCCACTCGGAAGCGTTCCGCGCCGCGGTCGAGGGCGTTCAGTCGGAGTATCGCGGCATCATCTGGACGGACCCCTGGCCCCAGAGCGACCACTCGGCGTTTGCCTGGCCGAAGGTCCCGTGCCTGGCATTCAACAGTCCCGCCACGCGCTATCTCGCCCACCTGCACTGCGACACCATCGAGTGGGCCAGCCCGGCGAAGCTGGCGGAGGTGGCGCGCTTCGCCGCGCAGGTCGTGGAGAGCCTGCAGGATCGCGATCCTGCCTGGACGCGCGAGCCGGTGGGGTAGCGGGCCGGCGCGCGCAACCGGGACCGGGGACCACGTTCGGTTGCTCCCCGGTCCCGGCCTCTTGTCTCTATGGCCGCAGGTCGCGCGTCAGTTCCAGGAAGCGCTGGACCGCTTCGGGGCTGGGCAGCGCATCCTCGGGCGCGGCGAACGGGGTGCCGCCCGCGCTGACCACAGCCCACTGGAAGGCGGCCATGATCTCGCTCGATGTGAAGTTACAGTGCCCGTACCTGACGACCGGCAAGAGCATGTAGTACGGGCTCGGGCCCACCTTCTGAGCGTAGAGGGTCTCATGCCAGAAGGGCACCACCGGATCCAGGGTGTTGTGCACCAGCGCCAGCGGCCTGCTCAGGTTGCCGCTCGTCTGCAAGTGATTGCCGATTTGGCTCGGGGCCGCCCTGGTGGCCTTGTAGCGTGCGACCGCGGCATTGAGCGCCGCGTCGTCCCCCGAGCCGGCGTAGGCGCGGGTCCAGTTGTCGAAGGGGTTGCCGTGCAGCTTGGCAGTGGCATCGTTGGTGGCGAAGATGTTGTACCAGAGGGCGCCCAACACCGTCTTCCCAGGCGAGGTGGGGTCGGCGCCGTCGACCGCCGCCTGCATCACGTTCAGCAATTGGGCGGCGGCGGTTGGGTCGTTGCTCATTGCGTTGAGGATCACCCCTTGCAGCAGGCCCCAATTTGCGATGAGCGAGTCCGGGATCTCGATCGCCGAGCCGGTCAGGATCCCCGGGAAGAAGCGGTCGAAGACCACCCGGAAGTCACCCAGGTAGTTGACCTGCTTCTGGAAATCGCCGACCGGGCCGCAGACGGCCACGCCGCCGCTGAAGATGTCTGGGTGCTCCTCGATGGCCTTGACCGTCACCACGGCCCCTTCGGAGGCGCCCACCACGTAGGTGTGCGGGGACGGGCTGGGGTGTCGGGAACTGAAGGTGTTGACCAGTTGCACCAGGTCGGACACGCCAAACTTGATCGCCAGCCCATTGGTGCGGTAGCTGGTAGTGGCGAAGGCGTAGCCAAAGCTGTTGATCATGTCTGGGATGGAGGCGCCGTCGGGCAGGAAATAGTGCTCGGCGGGCAGCTCAGGCGGCCGGTCGGGGATGGGCGACACGTAGCCGTGGGCGTAGACGACCAGGTCGCCGTTCCACACACGGCCGAGCCGCTCGGGCATGCAGATGAGCCAGACGGCGCCCGTGCCGAGGACGCCCTGCTGGCAGCCGCTTGGCGGCCATGGGATCTGGGCCGCGGCAGGGGCCGCGGCAGGCAGGGCTGCAACCAGCAGGAGGAACAACACGAGGATAGGGCGGCTGAGGCGGTACATAGGTCTCTCCTTGTCTGAACCAAGTCCACATTCGTTCACTCGTTGCCCAACTCGTTGCCGGCGTTCACCACGCCGACGTGCCGCGCCGGACAGCACGTCTGCTGCCTTCAGGTGGTCAGGCCGCCCTCGCGACTCGGTTCTAGATTATGTTGGTAAGGTGGCTGAAGGCAGGAGGGGGAGTTGACAAGAATGGGCTAAGCGGCGATTGTGTGGTTGCACAACACGCACAAGGAAGCCACTCAGCCCATGAACATTATAGACCGTGGCAGGGTTCACCTGCAATCATTGATTGCTCTGGTTTGCCGTACCGCCTGGGAATGGCGGCGCTGCCCGCGTTGTGGCAGCACACACACCAACCGTTGGGGTGGCTACCGTCGCCATCCGTGGTTCTTGGCGGGACGTCAGGAGGTGTGGGTGCAGCGGCACACGTGTTACGGTTGCGGGCGGACGTACATAGAAGAATCGGCGCTGCTGGTCAGGGGCAGTTGGTATGCCCGGGAGGTGCACCGGAGTGCGGTGGATCACTGGCTGCATCTGGGCACCTCGCTTCGGCGGACGGCGGAGGAGTTGCGGTCGTGGATGGGGCGTCAAGAGCGCTGGCTGTTGTGGCGGCCTCTGGATGAAGGGCCAAGTCGGCGGTGCTATCTATCTGCTAGCACCGTACATCGTTGGCTGGATGGGGCGGGCAAGATTGCCAAAGAGAGTGTGGATGGGCAACTGGCGGGCATAGGGCAGGCGCAAGAGTTGGGCACGGATGGGTTGTGGGCCAAGCTAAAAGGCAAAGCGCAGCGGGTGGTGCTGTTGGTGGTGGACAGTGTCAGCGGACTGATCTACCCGCCCTTGGTCGCCAAGGGTGAAGAGAGCGCAAGACCGTGGCAGAGGCTGTTTGAACGGGCCAAGCAAGCCGGGCTGGATTTGGATGCAGTACGGGGCGTGACCTCAGACGGCGCACAGGGTCTGCTAGCCTATTTGCGCCGCAGGCTAGCCTGGGTCCAGCATCAGCGCTGCGTGTGGCACTTATGGCGCAACTTGGGCGGGGAGTTGGCTCGAGCCGCCAGCCAAGCGGCGGCAGGGCTGACCGGCGAACCGGCCAAGCAAGCCCGTGAGCAAGTGCGCGCCAAGTTGGGTGGGCTGACTCATAAGATCATGGACGCCCAAAGCTACGAACAGGCGGAGGCAGCGTTAGCGACGCTGCTGGGGCACACCTGCACTTGTCACCGCAGGTGCGAGTGTCCGCTGGGCGCAACCATCGGCAAATTGCTCAACGAGCAGTTGGACCGGGTGCTCGTGCACCTGTTGGACTACTACCGGGGCCTGCCACGGGTGACTCCAGAGTGGCCGAAGGTGGCGGGACTTCCGCCTCCGCCTGAGCCGCGGCCGCAACCATCGCTCAGACCAGCGCCTGGAGCGGGCGGCGCTGGTCTGGGCCACGATTGGCTCCGCCAATCGACCACAACTTCGAGCCCGCGCAATGGAGGTCTGAGCGCAAACGTCATTATCGGCATCCCGGCCAGAGTGCCCTCGAAGTGGCTGGAGCCCCACCCGGACACATCAGCTATCTGGATGCACTGGGCGTATGACCACCCACGGTGCCGCCATTTGTTGCCCCAAACCGGCAGCAAGCGGCGGAGGGCGAAGCTTGGACACTGGCTGGCTGACAACCCGACACCAACACGCTCATCGGTTCACCCACACAAGGTAGAACCGAGTCGCCCTCGCCGCCTGACCGGCTTACACCTGCACTGCGCCGCACGTCCCGGATCCCGCGAACCGAAGAAGCCCTCGACTGCAAGGAGGGGACGGGCTCCGGGATCGCGGGACAGTGCGGTGCAAGTGAGCCTCTAGTCCAACGGCCGAAGCTGCCTCGCCCACGAACGTACGAACGTACTAACGCACGAACGTACTAAGATTACGGCTCCACCGGCGTCAGCCAGCGCTCTTTACCCGAGCCTTCCGCAGCCCAGCCACTGACCTTCGCGCCCTCCAACTGCCACCAGAGCAGCCCGCCCTGGCGCACGGGGCCGCCGCGCACCACGAACTGTGTGCCGGTGAGCACGTGGGCCCGCGCCGTGGCGTCTGTGCCCGCCGCGTCGCGTATCGTCAGCACCTTTCCCTGGTCGGTGGTCACCTGCACCCGGTCGCCAAGCCGCACCGGCCGGTTGGTCAGCTTCCCGCCTCCTATGGCGGGGGCGGCGCCTGCATCAGGCACCAACCATGGGTCGCTGGCCGGGCCCGCTGCCACCCAGCCCACGAGGCCGGCGCCATTGTCCACCTGCCACCACGTGTTTTTGTCCGCCTCTTCCGGCCCCGCGGTCAGGGTGACGACGGCCCCCGCGTTGAGCTTGCCGAGCAGCTTGCCCTTGGCGCTGGCCTTATCGCGCACATTCAGCCCTCCGGTGGCCGCCACGCGCGCCTTCGCGCCGACCACCAGGCCGGCTGCCTGGGTCGGTGTGGCGCTGGGGGCCGGCGCGGGCGCCAGCGTCGCGATCGGCGGGGAGGTGGGCTCGGCGGTGGGGCCGGCTTCTGGCTGAACCGGCTCGGGTGTGGCGCTGGGCGGCGGTGTCACCGTCGGTGTGACGCGCACCTGGAACCCGCCGCACGCCAGCATGCTTAGGATAAGCAGACTCAGCGGCAACCAGACCGGCCAGTGCCGCGCGTGACGCGGCCAACCTGGCCTCAAGAAACGCATTTATCCCTCCTGGGTCACCCCGCTTGGGCGTTCGCCCTGCGGGGTCACATGCTTTCCGGCGCGTTCACGCCCATCAGGCCAAGCACCTCGGCGAAGACGCGCTTCGTGGCCGCCACGAGGCGCAGCCGTGCGCAACTGAGCTCGACCTCATCCGCTGCAGAGGAGATGACACGGCAGTCGCGGTAGAACGCGTGGAAGGTGCCGGCGAGGTCCGACGCGTAGAAAGCCAGGTGATGGGGCGCCAATTGCGCGGCGGCCTTCTCGATCACCTCGGGCAGCTCGGCCATCTTGCGCAGCAAGGCCAACTCGGCCGGGTGCCCCAGCAGGCGCAGGTCGCCATCCTTCCAGCGCGCGGGCGGGAAGTCGCGCTCATCGGCGGTACGCAGGATGCTGGCCATCCTGGCGTGTGCGTATTGCACGTAGTAAACGGGGTTCTCGTCGTTCTGCTGCACCGCCAGGTTCAGGTCGAAATCCATCACGGAGTTGTTGGATCGGGTGAGCAGCAGGAAGCGCACGGCGTCGGACCCCACCTCTTCCACCACTTCATCCAGCGTGATGATGTCGCCCGAGCGCTTGGAAAGCTTCACCTCGCGGCCGTCGCGATAGAGCCGCACCAGGTCGTAGAGCACGATGGTCAGCCGGTCCGGATCGAGCCCCAGGGCCTTCATCAGATGCGGCATCCGCCGCGCCTGGTTCTGATGGTCTACGCCCCAGACGTCGATCACCCGGTCGAAGCCGCGCATCACGAACTTGTCGTAGTGGTAGGCCACGTCCGAGGCGTAGTAGCCGGGCTGGCCGGTGGAGCGGATCAGCACCTCATCGCGGTCCGAGCCGAACGCGCTGGTGCGCAGCCATTCGGCGCCATCGCGGATCTCCGTCAGGCCGGCCTGGCGCAGGTGGCCCATCACGTGTTCGAAGGTGCCGCCCGGCTCATACAGGCTGCGCTCGGAGAACCAGCGGTCAAACGCGATGTGCAGTTTGGCCACCGAGCCCCGGATGCCGGCCAGCATTCTCTCCAGCCCGATGTCGCAGAGCTGGTTCATGGCCTCTTCGGCCGGCAGGTCCAGGAAGCGGGCGCCCTGTTCCGCCGCAACCTCGCGGGCCAGGTCGACCATGTAGGCGCCCTGGTAGTGGTTATCCTCCAGGGGCGCGTCGCGGCCCATCTGCTGCAGGTAACGCCGGTAGAGGGTCTCGCCGAAGGTGCGCATCTGTGTGCCGGCGTCATTGACATAATACTCGCGCTGAACCCGGTAGCCGGCCGCCGCCATGATGTGCGCCAGGGTATCGCCGATCACCGCGTTGCGGGCGGAGCCGATGTGAATGGGGCCGGTAGGGTTGACGCTGATGAACTCCACCTGACAGGCGCGCCCCTGGCCCAGGTCGATCGCGCCGTAAGCGGGGCTTGCGGCCTCGATGGCGGCCACCTGCCCGGCCAGCCAGGTCTCGCTCAGCCGCAGGTTCAGGAAGCCAGGCGGCGCCACCTCCGCGGCCCCGATCAGGTCGGAAGCCGGCAGCCGCTTGGCGATGGCCTGGGCGATGGCTAGCGGCGCCACGCGGGCGGCGCGCGCCGACTGCATGGCGACCGAGGTCATGTAATCGCCGTGGGCCGGGTCCTTGGTGCGGCTCACCTCTACCGGGGGCGGCTCAAATGCCGGCAGCTCGCCCAGCCGTTGTGCGGTCCCCAGGGCATCGGCTACTGCCCCGGCAATCTCATCACGTACCAACAAGAGCAACCTCCTACCCCACCGGCGCCAGCTCGTACCAGTTCGGCCCGGCCTCCGCATCCACCTTCAGCGCGGCGTCAAGGCGGTACGCGCCTTCCATCACGTCCCTCACCAGCCGCGTCACGGCATGCAGCTCCTCGTCGGGCACTTCGAGCACCAGCTCGTCGTGCACCTGCAGGATCATGCGGGCGCGGTAGCCACGATCCCGCAGGGCATCATGCAGCCGGACCATGGCGATCTTAATGATGTCCGCCGCCGTGCCCTGGATGGGGTGGTTGATGGCGGCGCGCTCGGCGGCCTGGCGGAGCGCGTAGGCCTGGCTGCCCGTCGCCGTGGTGCGCAGCACCGGGAAATAGCGCCGGCGCCCCAGCAGCGTATCCACGTAGCCGTGCTCGCGCGCGAACGCCCGGGTCTCGTCCAGGTAGCGCTTCACGCCGGGATAGGTGGCGAAATAGCGCTCCATAAACTGCTCGGCATCCCCGCGGCTCAGCCCCGTGCGCTGCGCCAGCCCGTAGGCGCTGACGCCATAGGAGGTGGCGAAGTTCATCATCTTGGCCACCGCCCGCTGTTCCTTGGTCACCTGGCTCAACGGGATGCCGTAGACCTTGGAAGCCGCGCTGGCGTGGATGTCTTCGCCGCGGGCGAAGGCTGCCAGCAGGTACTCATCGCGCGAGATGTGCGCCAGAATGCGCAGCTCCACCTGGGAATAGTCCGCCGAAAGGAGTTGCCACCCGGGGTCGGCGACGAATGCCCGGCGGATCTCACGGCCGATGTCGGTGCGCACCGGGATGTTTTGCAGGTTGGGCGCGCTCGAGCTGAGGCGCCCTGTCTCGGCCCCGGCCTGGTTAAACGAGGTGTGCAGCCGCCCCGTGCGCGGGTTCACCATCACCGGCAGCGCGTCGACGTAGGTGCTGAGCAGCTTGCTCAGTTGCCGCTGCTCCAGGATCAGGTCCACGATCTCGTGCCGGCCCCGGAGGCTTTCCAGCACGTCCGCGGCCGTGGAATACGTGCCGGCCTTCGTCTTTTTCAGCCCCTCCACCGACAGCCCCAGCTTGCCGAAGAGGACGTCCGAGAGCTGCTGGGTGGAGTTCACGTTGAAGCTGTAGCCCACGATCTGCTGGATCTCCAGCTCGAGCTGGCGCAGCCGGGTTGTCAGCTCGACGCTCATCTGCTTCAGATACGGCACATCCAGCCTGACGCCGGCCGCCTCCATAGCCACCAGCACCGGGGCCAGGGGCATCTCGATATCGCGAAACAAGGAGGTCAGCCCCCTGGCTTCCAGCTCGGGGAGCAGGACGGTCGCCAGCTTCCACGTCATGGCGGCGTCTGCCCCGGCATAGCGGGCCGCCTTGGCCGCCGGCACCTGGTCCATCGTGATCTGCTCGCGGCCCGTGCCGATTAGCTCGGAGATGGGCGTCATCTCGGCCTTCAGGCGCGTCCAGGCCTGGTCCTTCAGGCCGAGCTCGCGGCTGCCGGGGTCGATCAGCCAGGCGGCCACCATCGTATCCACGATCTTGCCGGCCACGGCGAGGCCGTAGCGGTCGAGCATGGCCAGGTCATAGGTGGCGTTGTGGGCGATCTTCTCAATTGCCGCGTTCTCGAAGGCCGGCCGCAGCGCCGCCCGCACCGTTTCCCAGGCCAGCGGCGTCACATCAGCGTGCTTCAAAGGGATGTAGGCGCACTGGCCGGCCTCAGCCCCCCAGCCCAGCGCCACCCCCACCAGCTCCGCCGCGTAGGGGTCGGTGCCGGTGGTCTCGGTATCGAAGGCGAT
>Ga0315289_10004668_pt1 | contig 20374 bp, 16 predicted proteins | sample YL17G11_40_MG_FD_203452 | JGI IMG/M metagenome (GOLD analysis project Ga0315289, IMG submission 203452) | Sediment microbial communities from Yellowstone Lake, YNP, Wyoming, USA - YL17G11_40 | ecosystem: Environmental > Aquatic > Freshwater > Lake > Sediment | place: USA: Wyoming | collected... | reverse complement strand
TGGACATCTTCGCAGATAATCCTATTTCTGCAGATCGGACATTCATGATCCAATTTCGAGGCAGGAAAAAAGTTAAAACAGAAAAGGCAATCACCGCAAATATCGGAATCGCTTGTTTCTTTAACATCAAATAAAGTTTCATCAGGGCAAAGCTAAAAAGGAGGTATAAGAAGGGGAGAACAGGTAAGAAGAATCGATGGGCTCTTAAAACGTCCCCTCCGATTACTATGATATAGAGAGTATAGATGTAAACCATCAAAAGAGCCAATTTTCCTTTAACTTCTAAATCTTTATAGAAGACAATAGGTATCAAATAAAGAGCACCCCACAGACCATAATGTTTAAGAAAGAGCCAAAAATATGCCACACCTGCTTTCAAATATTCCAGCGAGAAGCCGGTTTTAGCATAAAAAGGATTGGGCAGAAGATTTCCGTAATAGAAGATTTTGAAAATTAGGAATGGAAGCAAAAGCACAATAAAACCGGCTATATACGACAAACAATTTTTAAGATTATCCTTTTTTCCAAAGGATTCACCTTTGGCGGAAAAGAAAAATTTATGTAAGATGAGAATAGCAAATACCAGCACTCCTTCAGGGCGAATAAAGGTGCTTAGTGCAGAGGAGATTATCATCAATCTTTGGTTGGTGAAATAGAAATACACCGATAGTAGAACTGCCATTACGAAGAAGGCGGTCTCCAGCCCACTGATGCTCCAATAGGCGAAGGCGCTGTTGGATGCTAAAAGCAAAGGTGCAAAAAGACGAAACAACCACTCCTTTTTTCCAAAAAAGTTAAGTGAGATTTGATAGATAAGAAATAGAGCAATAGCTCCAGAAGCAACGCCTAAAATCTTGGAGACAATTATCATGTCCAGTCCAAGTCGGGCGAAGATGGATAAGATTATGATCCAAAGAAAATTGGTATATCCCTCAACCTTTTCTCCCCGATTGAAGACCAATCCCTGACCATTTATGAAATTTTTGACATATCTATAGGAGATGAAAGCGTCATCCTGGGTAAAGTTCAGACTTAAGGCATGAACCACAAAAACGGCGATGATTAAAACAAGAATTATTTTCTCAATATGGTGAGCTTGCCCTTCGACTCTGCTCAGGGCAGTGAGCTTGTCGAACTGTCGAACCATCTCATCACCAGTCAATAAAGCTTTTTTCGGGTTTATGACAAATCACTCCTACTTAGCAAAAGCATTTATCAAAAATTTTCCTATTTTGTCAAGCGAAAAATCCGAGAGCTGTGAGGGAGATGGTAGTGGGGCAGCCTCGACCAAGGGGACATGTGTATCCTAAAAAAATGTGGCGGGGTTTTATTCCCGCCACATAATAGGTCGGGGGTAAGGGATTCACCCTGAAGGGTGCCCTCGACCAACCAGCGATATATTTTAGAATCTCGATGTATCTAAATTATATCTTTTCGACCTTCATTGCTTGAGGTCCTTTTTGTCCCTGCCCTTTGTCGAAGCTAACTTTGTCGCCTTCTTGAAGAGTTTTGTATCCTTCACTCTGGATTTCAGAGAAGTGTACAAACAGGTCCTGTCCTCCGTCTTCCGGAGTAATGAATCCATATCCTTTGGACTCGTTAAACCATTTTACTGTGCCCTGTATCACAGAATCACCTCCTTTCTTTTATAAATAAAAAAACCACGGAAGTCTTAAAAAATAAGCTTTCGTGGCTGAATAATTTCGACCTAACAAAAACCTATCTTAACTTTCCTACCTATACTACAAGAAGTATACGCATTATTTTTGTTATTTAACAAGATTCCCACATATTTTTATTATCGGCTTTAAAAGGAGAAATATTTAGATTAAACTGGATACAGGAAGAGGAAGTTTGCAGGTCGGTCCGTTGTCCATCATTACCAATTGTGAAAGTGAGTTTAAAAGTGCTTGACAAGGTTGCATAAATGATTATAATATTTTATATGAATAAAAAGGATTTCTTCGGAAGTCGGGCACAGCCGATATATTCTGGCGTAGCATGGGCTGAGGAGTAAAGGTATTCTCCAAGAAATTCTTGACACAACAATGTGCGTAGCAGTAGACCGTGAAAGTGGTTAACAGCTAGAGGTGATTAGAAATGAGTAATGATGAAATTCAAATTGGCAAAGTACAAGCTTATTGGAATGTCTCCGGTACACGAATATTGAAATATACACTTGAAATGTATCATAAAGGTTTGAATGAACACAAATTGATTTCTGCACCCGGAGTTGATATTTTAGAAAACAAAGCCAAATTGCAGGTCCAGAAATGGACTGAGAAATGGGACATTATTGAATCAAGACGTAGAATTACTGAAAAAAAAGAGGCCAACTTAGAGGAAGCAAATGCTAGAACAAAACAAGCGACTGAAGCGTTAAAGCAAATTGACGATCTTCTCGTTCATACTTTATCAATGGATGATACGGTTGATTGGGAGAGTCTAAAGAAAAAAGATGAATATTCAGAAGAATCGCCTGCGAAGCCAACTAAAAAAGATAAAAAAGAATACCCACCCCAACCAGAAAAATCTTCAGTTGAATTTACTCCAGAGTTTACTTTCTTTGAAAAACTCTTTAAATCAAAAAAAGAAAGAAAAATTAAAGAGTATGAAAATAAATATTTGGAAGCTATTAAAAAATGGGAAGAACAAAAAGTTACCATAGATAAATTAAATGATCAGTTGAATAAAGATTTTGAAAACGAATTGCAAAAATGGGATAAGGATGTTGCTGAATGGGAAAAAAGAAAAAATGAATTCCTACAGAAACAGACCGATTTCAATGCCAAAATAGATGTAATGAAAGAGTCATATTTAAATAAAGATATTACTTCAATTATTGAATATAGTGAAATGGTTTTAAATAATTCAAAGTATCCAGATTCTTTCCCTAAAAACTTTGAACTTGAATATAACCCTGAAAATAAAATATTGATCGTTGAATATGAACTACCATCAATTGAATGTTTCCCAACAGTAAAAGAAGTAAAATACATAGTAGCCAGAAAAGAGTTGAAAGAATCCTATATTTCGGAATCTTCATTAAACAAAATGTTTGATGAAGCAATGTACAAAATTACTCTTCGAACAATTCACGAACTATTCGAAGTAGATGAAGCTAATGCAATCGAAGCCATTTCTTTAAATGGTTGGGTAAAGGCAATTAACAAGGCTACTGGAAAGGAAGAAAGCAATTGTATTCTAACTATACAAGCGAATAAAAATGAATTTAAAGAAATTGATCTATCAAATGTAGATCCGAAAAGCTGTTTTAAAAAGCTTAAAGGTGTTGCAAGCAGCAGATTAAGTAGTTTGACTCCTGTACAGCCCATTTTACAGATGAGTAGAGTGGATAAACGATTTGTAGAAGGCTATGCTGTTGCTAATCAAATTGATAATACAACCAATTTAGCAACAATGGATTGGTATGATTTTGAACATCTAATTAGAGAATTATTTGAGAAAGAAATGGAAACTAGCAGTGGTGAAGTTAAAGTATGTCAAGCAAGCAGAGATGGTGGTGTTGATGCAATTGCATTTGATCCTGATCCTATCCGTGGTGGTAAAATTGTTATTCAAGCAAAAAGATATACTAATACGGTTGGGGTTTCTGCTGTTCGGGATCTGTATGGCACTGTAATAAATGAAGGAGCTACAAAAGGCATCTTGGTTTCTACCGCTGATTATGGACCAGATGCATATGAATTCGCAAAGGGTAAACCACTAACATTATTAGATGGCTCTAATCTTCTATATCTATTAGAAAAACATGGTCAACATGCAAAAATTGATTTAAGAGAAGCAAAGAAAATTTTAGGACTAAAAGAAGAGTAGCACAATAATAAGATACTGAAACTTACACACATAAACTTTCATCGCTGGTTTTGGATGTTTGTAGCCTAGAGATTATATAAAGAAAAAAACAAACCTATGTAGATTAAACAGGCATTAGATGAGTGTCGAAGATTCAAGGGTTCATGCCAAAATTATGCTCGAGGCCGCGGGGTATTCCGTGACACCTATTCCGCGGTCCAAAGTACATGGCCAAGAGCGCGCAGACCTGAAGGCCACACTTGGTCAGGAGATACTGATCGTTGAAGCGAAGGGCAAAGCGCCTCATCAGGGATACTTTGATCTTCTTGAGAAGGTTCGAACGCAAGGTTATGGATGTTGTTCTCGCGAGGAGGTCGCCTGGAATGCGCTTTCTTCTGTTGCAGAGAAGGCAAGTTGCCAACTTGAGAAAACGCCGGCACCTGAAACTTGTGTACGAATCCTGTGGATATCATGTCTTCATAACGACTGGCGCTTCGTTTTCAACGCGTTTCGGCATCGACTGTATGGAGATGTCAAGTTGTGTCTATTCCGAAAGGCAAAGGGTTTGCCCGAGATAGTTGGTACTCGACCTTGCTTCTACTACAACCCATCAGATTTTTGTAGGTACCAATCCATCGATGCTGCCATTCTTGCCGGACCAAACGGCGCCCAGGTTCTCGTAAACGAGTTTGGAACCAGGGTAAGGCAACTTCGCAACACGAAGCTTTACACTGAGATGAAGGAACTCGGTGCTCTCGTGGATCCGGAAATGCTTCGCGAATCGGGGAAAGCCCTAGCTATTCTTGATCTCTCACTTCGTGACCAGAAGGCAAAATGGCAATACTTGTTTGAGTCCTTTGGATTTATGACAACCGTTCTTCGCAGTTACAGCTACATGAGTCTGACATCTGGGCAAATAGATCCAAACGGATAAGCCGTGTAGGCAACTGTAGCGAAGCTCAGTAGCTTAGTGTAGTAGTCCAGGAGCCCCGCGCTCCTGACACTATTCATTTGTCAGGTGCGTAGAGCACCTGATGTGCGAGGCTGGTCGGTAATAGGCAGAGGTTAGCCACCATGGAAAATGTGCTTGTTTCATGGAGCGGTGGAAAAGATGGTGCTGTCGCACTTTACGAAATTCTTGAGAGTCAAAGCTACCAGATCGCTGCTCTGCTCACAACGGTGACCGAAGACTATGACCGCATCAGCATGCACGGTGTCCAGCGTATTTTGCTCGAACGCCAAGTTGACTCTTTGGGCTTTCCCCTTGAAGAAGTGTTCATTTCAAGGAATGCGTCTAATGAAGAGTATGAATCCAACATGGCACGGGTGCTTACGCGCTATAAAGAAAAAGGTGTCACCTCAGTTGTTTTTGGAGACATCTTCTTGGAAGACTTAAGAGAATATCGAGAAAGCAACCTCGCAAAGATAGGGATGAAGGGTATCTTCCCCTTATGGAAAAAAGACACTAAAAAAATAGCCTCTTCTCTCATACTACTGGGCTTCAAAGCAGTTACCACTTGCGTTGACACCAATGCGCTTGACAGGCGATTTGTGGGCAAAGTGATTGATGAGCAATTTCTGTCTGAACTGCCTAAAACAGTTGACCCGTGCGGCGAAAATGGCGAATATCACTCTTTTGTCTATGATGGACCGATTTTCAAGAAGAGAGTATCCTATACGCTTGGGGAAGTTGTCTTAAGGGAAAACCGCTTTTGCTATTGTGATTTGATCCCAAAATAGGGAATAGTAGTAGGTCAGGATCCCCGTGCTCCTGACACTATTAAGGGTTTTGAACTCACCCCTATACCCCCTCTCTTAACAAGAGAGGGGGAGCAAGGGGGTGAGTCATGAGCCCCGTGCTCCTGACACTATTCATTTGTCAGGTGCGCAGGGCACCTGATGTGCGAGGCTGGTGTTATAGCACAAAAAGGTGGAACTATGGGTTCGTATGAACAATATGAAAAAAAATGCGAAAGAATCAAAAGAGAAAATAAAAGAATATTGGCTGATTTTGAGAAATGGCTTCACGATAAAGGACTGTCCAAAAAGGCAATCAATCAACACCGGTTAAATGTAGATTTTTACATCAACGATTTTCTTTTGTATGAAGACGCCATTAAGGCTGCTGATGGAGCAGGCGACGTAGGAGTGTTTCTGGGTTATTGGTTCATTCGAAAAGCAATGTGGGCAAGCAAGACAGCCATAAAAGAAAATGCAGCAAGTTTAAAGAAATTCTATCAATTTATGTTTGAAGCTGGCAAAATATCAAACGAAGCACTCGAAGAGTTGAAGCTCATGATTAAAGAGGATATGCCTGAGTGGCTTGCAACTATGGAGAGATACGATGATCCTGATATTGAAGATCCGGAAGAAATATGGGGGATCTAAAATTAGACATTGACCCACTGACTCATTCCGCAATAGGTCAGGATGCCCGTGCTCCTGACACTTTTCATTTCAAACATTACCCATCGTGAAACTCCCCTATTAAGTGTTTGACATGGTCAGATAAATAACTATTATCTTTTTGAGGTTCCAAGAAAGGATGTCAATAAACAACGTGATAGTCGCAAGAGACCTTACTAAGAAATATGGCGATTTCACAGCCGTCGACGGCATATCGTTTGAAATCAAGGAAGGCGAGTGTTTTGGTTTTTTGGGACCTAATGGAGCTGGAAAAACCACCACCATAAGGATGATACACTGCGTCTCCCCCATCACCTCTGGCACCGTCACCGTTATGGGAAAGGCGTCAAATATCGACAATAGAGAGATCAAGCTGATGACCGGGGTAATACCTCAGGAGATCAACCTTGATCCCGACCTGACGGTTTACGAGAACCTCATGGTTTTCGCGAAGTTTTTTGATATCCCCAGAGCCGAGATCAAAAAAAGGGTGGCCGAGCTTCTTAATTTCGTTGAGCTTGAGAACAAGAGGGACAGCAAGATAGACGAGCTTTCCACCGGAATGAAGCGAAGGTTGCTTGTGGCACGAGCGCTTATAAACAAGCCAAAACTTATCATTGCGGATGAGCCCACCACCGGACTTGACCCGCAGGCGAGACATCTGATATGGGAAAGATTGAGATCGCTGAAAAGCCTGGGCACGACGCTTATACTCACCACCCAATACATGGAAGAGGCGGAGCAGCTCTGTGATCGTCTGGTCATTATGTATCAGGGCCGCATCTTGAAAGAAGGATCCCCCAGGAAGCTGGTTTCTGATGAGATAGGCAGGGAAGTCGTTGAAATAAGAATAGCAAAAGAAGAGGATGAAAAGCTCATTAAACAAATGGCGGACGTTTCTTGCGGACATGAGCGGGTGGGAGACACTCTCTATTTTTATTGCCGGGATGGACATGAAATCATGAAGAAAATATTAGATTTTAATCTTCCCAATGTCCTGAACCGCCCCGCCACTTTGGAGGATGTGTTTCTCAAACTAACCGGCAGGAGTTTGATTGAATAAGAAACTACGCGCAGAGTGCGCGTGCTTTATGGAACCATTGCACGTTAAGCAGAGTGGACGTAATTTTTCTTCGATAAAATGCCGACAGAAAAACTCACCCTCAGAATCCCCCTCTCTTGGAAAGAGAGGGGGACAAAAAGGGGGTGAGTTCGGCTTGGATTTTGCATAGGTTTGTCCTTAGCGCACGAAAAGGGAATATTAAGATGAATCTATCGTATCGAATATATTATGTCTTTTTGAGAAACCTTATTTCATATAAAAGGTTCATTCTGCCCACGTTCGTCGTTAGCCTGGGTCAGCCGCTATTCTATCTTATAACCTTCGGTGTAGGCATGGGCGCGTACATGGGGCATTTCGGCGGAAAACCGTATCTGAATTTTCTGGTCCCCGGCGTTCTTGTTTCTTCGGTGATGCTCTCGTCGACCTTTGAGTGTTTGTACGACACCTTCGTCAAAATGGTCTATCAGAAGCTGTTTGATTCTTTGATAGCCACCCCCGTGTCGGCTGAGGATGCGGTAGCCGGAGAAATAACCTTTGGCACTTTCAGAGGATTGATAAGCGGTTCCCTGATGCTGGTTGTCGCGATGTTCATGCATGTGTTTCCCGTTTCGATAATCAATGTGCTACTTCTTTTGGTCTTGATGGTATTCATCGGCACGTTGTTCGGCTCGCTTGCCATGATCGTGACGTCGTTTGCACCGAACTTTGACTTCTTCAATTACTATACAGAGTTAATCATTACTCCCATGCTCTTTTTCTCCGGAGTCTTTTTCCCGCTTGACAAATTCCCCGGGTGGATGAAAGTGTTCGCCCAGTTCCTTCCTCTTACCCATGCGGTCAATATTTCGCGATCCGCTTTTTCCGGCGTGCCTTCTCCGGGTTTGGTACTGGACTTCCTATATATCGTTCTCCTGGAAGCCATTGCTTTTTACATTGGCATAAAGCTGATGAAGAGAAGATTGATAAAATAGCGGTCGGAACCGCCGTTCAAAGGAATCAACATCGGACTAAAGATTATCAATTGTGAAAAAAAATCCTAAAAAATGCTTGACAAAGTTGGATAATAATTATAATTTTTATTTGAAAGTTATCGCTAACATACTCGGGGTTCGTTCGGTGGATGTGGGATTGAACCATACAGAAGCTTATTAGTGCAACGATGTCCGAACGGAATGGTTGTGCTCATATGCTGAACAGTTTGCCGGCTTAGATTCGCAACCACATCAATACACTGAGAATGTATCATGGAGTATTTTATGCTGATCCGTATAAACCATCGTGATAAAACCGGCGTATCGACGTAACAACCTGGTATTTCATAGGATACGTCAAAGTAGATGGCTTTTTCGGAGGCGTATTATATGGCACTCGGAACGGTATTCGGGGTGTTAGACGGGTCAATATAATCAATGTTGGCCTGCAACACTGATACAGGAGGGAATGAATGTACAAGGTGGACATAGACAACAAAAAGCTCGTCAAGATCCCTGTGACATCATTCAGCGATTTGAATCTCAAAGAACGCTTCGATATTCAAGAATGGATCAATGGGACACCAGAAATCCTTGGTGAAGATTTACTGGTTATCGCCAAAGAACTAATACTGCCCTCAGGCAGGCGCCTTGATTTGTTGGCGGTGGATAAGAAAGGTGCACTTGTAGTCATTGAGCTCAAGAGGGATGACTCCGGCTCTGATGTTGAGTGGCAGGCAATCAAGTATGCTTCATACTGTTCAAGTTTTTCTCAAGATGAAATCTACAAGTATTTTGCCGAGTACCTTGGCACGGATGTTGATGATGCTCAGGTCAAAATTGAGGAGTTCATAGACTGCGAGCCTGAAGACCTTAACGAGAGGCAAAGAATTGTCTTGGTTTCAAAGGAGTTCAACTCTGAAGTTATCTCAGCGGTACTCTGGTTGCGTGATGCCTTAATCGACATCGAGTGCATCCGTGTAACGCCACATGTTGACCAACAGGGAAATATCTTCATAAATGCTGACATCATTATCCCTCTACCTGAAGCAAAGGACTACATCCAGAAGAAAGAAGTTAAGGTCAAAGAACAGAAACTTCCTGGGAAAAGTTCCTTCTCACTAGAGGCATCAAATCTTCCTGCAGATCAGCTCAAGGAGCGCATCATTCAATCCCTCGTTCGCCTAAGTGATTTGACGCCACGTTTCCGTGCCTTCCTCGAAATTATTATACAGGAGGATCGCACCTATGGTCGGGAAGAGGTGAAGCAAGGCCTTGTTGAAGCGGGGATAGGCAATGATATCGGTCAAGCAGGGCGTTACCTTAGCAACATCTCTCAATTCTTGACCAAGAAATCTAATCCCCATCTCCGTCAGGCAATCGAATTTGAGACAGGTGGAACCCACGGCGAGACAAAAGACAACTACCATATTATTTCGGAATATAGTGATTTAATTCGACAAGCTCTAGAAGAAACGTCAAGAAATGTCCCAGAAGAACCACTGGCCAACAATTAGGTCCAGCGGACGGGCTACCGCCCGCCGCTGACCTTTAGCGTTACACCAGAAAGGAAGGTGCTATGTAAAGACGATGAAAAGACCAGTCAGGTAAATATAGTCCAATGAAAGGGGACCGGCTTAGTCTTGCTCGTTACTGGACGGTCCTATCAATCCATACGAGCACAAAAAAAGGAGGCGCTTATGCCTAGTAACAGAAGAGCCCTATGTATCGGAATCAATCAGTTCAAGAACTATCCCAGTGCCACGTTGCAAGGTTGTGTCAACGACGCCAACGATATGTCGGGGTTGTTGCAAAAGCTACTCGGCTTTGCCGGCACCGACATTACCCCGCTCCATGATGCTCAAGCCACAAAAGCCAATATCATGAGTAACCTTAAGGCCATGGTGGATGGCGCGAAACAAGGAAAGTACTCCTACTTGGTGTTCAGCATGTCAAGTCATGGCACACAGGTGCCGGATTTGAGCGGCGATGAACCAGACCGTGCCGACGAGGCGTTTTGCCCCCATGATCTTGCCCAGGCCGGCAGCCGGTGGGATAAGAACCATATCATCGTGGATGACGAATTGCGGGATTTGTTCATCCAGTTGCCTTCCAATGTACTTTTGGAGGTCTATTTGGACACCTGCCACAGCGGTACGGGACTCAAGGCGATTGACATGCTGCTGGATCGCAGTCCGCGCTACCTGCCGCCCCCGTCGTTGGAAGCTTTCCATCAGGTGGAAGGGAAGCGGTCCCGCGGACTCTCCCGCGGGTTGCTGGAAAAGGGCATCGTGCATCACATCCTCTGGGCTGCCTGCCGTGCCGACCAGACGAGTGCGGATGCCCATATCGCTGGCGGTTGGCATGGGGCGTTCACTTACTATTTCTGCAAAGAAATGTACGCCTGTAACAATTCGCTTTCCCGTGCGCAGGTGCTGACGAAAGTCCGCGCCGACCTGAACGCAGGGCACTACAGCCAGACTCCGCAGTTGGAATGCGAGGCAACCAAACGCCAGTTGAAAGTTGGTTGACGGTTGCTCCGCTATTACTATTTGGCCTAACCAGAGGGTCCAGGCGACGTGCTACCCGCGCGCCTGATGGCTGATGTTAGGTGACTTTTGACAGGAGAATTGGAGGGGGGTGCCATATGAGACAGCTTAGAAGGTAGGGGAAAGGCAAGGTTTTCTGCGGTTCAGGAAGACCTTTGATAAGAAAGATATGGACCAAATCAAAAAATAAAAGGAGGTAGTAAAATGTATATCCTATACAACAAAGTAAAGCTTCCTGAAACAAAGGAAGCAGTCGGAACAGGTTGGTTGCCGCCGATGCCTGATCTGCGGGACTATTCCGTGGAACATCAAGATATAAAAGATATAGCTAAAAAACTTGGGTTAGTCGGCAAGACGTTATCCTTACCTGCAACGGTTGATCTGAGGCCGTGGTGTTCTCCTATAGAAAACCAGTTGAATCTCGGTTCTTGTACTGCTAATGCCGCTGTGGGGGTAGTAGAATATTTTGAGCGAAGGGCGTACGGCAAGTATATAGATGCATCTCGTCTCTTTGTCTACAAGACCACCCGAGATTTGCTGCAAGTAACGGGTGATACGGGGGCATGGCTGAGAAATACCATGGGTGCGCTTGTCCTGTTCGGTTTGCCTCCAGAGAAATACTGGCCGTATAATGTACCTGACTTCGACAAGGAACCGACTTGCTTTGTCTATGCAGTGGCGGATAACTATGAGGCAGTAAAATATTTTTGTCACGACTCCCTTGGTGCAAATGTTCCGCCTGCAACCGTGCTTTTAACGGTAAAACACTATCTTGCTGCCGGGATTCCTTCCATGTTCGGTTTCTGGGGATTCCCTTCTTTTAATAACACAGATATAAAAGGCGGCATTCCCTATCCGTGCCCTGGAGAGAGTGCAAAGTGGGGACATGCAATTGTTGCGGTGGGTTATGATGAGAGCAAGGTGATAACAAACACGCAATGTGGCAAGAAAACGACGGGAGCACTACTGATTCGCAATTCATGGGGAACAAGCTGGGGTGACAACGGATACGGCTGGCTGCCTTATGATTATGTCCTTAACAAGCTTGCTCTCGATTTCTGGTCCCTTCTCTGTATGGAGTGGGTTGATACAAAGCAATTTGGCATTTAAAGAAAATAAGAGAAGCGTAGCGCCAGTTGGCTGCATCCCGTTTTAGCCCCATGGTAGTCACGTGACGTCTCGACGTAGGAATAGCAGGTCAATCATGTCCGCAGGACTGCTTGACGAAAAAAATTGTTAACCACCTTTCGGGATAGTTGACCTACCTACTTATTCATGGTCAGGTGCTGTGTGCACCTGACAAATAAAAGTATCAGGATCATTGGACTCCTGACCCACTTCTGCTAAAGTGAACATGGAGGTTTCATACCGATCCGCATGATGCGCCGAGATAAAAACTGCGGCTCGACCCAACAACATGACATCCCCATGGTTACGACAACAACGATGCTTGTTTCGCAGGCGTCCTATACGGCAATTCCAACCGTATGGGGAACATTATACAGGTCAATATAAACGCCGTTAGGCGTGCCTTGAACCAATCCAAAGAAAGGAGATGATAAAAATGACGACTCAAAAACCTAAAGAAATAAGAAAAACCAAACTTGAAGTTGGCATGCTGAAACTTACCGACGTTAACGCGCTTCCTGAAAGAGCAATCCTTGAGAAAGGGCATATCAGTGCGTACAAATATTGCTATACGACTGGCCCTTTTCTTCTGCCGCAGAATTCGGGCTCCTTGGACTGGATCCTTCTTAACAACGACGCTACCCCACAAAAAGCGCGCGTCACGGTATTTAAGTGTCCTGTTGGAACGGTGAAAACCCCGGTACCGCCCGGTTCTCTTGTGGTGACCCTTGATCCGGGTGAGACTACTCACAACGCGAACAAATACCCAGAAGGTTTTGCCTACGAGGTTCAGGTCGAGTGCAATAGCCAACTCGTATTTCCATATGTTTCTATATGGCCAGCAAACTTCGGTGTAATCGTCCCAGGTACCGGAATTAGCTCGGGATCTTTTGTTCGTCTGATGCCTTGAGGGTTGTATGAACTGGTTGAAGAATTCAACTGGTTGAAATGCACCGCCTAACCAAAGGCTCCAGCGGACTGGCGTGTAGCTGCACCAGCCGCTGAACCTATGTCGTTAGACAGAACCCGATTTCCTTGGCTGATCAGTGTGCCTGGCGTTTTAGAATATTTGTTTAACTCTTAATAAACATAAAGGAGGATGTACCATGGCAAACGAAAGAGTAATGGCTTCCGTGACATTGAAGTCACGCAGTGGTCTGTCCGTGTTCAAAGATTTCCGAAAGTTCACGTTTAGCCGGCTGGACGATTTCCGTCCGAAAGCTAATCAAGTGGACCAGGTCGTCAACCTGCTGACCCAAGCAGGCTTCACCATTGAAGCTCAGACTGATGTGGGTGTTTCTTTCTCTGGTCCCAAGGATCTCTTGCAATCAGAATTCGGCGTCACCATTCGCCGCAAGAAAATGCTCTTGCGTGCGCCGGGCGTGCGCCAGCGAGAGCTTTCGTTTTATGAGGCCAGTCAGCCACAATTCATGAGCCGCCGGATCGAGCTAATTGCAGAAGCCGTGCAACTGGCGATCCCGGGCATTCCGTTCCACAACGCCAATCCACCGGCACCTAACCCGCCTTATTATTTCCTGAACGTGCTCAACGATGTCCCCGCACGGCTTAACGCCGCTCCCGTGCACGCAGCCGGAATAACGGGTACCGGTGTTCGGGTATCCATGGTTGACACTGGCTTTGTCACGCGCATTACCGAGACACATGTTTCTACCAATGCCACTCATGTGACCGTTGACCACACGGTGCGGCATGTTCAGGGAGTGTGGCTCGCCACCGATCCTGGGCACACCGGCACGAATTACTTTGCCGGCGGCAATTTCGCGGGCAACACTATTACATTGGGAACCCCACTTCCCGGCGCAGCGACTAATGTTCAGGTGGTCTATAGCTGCCTCCATCCCCACTACTTAGCTCAGAATTACAACATTGATGACATCCGAGCGGTAGGTGGGCTGGACGTCAATACGGACGAAGATGGTCATGGTACGGCTGAAGCTGCAAATGTCCTTGCGGTAGCTCCCGGATGCACCTTTTCTTTCGTCAAAGGGTCTGGGTTAGCGGGTTTTCAAGCGGCTGTCCAACATCAGAACCCGGACATTATCACCTGTAGCTGGGGAACATTAGGAATTGACAATGCGTTGCTTCTGGACATAGCTAACGCTGTAGCCAATGGCATTGTAGTCATCTTCGCAGCTGGGAACGGACACACTGATAATCCAAACGCGGGAGTTACATCGGTGACTCACCCGAATTTAATCTCGATAGGAGGCGCTTACCCTATACAAGGAGGTGGGTTCCGCGCCTCAAACTATGCAAGCAGTTATGACAGTTTCATTTATACGAATCCGCAGAGGCACTGTCCTGATGTCGTGGGTTTGGTCGGTGAAAAACCGGGTGCCTGTTTGATCATGTTGCCCACTGAGCCAAGCAACCAACATGATCAGGATGGTGCGGCGTGGGCGTTCCCTAATGGCGATAACACAGCTGCTAACGATGGTTGGTGCGTGATTAGTGGGACATCCGCTGCAGCGCCCCAGACTGCGGGGCTAGTCGCCCTATTATTGCAGCAGCACCCTACCCTTATGCCGATGGCTGTCAAGAATGTTCTGGAGAACTCGGCGAGGGATATCCAGACAGGTTCAAGCAATAGCGCGGGTCCTGATAGTGCTGCGCCAGGATGGGATTCTGCCACCGGTTTCGGCCTGATCGATGGTCAGGCTGCTGTCAACTACTTGCAGAACGCTTTCAGCCCCTATATCCGCGACAGCGTTGAGGATAACGGCACGGAGCCAGTCGTCGCCGATCGCCTGTGGGCCAGCCCTGATATCATCGTCCGCAGCGAACAGGTAGACGCTCCTCAGGATGAGCTGGGGCAAACGGTCAAGCATCGTTATGACCTGTGTGACTCGGTCGAGGACGGCCAGGATAACTATATCTACCTGCGCGTTCAAAACCGTGGCGCTTTGGCTGGAAACTGTACGGCTACTGTCTATTTCACCGACCCGGGCATGTTTTCCAACCCGGCCGCCTGGACGAATATCGGTCAATTGAACATTCAAAACCTGGCACCAGGTGAATTTCGGGTAGTCGGCCCCCTCATCTGGCCCGACGCTCTGGTTCCAGCCAGCGGCCATTATTGCTTGATCAGCATCCTGGACAGCCCTGGGGATCCCGCGCCAGACTTGACTGCAATCCATTCCCCAGACGATTTCGTCAATATGGTGCGGAACAGTAACAATGTTGCCTGGCGGAATATCGACGTTGAAGATGTCATTCCGGGTGGCGCATCTTCCTGGAGCTTTTACATGGAAGGACCCCAGGGCACCGGGCACCAGGCTGATCTCCAGATCAATCTCAATAACTTCCCGGCCGCTGCTACCGTGCTGGTCAAGGTGGTCAAGCGACTAGCAGATACAGCTACGTTAGATCACATGACGGTTGCTGAACAGTCGCAAATCTACACCACGCTCAGGCATCTTGGCGGAATTGGCGAATTGGAAAGCATGGACCTGAAGTCCAATGAGAAAACCAAGGTGACCATATACTACTCCATACCTGCGAATACACCTACCGGGGCGTACTCGATAGTTGCCACACTGCGCATTGATGGTAACAACGTTAACAGCTACACCAAGATTGTGAACGTTTCATTATTCGCTTACATAGGCAACAGGAGAAGCTTGGAAATCCATAAACGAGAATGCCCATGGGTAGCAAAGATGAGTCCATACAATAAACTGCCTCTTGCCGACTTGGATCAGGCCCGAAAGCGCGGCTTTGACAATTGCGCTACCTGCATCGGTGGTTCTTTGCGATAGGGGTTTGAGGCATCATCATTTTCCCTAAATGGAAAGCCAGAGGGGAGAGTTGCCCCCCTCTGGCTTGACTCACAAAGGAGGTACGCAATTGGACTCTATGCCGGACAAACCTAAGATTCTTATGGCCACAGTCTACCTCAAGTCACAGAGCGGGCGGTCATTCTTGCACGAAGGAAAAACCGCGCCGATTGACCCAAGGCCATACTTGCCATCATCTGAAACCATCAAGAAAGCAATATCCGAGTTGCAGCGGATTGGTTTCAAGATTGAGGCTCAAGGGGTCACATTGTCGATCTCGGGGCCACCTGATCTGTTTGAACAAACTTGTGGAGTTAAGATTTCGCCAGAAGAAAGAATGGTGCATGAGCCTGGAAAAACTAAACCTACCCGGCAGCTTCTTTATAAAAGTTCTCAACCCGTAATGCATATCCACGATTTGGATGACATCATTGAGGGGATAGTACTCGCCATTCCGGGGGTTCCATTTGAAGGTCATGAGTTGCAGCAACAATGAACTGGCCCCAGACCTTTACGGCATGTTCGTCTTTGCCTAACGTGTCGTTTCAGCCGACGCCTCCTGCGCGGATTAGCTTAGTCGTTAGGCGCAACTCACGCATCCATTCTACTGCGCATAGCAATCGAGATTGTCTTAGCGGTCGCGATGTTCTTTGTTGGCCACACATTTTGACAGCTTCAGAAACGCGCCAAGTTTCTAAAGCAGGCTATTCGCAATCAGGGTTACCTTGAAGCTTTTATTACACGAGAGAGATTCGCGGGAGACTCTTCCCTTGTTAGCCCGTTTGCTGACAAAATTCGCAACGAGTTTGTAGGTCAGGAGCCCCGTGCTCCTGACATTATTTATTTGTCAGGTGCGCAGGGCACTGGACCGAAAAGTCTAGAAAAAAGACATGACTAACACCGATCCGTTGGAAGCGCGCCTTCAGGGTTCCGAGCTTCCCACGGCTATCAAAAGACACCTCATTCGGTGCATCCGAGAAGGAAAGCGTCATCGCTGGCATGACGCCCTCGAGGAGGAGTTTGATAGCGTCGTGACATCCACGAATACCATCGTTGATACCGCCTCTCAGAACACCGGGCGTGACCGCGACAGCCTCCTCCGGGACACTGACTTCGACCCCAACGATCTTGATCCCGACAGGCTCGACGCAGCTATCAGCGAGTTGCGAGGCATCAACCACTTGCGGAAGGAGGGGTTCGAAAATATCAGACTCCTTCGAGCACAGCCGGGCACACGTACAGCCGATCTGGTAGCTGAACGAAACGGCCAGAATTACGCTCTTGACGTTGCGTGTTCGAGCGCTGGTGCTACCCGAGGGGTAGACGCTCTCGCCAGATACATGTTGGGGGTCTGTCGACTGAAAGAGAAACAACTCAATAACACCAAGGAATCCGCCGGCTGCAGATACCGCGGTCTTGTATTCGTTGTCAACTCGGAACCCGCTGTCGTCTTCGGCTATCAGCCCTTATACCGCCGAGCCACCCGGCAAGCATACGAGGCACTGGGTTCTCCGACCGACTACTTCGTGGTTTTAGTGACAGGTCAGGTCGCCCACGTTGCAGGCGGTGAGGCTGGCTACTTTGAAGGTCCCGATGATGTAGTGTACCCGAACTGGCCATTTGAGAAGTAGACACTATTCCATGAGAAACCTGAGGACATACGGAAAGGCGCCCTTTAACGTAGCCGTGATTCACGGTGGTCCAGGTGCGGCAGGGGAGATGGCTTCGGTAGCGCGTGAACTTTCATCCGGCTGGGGCGTTTTGGAACCGATTCAGACAGCGGCATCGCTTGAAGGACAAATAGAAGAGTTAAAAACTGTTCTGGAAAAGAACGGAGACCTTCCCGTCTTCTTGATTGGCTTTTCTTGGGGAGCGTGGCTTAGTTATATATTCGCAAGCCGTTATCCATCATTCGTAAAAAAACTGATACTCATCGGAAGTGGCCCCTTTGAAGAAAAATATGCAGAAAAAATTCAACAGATCAGGTTAAGCCGTCTCAGTGAGGAGGAGAGAACTGAAGCCGAATCTCTCATCGAAGTTTTAGATGACCCAACGGTTGAGGACAAAAACATGGTTTTTGCGCGGTTCGGAGCATTATTCTCAAAAGCCGATGCGTATGATCCAATACTTCAAGAAACGGACGTAACTGATTGTGACGTCGGCATTTTTAAAAGCGTGTGGCAGGGCGCCGCGGAACTGAGAAGGAGCGGACTGCTTCTAAAACTCGGAAAAAATATCAAATGTCCCGTGGTTGCGATCCACGGCGACTACGATCCTCATCCGGCTGAAGGAGTCCAAAAACCACTGTCTGCTATTCTAAAAGGCTTTCGATTTATCCTGCTTAAAAACTGCGGGCACAAGCCCTGGATCGAGCGACAGGCGAAAGACAGATTCTACGGAATCCTTAAAGAGGAATTGCGTTAAGGGAGATGATTGTAAAAATATAGGGGTTCGATTCATGGCTCGACAGTTCGACAAGCTCATTGCCCTGAGCAGAGTCGAAGGGCAAGCTCACCATCCTGAGCGAAGCCGAAGGATCGAGCCACGCGGATTGCATGAGTGCGATCTCTATGAAAACCTCTTATATAAATCAAAAATTACGGATCAGTAAACTAATCTAAAAAGTGCTTGACAAGGTTGCGTAAATGATTATGATATTACATATGAATATAAAGGATTTATCGGAAGTCGGGCTATAGCTAATATATCTATATGTAGTAGAGGCAGGGTATCTAAGGTCGAAGTAAAGGTAGAAATAGGAGAACATAGACAGTGATAAGTCTCGTTTGCACAGATAAAAATCAAAAACACGAACAAAATATAAATATAGGGGAAATAGGGAATCTTGATAAACGTTTAGCTCAGCATTTCAAAGGAAAGTTTTTCGTTGAACCAGCTCTCACTCGTCCACTAGTTAGTTTTCAAGCAAATAAGAAACGCCCTGTCTACCGTTGGTATAAATTCAAAGAAGCTTTCTCTGCTTCTTTAGTAAACTATTTCTTTCGTAAATACCGAATTTCCAAAGGACGAATCTTGGACCCATTCGCAGGAAGCGGTACAGCTTTATTCTCTGCGAGTGAGATGGGAATAGACGGCGATGGCATAGAATTGTTAGCCATAGGAAAACAAATCATTGAGACAAGAAAACTATTAGAATTTAGATTTACGTTTGAGGATTTCGAAGAATTGAAGCGTTGGTCAGTATTGCGAGTTTGGGAGGATTCCAAAAGCAAAGTAAGTCTTCCAGAGTTACGAATTACAACAGGAGCTTACCCTGAAAAAATAAGGGAATCTATTGAAAAATATTTAGGAGCATGCCAAAAAGAAAATAGCCGAGTTCAGAAGGTTTTACGATTTGCGTTACTCTGCGCCCTAGAATCTATGAGTTACACCCGCAAGGATGGCCAATATCTTCGATGGGATTATAGGGCTGGGCGAAAGCAAGGCAATAAAATCTTTAATAAAGGCGAGATATTAAGCTTCGACCAAGCTGTCTCCAGGAAAATTAATGAAATTACAGTTGATCTTACGCCCAACCAACAAACAGGATTGTTCCATGCTGAAAAATTAAAAGGTAAAATCCGCTTGTTCCATGGATCATGTCTTAAAATATTGCCTAAGTTACCTGATGAGAAATATGACGCTATCATTACATCACCCCCATACTGCAATCGTTATGATTACACACGCACTTATGCTTTAGAATTAGCTTTACTTGACACTGACGAACAAGGATTGGCAAAACTGCGTCAGGAAATGCTAAGTTGTACGGTTGAAAATCGAACAAAGGATTTGCTGAAAATCAACCCTAACTGGACAACAGCCATAACAATTGCTGACAATCAAGAACTCCTACAGGCTATACTAAAGTACTTAGACGAGCAAAAAACAGAGGGTTTTTTGAATAACAATGGCATTCCACGAATGGTAAGGGGATATTTTTATGAAATGGCTTGCGTTATCGCGGAGTGTTCGCGTGTCCTAAAACCTAACTCCCTGCTTTTTATGGTGAATGATAATGTTCGTTATGCAGGTGTAAGTGTTTCCGTGGATATGATCCTTTCCGATTTTGCCGAGAAACTTGGTTTTTGCATTGAGAATATTCTCGTTTTACCTAACGGTAAAGGTAACAGCAGCCAGCAAATGGGAAGGCATGGACGCCAATCACTTAGAAAATGTGTTTATGTGTGGAGAAAACTATGAGCCCTAAACCCAATTTACCATATAAAAATCATCTTAAATCAAGCGGAGATCTTGTAACTACTTATGAAGCCACTCGCGCTGGCTTTGTTTCATTGGCTCTCGAGAAAAACAGACGGTCTACGCCTTATGTGGCAGAAGCGCGGGCACTTCAAAGAGCCGCATCTATGGCCAATAAACCCGTTGATCTACTAAAAATAAGAGGTATCGAATCGGGATTGCTTACAGCAGCGGGAATATCGGATAAAGCACTCAACCATCTACTACAACAAGACAAGCGTGAAGCCATCAAAGAGCTAATTAAAAACTTCCTTGAACCAGCAGGAACAAAGTTTGTAGAAGAACTTGTCTTTCGGTTCTTGCTCACTCGAGGAGATACGCTTGGTGGATCAATGCGAAATATTGGAGGAGCATTGGCTCAAAGGAAACTGACTCGTGCAATTA
>Ga0315289_10004663_pt1 | contig 20378 bp, 8 predicted proteins | sample YL17G11_40_MG_FD_203452 | JGI IMG/M metagenome (GOLD analysis project Ga0315289, IMG submission 203452) | Sediment microbial communities from Yellowstone Lake, YNP, Wyoming, USA - YL17G11_40 | ecosystem: Environmental > Aquatic > Freshwater > Lake > Sediment | place: USA: Wyoming | collected... | reverse complement strand
TATCGTTATAGGGGGGGGGGGGGAGAAAGAGAGTGAGCTTTTGTTTTGTTTTTCGCCTCTCGACCCCGAAGAGAAGAAGAAGAAAAAGAAAAAGAGGAGCGAAGAAGAAGGGAAACTTTTTCCGTCAACTCACCGTTGACGCCCCCGCCGAGGTCGACGAAGGCTCCGTAGACCTGGACGGCCGCGACCGTGCCGACGACGACGTCGCCTATTTTTTTTTGTCGTTGTTGACGGGGGAAAAGAGAGAGAAAGAGAGAGAAGAAAGAAGAAAGTGAGTTTTTTCCCTTTTTTTCCGAAGGGGTGGCACCCAGAAGAAAAACGAGGGGGGAACAGGGGGGGGGCTCCAAAAAACTTCGAAACGCACCGACGCGGAACGTCCTCCCGCCGGACGACGACGCCCTCCTCCTGTTGGACAGCACCAGCCTCTGCCTCTCCTCGTCCACCTCGAGCAGCTTCAGCGAGAGGCGCCTCCCGACCAGGTCCTCGGGCAGCACGTTGTTCGGCACGTGCGAGCCGGGCACGAAGCCCTTCTGGCCCTGCACGTCGACCATCAGGCCCGCCGCGTTGAACGAGGTCACGAGCCCCTCGACGGCCGCGCCCTCCTCGAGCGACTGGCGCAGGCGCCTCCAGACCAGGGCCTCCTCGGCGCGGCGGATCGAGAGCTGCAGCTCGCCCGAGCGCTGGTCCTCGCGGAGCACGACGAACTCGCGCGCGTCGCCGGGCTGGACGAAGTCTGCGGCGCGCTCGACGCGGGCGACGGAGAGCTCGCTGGAGGCGCAGAAGGCGGGCGACTTGGCGCCGAGCTCGACGTAGACGCCCTTGCGGTCGATGCTAGGTTTTTGTTGTTGTTGTTGTGAGGGGGGAAGAAGAGGGGAGGAAAGTGAGTGGACAGGGGAGAGGAGAGGTCGAAGGGAGAAGAACAAAGACCGAAGAGGAAACGAGCCGCCGTCAAGGGCGAGACGGAGAAAAAGAAGAGGGGTCCGTCCGAATCCACGCTTTTTCGCGTTCGCGAATCATCCATTTCCACCAACTGGTCGCACGCAGGGACGTATCGGCGTGCATTCGCGGATCGACATCGTCACGAATGCAAGAGCCGCAAGCAGGCAGAAAGAATCCTTGCGTTTTGAAAATCAGCAAACGAAAGAAGAAAAAACGGGCGTCGACAAAAATCGCTCCCCTCCCCCAATATCTCTTACCTCGACACAGTCCCGGTGATCTTGTCTCCGCTCTGCGGCGCAAAGGTCGTGGCGTCGAGGAGCTCATCGAACTTCTTGTAGAGGTCGGCGGAGGAACTGTGGTTGATCATAGATAGAGGGAAGCGTCGTGAGCGAAAAAGAGAGAGAGAGAGAGAGAGAGAGAGAGAGAGAGAGAGAAAAGAGACGACGATGACGACACGGCGGTTCGGACGTCGACGCTAGCCAGCAGTTGCAGACAGTTTTCTCTCTCCTCTCGTCAGAGAGAGTGGCTCGTCAAGAACACTCTGCACACTCACGTGAACTCGATCTCGGTCCCGGTCGCGGGCTCGGCCGAAGCGGACGCGACGCGCACGCAGGGGCGGGCCGCGGGCGCGACGTTCGCGGCCGAGCGGCGGCCGGCGGCGGCGGCCGCGCGGGGAGCGGCGATGGAGCAGCCGCGGGTGGCAGCCAGGGCGGACTGCATTTTTGAGTTTGTTTGGTTGGAGCTTGTCTTAGAAAAAGAAAAGGGACTCTGGTTCGCCTCTTGCTTTGGGTTTGGCGCAAGAACGAGACGAGAAAGGGGTCGTTCCTTAAAGGAAAAAGGGGAAATTGTGGAACAGGAAGTGCGAAGGGGAAAAAAATAAAAACTTCGACGCTCCACTGTGGCACAAACTCTCGGCTCGTGAGAGAGCGCTCGCTCGCTCGCTCGCGACCCCAACCCGATCCAAAATGTGGCTCTTCCTGCTCCGGTGGGCGCTCATCTTCTCCGTGCTCTACTGGGCCCTGAAGCGGTGAGCGATGTTTTTCCTTTAATGCAGTGTCGAAGCGGGGCTGCGGGGCCAAAAAGAGCGCTCGAAAGAGAGAGAGAGAGGCAGAGAGAGAAGATGATGGAAGAAGCATCACCCATCCATCGCTCAATGTCTCTTCATTCCTTTCCTCCCCAACTCCAAAATACAAAACAGCCTCGCCGGCCTCGCCGTCACCTCCCTGGCCAGGGGCAAGTCGTTCTCGCTGCGAGCCGACTCGGTCGGGCTGCTGTCGCTGCGGGGCGTGGTCCTGGAGCTCGCAAAGGTGAGAAAGGTTGAGTTCCTTTTTCTTTCTCGGTCGGCGTCGTCGTCATCGCCTTTTTCTTTTTCTTTCTTCCTTTGACCCGAGACTCTCACCTCTTCTTCTTCTTCTTCGTCTTCTTCTTCTCTCGCGCCTAAAAACCCCACCCCAAAAACACTCTCTTCTCCTCAAGGGCCCGGTCGCCTCAGTCGCCTTCCGTGAGTTCTCGCTGCTCCGGTGCCTGGAGCCGGCAATTGTGTCAGCGGCGGCGGAGGTAGGGGACGACGACGAGGAGGAAGCAGGGGACGCCGGCGACGAGGAGGGAGCGGCTGCATCTCGGGCTCCTCGGTGGCCGCTCTCCCACCCTGCCCGCGCGCCCGTCATCGTCCGCGGGCTCGTCGTCACGCTCCGCGGAGAGGTAGAAGAGAAGGAGGACGCCAATAGCATCCTTCAGCGGCCCCCGCTCCCTCCTCCCCGCCGCAGCGGCAACGCCGACAGGAGCTCCTCCTCCCCCTCCTTCTTCGGCGCCGGCGGCGGCGCGGCGGCGGCGGCCAGGAGAGCGGTCCTTGCCGCCGCGGCCCGGCCCGCGCTCGCCGCGGCGGCCGCTGTCCTCCCCCGCTTCCCCGTGCGGGTGCTCGACGCCAGGGTAGAGCACGCTTCTACTGGATGCGTCGTGTACCTCGCGGGCGTTGAGCTCGAGTTTCGGAGCAGCAGGAGCAGCCCCGGAGGCGGAGGAGGTGAGAGAGGCGGCGGCGGCGGCGAGAGCAGCAGCTCTCTGTGCGCCACGCTCGCGATCTCTCCCATCGAGGCCTCCGTCGCCGCGCTCTCTTCTTTTTCTCCCCCTCGTGCTGATTCGCGGCGCGTCCGCGTCGCCTCGATGGAGGCGAGCACGCTCGAGCTGTCGGTCTCCGCGGGCGGGGGAGGGGCGAGAGAGAGAGAGGGGGCGGCAGAGGCGGCGGAAGAGGCTCCTCCCTCTTCTTCCGCCTCTGAAGTCTCCCCCTCGCCGCCGCGCTCCCCGACGCGCCGCGCCGGCCTCGGCCTCGGCCACCGCAGGAGGCACTCGACCGTAGACGACGACGTGGCGCTGGGCCGCAGGCACCTCCATCAGAGCCGACGGCGGCATTCGGGCGAGGGCGACGATGAGGGCCTCCCTCCGCCATCGGAGCCGCGACCGCTGCTCCGGGTGACGCGCCTGCGCCTCTCCCTGGGGGCTCTGGACCTGACTGCGACGGTGGAGGCCGCGGCCGTCATCACGAGGCTCTGCGCCGTCGCAGCTGCTGCTGCTGCCGCTGAGACTCCGAAAAGTGGGGAGGAGAAGAAGAGGAGCAAGGCGAGCTCGGCTCCCTCCTCCCCTTCTTCCGTCGCCCTCTCGGACGTCATCCCTCTGCTCCCGGACTCAGTGCTTCTGACGCTCCCCCGCGTTTCCCTCGCGACGACGGTCGCCTCTACATCTTCTTCCTCCTCCTCGGCCAGGGCCTCCGCGGGCCCGCTGCGGCTCTCGGCGGGAAGGCGCTGCCGCGGCGCCTCCGCCGCTTCCGCTGCCTCTACCGCCCCCCCCTTCCTCTACCGGGCTTCCTTCGAGCTCGGAGGCGCGAGCGTCCGCGTTTCCTCTGCCTCTGCTTCTTCCGCGCCATCCGGCAGAGGTGACGACGCGGTCGACGCGAGGTTTGGAGGATGCGGCGCCTCCGCGGTGCTCTGGAGAGGGGGAAGAGGAGCAGCGGCGGCAGCAGCAGGGTCCTCTTCTTCCTCGTCGCCGCCACCAGACCTCCCTCCGTCGTCCCTCTTCCTCGAGACGACGGCGAAGCTCGGAGACGTCTCCGCCTCCGTCTGCCCCGCGGCCGCCTGGCCGCTCTTTGTCTCCGCGGCGGGGGCGGTCGAGCGGCTCTCGGCGGCGGACGCGGCGACGAGGGCCGCGACGGAGAGGCTGGAGGAGGAAGCGGAAAAGGAGGGAAGAGAGGAGGAAGAGGAGGGCAACGGGCGAGCGGCGACGACGGCGACGGCGGCGGCAGAAGCACCTTCGTCGCCGCCGCCGTCGTCGTCTTCGAGGCCGCCGCCGCCGCATCCTCCTCCCCCCATCTCCGCGCGCCGCCGCCAGCTCCTCCTCTGGTCCTTCGAGCTCGACAGAAAGCAAGGGGAGGAAAAGGGGCGAGAGGAGGAAGCGTCGCCGCCGTTCGCGCTCGTCTCGCTGCTCGCCGCGGGCGGAGGAGGAGGCGCCGCGGCAGCGGCCGCCGCGACCCTCTCGCTGTCGTCGGTCGAGGCACGCGGCGGGAGCAGCAGCACTTTCGATGCTTCTCCGAACAGCAGCAGTAGCAGCAGCAGCGGGATCCGCTTCTCGGCCAGGGGGCTCGAGCTCCGCCTGGGCCTCGCCAGCGGCGACCTCGCGGCGCCCGCGCCGGCCCCGGCGCCGGCGCAGCTGTCGCTCGCGGGGGTTGAGGCGTTCCTCCGCGTCGGGTCCCCTGGTCCCCCTCCTCCCCCGACCTCGAGCTCGAGCTCGACCTCGACCTCCTCCTCGGCTCCTCCTCCTCCCCCTCCTCCCGCCGACGCTTCTCCGTCCCCGTGCCCGCGGACGGGCTGCGGCTGCCGGGCCTGCTGCCGGTGCCACGTAGCGGCCTCGGGGCTGCGCCTCGCAGTCGACGAGGCCGCAGTAGCGGCGCTGGCCGCGGCGGTCGCCTCGGCGGCCCCGCCCGCCCCGACTTCTTCGGGATCGACCTCCTTGCTCCCCCCGGCCCTGTCGAGGCTGGCCGCGGCGGCGGGGGCGGCGGCGGCGGCCCGCAAGAGGAGGGCCAAGAAGGAGGCGGCGACGGCTCTGCCAAAGAGGGCCGAGGCTCCTCCCTTTTCTTCTTCCTCTTCTTCCTCCTCCTCCTCTCCTGGGATCTCCCTCGAGGTCACGGACGTCGAGGCCGTCGTCAACGCCCCGCGAGGCTACGACGACGCGTCCGCGGTCGCGGTCGTCGCGGTCCGGGCCGGCGTCGGAGAAGGAAAAGACGGGGACGGAAACGGCAGGCCCTCCTCTCCTCGCGGATCCCCTTCTTCCTATTGGCCCTACGGCAAGCGGCCTCCGGTTGCGACCATTCGCAGCGCCTCGGCGACGCTGCGGCTCGAGAGGCTCGCGGCTTCGGGGCTCGGGGCGCGAGGAGGAGGAGGAGGAGGAGGAGCAGTTTCCACCGCCGACGACGCCGCAGCAGCTGCTCCTGCTCCTCCTTCCTCCTCGTTCGAGGCCTCTGCTCTGACGCTCGTGTACCGGGAGACCCTGGCGAGCGAAGGCGAAGAGGAAGCGACCTCCCGGAGCGTCGACCTCCTCTCCGTCGCCTCTGCCCGCGCCTCGCTCAGCAGCATCTGCGACGGCGGCGGCAGCGGCGGCAGATCCCTCTCCGTCGCCGTCTCGGGCGTCCGCGCCTCCGCCGACGCCGGCGCGCTCCTCGCGGCCCCTGCGGCCTGCCGCGGCGCCGCGGCCGCGGCGGCGAGGGCCCTGACGGAGCATTGTCGCTCCCCGCTCGACGGCGAAGGAGGAGCTGCTGCCTTTGCCGCAGCGGCCGCCGCTGCCGCCCTTGGTCTCGACGAGGAGGGAGAAGGCCGGAGAAAGAAGAAGGAGAAGGCGAGAAAGTCGTCTTCTCCTCCGATCGCCGTCGAGCTCTCCTTCAGCGACGTCGCCGTCTCCGCGGCCCTGGGAGATGGGGCCGAGTGGAACGTGAGGCTGTCGGCCGCGGCGGCGAGGCTCCCTCCGCCTCCGAAGGAGGCTGCTGCCAACTCTGCCGCCGCCGCCGCCGTCTCTCCCGCTCCCGCTCTCGTCGTCGCCGAGATCGAGGTTTGGGGCCTGGGCGTCGACCTCGACGGCGAGGAGCTCCTGGGCGTCGAAGGGGCCGCCGCTCGCGTCGCGGAGAGGAGCGGAGGAGGAGGGGATGCTGCCGCCGACGACCGTGCTGCCGCCGCCGGCGGAAACGACGGCGGCGGAAACGACGGCGGCGGAAACGACGACGGCGGAAACGGCGACGGCGGAAACGACGACGACGACGCCCTCCCTCCCTGGGCCTTCTCCGGCGCCCAAGGGCCGAGGGACCGCGCCGAGGCCGCGGCCCGAGCCTCCAAGGGCCTCGAGCAGGACCTCCAGCTGCCGCCCCCCTCGCCCTCCGCGCCCGCCTCGGTGCTCGCCGTCGCCGTCCGGGCGCGGGGCCTCGCCTGCCGCCTGCCGCACGGCGCCGAGGTCGGCAGGGCGCAGCGCCACTGCGAGCTCTGGCTCAAGGCGCTCTCGGAGTCCGCGCTGGCCCCGTCCCTCCAGGAGACCGGAGCCGCGGTCGCCGGGCTCGCGGCCGCGGCGCGGGACGGGCTCGGCGTCGGTTTCGGTTTCGTGGCGGCGGCGGGGGCGAGCAAGAAGAAGCGGAAGAAGCGGAGCGGAGACGCGGAGCTCAATCCGCCGCCGCCGCCGCTCGTCGAGGTCACTCTGTCGCTCGACGGCGCCTCGCTCGACTTTGAGCACCACCCCTTCGAGGCGGAGCTGGCCAGGACGCTTCCCGCCGGGGCCGACACGGCGGCGAGGGCGGCGCTGTGGGCGAGGGCGCTCGAGGGGGTGGTCGGGAGCTCCGGGAGCGGGAGCAGCGGGAGCGTTTCGACGAACGCTGGCTTGAGGCAGCAAGACGGCGGCGTTGCCGCCGCCGCCGCCGCCTCGGGAGGCGCCTCGGGAGGCGCCGTCTCCCCGACTCGCGGGGGAGGCGCCATCAACCCTTCCTCCTCCTTCAGCAGCCTCTCCACCGCCGCGCTGCTCTCCCCGGCCCCGTCCTTCACCGCCTCGACGTCGCCCGAGAGCCTCGCGGGCCCGCTGGCGGCGGCGGCGACCAGGGTGGGCAGCGGCGGCGGCGGCGGGAGCGCCGCGACGGCGGCGGGAACAGCGGACGGCGCCAACCCCTCTGCCTTCGCTTCCGCAGCAGCGACGTCAGACCCGCGCACGGCCGTCGAGGCGTCGCTGGCGGCAGCGCACATCGCCAAGGCCCGCGCCGCGGCCTCGGACCGCCGCGGCGTCAAACGCGCCGGCGCGGCGCTCCGCGTCGAGGTCGACGCCCTCTCGCTCCTGCTGCTCGTCGCCCCGAAGACCCCCGCCGCGGGCCGCAGGGCCCGCGCCTTCGCCTCCGCCGTCGACCCCCCCACGAGCGGCGTCGCCCTCGCCGGCGCCGTCTCCCTGGGGGTCGACGCGGACCTCCGCGGCGCCCGCTGCTTCTTCTGCTGCTGCCCGGCCCCGCTCGCGGCCGTGTCGTCGCTGCGGGTCTCCGGCCCCTGCGTCGTCGCGAGGCAGCGCGTCGCGGGGGAGCCCGCCGCGGACAGCAGGCACGTCCCGCTCGGCCCGGGCAGGGGAGCGCTGCTCCACTGCGCCGCGAAGGGGGCCAAGGCCGCGCCCAAGGCCTGGGTCGACCTGGCGCTGCGGTCCGAGGACGCCGCGGCGCTCTTTGGCGGCGGGCTCGACCCCTCGATCGTGCTCGTGGCCCTCGCGGGGAAGAGGCTCGGCCCCAGCGACCCGGACCCGGGGAGGCCGAGGCTCGGCAACCTCCCCTGGTGGGACATGCTCCGATTAAATCTTCGGGGGAGCCTCTTCCTGGAGGTCGCGAGGTTCAGGTTCGACCTGAGCGCGTCCTCGTCCCCCGCGGTCTGCGGCCGCAGCGAGAGGATGCGCGCGTCGGCCTCGGCCGTCTCGCTGCGCTCCTCCTTCGGGGAGTTTGCCGACCTCGAGTTCAGGGACCTCGCGCTCGAGGCGCTGGGGGGGCCGCCGCCGCCGCCGCCGCTCCCCGCCGCGGCGGTGCCGCGCTGCAAGCTGGCGTTCGTCCCCGAGGCCTCCGCCAAGATCCGGTTCGGCTGGATTCTGCCCGAGGGGCGCTCGCCCGAGGACCACCACCTGTGGCCCGTCGTGCGACAAGGAGAGGGCGCAGAGGAAGGGGGAGAGGAGGAGGAGGAAGGAGGGGGGGGGAGCAGCGAGGTCGTCGCCCCCGTCGACCCGGCCGTTGTCTTTGCCGCGAGGGCGATCGACACCCTCATCGAGTTCCGGATGCGCCCCTCGTCTTCCGCCCCTCCCGACGCCGGCAGCAGCGGCGACTTCTTCTCCTCCCTGAGGCCGCGCAGGCCGACGGTGTGGCTCGGCGGGCGCCAGGTCGGGTTCACGAAGCGGCTCGTCGACGCGCTCAAGTCGCCTCCGGTCTGGCTGCGGCTCGTCGGGCGCCGAGGGACCTGGTTCGCGCCGCAGGACCCGTCGCGCCCGCCCGGGTCGAACCTCCCCAGGCTGCTGCGCGCGATGGAGCTGGACATCAGCGCCGAGGAGTTTGTCATCGAGCACGACCCGCCGACGAGCTCGCCCGAGGCGCTGGCGGTGCTGGCGGCCGCCGTGTCCTCCGCGCCTGCTCCTTCGGCGGACGGCGGCGGCGGCGCGTCTTCTTCGGCACCGACAGCAAACCAGAAGCCTGCCCCGATCCGCCTCGTCTCCGCCACGGCCCGCTACCGCGGCTCCCTCAGGCTCAACGTGCCCCTTCCCCCGCGCCGGGAAGGAGAGGGAGGAGAAGTTCCGGAGTCCCTCTCGGCGATCGCGAGGAAGCGCGAGCTGTCGAGGACGGACACGCTCACGCTCCTCACCGACGTCGTCGGCGAGAACCTGAGGCTGGAGGCCCCCGCCGCGCTCTCTCTCATCCGTGGCAGCAGCCTGGGCGCGGGAGCCCCCCCGGCGGGAACGCCGATCGTCGCCATGCCCCGCCTGACGGTGCGAGGGGGGAGGGCGGTGCCCGAGGGGCTCGCGGCGGCCGAGGAGGACCCGGCCCCGCTCGCGGCCGCGGCGTCGCTGCCGACGTCGGTCGCCTTCGAGCAGGCCCGCGTCTGCGGCGGCGCGGAGGAGCGCGAGGCCGTCGTCGAGCTGGTGCAGGACCTCGTGGCTTCCTTCAAGGCGCCGGGCAGGCCGAGGCCGCCCGCGGCGGTGGCGGCCGACGCGGCGAGGCGGAGGGCGAGGGCCGCTTCAGCAGCGAGGAGCGCCGCCGGGGCTGGCGGCGGCGGCGGCGATCCCGTTTCTGCTGTTGCTGTCGCCGCCGCTGCCGCCGCCGCCGCTGCCGCAGCTTCAATCGACGTCACCTCTTCGCTGATGTTTGCTTCCCCTCCGGCGGCCCCCTCGTCGCCGGTCAAGGGAGCGGCAGCGGCAGCGGGAGGAGGGCTCTCTGCCTCGCTCTCCTCTTCCTCCTCGGCCTCGGTGGCGACTGCCCCAGACGGAGGGGAGCTGCTCAAGCTGCTCCTCGCCCAGCAGCTGCAGCAGCAAGCGGCGAAGAAGGGTGACGGAGGAGAAGGCAGCGGCAGCGAATCCCCCGCTGCAGCTGCTGCTGCTCCTCCGCTGCCGCCAAGGCCCGCCGCTTCTTCGTCGCTGCACGCCTCGACGACGGGGAAGCTCCCGGGCTCCTCGGCCGCGGGCGGGGCAGGGGTCCCCCTTCCGGCCCGCCCGCCGTCCTACGAGATCTTCGCGGACGGCATCCAGGTCTGCGCGGCCGCGTCGCAGGCCCCGGGGAGGGTCCTCGTCCGGGCCGCGACGGCGCGCCTCTCGGGGGGCCCGCCCGCCGCGGCTCCGTCGCCGTCGTCGTCTTCTGCTGCTCGGGACGCTTCGCGCTCGGCGCTCATCTTCGAGGCAGAGGGCGTGGCCGCCTTCGTGGCCCTTCAGGACGTCGAGCCTCGAGGGACGGTGGTCTGGCTCGACGACGAGGGGCGGGTGCCGGACAACGGCGGCGGCGGGCTGGTCGCCGGGAGCGGAAGCGCGACGACAACGACCTCGACGACGACGACGACGCTCGCGTTTGCCGCCGGGACGGCCCCCTCTCTGATCGTGGAGCCGTTTGCATTCTCCGTCCGCAGGGCCTCTGCCTCGGAAGAGTCTCAATCGAGTAGCAGCGGAGCTGCTGCCTCTGGCAGGCCTGCTGCCGCCCCTCCTCGCCCCGAGGAGCTCGCTGTCGAGATGCCCGCAGTCAAAGCTAGAGCCGGCGCCGCCGAGTTCGCCGTCGTCGTCGACGTCGGGCAGACGATGGGAGGAAGCAGCGGCGGCGGCGGCGCCTCCGGCGGCGGCGGCTCCACTCGAGCCCCGGTCCGCTCGGCGCACTCCGACGCCGCTCTGCTGCTCTCCGGTGGCTCCACTGAGGGCGTCGAGGTCGCTCAGGCGCAGCGGAGGTACTGGGCAGCTGCGCAGGAGCTGCGGTCGCTGTGTGGGGACGTCGCGGCCGCGGCGCCCCCGGTGGCCGAGGTCGACGACGGAGTCGGAGCTCTTTGCTCTCCTTCCTCGTCCCGAGGCAACATCCTGGGCCGGTGCCTTCCGATCTCTTCCAACTCTTCGAATTCGCTGTCCCCCTCGCGCGCTGTCGACGCCTGGACCTCCGCCGCGACGGGCGAGACGGCCGCGGCGGACGCGGCGCAGGCGCTGCGCGACCACTTCGAGGAGGCGATGGTTTCCGCCTCCGCCTCCGCGTCTGCGTCCTACTCCTCGGCGGCGGCGCCGCTCGCCGCGGGCCTGGCGGCGCTCGAGGCGAGGCTCAGGGCAGCCGCGGCCGCCGCGATCGCCGCCGCGGAGACCACTGCCGCCGCCGCGGACGCCGCCTCCAAGCAACGGCAGCTGCAGGACTCGCAGCGCCCGGCCTCGGCCCCGGCGAGGGCGACGGCCAGGGCCGCCGTCGCGGCCGACGCCGCAGTCGACGCCGCCACCGCCGAGGCCGCCCCGGCGGCCCTCGCCCTCTGGGGCGCAGTCGCGAGCCGGTCCCGCTCGGCGGCCCTGGAGGCCTCCCGCTCGAGGCTGGCGGCCGCGCGCGCCGCGGCCAGGGCCGCGGCGCCGGCCAGGCACGCCAGCTTCTCGCGCGTCGCGCTGGCCGGCGCCGCCTGGAGGCTGCTGGAGCCCGACGGGCAGCCGTTCCTGGACGTCGACCTGGGCGAGAGCGTGCTGGCCTCCGAGTCGCACCCCGACGGCAGCGGCGCCTCGAAGCTGGTCCTGCGCGGGCTCTCGGTCTCCGACCCGAGGCGGCGGCTCAAGGGGTCGCCGGCGCCGGGCGTCGACGTCGCCGGCGGCGTCGTCGTGCCGTGGAACCCCGACGCGTCGTGGCGCGAGGACCCGGCCGCGCGCGTCGTCGCGAGGAGGGCGCCCACGGCGGCCGGGTTCGCGGCGGTCTACGAGCACGTCGAGGCGACGCTGCACCCGCTGGGCGTTCACCTGTCCGACTCGCTGGCGTCGGGGCTGTGGGAGTACTTTTTCCCGCCGCAGCAGACGGCGGCGGCGGCGGCGGCGAGGGAGGAGGAGGCGGCGGCGGAGGCGGCGGAGGCGGCGGAGGCAGCCGGCGCGACCGGCACTGCCGCTGCTGCTGTCTCCTCTTCTTCGACGAGGACGCGCAGGCAAGAGCGCTTCGCCCGGGCCATCGTCGGCACCGGCGGCGGCATCGGGAGCGCCGTCGCGTCCGCCGTCGGGAGAGTCCCCTCGAGGGGCAGGCTCGGTGGCGGAGAGGGCGGCGGCCTTGCGTCGCCGCGGGCGCTCTCTGGCGACGAGGCCGACGCCGAGGCAGACGAGGCCGAGGAGGGGCAGGCGCTTGGGGGCTCCTCCTCGAACAGGGGGGCCCTCGCCTCGCCTCCTGCCGCCGCGGCGGCCCTGGCGAGCGCCGCGGCCAGCGCCTTCGGGAAGAGGTCCGCCGTCACTGCCGCCGGCCGCCGCGGGAGGGACGGAGGCATCGGAGCGGCCGGGGAGCGGGCGCTGTCGCCGCTGGGCGCCGCGGCCGAGGACGCGGCGGCAGCGAACGCCGCCGCCTCCCCCGGCGGGGAGGGCCTCGTGTCCGCTTCGGTCGTCGGCTTGCCCCCGCGGTCGCCCTCGCCCGCGGCGACGGCGCAGGCGTCCGCCGTCGCTCCCGTGAGAACGGCCCGCCCTCGAAAGGTGAAGAGTTTTTTTTCTCTCTCTTTTTTTTTCCTCCCCAAAGGAACTCAAAAACTCAAAAGAAGAAGAAAACCCACGCACTGCTCCTCTGATTCCTCCCTCACTCACTCTCTCCCCCCATCTGCTTCCCCCCTTTCCACAAACAATCTCTCCCTCTCCCTGCGATCACCAGGTCCTATTCGAGCGCGTGAGGCTCAACCGAGTCCACTGCCGCGTGACCTACGAGGGAGTGCCCGTCTCGTTCTCCGACCTCCGCATCCTCCTCGACGGCCGCACCTACGAGCGGCTCGAAGGGGGTTGGGCCGATCTCGCGAACCGCGTCAAGTGGGACACGGTCAAGTCGGTGCTCAAGTCGGTCACGGGCCTGCAGGGGCGCAAGTTCCGCGAGCTGCTGCCGAGCGGCGGAGGGGGGGCCGGCGCCGTCGACGGAGGCGACGACGACGACGACGACGGGGGGGTCAGGGCGTGGATCGCGGGGCTCGTCGCCCGCGGCCGCGGGGTCGCACGAGGAGGCGGCGGCGGGGGCGACGCTTTGGAGGGCAGCGACGGCGGCGGCGGGGGCTCCGAGGCCGAGGGCGCCGCCGAGGCCGCCGCGGCTGCTGCCGCCGACGACGACGCTAAGAGGAGGCTGCTGCTCGGAGATCTCGGAGGAGGCGGAGCAGCAGGCGGCGGCGGCAGCTCCGGCCCGCGCTCTCCGACAAAGGCCTCCGCGATGGCGACGTCGCTGGTCGGGAGCCTTTCGCGGCACCACCACCAGCACAAGTCGTCGAAGGAGAAGGAGAAGGAAAAGGCGGCGGCGGCGACGACCGAAAAAGAGGGAGAAGGGAAAGGAAAACTGCAGCAGCAGCAGCTGCAGCAGGTCGAGCCTTCTCTCCCTCCGCTGATCCGCGTCACTTCTTCGGAGGGCGACGAGGCGGTGCTCCCTGCCTCTGTCGGGGCCGGCGGAAGCGAGATCGGGGGAGGTCGGAGCGGCGGCGGCAGCAGCAGCAACCCCGTCGCGGCCACCGCCGTCGTCGAAGGAGAAAAAGAGGAAGAGAAAAACTTCAGCCCCTTTGCCGGCGCGGCGACGCTGCTCCCTCACGAGGAGCGAGGAAGAGAGAACCCCGCTTCTGCCTCTGTTTTTCCTTCCTCTTCCTCCCCAACCCCCAGCAGCAACCCGCTCCCTGCGAGAGTCTCGATGGATTTCGGCGTCGTGGGCGGGGCCCGGGACAGGCCGCTGCCGAGGGACCTGGCCGCCGCAGCCGCGACGAGCGCCGACATCGACGGCGGCGGCGGGCCCAACGAGCCGCCCGAGGTTTTCTCGCCCTTTGGGACGGCGGCGCGGGTTTCTTCGAGCTCCTCTGTTCCGGTGTCCGAGGGCGGTGCTTCCTCTTCCTCGGTTCCGAAGCGGGAGTCGAATCAGCTCTCTCTGGAGGCGCTGCTGATGCCTCCTCCCCCTCCTGGTGTTGTTTCAATGGCCGCCGAGGTCGAGGTTGCCGCCGACGAAGCCAGCGACGCCGACGAGGGCGAAGGTGCCGAGGCCGCCGCCGCGGAGCTGGGCCTTCGCGGCCCTCCTGCTCCGGCTGCTGCAGCTGCTTCGACTGCAGCTGAGGAGGCGGGCGAGGAGGAGGCCGCGCCGGCGAGCCCCTCGTCGAGCGCCGCTTCCCCTTGCTCCGGCGGCGGCGGCGCCAACAGCAGCAGCAGCCCCTCCTTCCGCTCGAGGGCCGCCGCGCTTGCCGGCCGGGCCAAGGCCGCGGCGCGCGCCGCGAGGGAGGACGCGGCGACGCTGGCGTCGAGGGCCGAGGCCGCGGCGGAGGGGATCGCTGCGAGGGCGAAGGCCGCGGCGGCCAAGGCCGCGGCGGCGAGGAAGGAGAAGAAGGAGACGGGTGGAGGTTGAAAGAGGGAGCCTTTTTTTATGGGATACAAGGGGAATTGATCAACCGAGTAAAAACGAAGTCATTATCAGAGAGCAGAACTTATTCAGCCGTGGATGGTTCAAGTGCGTGAGAAGATGGAGCTCGCTGGCGCCGCCCCCGACGGCGGCACGAGGGCGTTCCTGGAAGACGAGTTGTTGGAAGTGAGAGGCGCGAGGTTTTTCATTCAGAAATAGACGGGGACGGAGGACCGTCTTTGAGGGTCTTGAATCGCTCTCTCAAAACAATGTCGACGAATGCTCCCTCGCACTGACGTCTCCTGCTGCTTTCGCGTTCCTAGAATGGAAGCGGACGAAGAGTTCCTGTGCCAGGTCTGCGGAAAGGGCGCCGAGCTCCGCTTTCCGTGCCGCTGCACCGCGATCTTCTTCTGCTCCGATGCGCATCGAGCGGAATTCACCTCTTCTGCCTCCCAGCATTATTCCGCCTGCTCCCGCTTCGCCGAGCAGCTCCGCCGCGGCGCGCCCGAGCTCGACTCGCTGCTGGAGAGCATCGTAGCAACCTGCCCTTCTCCTGCTCCTTCTCCTTCTCCTCGAGACGCGTGCTCTGTGCTGAAAGAGGCCGGAGTTCACGGCAGGGGCCTCTTCGCGAGCTGCTGCCCCTGCGGGCCCGAGGGCCCACCCCGCGGCCGCCCCTGGCCGGCGCTCCCGGCGACGACATCGACGCCGGCCGCCGCTGCTCCTCTCCCTTCCCTGGCGTCGCTGCTGCTCCTTCCTCCCGGAGGGGAGAACATCCGGCAGCTGCGGCCCTTGGCGGCATCGTCGCCGCCAGCGGGGTGGAGGGAGTTTCTCGTCGCGAGGGGACTTTTGCCGCCGCCGTCTCTTTCTCCTTCTTCTTCTCCCTCTCCTGTGGCTGCGGCGGCAGCGACGGCGGCGGCAGCAGCAGCAGCGGCAGCAGCGATGACGCTCCTCCATCGCCCGCTGACGGCCTCGCTCGCGCTCGACGCGGCAGGGTGGTGGGGTGGAGAAGAAGAAAAAGCAGGAGGACAAAGAGGTGCGAGGGAAGGAGGACGAAGAAGAGGCAACGACGACGGCAAAAACGACGAAGACGACGAAAATGAAATCGAGCCCCCTCGCCCCTTCATCCTCCACGTCGCTGGCGCATCCGTCGACGCCGAAGTGGCGCAGTGGCCCTCCTGGCTCGAGCTCGCGGCGCTGGGCGGAGGAGGGGTAAGAGGAAGAGAAGAGCCTCGGAGGAAAAGGAGTCTTGCTGTCGCGCTCGTCGGGCCGACCGTCCCAGTGTCGCTCGCCGGTGCCTCGGCGGCGTTTTCGTCTTCCTCAGCCGCGGGAGGAGGCTTTTCAGCGATCACGATCGAGTTCTCCAGGGGCAGATACCACGACGTCGTGGGCTCGCTGGAGGAGGCGGACGCCGTCTTCGCTCCGGACGCGGTGAGTAGCTGAGAACTGTTTCCCTCTTTTTGTCGTTTTTTCCTTTTTTCTTTTTCGGACGAAACGCAGAAAAAAAACTCACTCTCTTATTTCGACCCTCGATTTATCTTTCTTTTTCTAAATGTTTTACTTGAAATAGGGAATCGCAGCCGACTTCGAAGGCTGGAAAGAGACTGTGAGTTGCCCCCCTTTTGGGAGCTTCCTCCGAGAAAGAGAGCGAGAGAGCGTAGAGGGAGAGAGTGAGTTGAGAAGAGGAAGCCGAAGCTCACTTTTTCCTCTCAAAAACTTCAACAACAAAAAACAGATCCTCTCTTGGACGCGGCCGCGGAGCCAATACCGATCCCCTCTCCCGCCGGTGCTCGTCACCGACCTCACGGAGGAGGCGGCACTGCTCTCTGCCGCTGCCGTGCGGAAGGTGCTCGCGGACGCCGCCGCCGCCGCCGTTGCCGATGAAAGGACGGAGGAGGAAGGAGGAGGCGTCGAAGCCGGGAGGGGAGGGAGGTTTCGCAGGTTTCGCGTCACCGATCCGACTCTCAACCCGTTCCGGTCTCCCGCGAGGGTCCGAGCCCCCGGCGGGACTGCGCTGCCGGCTGCCGCGGGGGGCTGGGCGTTTTGGATCCTGGAGGAGAAGAAAGAGGAGGTGGAAGAGAACGAAAAAAACGAATGAAACCGGAGGGAGATACAGAAGAATTTTTTTTTTTTAATACACACGAACCGAACAAAAAGATGATTTTCTCAAACGATGGTCGGCCACTTCGCGGCTCGCTTCTCCAAGAAAGCGCTCATCCCTTCGCGGTGCTCCACCGTTCCGAAGCACGCCCAGAACTCGGCGTGCTCGGCCTCGAGGCCCGACGATAGCGAGCCGGACTCCAGCGCGCCGGAGACGGCGCGCTTGGCCGCGGCGACGGCCAGCGGCGGCGACGCGGCGATCCCGCCGGCGAGCTCGAGCGCGGCCGCGAGCGTCTTCTCCGCGGGGGACACCACGCGACACACCAGACCGGCGCGGTGGGCCTCTTCGGCCCCCATTTCTTCGCCCAGCAGCACCATCTCCATCGCCCTGTACTTCCCGATCGCGCGCGGAAGCCTCTGCGTCGCGCCCATGCCCGGGATGACGCCGAGCCTCGGGACCTCGGGGAGGGCAAACCTCGCGTCGCTGCCTGCGACGATCAGGTCACACATCAGCGCGAGCTCGAAGCCGCCGCCCAGGGCCAGCCCGCGCACGGCGGCGACGAGCGGGACGCGGACGCGGGAGAGGCGGTCCCAGTCGGCGAGGAGGCGGGACCTCTTGGCCTGAAAAGGTGTGGGGGGAGGGGGGGGGGGAAGCGATGAGTTTTGAAGTTTTTCGTTTTCTCTCTCTCCATCTCTCTCCATCTCTCTCCATCTCTCTCCCAACACCCCCCGCGGCGATTTTCTCTGCTCCCCGGCTCGCTTCTTCCCGCGGCGGTGAAGCTCTTGTGCTCTTTCAAAGTGTAAACTCCGCGCTCGGACCAGGGTTTTCTCCCTTTGTGTGGCTAAAAAAAAAAAAAAACGCCAGCCCGCTCTCTTCACCTCGTCGTGCGTCACGCCGGCAAGCTCCTTCACGTCCGCGCCGGCGGCGAATGCCCTGTCCCCCGACCCCGTCACGACGATCGCGCGGACGCGGGGGTCGGAGTCCGCTGCGGCAGCGGCGGCCGTCAGGTCCCGCATCACGATGGAGGAGAGCGCGTTGAGCTGCGAGGCGCGGTCGACGGTCAGGAGGGCGACGCCGGCGGGGATGCGGTTGGTAGGGGTCGAGGTCTCGGAGATGATGGTTGAGGTCGAAGAGGTCGACGAGAAGGGGCGACGGGCTGCTGTGGAAGTCGACGTCGACGAAGCAATCGACGATGGTGATGCGAACGACAATCTCGCCGCAAAGCTCCCGGCTTTCGGCACTGACGACGACGCTGAAGCGTTGATTCGCAGCAGGGATCGAGACAGAGCCGATGCGGCGAGAGCGAGGGCTCCAGCAGAGGTGGAGGGCGACATGGCCTCTCGGCTCGTTTGGTGGGACGAGGCGGAGGGAAGATGGTCGACCGACGGGACAGCGAGAAGAGCGGAGAAAGTGAAAAAAGTGGACTCGAGTTTCGCTTTTCTTTTAGGGGAAAAAACTTCGAACCGGGGAGAGGAGTAGAATTACACACGCAATCGTTTGCCAGAAAGTAAAAAAAGGGGGGGGACTGGAGAGAGGGGAAAAAGCTTCTTCTCTTCACCCTATCGTTCCACCGCCCCCAAAGCCAGAGGTGTCCCCGAGCATCCCGCCGCCAAAGTACCCGCTCCCGTAGAGCCCGCAGGCGTTGCCGAAGGACGAGAGAGTTCCCAAAGGAGACCCGGAGCAGCCATAGAAGGAGTTGACCCCCTGCTTCGCGCCGAGGGGGGCCGACGACGGCGGCGCGGGCCCCTCGCCGCCGCCGCCGTCCGCCCCTGCGGCCGCAGCTTCCGTCGGGGCCGCGACGTCGATGTAGAGCGCGACGTCCCTGAGCTCGAGCACGCCGTCCCCTCCTTGCGGCGACGACGACGACGAGGAAGGAGAGGGGGAGCTCTTGTGCTCTTTCTTGTCGAGGCTCGCGGCCTCGGCAGCGACGACCTCCCTCCTCGGGTCCGAGAGGAACCCTTCGCCGCCGCCGCCGCTCTTCCCTCCTCTCCCTCCTCCGAAGCCCGCGCGCCCCGAGGCGTCGATCGCGGCGGCGACGACCCCGCCCTCCAGGACGCCGCTGCCGGTGCCGGTGCCTCCGGCCGCGAGCGTCAGCTCGAGGGAGCCGCCGCCGCCGCCGCCGCGGGAGCGGAGCCTCGGGTCGGCGATCGAGACCGGCAACGTCACCGGGGACGCCGCAGAAGAGGAGGAGGAGCCGCCGCCCGCTCTCGCGCCCTCGAGGAGCGCGAAAGGGGAGCCGAGCCACGAGAAGGCGGCGGTGGCGGGAGCGTCGTCCCCGTCGTCGGAAGAAGAAAACGGCGCCGCTCTCCACATCGAGCCGTTGAAGAGCTCCGTGGCGCGGAGCCTGCCCGAGTGCTTGGAGGGCTCGTCGGCGACGTAGAACACCGCCGGCTGGAGCCCGAGGAGCACCAGCGAGGTGCGCGAGAGGAGAGCGCGGTCGGCGCGGGCGATGAAGAGGAGGTTGGCTCGGCGAGGGGGAGGCTGCTGTCGCTGCTGTCGGGGTCGAGGAGGCCGAGAAGCGACGAGGCTGCCACCGCCGTCGCCCTGGCCCTCTTTCTTCGGCGCCGCGGAGGCGGCCGCGACGACTTCCGACAAGGAGGGAGCAGGTGATGCAACCGCCACAGCGGCGGGAGCTCGCTGCTGCCCTCCTTCCGCGGAAGCGAGGACGAGGGAACCTTTTTGTTTTTACGGGGTTTCGATGAGAGAGAGGAAAAGAAAGAGGCGAAGCAAAGGGTGAGTCAGTCGACAAGTTCCGAAAGACGACGAATGCGGAACATCGTGAAGAAAACAGCGAGGGCCGCAAAAAGCGGTCTCACCCTCGCTGGGGATACAATCGAAGGCCATGAACTCATAGATCTCAAAGTGGATTTTCCAGCGCAACGAACAGAAAAGAGATCGCGGAGCTGGCGGAGGCAGGGGCGAGACGCGATCGAAGTGCGACGTTGACGTCTCGAAAACGCCAGAAGGACAAGCATGTCTTCGCAGCTAGCCATTTCATCTTCTTCTTCTGTCACTCACCCAAGCACAGCACAAGAAGCGCCAGAAGCGCGCCGTGCGATGGCAGCGAGAGTGTCATTCGCGGCGAGAGGAATTCGACGAGAAGCGGCGAGAGGGCCGGGGCGATTCACGGTATTATTTTCTTTGGGAAAAAAGACAATGACCAAAGAGTTGAGCGAGCGGAGAAAGGGAAACCTCGGCCCCAGAAGGAAAAAACTCTTTTTCTTTCCGCCGACCCCCCCCCCCCGGGTTCTCCCCCTTCTTCAGCCGCCGAACTTCCGTTCTCTCGTCGCTCGCCAGGGATCAAGACTCAGGTCAAGACTCCACTCTCGGCACAGGAAAGAAACAGCAAAGCGAATTAGTATCTTCGGAGGAAAGAAAACGGCACCGCTCTCTCTCTCCCTCCCTCTCTCTCTCTCTCTCTATTACACCTCTCTTTCTTATTTTGTTCGCCTCTCTTCCTCTTTCTATCTCTCTCGTCGCCGCCAATCCCTTCCCTCCCTTCCCTCCCCTTTTCTAGCTCCCGCCCTTCCTCGTGTCCCTCTTCACCTGCTCCGTCGCCAGCAGCGCCCTTGCCCCCTGCGCCCAGGCCTTCCTCGCCTCGGGGACGACCGACGCGTCCCCCAAGAACACGTCGAAGAACGCCTTGCCAAACCCGGCGGCGTCGATCCGCAGCAGCGGCGCGTCCGGGCTCGAGAACGCCGCGGCGGCGCGCGTCCTGTCGGCGCAGACGGCCACGTCGAGCCCTCCGTCGACGCGCTGCAGCAGGCCCAGGGACGTTCCCTTGGCCAGCTTCCTTGCCGAGAAGAACGCGCCAAACTCCCCGAGCGCGGCCGCGGCGTCGGCCCCCGCAAACCGCAGCCTCGGAGCGAGCGCCTCCTCGAGGGCCGAGAAGAACGTCGCGCCGTCGACGTCGCGCACCAGGTCGACGCGCAGCGCCTTGGCGAACGCGCCGTCGGCCAGAGCGGAGCAAAAGTCGGCGTCGGCGGTCGAAGCATCATCAAAAAAGCCGCCGCGCTGGCGCACGCCGAGCTCGCGGGCGGCCTTTTCCGCCTCGACGTAGAGAGCGACGGCGTAGACTTTAACTGATAAAATCGCGACCCTCTTGGTGCGGGCCCCGGCGCCGACGCAGCGGGCGCGGTCGCCGAGCCAGAAGGAGGCGACCTCGGGGAACTCGAGGCCCGTCGCCTGGGAATGGAAGAGAGAGAGAGAGAGAGAGAGAGAGAGAGAGAGAGAGAGAGAGAGAGAGAGAGAGAGAGAGAGAGAGAGAGAGAGAGAGAGAGAGAGAGA
>Ga0315289_10004662_pt1 | contig 20381 bp, 15 predicted proteins | sample YL17G11_40_MG_FD_203452 | JGI IMG/M metagenome (GOLD analysis project Ga0315289, IMG submission 203452) | Sediment microbial communities from Yellowstone Lake, YNP, Wyoming, USA - YL17G11_40 | ecosystem: Environmental > Aquatic > Freshwater > Lake > Sediment | place: USA: Wyoming | collected... | reverse complement strand
AACCGATCCGTCAGGTACCTCGACACCTACGAATTCCACAGAAGGCAGGCCGAAGCAGCCACACAGGTTGACAAAGTCTACGACCGCGTCCCTTACGCGCTCGATCAGTCCCTGCACGAGTTGAACCGCATGTTCGATGCCATCGCCAGCGTCCGTGGGGACCCCAAGCTCCCGACGATAGAGCTGAAGTCGGCGCACGCCAGAGAGCTCATCAAGAGCCAGTTAGGAATGGAGATTCCTTTTCAGTCGGCACTGGTGCTGGTGCGTGCCCCGGAATCCGTGTTGAGGGATGTGCAGAATGCTACGGCAAGCCTGGTGCGCGAGACGATGTCCGGAGAGCTGCACGACGACGTCATGGAGATGCCGAAGGTCGGAGCGCGCCTCGCAGGCGCCGCAGAGAATACTCTTGGCACGACCAAGTATGCTGCGGCCGCCGCGGAACTTGCGAAAGCCGCAGTCCGGCCTAACATGATCTTCAACTATGAAAAGACAGCCGCCGAGAGGGAGCGAGCCATAGGGGCGGTTAAGCCGGTCTACGGCTACGTGCACCGCGGCGAGCTTGTCATCGCAAAGGGTCAGCTAGTCGCGCGCGAGCACGTTGAGAAGTTGACCGCACTCGGCCTCAGACAGCGCCCGATTGACTACCGCACGGTCGCGCTGCTGTCCGCGCTAGTAGCGTTCTTCGTAGTCCTGGTCATCCTGTACCTCTCTATGTACCAACCTGCGATCTACAGTAGGACTCGCCTGCTCTTGATGCTCTCCCTGGTTGCCGCGGTCAGCGTCTTCGGCCTCAAGCTCGCCCGAGGGATGATCGGGATCAACCTCTCCGGGCTGCAGCTTGCCTATATCGGCTTGATTTTCACCACTACGGCCGGCATGGTGCTCGCCGCGCTCCTCAATCCGCAGATCGCCGTTCTGATTGTGGCGATGCTTTCGATACTGTCCGGCCTGGTTATGAACAACGAGCTGCGCTACGCCACCTCGACACTCATCTCCGGCCTGGTTGCCATTTACGCTGTCGCTAACATCAGGGGCCGCGGAGATCTGATGAGGGCGCTCGGGGCCATTGCGCTGACCAACCTGGCCGTAGTGTGGATTATGGGAGGGTTGTCAGGGGATGCGCTTGCGGATATGGTCAGCGGATCCGTGTGGGCGGTCGTGGTCATTGCGCCGGCGGCCGCAACGCTTTTCTGGTACGGCACGTGGCTGCTCGAACGGCCTTTCAGGCTGACGACGCACATCTCGCTACTGGAGCTGGCCGACACCAACAGCCCCATTCTGAGGAGGCTGGTGGTGGAGGCGCCGGGGACGTATACGCACAGCATGGCGGTCGGGCACTTGGCAGAAGCCGCGGCTGACGCGATTGGGGCGGACTCACTGTTTGTTCGCGTAGCGTCGTATTATCACGACATTGGCAAGATACGCCGTCCGCACTTCTTCGTCGAGAACCAGCGAGTGGAGAACGTCCACGACCGGCTGAACCCTACTCTCTCCGCGCTCGTCATAACCTCGCACATCAAGGACGGGCTGGAGGTAGCCCGGGATTTCAGGCTCCCGCCAAGCATCGAGGACGTTATACTCCAGCACCATGGAACGTCGCTGGTGCAGTATTTCTACAACCAGGCGTCGGAGCAGGTAGAGCCTTCACCGGTGCTGGAGCAGCAGTTCAGATACGACGGCCCGAAACCGCAGTCCAGGGAGGCGGCGATAGTGATGCTTGCCGACTCCGTGGAGGCCGGGTCGAGAAGCCTCGCCAAGCCGACGCCGCCAACGCTCGAAGTTCTGGTTCACAAGATAGTCTCTGAGAAGCTCCAGGACGGCCAACTCGATGAGTCGGAACTCACGTTCCGAGACATAGGTATCATCGAGGACACATTTGCCCGCACGCTGTGCGGCACTCTGCACGCCAGGATCGAGTATCCGGAGGGCGTCTCAGCCGAAGATGGAAAGCTTGCTGATGATGGAGATATTGATCAGGAACTCGCAGCGGCTTCGGGTGGACCGCAAGAGGCTCCTGAAAACCGCGGTGAGGCTGCTGAAGGCTGAGGGATGCCCAGAGTCGTCAGAGGTGAGCATCCTGCTGACCGACGACGCCGGGATATCGGAGCTGAACAGGCAGTATCGCGGTGAGGATCGCGCCACGGATGTGCTGGCGTTTCCGATGCAGGGCGAGGTGCTCGGAGACGTAGTGATCTCCGCGGAAACGGCGAAGCGGCAGGCGGATGAGCGCGACAAGAGTCTGGACGACGAAATCGTCCTTCTGCTGGCTCACGGAATCCTGCATCTGCTTGGGTATACGGACGATACGGACGACGAGGCGCACAGAATGCAGCAAAGAGCTGCCGAGGTCATCGGTGCGGCCGCGGCGAGATGACGGAAGTGAGGACTAAGAACTAGACGCTCAGTCCTCAGTCCTCAGTCCTAGGCACTTAGTGTTATGAGGCTTAAGAACCCGCTAAACGGATTCAAATACGCGATCGAAGGGGTGGCGCATGTCTTCCGCACGCAGCGGCACATGAGGTTCCACTTTCTCGCGCTCGTGCTCGTGCTGCTGTTTGGCCTCGTGTTGCGGCAGAACCGGGTAGAAACGCTCATTCTGCTGTTCACGGTCACGCTTGTGCTGGTGACGGAGATGTTCAACACCGCAGACGAGGCGGTAGTGGACCTGGTAACGCAGACCTACCACCCGCTTGCGAAGTTTGCGAAGGACATAGCGGCGGGCGCGGTGCTGATAGCGGTTACCAACGCTTTCATAGTGGCCTTTCTGGTGTACTTCAACAGGGGGAACTGGCCGGACATCAGTCGCCTCGGACTCCACGAGCCGTCCTGGCCGACGATAGTGGCCGTCGGGTTCATCCTGCTTGCTGTCCTGGTCACCATGTGGAAATTCGGCGGAAGGAAGGGAAAGTTCTGGAGAGGCGGGGTTGTCAGCGCCCATACGGCCCTGGGGTTCTTTTTCTGTATAACGATACTCTTCGTGTCCAAGAGCATCGCAGCCGCAGTTCTGGCCTTCATGATGGCGGTGCTGCTCGCCCAAAGCCGAGTGGAAGCGGGCATACACTCTATCAAGGAAGTGGTAACAGGCGCGCTTCTGGCACTGGTGCTCTCCGCTGCCGTCTATTGGTTCATAGTACCGCGGTAGGGAGCGTCGCTCCCGAAGGGAGCAGAAGACCTTGGAAGGAGATCCTGACAGTATAACTACACAACTAGTACTCATTCTGGTTCTCATATTGCTCAACGCGTTCTTTGCGGCAGCAGAGATAGCGGTCGTCTCCGTCCGCCGGACGAGGATCAGGCAGCTCGCGGAAGAGGGAAACCGATCCGCGCGAACGGTCCTTGCCCTGCTTGAGAGCCCGACGCGCTTCATGGCGACCGTACAAATAGGGATGACGCTTGTCGGGTTCCTTGCGTCGGCCGTGGCGGCGGTGAGTCTCGCCCCAGCACTGGCATCGCTGCTCGAGGCGACAGGCGTCAGTGTGATCGCCAAGTACGCGGACGGCATTTCCGTATTCCTCGTCACCCTCGCCGTGGGCTTCGTCACGCTTGTCGTGGGAGAGGTCGGGCCGAAGAGCCTGGCACTTCAACACGCCGAGAGACTCTCGCTGTGGTTTGCCAGGCTGATCAGTCTGGTCTCGATCATCATGCTCCCGGCAGTAAAAGTCGTAAGCTTCGTAAGCGACCTGGTGATTCGGCCGTTCGGCGGGCATGTCAGGTTCTCTGCTCCGATCCTGACGGAGGAGGAGCTCAAGATGCTTGTCGAGGCCGGCGAGGAAGGCGGAGTGCTCGAAGAGGAGGAAAAGGAGATGATCCATTCCATCTTCGAGTTCACGGACACGATTGTCCGGCAGGTCATGCTGCCGCGCATTGACATGAAATGCATCGAAGTCACTGCGAGCCTTGACGAACTCCTCGAAGTCATAATGCGGTATGGGCACTCGCGCATACCCGTCTATGAAGAAAACGTGGATAACATCCTTGGCGTTGTGAACGCCAAAGACCTCCTCCCCGTCCTCAAAGCGGAATCGCACGACTTCGACATCCGCGCCGTGATGCGACCGGCCTACTTCATCCCGGAGGCGAAGAAGATAGACGAGCTAATGGCAGAGTTCAAGCGGAGCAAGATCCAGATGGCCGTCGTTCGAGACGAGTACGGCGGAACGGCGGGACTCGTCACGCTTGAAGACTTGCTCGAAGAGATCGTCGGCGACATCATGGACGAGTATGATGTCGAGGAGAGAATGATCGAGCTGATCGCCCCCGACCAGGCCATCGTGAGCGCGCGTATGGACGTTGGCGATCTCAACGACCAGATGAGCCTGGACATACCCGAGAGCGAGGACTACGAAACGATCGGAGGGTTTGTCTTCGGCCTCTTCGGCCGGCAGCCAGTGGAGGGCGAGTCGGTCGAGTACGACGGGGTGACGTTCACCGTCCGGACCATCGAAGGCGGGCGGCTGCACAAGATCGCGATCGAGCGCAAACCAAAGCCTGAGCCTGTCGAGAACTCCGAGGACCGTGGTCCCAACCACAAAGACGGGCGCGGGACATCCCCCGATCCCGCTCGTGGCGGCTAGCTCCCTGCCCCGCTGCGGGGCGGCTTCTATTGGAAACGGTTCATGCTTGAGGAGCATGTCACCCTGAGCGCAGCGAAGGGTCTGGCCCAGCCAGATTCCTCGCTAGCGCTCGGAATGACATACTACTGCGCACTTGTGAATTCTTACTTCCATTGACAGCTCGTTCCGGTGGCGGGTATAATATAGTTGACCGAATTGGTCGGCTTACTCGTCATTCCGCGGGAGACAGACGTGAACTTCACGGCCAAAGAAGACTACGGCATACGAGCCGTTCTGGATATAGCTCTGCATCGTTCGGAAGCGCCAATCCAGGCGCGTGAGATCGCGGCAAGGCAGAGCATGCCGGAGCAGTTTCTGGAGCAGGTGCTTGCCACTCTGCGTCGGGCGGGGGTGGTGCGAAGCATCAGAGGCGCTGCAGGAGGCTACGACCTGGCCCGGCCTGCCGGGCGGATATCGGTCGGCGACGTTATCCGAGCACTCTCCGGGGCACTCGTGCCCGTGCAGTGCGTGAACGAGGCCGACCTGACGGTCTGCTCCCGACAGGAGTCGTGCAGCGTATCCCACTTTTGGGCCCACCTCAAAGATGCCATCTCCGCCGTGACGGACGGTACCACGATCCAGGATCTCGTGGATCATCAGCTCGGAGTGGAGCAGGCAATGAGCTTCATGATGAACATTTGATGGAGACAGCACATGAACATAGCAAATAACATATCGGAACTTGTGGGCAAGACGCCGCTTGTGCGGCTTAACAAGGTGGTTGGGAACGCGCAGGCGGAGATTGCGGCCAAGCTCGAGTCGTTCAACCCCGGCGGGAGCGTGAAGGATCGAATCGGCGTCAGCATGATAAAGGAAGCGATCGAGACCGGAAAGCTGAAGCCTGGAAGCGTGATAATAGAGCCGACGAGCGGCAACACCGGGATCGCGCTTGGGATGGTGGCTGCTTCTCTTGGCTACCGGCTGATCCTGACAATGCCCGACACCATGAGCATAGAGCGCCGGCGTCTGCTGGCGGCTTATGGGGCAGAGCTTGTCCTCACGCCGGGAGCCGAAGGAATGAAGGGCGCGATCCAGAAGGCCGAGGAGTTGGCTCGAGAGATTCCGAACTCGTTCATCCCCCAGCAGTTCAAGAATCCGGCGAACCCGAAGATCCATCGTGAAACTACGGCCGAAGAGATATGGCGGGATACCGATGGAAAGGTTGACATCGTCGTGGCCGGAGTCGGAACCGGAGGAACGCTGACCGGCATCGGAGAGGCCATTAAGCCGAGGAAGCCGTCGTTTCGGATAGTGGCTGTGGAACCGGAGGCGTCGCCGGTCCTGTCCGGAGGGGAGCCAGGCCCGCACAAAATCCAGGGCATCGGCGCCGGGTTCGTGCCCGACGTCCTCCGGACGGCCCTTCTGGACGAGATCTTCCAGGTGACGAACGATCAAGCGTTCGGGATGGCCCGCCGCCTGGCTAAAGAAGAGGGGATCCTGGCAGGGATATCCTCCGGCGCGGCGGCGCACGCCGCGGTCCAGGTCGCCAACAGGGCCGAGAACGCGGGCAAGCTCATCGTCGTCATACTTCCGGACACCGGCGAGCGATATCTGAGCACGCCGCTCTTCGAAGAGATGTGACAGAACGGCCATGCGCAATCGGCCCCGGGCAACACTCAGTCCTCAGTCCTCAGTCCTCAGTCCTGAGCTAGATGTTGTTACGGGAGCGTTCGGTTACACCGGCAGGCACATAGCCCGTCGGCTGCTCTCAGCGGGCAAGAGGGTCAAGACCCTCACGGGCCACCCCCAGCGGACAGGCGAGTTCGGCGACGCCGTGACCGTCGCGCCGTTCAACCTAGACGACCCCGACGAGCTTACCCGGAGCCTTCAAGGGGCGACAACCCTCTACAATACCTACTGGATACGCTTTCCGCACGGCCAGATGACCTTCGAGAGGGCTGTCCAGAACAGCAAGACCCTCATCAAAGCAGCCGAAGACGCCGGGGTCCGCAGGATAGTGCACATCAGCATCACCAACCCCTCTCCGGACTCCCCTTTTCCCTATTTCAAAGGCAAGGCGATTGTTGAGAAGGCCATTACCAGTTCCAAGCTGTCCTACGCCATCCTCAGGCCGGCTGTGATCTACGGGGACGAGGGAATTCTCATCAACAACATCGCCTGGTTTCTCCGCCGCCTTCCCGTGTTCGCCGTCCCAGGATCGGGCGACTACCAACTTCGGCCGATATTCGTGGACGATCTGGCTGAGCTGGCGGCAACGCTTGCCGCAGCCGAAGGCAACACGATCACAGATGCCGTCGGCCCCGAAACCTATACCTTCAACGATCTGCTGCGAGTGATTGCCGCCAGCGTGCAGGTCAGGGCCAGGCTCGTCCACGTGCATCCGCAACTGGCGCTGCTCGTTTCCGGCTTGGTCGGATACGTGATCGGCGACGTAGTGCTCACCCGGGATGAAGTCAGGGGGCTTATTGCGAACCTGCTGGCAAGCGATCAGCCGCCGACCGGCCAGACGAGCCTCTCCGATTGGCTGGCCCAGAACGCCGACTGGTTGGGGAGAAGGTATGTCTCCGAGCTGAGAAAGCACTACAGGTGAGGGAGCGTCCTCATCGCCCTCTCGAAAGCACCGGCGTCAGCACGAATATGGCTGCCACGAGCAGCACCGCAACTATGCCGACAGCGATGTATTCCTCACGCTTGAGCTTGAAGTGCCGGAAGTTTGCCATTATAACAGCAAAGCCGATCAGGACGAGTGCGGGTAGCCCCGGAGCGAAATGACCCGCCAAGACCGCCGTCATTCCCAGGCTCAGGAGCGGGAATGCGATCCAGAAGGTGCGCCTTGGTTCCATTCCAAGCCTGTAGAGTGCGCCGAAGAACATCGCCAGGAAGATGAAGTCCGCCGGGCCAACGAATGAGATGGGCTCGGCGGTGGCGCTCCCTGGCGCAGGCAGCGCCGCTGACACGGCGTGAACCACGTGAGGAATCTTCTCGATGGCCCGCGAAGTCGGGCCGACAAGCACGGTCCAGATGTCCACGTAGGCTGAGAAAGCCGCGACCGGCAGCACGATATTCGGATGGCGCAGGACGAACGAAACGAGGTAGCCGAGCGCCGACGCGGCAACAATGATCAGCAGGCTTGTCACGGCCCTGGCCCCGCCGGCAGCCATGCCGAAGGCAAAGATCTTGAAGTTCAGGTCCGCCGGCCGCCTTACCGCCTTCACCTTGACGAACTTCACAGGGGCTGCGCCGGGCCGGCCATCGCGCACACGTTGTGGGATGGTGAGCTCGATCGAGGCAGGGGGCGCGGCTCTCCTCATTCGCACGGGCACCGGCCCGAGCTCCTTAGCATCGTACCGGATATAAGGCGCGGCAACAGCAAGGACCACCCCGACCCAGGCCAGTCCCGCTCCGATCATCACGCAGACAGCCCACAGGGGCCTCATCATCAGGCTGGCGAACCATCTGGTGATCGAAAGCTGAACGTACATGAAGAGCGCTGTGAGCACAAACAGCGCCACCTGGTGCTTCAGCGCCCCGATCTTCGGCGTGGCGAGCCACAGCGCCAGATACGCGGCGCACGCCGCACCAAGGTAGATCACGCGTCGGTCTTTCATTGGGTTTTAGGTGTCGGGTGTCGGGTCATGGGTCATCGGAATTGCCGATTGTTGATCGCCGAATGGGGTGAGACCGTCCATCCACCCTCAACCCTCAACTCTCAACTCCCTCAACTCCCTCGACTCCCTCGACTCCTTTTGACAAGATTATAGCACGGCAGTACAATGAGCGATAGGACAGGGCGGTCGTTTGCGGCCGCCCGTAAGTGTTTTGGGCGGTGACCTGACTGCCGCTCGGCATCGGGCGACAGCAGGGCAAATCTGAAATCTCAAATCTGAAATCTGCAATCCCAGGGGGCGCCCATGCCGCAGCTAAAGGTCATAATCGCGGACGACGAATCAATAATCCGGCTGGATCTCAGGAAGATGCTTGAAGAGAAGGGCGACAGCGTCATCGGAGAGGCTTCGGACGGTCAGAAGGCCCTCGAACTTACCCGAACGCTCAGGCCGGACATAGTGATACTCGACATCAAGATGCCGGTCATGGACGGTCTCGATGCGGCGAAGATAATCGCTGAGGAGAAGATAGCGCCCGTAGTTCTGCTCACGGCCTACAGCCAGGGCGATCTCATTGACCGGGCAAAGGAGGCAGGCGTCTTCGCGTACCTCATCAAGCCGTTCAAGGAGTCGGACCTGATGCCCGCAATCGAGATCGCGCTTGCTCGGTATCTCGAGTTGCAGGGCCTCGAGGCCCAGGTGGGCGACTTGCAGGACAAGCTCGAAACCCGCAAGATTGTGGACCGCGCGAAGGGCATCCTGATGGACAAGTACGACCTGAAAGAGGGCGAAGCCTTCCGCAGAATCCAGCAGCAAAGCATGAACACCCGCAAGAGCATGCGCGAGATCGCCGAAGCCGTTATCATCGCGCACGAGGTGTGAGCAGGGGTCGCAAGAGTCGAAGGAGTCGAGGGATCGCTGATTGCTGAATAGGAGAAGGAATTCTCTCAACTTTCAACTCTCAACTTTCAACTTTCAACTGTTATGACAACCGAGGATCTCCAGTCGAGAATCAGCGAGCTTGAGGCCCGGCTGCGCGACAAGGACCTCGAAGTCGAGGCGCTCAGGCAGATCGGGCAGGCTATGGGGCTGCTCTTTGAGGTGGAGGAGATGCTCAGGATGGTGGCGGACATAATCGTCCGAGTCACCGGCACTGACCTCTGCCTTATCTACTTGCTCGACGAGTCGAAGACGGAACTGATACTGCGGGCGGCGAGCCGCCCTGCCTCCGGCACCATCGGCAAGATCCGACTCAAGGTCGGGGAAGGTATCACAGGATGGGTGGCTAAGGAGCGGCGGCACGTAGCCCTGGGCCGGGAGGCCTGGCGCGATTCCCGCTTCAAGCGCGTCCCCGGATTCCGCGAGGATAGCTACCACTCCATGCTCTCCGTCCCTCTTCCGGGCAAGGAGGACCTGGTCGGCGTCATTAACGTCCGCACCAACCCGCCCCACGAATACACTCAGACGCAGATCGATCTGTTGCACAGCATCGCCAGTCAGGTAGGCGGCGCGGTAGAGAACTTCCTGCAATACCAGCGGATGGAGAAGCGCGCTTCTCATCTCACCACGCTCTCCGAAATCAGTCGAACCATCACCTCCGAGCTCTATCTCGAAGAGGTACTTCAGCTCATCGTCGCGATGACTGCCGAAAGTATGAACTTCAAAATCTGCTCGGTGATGCTGCTCGACGAGGACAAGCAGGAGCTGGTAATCAAGGCGACGCAGAGCAAGAGCCGCGCTTACATCAAGAAGCCGAACCTGAAGCTTGCGGAGAGCGTAGCGGGCCGGGCGATCGTCGAAGGACAGCCAATCTCGGTCCTGGACGTCCGAAAGACGCCGGGCTACCGCTACCCTGATATAGCCAAGCGCGAGGGCCTCTGTTCGCTCATCGCCGTTCCCCTCAAGGTCAAGGGCAAGATAATCGGCGTTCTCAACTGCTACACGGCCCGTCCCCACATCTTCACCGACGAGGAGCTGGCTCTCCTGACCGCGCTCGCGAGCCACGCCGCCATTGCCATCGAGAACGCCAAGCTGATGGTGCGCTCCGCCATCATCCAGGAGATGCACCACCGGGTCAAGAACAGCCTCCAGACCATCGCCAGCCTGCTCCGCCTGCAGCTCCGCTACGGCAGGTTCGAATCCGTCGAACAGGTGCTGAACGAAAGCATCAATCGGATACTTGCCATCGCAGCGGTGCACGAGCTGCTTTCGAGCGAGAGCCTGGATAAGGTGAGCGTGAAAAAGGTCGCCGAGGGGATCCTCGCCGCCACAGCCGGCAGCCTTATCCCGCCGGACAAGAGCATCGAGACTGCCATCGAGGGCGAAGACGTGATGCTCCCTTCCCGCAAGGCAACCTCCGTGGCACTGATCCTTAACGAGCTCGTGCAGAATGCGATTGAGCATGGCTTCAAGAACGCGAGCCGCGGCAGGATCACGATTGACGTCCGCGAGGCTGACGACAGGGTGCGGCTCTCGGTCGCAAACAACGGTGAACCACTGCCGCCCCAGTTCGATCTCCGGCAGCACAGGAGCCTCGGATTGCAGATAGTCGAGAGCCTTGTCCACGACGATCTGAACGGCTCGTTCAGCATAGCCACTGACCACGGCGCCACCAACGCCCTCGTCGCCTTTCCGAAGTAACGGAAGGAGGTCAGGAATGGTGAGTATCCCAGCGCCGCCAGACGCATCCTGAGCTTGTCGAAGGATCGAGGGCGGCGCGGCGCTCTCAGACCGATTGGCCGCCCACCTCTGCTATCCATTTCCGGGTCCACTCGACCGCCTCGAGCCCCAGATCGCAGATGCAGCTTGCGAGGAAGATCATCCCTTCGATGCGGCCCTGCTGCAGCCACTTCAGCCCGAGCCCGCACTGGTGCTTCATCAGCTCAACCGGCATCTCGGCGTGGTCGCCGTAGTCCCACATGTAGCACCCGAGCACCTTTCTACGGCGCGGTACAACCTTTTCCATTCGCGCGAAGCTGTCTTCCAGGAGACCCAGGTCGCGGGCGTGCCACGTCCAGAACGTCACGACGTCGCAGTAGTCGAGGTAGTCTTTGACCGGAAGGCCGAGGTCGTGTGTGTAGAGCACCGCCCAGAGGTCAAGCAGGCGTGGTGCCCCGTGAAGCCGGTCGCGAAACTCCGCAAGCTGCTCCACCGTGCAGCGGCTGATAGACCCGGTCTCATCGGGCGGGTGAAAGAAATCGTCCATAATCGCGCCGGTAATGTTCGGGAACCTCTCCGAAAGCTCGATCACGGCGTCGAGGTCGGGCGAAGTGTCGTTCCTCGTCGAGCCGGCGTCGCCGATGATGGACCACACTACGCGCTTGAGCGGTCTCATCTCCTGTGCGCAGTCGTCAAACGGCGGCTCCGGTTTGCCCCCAGTCACCACCATCAAGAGGTTAGACACCCCAAGGTAGTCCGCACCCTCCGCAGGCGAGTTCTTCGAATCGCGCGGAAGCCCCCAGCCTTCGTTTTGGCTGCCCGCCAAGTGGCCCCATACCCAAAGTCTGTCCCCTACTCTGTTCATATATCAGCCTCTCGGCCGCCCCGCACTACCGGCCAACCGAACATGTTACGTGCTGCCCCGGACCGGGCAGCAGATTCGCTCCTCACGTGCCCCCACCCGGAGGACATCCCGCGAGCAACACCATACAGGCAAGGAGCAGCATCGCTCCGGCAATCCTCAGAAACATTCCCATGCTCACCTCTCTCCACTGCAGTCCGCGGCCATCTCGACTTCAACCGACTCTATCTGGTCCGGCGTTGCCTCAAGTATATCTTGCAGCAAAACGGCCAAATCTGCAAGCTTTCCTGGCTCAAGGGTTCGGCTCGGCAATCATGACGCTCGCACGACCAGCATGCGTCACCTTCACAACGAGCCACTTCCGTTCCGAGTCATACGTCCAGCCTGATCCGACTCTGGACAGGTCCGCTGTCTCGGCAAGAGCTTTGGTGGCACCCACGGTGACCCGGGCCGGTCGCCTCGCGCCGGTCACAAGAATGTAGTCGCTTCCCAGCAGAGGGCGGTACCTGAAGCCGATCCTGAGCCCGCCCTTGGCCATGTCGCAGGCTGCGCCGGGAGGCAGCGTGACCCTGGTTCCCGGTCGCCCGCCCAACGGCCGCGACGTGCTGATCCATTCCTTGCCCCGCAGCTTCCAAAGGTCCGTCAGGATGTTTTCCGGGCTCAGCCACGGATACGCAGGGGCGTTTGGAATCAGGTGCCAGGCATCCGGGAAGAGTCCAAGGTTTGGCCCGTCCACAGCCTGCTGGCGCATCGCGGAGAGGATAATAGCCTCCGCCACACTCCGCCAGTCGTATGTGGGATCGTGCGGCGCCAGGTCGAGTAGGGCGCTGGCGTAGGCCAAGCCATTCCACTGGACAGGTCGGCTCGTCCAACTCCACGTGAAAAACGTCGCGCCAAAGGTCGGGATGGAGGCGCCTTTCATCACCGGCCGCTCTGGCGGAGCCCAGAGATAGACGAACGGAACGCCGGTCCAGGCCCAGTATTTGGCTTTCTGGGCGTAGTGCCGGTTGCCCGTGATCCGATAGCCGGCCACATACGCCTGCACCGCCTTGGCGGAGCTCAGGATGTCCGGCGCGTGCAGCGGGCATTCCCAAACCTGAGCGCCGGCGGGCACAACAAACCGGTCCATGTACTTGAGCGCCCTCGTGGCAGCCGCGATGGCCTGCGGATCGCCCGTTACCTCCGCGTACTGCAGCACGGGAAGCGCGTTTGTCGCACAGATGCCGACGGTGGTGTCCCCGCGCCTGCCAAGCGGGCTGTGCTCCTCGTCCGGCTGAAACGTCCACTGGCCTTCCGGCCCCTGCTCTTTCATCAGCGCCACAGCCTGGAGCCGGAGAGCGGAGATGGACTCGATAATCCCGCCCGCAGCGAAAGACAGGTTCAGGTCGCGCAGCTTCTTTCCGTGGGCACGGATCACCCGTTGGGCAACCGCCCTGATCCTGTTCGCCAGCTCCGCATCCTGCACTTCCCGCGACATCCTGAGCGCCGCAAGGAGGATTCCCGGATCGGCACGCGCATAGGACCTCCATGCCGACTCCCACCCAACGGACTTCTCGTTCCAAGCGGTTTCGAGGAACGCCTGTGCGCAAAGCTTCAGCTCGTCCTGATAACTCCTTGGCGCCGCCGGGGGCGACAAGTTCCCCGCTATCCGGCCGGCCCATATCTTGACGAGATCGAGCGCGTCTGCTTTCGGCTCCAGGATTATCTTCGCTCGAATCGTAACGTCCCCGTCAACCTCGGCGGGCCTCGAAGCCTCGGTCGCGTTCTCTGGCACGAAATCCGGCACGGACGGGGCGAAGAGTGCAAGTTTGTGGTTCGATTGGCCATCAAGGAAATTGGGGGAGGCAAACAGGGGCGTCAGATAGCGGTGCTCGCCGTCCCAACGGGCAAGTGGGTCCCAGGCGATTCCAACAGCGGCCTGGCCGGTGGCGACTGCCATCAGTGGGATCGTCACACGGTAGGGGTGGGGCGACCATCGGTCGCTCGGCGGCGATTTCGTGTAGCTTGTCCCGGATGACCGTTCGCCTCCCTTCAGGAACTCGAGGCCCGGGAAGATCGCGCTGGACTTCCGAGAGCCAGTCGTCCCTTCGCCGACCAGGAGGGTAGGAAACTCGAGCAAACGCAGCCCGGTCTTGCCCGCCGGCCTGGCCCGGCAGCAGGCGTCGAATACGCCCGCCGCGGAGTCGTAGCCCAGGTCAATCACAGCCTTCCACCCGGCCGCACCCGACAGACCGGCATCCGTGCGGCACTCGATCCTCAGCACCCCATCTATGAAGTGGGCCTGCATTGATGTCGGCACGAAACTGTGCACAGCTCCGCCGTCGCTTCCGACCCGCACGAGCCACGGGCTCCTGGCCACCTCTCGCCACTTTCCATCCCTGACGAAGAACCTGAGGATAGGAGGCTCCTCCTCTTGGTCGAGCATTATCCTGCGCGCGCCATCGCCGAGGATGAGACTACCCCGCCCGCAGCGGCCGGCGGAAGCAATCTGTCGGGGCATTGAGGCAAAACGTGTCCTGACCGGCGCCCACGCGCTGCCTGCGACCTTTGGCGTGCGCTTCACGCGGCCGGTCTCCGGTTCCGTGTAGCGGCCCGCGGCCCTGGCCTCAAGGGCGAGCCAGCCGCGCGCGGGGCATCGGCATCGCCAGGCGACGGTCTTGCTCCCGCCCGCCGCCAGGTCGCCTACAGCTAAGTGCCCAGACCCCAGTTCAGCCCGGTGCGCCCCGCTCACCCTGACTGCTTCAATATCCACCTGGACGCCGCTTACCGCCAGCCGGCCGATGTTCGCTACCGTGCATCTGATCGTTACAGGCTCGGCCGGGTTCGTTATGATTGCCTTCGACGGCGCGACGCCGCGGATGACGAGCTGCGGGCGCGGCCAGTAGTCCTCGCGCGTGACCATGATGTCGTCAATAAGCCACTCGCCCTGGCCGACCGCGTTCCCGTCGTTGACTCGGGGCGCCACGATGGTGTGCGTCACGCCCGGGTTCTGCAGATAGTCGAAACCGATCTCGGCCTTATGCCATTTGCCGTCGCCGACGTGTTTCCCGGGAACGGTGAAGCAGGTTCGAGCGCCGCCGCCCTCGATCCCATCTGCAGTCATTGGGATGATGTAGAAGATGAGGTTCTGGCCGCCGCAAGCCGAAGAGACAGCCTTGTACCAGAAGCTCGCCCGTCCCTTCAGGACGGACATATAGTGCCCCGGCATGGTATTGAGGATCGCGCCGGACTCGCCAGTGGACTTCAGGCGGACGGCTGTGCGGCCGCTGTGGGCGTCGGACGAGGATTCGACCGCAACGCCCTTGCCCATCCCGCCGCTGGTAGCGGACCTGTACCATCCGTCAAAGAAGTCGCCGAGGAAATCTTCAAACCCGCCGTTGTAGCTCCAACCGGTCGGCTCATCAGAGCTGGGTGCGCAGGACGCCGCCAACACCACCACGACTACCAGAACCAACAGCGCGCCGAGTCCCCGAAGGGCGGCTGCCAGTGACGCGCGGCGAGCGACGAATAACAGGCAGCGACGCATCACTCATGCCTCATTGCTCATCACTCTTCTCCGACCGGCTCGCCGCGCGTGACGATTTCGCCAGCAGCTCGGTCGTACTCTCGGTAGTAGCAGGTGAAGTAGTTCTTGTGGCAGGCGGCCGCCTTCTGATCAACCCGAATGAGGAGTGAATTCCCTTCGCAATCAACGCTTACCGACTTCACCGCCTGTGTGTGGCCGGAAGTCCGGCCCTTCATCATGAGCCGACCCGCGCTTCGGCGAAACACGTGAACGAAGCCGGTATCCAGCGTCCGGTCAAGCGCCTGGCGGTTCATATAGCAGAGAGTCAGCACCTGTCCGGAGGCGTCGTCCTGGATGACCGCCGGTATCAGGCCCTGCTCGTCGAATATGAGCGCATCAGCCAGTTTCAATTCCAGATGCTCCTGACCACCACTCCCCGCGCAGCGAGGTAGTCCTTGATCTGTTTTACCGTGTAGATTTGGTAGTGCACGACGGACGCAACCAGAGCGGCGTCGGCGCCTCCGGCGCTCAGAGCGTCGTAGATATGCTCAAGAGTCCCCGCGCCCCCCGAGGCTATAACCGGAATTCCCACCGTGTCGGCTACAGCGCGAGTCAGCTCGATGTCGTAGCCCATCTTCGTGCCGTCGGCGTCCATGCTCGTAAGGAGGACCTCGCCCGCGCCGAGTCGCTCAGCCTCCGCCGCCCAACGGACGGCGTCAATCCCCGTTGGCCGCCGACCGCCGTGAGTATAAACCTCCCACGAGAGGCCATGCCTAACAACGCGCTTCGCGTCAATCGCCACGACGACACACTGTGAGCCGAACTTCTCCGCCGCCTCCGAAATCAGTCGAGGGTCCTCGACGGCAGCCGTGTTCACGCTCACCTTGTCCGCACCGGTTCTCAGAATCTTTCGGAAATCGCCTACCGTCCGAATCCCGCCTCCGACCGTGAACGGGATAAACACATTTTCGGCGGTCCGGCTCGACACGTCAACAATGATGTCCCGCTTCTCGTGGCTGGCAGTGATGTCGAGAAAGGTCACCTCGTCGGCTCCCTCACGGTCGTACAAGGCAGCCAGCTCGACCGGATCCCCCGCATCCTGCAGGTTCACAAAGTTCGTCCCCTTAACTACCCGGCCCTCTTTTACATCGAGACAGGGGATGATTCGCTTCGCGAGCATACATCTAGTCTACCGGTTTGGATATGGATTGGCAAGCGGAGGGCGCGAGTCACGAGTCACCAGTTCCGACAGCGTGACCAGTCTGTATCCCTTGGCCCTCAGCGCATCAATCACCCTGGGAAGCGCCATAAGCGTGACGTCTTCGTCGTGGTGCATCAGTATAATGCTGCCTGGAACTGTCGCCGACGCCACTTGACGCACGATATTGTCCGGCTTCGTGCCCTGATGCTTGCTGCAGTTGACCGTCCAGAATACCGATGAGAAGCCGTATTTGCCGGCGGCGGAGGCAAGGCTGCCATTCTGGTGCCCTCCCGGAGGCCGGAAGTAGCGGCTCGACCTCCCGGTGATGCTCCTGACGACCACCACGGTGCGCATCAGCTCCCGTTCGATCTCGATGCCCGAGAGGTACCGCAGGTTGCGGTGCGAGTAGGTGTGATTCTCGATCTCGTGCCCTTCGGAAGCGATCCTGCGAAGGATACTGGGGTTTGCCTCGGCCATTGATCCGACGACAAAGAAGGTGGCCTTGACGCCCTTCTGGGCCAGTATGTCGAGCAGCCGCCCGGTGCGTGGGCTCGGCCCGTCGTCGAAGGTAATAGCCGCGACCTTATCCTTCCTCAGGACGCGCCATATCTCGCGGTATTTCTGAAGCGGAGAGTAGTGGCGGGCAAGGAGCGAGCGTGCATCCTTGTACTTGGGATCTATCGCGACCACCCGCTCAAGAGCCGCAAGCGCAGCGGCGTCGTCCCTTTCGGCTTGGGCGCACTTGGCGAGCGTGTAGTAGGCCAGGCGCAGCGAGGGTTTCAGCCGCAGGCAGTCCCAGAGCTTGCGCTGCGCCCGTTCCGCATCTTCCCCGGTCGCCACACCGGACGTCGGGGCGACCTTATTGCTGACCAACACCCTGACCGATCGTTCCGAAAGAACGACCCCGTTAAGTCCGTTGCCCTGGATCTTGACTGTGTGGGGAGCATTCGCATACTGTCTCGTATCCCACTCGCACTCGTACGGGAAATGGTTCACCATCGCAATGAGAGCATCGTCCACGAGGAAGAGCACGTAAGCGATGCCCTGGGTCTTCCTCAAGTCGGCCTTGAGAGTGAAAATGCCACTGACCTTCCCCAGCCCCCCCTCCGCCTCCGAAGCAGGCTTGTAGGGCTTCGAGAGCGCGCGGCCGGTCAGAGCTACAGCACTGGCCGGGTCAAATGTCATCACCGCACCGAACTCCTCTTCGAATCCGCATCGCCCTTCGACCATGCCCGACAGAACCCTCCTCGCCTCCTTATACTCACCTCTCTTGAACCGCCCCTGCGCCCAGATTTGCAGGAGCGCCGCGTCGGCAGTTGGCGCAGGTCCTTCGGGATAACGGCCAGAAAGCGCCGAGAGGTAGGCAATTGTCGAGCCGACGTCGTAGGTCCCGGCTGCAGCTACTCTGTCCAGGTAGTTCTGCGCACTGGCTGACTTGCCACTCGCGAGGTAGTAGAGCGCCAGGCCGTATAGCGCTACCGGATGGTCCTTCACCACATTGTTAGCGGCGGTGAATTCCTTCAACGCTCGGTCGAGCTGGCGGGTGTGAAGGAAGACGGTCCCGAGCGCGACGTGGGCCAGCGGGTCGCCAGAACGCAGGGCAAGCGCGCTGTTGATCACCCGGGCGGCGCGGTCGTAGTTACCCTGCTCGATGTGGACCGCTGCGGCGGCAATATCCTCGATGTAAGCGTCGCTCGCCGCCGCCGGCGCGCCCAGGGCAAGCCCGAGGCCTGCCAGCGCCAGCACCGACGAGACAACTCGAAACAATTGCACTTTCCTCACGTTTGCTTCCAGACGCAAAGAGCACAAGCCGTGAAGCGAAGGGCCCTCGCACGCGTGTGCTCTTTAGACCATGGTAGGGGCGGGATGGACTCAAGTCAACACGAGCGGCAGCGCCAGGGCCTCACGCAGGAGATTCGCCCGCCGCAAAGAAGGCAGAACATGGAAGGAGTTCAGAGATTATGAGTACCCCCAGCGCCGCCCGGCGCATCCTGAGCTTGTCGAAGGATCGAGGGCGGCACACCGGCAGGCGCAGCGCAATCGGGAAGCCTGCGATAAGAGAGGCTTTCGATCGAAACAGTTGATACGGTTGGCAACGTGATGTCAGAGCCAACAATCGCAGCCGGAACCGCGTCAGCCAAGATCACGCCGCCCGTCGGCGTCGAACTGACCGGCTATGCAGGCCGGCCAGGTCCCTCCGCAGGCGTCCACGACGAACTGTACGCCAAGGCGCTCGTTCTGGACGACGGCAGCACGCGCGTCGGGATTCTATCGCTCGACCTGCTGGGCCTGACCTCGGAGGATGCTGCTCGCATCCGAACCCTCGCCAGCGCGAAGGCTGGCCTCCCTCCCGGTAACCTGCTCGTGACCTGCAGCCATACCCACGCCGGACCTGCCGTCCAGTTTCTCCGCTGCTGCGGTACACCTGATCCGGATTATGTTGAGTGGATGGTTGAGACGTCAGCGCGAGCCGTGGGGGAAGCTGCGTCCGACCTCCCCCCCGCTGAGGTCCTCTTCGCAACATCCCGGTCCGATATCAGCATGAACCGGCGGGCGCCGTACCTGCAGTTGGTCGGCAACCCGGAAGGAGCCGACGATGATGAGGTGGGCATCATGCTCATCGCAGCGAAGGACGGGCGCAAGGCCGTCGTGTACAACTACCCATGCCACGGAGTGGTTCTGGGCCACGAGAACGTGCTGATCAGCGCTGACTGGATGGGGGCGGCGTCGCGCGCGATAGAGGACGCAACTGGCGCCTGCGCCCTGTTCCTTCAAGGCTGCGGCGGCGACATCAATCCGCGCCTGCGCGGAGACTTTGACGCCGTCAAGCAGACCGGCCAGAGCTTGGCGGCAGGTGTCGTGGCTGCGTTGGAGGAGGCTGTGCCGGCTGGCGGCCCGCTGGCCGCCCTGTCGGAAAGCGTAGAATTGCCGCTGTTGCCGCCACCATCCGCCGACCAGCTCGCGGAGATCGCCACCGATGCCGCCCGCCAGATCAGAGAAGGCATGGCGAGCGGCAAGAGTGAGCACGAACTCAGCGGTTACGAAGCCCAGAGGCTGTGGGCACAGGGCATCGCCGATCTACTCGAGCGCAAGGACCCGCCGCGCCGGCTGGTTGCCGAGATTCAGGCCATCAGGATCGGCGGAGTTCGGATTGTCGCCCTGCCGGGTGAAGCGTTCGCCGAGATAGGACTGCAGATAAAGTCATTCGGGGAGAAGGTTCTCGTGGCGGCGTATGCAAACGGCAATATCGGCTACATCCCGACCGCACGCGCATATCTGGAGGGCGGCTATGAGGTTGACTCCGCCTACCGCTACTACGGCTTGCAGATGATAGGTCCTGAGTCAGAGGCCGTCGTGGTGCGAACCGCTGCCCGGCTGCTTTCTGTCCTCTGAGGCCGGCCGGTTCTCCTTCGGACTGCCCGACTCATCCTCGAACAGGATCGAGACCTCCCCTGGCCGGACGTAGCCAACTTTGCGCGCCTCGGCCTCCGCACCAGGCCCGCTCTTCAGATATCGGCGCTTCTCTTCGAGCGCCCGGATATCACGTTTAACCGAGTCCAGCCGCGCCTCGGATCTCTTTACCTCCGCCCTCTCCCGCCAGCATAGGAGAACCGGCCGGAGAGTCTTCCGCACCACAGAGAAGACCACCACAGCAACGGCGCCGACCAGGACCATACAAAGCGCCTTCCGCCAGACCGGAGTTCTTCGCCTGCGCCGCCGCTCATCCGGCTCAGACACACGCCTTCGAGCCACGTCGTCCAACCTCCCAAGCACACGACTTGCGTCGCATGCCCATCTATGAAGCATTGCCACTACATAGTAGTCGAGACTGCACAGACTGTCAACGGGCCGCGTTGAATCACGAGAGATCGCACCGAAATCGATTCGTTGCATCAGATAAGGATCGCACCGAAGGCTTGAGCTGCTAATGTGTTTTCTACAGGAGGAAACACAACCGTGACGCAGCAAGCTAAAG
>Ga0315289_10004661_pt1 | contig 20381 bp, 16 predicted proteins | sample YL17G11_40_MG_FD_203452 | JGI IMG/M metagenome (GOLD analysis project Ga0315289, IMG submission 203452) | Sediment microbial communities from Yellowstone Lake, YNP, Wyoming, USA - YL17G11_40 | ecosystem: Environmental > Aquatic > Freshwater > Lake > Sediment | place: USA: Wyoming | collected... | reverse complement strand
CCCGGTTTCATCAAGCAAACGACCAGCCCCGACGGCACGGCCGGCACCATCGTCTATATCGATGCGGTTTTCGGCTTCATGGAGCCTGACACTCGGGAATGCTGGATTTGCCTGGGGCACCCGGCGGTCACGGAGCCCTTCACCTGTCCGACGCCGGCCTGGGGGCATGGGAATCAGGAAAGCCAGATCCCTAAGGCACCTCCGGGGTTGCAGGCTCCACCTGCCTGATGAGCCCCGTGCGGCGCCAGGGCGGTGGTCGGTCAGCCAGCGCCGGCCGCAAGAAGGAAGTCCGGCAGGAAGGGAACTCGGCCTTGACCGGGGGAGGCGCTTGTGTTAGTGTGCTCGGCGGTCAAAGATGTGGGGCCCGTCCGTTAGTCTGCGGAGCCGCCGGGCACGTCCGGCCCAAAGTGCGGCACCCCAAAAGGATTGTTGGTTGGAGAAACATGCCGCGATGAAGGCCTTTGGACAAATGCTCCGGTACATCTGGCCCCAGTGGCCGCGAATCATCGTCGTTGTGCTCAGCGCCATGGCCATTGCGGCGATGCTTTCCTTGAGCTTCGTGACGATCATTCCGCTCCTGAAGGTCATGATCGGGACCGAAGGTCTGCACGGCTGGGTGGATCGAAAAGCCTCCGAGTATTCCTACGGACTGGAATTCCATGTTCCGACCCCCTTGCAGTTGACCGACGGGCCGGGGACGTCCCTGCGCACCCACTTGTTGGTGACGAAGGTCGCGAAAGGCAGTCTCGCGGAAAGGGCCGGCATTCGTCCCCTGGACTACGTCGCGGACGTCAACGATCTTAAGCTCCACGATCCCAACACCGCCTACCTGCGCCTCCTGCAGGAACTGGCGTCCGTCCGACAGGACACCGTGCGACTCGCGTTAAGGCGACCCCACGGCCAGACCTTCCAGTTGCTGCCCGCAGAGATGCGAACGCCCTGTGATCCCCAGGGTCTTGAGACGCTCAACTGGAAATGGTTCCGGCGCGCCCAATGGCACGCGGGAGTAATCGCCGTGCGAGATGCCCAGTGGCTGGTCGGATTCCTGCCGCGCGAACAGAACACGGAGAACACGGTCAAGGCGGTGCTGCTCATCGTGCTGGCGATCAGTGTGACCACGATCATCCGGTGTGTCGCCAAGTACTTCCAGGACTACCTGGGGCAAAAGATCGTGGAAGTCGGCGCCAACCATCTGCGCGAGGACGTCTTCGAGCGTCTGACCCGCATGCCCGTCAGCGTCTTCGCGAATGAGAAGCCCAGCGACCTGATCAGCCGGATCGTGCGCGACACGGTCATTATGAGCGGCGCTCTGCGCGTGCTGCTGGGCAAGGCGTTGCGCGAGCCCCTGAACGCCTTGGCCATGTTAGCGCTCGCGCTGTACATCAACTGGCAGTTGACTCTCGTGTTCCTGGGGGGCGGCCCGCTCGTGGTCGTGCTCTTCGGCACCTTCGGCCACAAGATGAAAAAAGCCACCCGGCGTTCCCTGGCCGCCAGTTCCCAGATGTTGGCCAAGCTCCAGGAAGCGGTGGCCGGGCTGCGGGTCATCAAGGTGTACAACCAGGAGCAGTACGAGCAGAGGGCCTTCCAGGACATCAGCAACCGGCTGCTGCGGCAACTGCTCAACATGTCGAAGGTGGACGCGGCCACGCAGCCCGTGTTGGAAGTATTGGGCATGTTGGCGGGCTGCGCGGCGCTGGTCGTCGGGATGCGCTGGGTAACCACCGCGCAGTTGGACGGCGCGGAATTCCTGGGCTTGCTCATCCTGCTGGGCGCGTCGGCCGAGTCCGTGCGGAAAACCAGCGACATCTGGACCAAGATTCAGCAGGCCAATGCCGCCGCCGAGCGGATCTTCGAAGTGCTGGAGAAGCCGGTCGAAGTCGAGAAGCCGGAGGCCGTGGCTCTGCCCCCGGTAAAGGAGAGCATAGAGTTTCAGGAGGTGACGTTCTCGTATCCGGGTGCCGAGCGGCCGGCCCTCGAGGGCATCAACCTGGTCGTAACCGCTGGCCACAACGTGGCGATCGTCGGCCCCAACGGCTCCGGCAAGACGACCCTGGCCAATCTGCTGCCGCGGTTCTACGACCCGGACGCCGGCCGCGTCCTGATCGACGGCCGTGATATCCGCGACGTCACGTTGCACAGTCTGCGCAGCCAGATCGGCATGGTGACCCAGCAGGTCATCAGTTTCAACGATACGATTGCCGCCAACATCGGGTACGGCCGGCAAGGGGCGACGCGCGAGGAGATTATCGCCGCCGCCCAACGGGCCTATGCCCACGAGTTTATCTGCCGGCTGCCCACGGGCTATGATTCGATGATCGGCGAACAGGGCGTCGGGCTCAGCGGCGGCCAGCTTCAGAGGATCGTCATCGCCCGCGCCATCTTGAAGAATCCGGCGATCCTCATTTTCGATGAGGCCACCAGTCAGATCGACGCCGACAGCGAGGCCAGGATTCACGACGCCATCGAAGAGATCATGCAGGGTCGCACGACCTTCGTCATCGCCCACCGCTTCAGCACGGTCATTGCGGCGGATATGATCGTCGTGATGAACGAGGGACGGATCGTCGCCCAGGGCCAGCACGAGGAATTGATGCAGACCTGCCCCATCTACCAGGCCCTCTACGAGACGCAACTGATCAAAGCCTGAGCCCTGCCGGTCAAACGGCGGTCCGTCTTCGCCGCCGTTCGGCAAAAACGCAGCGCCCGAAATGAACTCTGCCGGGAGATGGAGCCTATAAACCAGGACGATCCACCCGCGCGGACCATTTCGGGAGAAAGGCCATGCCGTACCGGGGCCGAGAGAAAAAGGCACACGAGCTCTTCAAGCGATATGAGGGCAATCCCATCCTCAAGCCCGCAGACTGGCCCTATCCGGCCAACGCCGTGTTCAATCCGGCGGCGGCCAAGGTGGACGATCAGACTCTGCTGCTGGCCCGCGTCGAGGACATGCGGGGCTTCTCCCATCTGACGGTCGCCCGCAGTCCCAACGGCCTTACCGATTGGCAGATCGACCCCGATCCGACGCTCACCGCCGACCCCAACTCGCAGGAGGAACGCTGGGGTCTGGAGGACCCCCGTGTCGTCTGGCTCGAGGAGCAGAAAGAGTTCGCCGTTACCTACGTTTCCTTCAGCGAAGGCGGCCCGCTGGTGTCGCTGGCCATCACCAAGAACTTCCGCACGTTTGCCCGGCTCGGCGCCATGCTGCCGCCGGAGGATAAAGACGCCTGCCTGTTCCCCCGCCGGTTCGACGGGCGCTTCGCGTTGATCCACCGCCCCATCGTCCGCGGCGAGGCGCACATCTGGCTAAGCCTTTCGCCCGATCTGAAGCACTGGGGAGACCACCAACTGCTCATCCACACGCGGCACGCGTACTGGGATTCACACCGCGTCGGCTTGGCCTGCCAGCCGATCGAGACGCCGGAGGGCTGGCTCGTTTTCTATCATGGTGTACGCGTGACCACGGCCAGTCAGATCTACCGGCTTGGCCTGGTGCTGCTCGATCTGCACCATCCCTGGAAGATGCTCCGCCGCAGTGCCGAGTGGATTCTCGGGCCGCAAGCCTACTACGAGCGGGTTGGCGACGTTGGCGACGTCGTCTTCCCAACCGGCGCCATCGTCGACACCGGCACGGATGAGCTGCGCATGTACTATGGTGCGGCGGATTCCACCATCGCCGTAGCCACCGCCAAGCTCAGCGACGTCATCGATTACATCCTCTCCAGCCCGGAACTGCACCACTGATTTCTTGAATCATGGACACCAGGTCGTGCATAACGACGATCTTCCAGGATCGTATCACTATGCCTATTGGTTCAAACACCCCAGGTAGAACAGACGGCCGAGCCGATCCTATGGGACATCCTGTCCCAGGGAAGCGAGGCGAATCTCGAACCACTGATCCGTGGATAGCTCAAGATCCAGTGCCTCCACCGCCTTCTTGATGCGCGCCGGGTTTCCCGTGCCCAGCACCGGCACGAATTTGACGGGGTGCTTGAGAATCCACGCGATGGCAACCTGGTCAATGGAGGCGCCGCCGAGGTCCCGGCCGATTCTGGTGAGGGTCTCGCGCAGACGTTTGGCCCGGTCCGAGTCATCGCGGAACAGCCGGCCGCCCCCCAGCGGCGACCAGGCCATCGGGCATATCTCCTGCTTCTGGCACAGGTCGATGCTGCCGTCGGCGTGCGCATCGAGGTTCACCACCGAGTACTCAATCTGATTCGTGACGAGCGGCACATCCAGCTTCGAGGCCAGCATCTCAAACTGGGAAGGCAGGAAATTGGACACGCCGAAATAGTGCACTTTGCCCGACTGCCGGAGCCTGACGAAGGCCTCATTGATCTCGCGCGGGTCCATGAGCATGTCCGGCCGATGGATCAGCAGCAGGTCGATATAGTCCGTCCGGAGACATTTCAGCGAGTTTTCCACCGAAGCGATCAGGTGGGAACAGCCTGTGTCGTAACCGTGGACTTTGTGATGAGGCCGCTTGGCCGAGACCAGCTTGATGCCGCACTTTGTGACGAGTTGGATCGCGGAACGGTCGATCCGCGCTTCCGCCAGCGCCGCTCCGAACCGATCTTCGCAGGTGTAATCGCCATAGATGTCGGCGTGATCGAATGTGGTGATCCCCTCCTCCAGACAGCCGCGGATGAGATCGAGGATTCCCCGCTTGCTCTTGTTCCATTCGGCCAGGCGCCACAGACCATGGACAATTCGCGAAACATCGGGGCCATGCTTGGATAGCGCAATCTGAGGAACCATCCGTCGGTACTCCACACCCGTTAATGCCGGACAACCCACCGTCGCACCCGCGATCGGCTCGTCCAATCGTACCTCAACTCGCGCCCAAACACAACTACCGGGCTTCTCGCCCGGCGCCGGCAATCGACCGTCCATCCTCGCCGCGTTAACGTGGATAGATCGAACAACAGCAGACGGCACAGCCAACCTTGCCGCGATTGCCCGGATTCACCCCCCGCGGGCCATAAAAAAAGCCAGATTCCAAAGAGAATCTGGCTTCGGAGGAGGGTGATGAAAAGCTATTTGTTGACCTTCGGAAAGGCTTTGGCCTGCCCGAATCTGTCTACCTCTTACATCGTAGAGAGCCGGGCAAAATCTTTAGCGAAAACCACAAGTACAGGAAAAATTATGCTTTTCCCGCCCGAATTCAAGGGTTAAATTATCGCAACGTCAGTTTTTTCGTCGATCTGCCTCAAAATGATCGTATTTCCGACCTTTAACCTAAGCTATTTTACGGAGAGGCTGAGAGTTTTGTTCTGATGTCGTAACCGGAAAGCTGTTAATTCTTGATGGAATGATTGAAGATGAACGGCCGCATTACGATTGCGGATCTGCTGACGGCGAAACAGGAGCGACGGCCCATTGCCGCCGTCAGTTGCTATGACTACACGACGGCGCGCTTGGTATCCCAGACGCCGGTGGAGATGATCCTGGTGGGCGACTCCGCCGCTCAACTGATGCTCGGATTCGACTCCACTCTCCCCGCGACGATGGATTTCATGGTCGCGATCACCGCCGCGGTCCGCCGGGCTGCCCCAAATACCTATCTCGTCGCGGACATGCCCTTTCTATCTTACCATCTTAGTCGCGCCCAAGCGATCCGCAACGCGGGCCGCTTCGTAACGGAAGCCGGTGCCCAAATGGTGAAGATCGAGGCGACGGCAGCCTACCTTGACACGATCAAAGCGGTCAGTGAGGCTGGCATTCCCGTCATGGCACACATCGGGATTCTGCCTCAGAGAATCGCCGCGATGGGCCGATTTCACGCCGAAGCAACAACGGCGGATCGGGCTGCCGACCTCATCAATCTGGCTGAGCGAATGCGGGCTGCCGGAGCGAGCACCCTTCTCATCGAGGGGACGGCCGCCGAGGTTGCCCAGATTATCACGGCCGGATCCGACGTGCCCGTGATTAGTTGTGGTTCGGGGCCGGGCTGCGATGGGCAGATTCTCGTTGCCCCCGACATCCTGGGTCTTGGAGCCGGACATCCTCCCAAGTTCGTCAAGTCTTACGGCGACTTGGGTGCCCGTTTCGTTGAGGCGTTCCAGAGATACGCCGAGGACGTAAAAACCGGCCGGTTCCCCGACGCGGAACACAGCTATCACATGAAGCCGGGGGAACTCGAGCGACTCGAAGAGCAGCTTGGCAAGACCAAGTCGTCATAGCCGCAACAACGGCAGCTATGGATTGGCTGCCGCGAGACTGTTGACATCCCGCAAGACGATTGCTGCATCAACCGCCCTTGTTGCGCTCCGGGACCGGCAGACCCAGTTCGGTAAGAACCTTCTTCATGTCCTCCCAGACGTAGCGGCGGTTCTGCTCGCTGTAGTTTCGCAGCAGGTAGGCAGGATGGAAGGTGGCCATCAGCTTGATGGGCGGCCGGCCGATGCCGCCGTAGTATTCCTGGAACTGGCCCCGCAGTTGGCCGATGGGCTTGACCGTGTTCAGGAGCGTTTTGGCCGCATGACCGCCCAGAGCCACGATGATGTCCGGGTTGATGGCCTCGATCTGCCTCTGAAGATAGGGCAGGCAGTTGATGATCTCATCCGGCCGAGGCTCGCGGTTCTCGGGCGGCCGGCACTTCAGGATGTTGCCGATGAAGACCTCCTCCCTCTTGAGGCCGCAGGCGGCGATGATCTTATCGAGAAGCTGCCCCGCCCTGCCGACGAACGGCCGACCCTGGGCATCTTCATCCGCCCCCGGCGCCTCCCCGATGAACATGATTCGAGCCCGCGGATGCCCCTCACCGGGAACACACTTCGTCCGCGTGGACCCCAACTGGCATTTGCGGCACTGCCGCGCTTCGGCGGCGATTGCCTCCAACGCGGCGGCAGCCTCCGCCGACGATGATTGCGGATTGCGGCCCCCGGTCGCAGCCGGGGATGACAAGATGGCGGATGGCGGATTGAGTGCCTTGGTCGGGGCCGATGATGACGCATTGGCAGATGGGGCAACGGTCGCCGGCGCAGAGTCATAGAGTGCTTCGCTCTTGCCCCGAATAGCAAAGCCCGTGAAAAAGCCATCCATCTCCAGATGCTGGCGAACCACCTTGTTCACATCCACTTCCGCCATGCCATGCATTATAGCATCGCGCGGAGCGTAGGCAAGATCGGCCTTCAAGCGTACGCGGCCCCTCCCCGAATCCGCAACTACTTTACGGAATATCGACTCGCCAGTCCTTGCCGCGCACAGTTAGGCTCCGGGCAATGGCCGCCCACATCGCGCCGCAACCACAAGCGAGAGAATAAACAGGGCCCCTCCGGCATCGCCTGAGGAGCCCTGTCACGTTGTTCACGTCACGGAAGCCTACGAGTTGATGATCTTGTACGCTTCTTCTTTGTAGGCTTCCATGATATACGGGATGCCCGAGACTTCGGCCGCTTCGGGAGTCAGGGCCATCAGGTCCTGACGGCTGATGGTCGAGACTTTGAAGTTGCGGCTGCCGGCCATGAGCTGCTGCAGACCGACCTTCAGCTTGTCGGTGAAGGTGTACAGGCCGACCGCGCCGAGCGGCATCTCCCTGACGGTGTCCTTGCCGTACTTGGCCACGAGGTCCTCGTAGCTGACGAAGATCTCTTCCACCGTGGTCCCGAACGCGCTGACGGTCTTGGGCAGGGCATCGGGGCCTTCCTTGAGCCACTCGCCGATGTTCTTGCCGACCATGCCCGGGATCATCAAAGCCCGGCCCATGCAGACTGCCTTGGTGAACGGAGAACCCATCGCCAGGGCCTTGAAAACGTGGTCTTCCGAGCTGAAGCCGCCGGCAATAGCGATATCGGGGACAAACGCCTTCCTGGCGGCCAGTTTCTGGCAGAGGTCCTGCGTCATGGATTGCAGATAGAACGTGGGCACGCCCCACTCCTGCATCATCCGCCACGGGCTCATTCCGGTCCCGCCCGGCGCGCCGTCGACCGTCAGCAGGTCCAGCTTGGCTTCGGAGGCCCACTTGATCGCCATCGCCAACTCGCGCATCGGGTAGGCGCCGGTCTTGAGGGTGACGCGCTTGGCGCCGAGCTTGCGGAGACGCTCGACTTCCTTCATGAAGCCTTCCCGATCGACGAACCCAAGGCGCGAGTGCCTCTCGAAGTGCTTCAGAGCGCCGTCGCGGAACGCCGCCTGATTGGCCTCGTTGGACGGATCGGGGGTGACGAGATATCCTCTCTTCTGCAGTTCAAGGGCCCGCTCCAGGGAGTCGACCTGAATCTCGCCGCCGATGCACTTGGCGCCTTGGCCCCACTTCAGCTCGACACACTCAATGCCGAGTTTGCCGACCACGTACTCGGCGACGCCCAAGCGGGTGTCTTCCACGTTCATCTGGACGATCATGTCGCCGTAGCCTTCGTGATAGCGGCGGTACTGGGCCACGCGCTCGGCCATGTTCGGGGACTTCATCACCTTGCCCTTGGCGTCCAGCTCGAGTCCGGGATCGATCCCGCAAACATTCTCGCCGCAGACCAGCGTAATGCCCGAGATGGCGGCGCCCGCAGCGAAGTGCGCCCAGTTCTTGCGGGCGATTTCCGTGGAGCCCAAAGCGCCCGTGAAGATCGGCAGGCGCATCTTCACCTTCTTGCCGACGCCGTACTCCGTCTCTGTGTTGACCATCGGAAACAGCGTGTTGTCCGAGTGCCCTACCGCACCCTGGGGCAGGCCCTTGGCGCCGAGCGCGTAGCCCGCGATATTCAGGTGCGAGTAATCGACCGGGTAATTCTTGTCGGCGCCGGCGGTCAGTGTGCCGAAGGGACCCGGGTAGAGCACTTCCCGGCCCCGGAAGGTGGACTTGAACACTTCGCAGTTGCCCCGGCAGCCGTCGATACAGCGGGTACAAATACCCGAGACCGGCGCCACGCTCCGGGAACGGTTCATCGTTCCGGTTGCCTCATTGGCATTGGGTTGTAGCAGGTTCATTAACTTCTCCTTCACTAAAAACTGGACTTGCTATTCATTAGCGGAGCTTATATTATGAGGGTTGATGGCTAATCAGGGAAGTTTCTTATCCTGATATGTGGCATTAGGAAGGTTAATAGTGCATATAGAAACACTGAAGATCTTCTGCGATCTGGCGGATTCCCGGAGCTTCTCCAAGACAGCGGAGAAACACCTGCTCAGCCAGTCCGCTATTTCCCAACAACTGGCGCAGATCGAGCTGGCCCATAAATGCCAGTTGATTGCCCGCAAGAAGCGGCCGATCGAGCTGACTACGGCCGGCCAGGTCTTCTACAAGGCCGCCAAAGACATCCTCGAAAGGTACGATCAGCTCAAGACCGAGTTGAACGCGCTCAAGACCGGCATCGAGACCAGAATCAACGTCGCGGCCATTTTCAGTATCGGGATGCACAGCCTGCCCGATTACGTGAAGAAATTCATGATCCGGTATCCGACCGTGAACATGCGCATCGAGTACTTCAGCGCCGACAACGTCTATGAGATGGTGCTCAACGGCGAGTTCGACATCGGCCTGGTCGCCGTGCCCAAGAAGGACAGGCGACTGGACGTGTATGAGTTCGAGGAGGAGCCGCTCGTCCTCGTCTGCAGCCCCAAGCATCCCCTGGCCGGCGAGACCAAAGCCGATATTCACAAGCTGCAGTTCGAGCGGTTCATTGCCTTTGAGAAGGACGTGCCCACCCGCATCTGGATCGACAACATTCTGTCTCGATATAGCACGGTCGTACGCACCGTCATGGAGTTCGACAACGTCGAGACCGTGAAACGAGCCGTGGAAATCAACGCGGGGGTGAGCATTCTGCCGCAAGCGACCGTCATTCAGGAGGTGGCCGGCGGGACGTTGAAGGCGATTCCCTTCTCCAATGAGCGATTCCTCCGCCCGACCGGCATCATTGTCCGCAAGGGACGGACCTTGAGCCAAGCAGCACGCTATTTTATCGATCTATTGAGAAAACAGGTGAAGTAGCCTGGGCGCGAGCGCCCCTGACTGGGTCCCCAAACGCCTCCTTTCGCGTTTGGGAGCCCAGTCGCAGGGCCATCCCCCGCCTGCGCGGGGGCAGGCTTTGGCCCTGCTTTCACGGGCAAGATGCCCGTGCTACGATGAGGCTTGACAAAACCTGCCCGACCGCACAACGTATAGGAAGAGGCAGGAAGCAGTTCGAGGCCGTTTTCGGCGGCTGGAGTACTTCGACGGAAGAGGCAACCTGTGTATGCCGGTAAGAGCAGTGATATTCGACTTGGATGGAACCATTACGCAGCCGTACTTGGACTTCGACGTGATCCGGGAAGAAATGGGGCTGGATAGGAACGGCGGACCTATACTGGAGGCGATGGCGAACATGACGCCCCAGCAGCGTCAGCGGGCGGAGGTGATCCTGCACTCCCACGAGGAGAGGGCCGTGGCCGAATCGAAGCTGAACACCGGCGCCAAGGAAACGCTGACCGCACTTCGGACGCGCGGCATTCCCATCGGCATCCTGACCCGCAATCGCAAAGACAATGCCTGGGCGGTGGCCCACAAGCACGGCCTGCACTTCGATGCCGTCGTGGGACGGGAGGATGGACCCGTGAAACCGGACTCCTTCGGCGTGCTGCACCTGTGCCGGAAGTTCGCGGTCGAGCCGGCCCAGACGCTGCTGGTGGGCGACTACCTCTTTGACCTGCTTTGTGCCCGCGCCGCCGGCGCGATCCCGGTCCTGCTGACCAACCACGAGCGGGCCCCCGAATTTGCCAGGCACGCGGATTTCACGGTGGCCGGTCTGATCGAATTGCTGCCCATCATCGACCATCACAACGGCGCCGCTAAACCCCATTCCCAGATGCAGGAGAACTGATGTATAGATCAGCGAAAATTGCCATGTTGTTCGTAGTCCTGGCGACCGGATTGTCCTGCGGTGCGGCGGCTACTCCGGCGGCCACTACCCCTGCGACCGCCTCCGATCCCAATGCGCTCGAGAAGGTGCTCCAGAACCTGGAGGCCAAAGCGAACGAGCTGAAGTCCTACCAGGTGAACATGGACTACGTCTTCAAACAGCCGCTGCTCGAGTCTCAGCAGCGCCGCACCGGCATTCTCTACTACGCCAAGTTCGACAAAAAGTCGTTCCTGCGGATCGACTTCAACACGCTGCAACAGGACGAGGAGAAGCAGCAGACGTACAAGCAGCAGTACTTCTTCGACGGCGTCTGGCTCCTGGAGGTCGATTACAGGTTGGAGACGGCGACCCGCCGTCAATTGGCGGAACCCAACCAGCCCCTGGACGCGCTCTCGCTGGCCAGCAAGCATCTTCCCGTCCTGGGCTTCTCCAAGGTGGAAGACCTGCGCAAGCAGTTCGAGATCGGGCTCGTGCCCGAGCCGCGCGCCCAGGCCGCGGGGCTGGATCACCTCCATCTCAAGGTCAAGCCCGATTCGGTCTACAGGGACGATTATGCCACCCTCGACTTCTGGATCGACCGGAAAATCGGACTCCCCGTGCGGGTGGAAGCCGTCACGCCGGAAGAAGACGTTTACGAAATCAAGCTCACCGATCCGAAAGTGAACGCGCCACTGGATCGCAAGCTGTTTCAGGCCGATATTCCCCGTAGCTTCAGCGTAGAGGCGGTCCCTCTCGCGAAAAGGTCTGAAGGCAAACCGCCCAAGTAGTCTCTGCACCTTCGGCGGGGCCACTTGAATGAAGGCAGGTGAGAATGGATACAGAGGTTGTCGTCGAGCAGGAGGTCCGCGAGCTGATTGAGAAGCGGGCGCAGACGCTGTTGGCCCTGGCGGACTATCTCGCCAACTGTCCCGTGCCGCGGGAGGCGCTGACCCGGCCTCTGGTGGGAGATCTGTTATCCCACTCCATGCAGTTGGAGGAGACCCTGGATACGTATGATGCCGGCAAGAGCTGCAACTGGTGCAGCCTCCGCTCGGTTACGGCGGCGATCAAGCTGTTCTCCGACGTCAGTTATGAATTGCTCCACATCGGGCAGCGCGTGCCGACGTATCATCTCATGCCGGTGGAGCGGGACTTCGTGGCCGCGACGAATGAGACCCTCGAATTCACCAGCCTCGTCCTGGCCCAGGCGGCCAAGGAGATGCTCAACCAGGCCCGCGAGCTCGGCCTGAAGATCCCGCCCGGATCCGACGTCGCGGGCTCCTTCCAGGAATCTCTGCCCAAAGGCCGCCTGGTGCATAGCTGTGGCGCGCGCCAGGTCGATACGGTGGCGGGGACTGTGACCCTGCTGGCCACGGCGTTCCTGAACCTCGCGTCGGAGTGCGAAGATGTCCGGGCCACCAGCCGCACCCAGCCGCAGGTAGGCGCCGCTTCTGTTTCCCCGGCGCTCAGCGAAGAGCGGCTCCGCAGCCTCGAATTCCAATTCCATAACCTTCAGTCTCAATACGACACCTACGTCTCGGGAACCGAGGTGGAACGGCAGGACACCGATTTGCCCATGCTGCGCGGACACGCCAGCGTCGTGTTCCACCTGCTCCGGATCGCGACGTTGTTCGCGCACTACTACGAGCGCCATCTCAACAAGCAACGCTGTTCGGCGGCCCAGTTCAAAGGGCACCTGGTGGAGGCGGAGGCGCTGCAACTGGTGCTGATGAACTACCCCATCGCCTTCATCGACCTGTACACCAGCCGCGCCGTGAGCCTGTGCCAGGAGATGCTCAAGCGCTATGCCGAAGTGGGCCGGATCGAGGTGCCGATCCCGAAGTATCGCGGGTTCCACGTGCGGCCGTCCACGTTGATTTCCAAGCTGGTCCTCCACTACGGCAGCAAAGTCCGGATGCTGCTGGGCGACGAGGAATACGATGCCGGCTCCTCGCTCGATCTGTTCCGGGCCAACGAGAAAATCAACGCCCAGAAGCGACGCTGGCTGGCCAACGAGATTGTGCGGCTCAATCTGGTCCCCGAGCATTGCGACCTGGAGAAGTCCGCCTCCATCATCCGCAGCGTGGTGCTGGCCCTGGCCGAGAGAAGCGAGCTGGTGCTCTACGAGCAGCCGCTGGAGATACCCGAGAGGACGTGTGTCGGGGAAGGCACGCTCCTCGAGAAGATCACGAACGAGACCGCCCGGCTGTTGGCCATGGGGAAAATCGACATCGGCATCGACGTGACCGCTCAATTCGTCGGCGATAAGCGGGTCCTCAGCGATATCAAGCTGTTGGCAGAGCACGGGTACGGCGAGGACAACTACGGCAACAACGTCCCCCTGCCGAAACAGCTCGCCTACCTGCGGCGGTAGCCCCGATCGGCGACCTCCTGCGGAAGAATCACTGGACGTCTCCCCCCTGAGCCGGTATACCATGGGTACGAATTCGGGTCGGCTTTCGTGTGCGCTCTGTCGTCGCTTCGGCGGCGGCCGGGACAGTTGTGACGCGAGAGTTTACCCCGGCGTATATCAGAAATAGTGGTGGCCGCATAAGGCCAGAGCGGGAAAGGGGCAGATATGGCAAAGGGGATTGTTGTCTATTATTCCAGGAGCGGCAACACGAAGGAGATGGCCGAGATCATCGCCAAGGCGATGAACGACGCCGGATTGAGCACGGAATGTAAGCCTGCCGACAAGGTGCAGGCGGACGACATCCCTGCCTATGATGCCGTCGTGATCGGCTCGCCGTGCTATTACGGCCAGATGGCCGGCCCGGTCAAGCACCTCATCGACGACCTGGTCAGCCGCCATGGGCAACTGAACGGCAAAGTCGGAGCGGCCTTTTCCAGTTCCGCCAACATCGGGGGCGGCAGCGAAACGACAGTCATGGGCATCCTCGAAGCCATGCTGATCGCCGGCATGGTCGTCCAGGGCGATCCCCAGGGCTCTCACTACGGCCCGCTGTCCATCGGCAAGCCGGACGAGAAGGTCAGACAGCAGTGCGAACGCCGGGGTCAGAGGGTGGCCGCGCTGACAAAACGGCTGTTCCCGTGATCGCCTACCGGAACCGTACGAAATGCGTTTTTCTGACGAAAAAACGCATTTTCTTTTGACACGAGCTTGTCGACGGGTTACATTCCGCCCATTCTTATTCATCTGTGGAGGATCCATTAGATGCAGGAATATGAGAATCTTAAGACGTTGGTAGCAGAGATTGAATCGGACATCAATAAGGCCATGGGTGGGAACAAGGCGGCCGGAACACGGGTGCGCAAGCAGATGCAGATGATCAAGCAGGCCGCTCAGATCGTCCGCAACCGCGTCCTTGAGATCAGATCGACGGAAGAATAACCGGCCGCTGACGGCCCTTGACGGTTCGCTTCTGCCCTGAGGGCCGGCCGATTCTGTCTCGATCGCCAGGCCGGTTCTTCCTATCCGGAGCACCGTCGCCACACTTCATGTCGCACGAGGATAGTCTGTAGTGAGGTAATTCATGCCGCCTGCTCTGCTATTTGACCTGACACAGATCGATCTGACCGGTAAACCACTATTTGGCAAGGACGCGATCTGCACCGTCAATCCGCAACGATTCGAGATGCAGCAGCTCGACGGCATCCTGTGGTGCGATAGGGAGAAGGGGTGCATCCTGGGCTACAAAGACGTTACGCACAAGGAGTTTTGGGTCCGAGGCCACATTCCCGGGCGGCCCCTGATGCCGGGCGTCGTCCAGATCGAAGCCGCCGCGCAATTGCTCAGCTTCTTTGTCAAGCAAATCTATGAGGAGCGTGGATTTGTCGGTTTTGGAGGGATCGACCGGGCAAAGTTTCGCGCCACGATAGAGCCCGGTTGCCGGCTCTACCTGCTGGGCCACATCACCGAAGCCAGACCCGGCAGAAAATACGTCTGTGACGTCCAGGGGGTCGTCTCCGAGACGCTGGTCTTTGAGGCCACGATCTCCGGCCTGAAAGTCTGATTAGCCCCAAGGGGATTTGAACCCCTGTTGCCGGGTTGAAAACCCGGTGTCCTAGACCTACCTAGACGATGGGGCCACACCGGAATTTACCAATTATAATTTACAATTTATGATTTGGGGCCATGGACGCGGGCCAGCCAATTCGTAATTCGTAAGTCATAAATCATAAATCATAAATCCTTACAGGCTTATCGCTTCTGCAGGGCAGGCATCCACGCAGACACCGCAATCGACGCAGTTGTCCGTGTTGACTTTCGCCTTGCCATCGACCATGCTGATGGCGGTGCTGGGGCACTCGCCCACACAGGTCTCACAACCCGTGCACTTCTCCCGATTGACTTCGGCCGGCATTTCGTAACCCTTTCATAAGCAACCACAAATGACGTTGGGAAACACGAATGATAGCGTTTGACCCCCGGAAATACAATCGAAAGCTCGGAAATTCGCCACGGAAGCACTCCGACGGGCAGTCGGTACTCTTACGTGGCGACCCCGGCAGTGGTTCCGTGGGCTGGCCGAAGACCGACAGGGAAGGACCCCGTTTGGGGGCAGACCGCCGGTGTGGAAGCACCTTGAGACGCAGGGAACGAGAGAGGGCTCGCCTTAGCGGAGTGTCGCAGGCAGAGGTGGCATGGGCCCAGACGCCGGCGTCCGCGGCATCATGCCGGCCGCCGACGCGGATTGCAGGGACACGGCCATGCTGCGGACTAGATCGTCCGTGTCGTTCTTGGCCACCCAGTCCAGGACGTTGGCGAAGCTGCCCACCGAGCCTTTGGCCAAGAGGTAGACGGCCATCAGACGGACGGGCCACTGAGGATGATTGAGGTTCTTCGCCACGACGCCGGCCAGTTCCTGATCGAGCGGCAGGTAAAGCATGTCGGCCATCGCGTTGACTTTCACCGCCCAGTCGCCTTGCGCTCCCCCCAGAAGCAGCCCGGACGGGCTCACCAGCGAGAGACGCAGTTGACCCGGCAGCCAGTCCGCATACTGGAAGGGATACAACGTACCGTTGATCGCGAGGAAATTCTGCTCCTTCATCAGGCCGGTGAACAACCGGGCCGTTAGCACCTTCTGACTCTCCTGCCCGGACGCGATGGCATTGAACCGGCTGCGCACGTAATCGCCCGTCACCTGGACGGGGGGACGCTTGAGCGAGATGGTGACCGGCTTGACATCGACCAGGCGGTTGCTGATTTGGCCGCTGTCCGTCACGACCGGATCGAGATAAAGGGTGAACTCGATATCGAGCGCGGCCTGCGGGCAGGTCATGAGGACATTGCGAAGCTCCCCGATAGACAAACGCTGCGTACAGGCGAGGCTTCGGCCGGGCGGCACCACCAGGCTCGTGCGGATCGTATCAGATACCAGATTGGGGATTTCCCTCGCAAGATGCCCGGCCACACGGGCGCTCACGCGGATGTTTCCCTGGAAAAGGCTGTTGTCCGTGACGATGAGAGGCTCGCTCCCCTTGTTGACAACCGTGATGACGCCTTCAATCTCACTGCCATAAGAGTAATCGGTGCCGCGGAGGCTGAACTGAACGTCCAACATCTTCTCCGGCGGCACAAATTGTGGGACAAAGGCGTTGCCGAGGCGTTCCGCCAGGAAGGCGACCAGGGCCCTCGTGTCGGCCGGTGGCATGTACGGGCTGCCCAACTGCCGCAACCACTCCTTCGCCTTCTCGGCCGCCAAGGAGCCGGGATCCCTGGCGACGGCACTCTGAATCGTCTGGATGACGGTTTGCCTGTTGCCGGCCGCCAGTTGAACCTTGGCCAGCACCATGTCCGCGACCTGGCTCTGTTCGGCCGTGGCGAGCAGCGGTTTGGCCCACTCCAACTGGTTGTTGATGCTCAGGGCATAGGCCAGCAGAGCCGTTGTCGACGGCGAATTCGGTTCGGCGGAGTAAGCCTTGTTGGCCCAATCCAGCGCCTTGGCGGGATTCGGATCGGCAAAGCTGTAGAACCAGGCGAGCTGCTTGGCCGTCACCGGCCGCACCGGCTCCATGTCTGCACCGCCCTGTCCTGTGGTTTGAGATTCTCCCTGCGCCGACTGGAAGAGGGCCTCGGCCTTCTGTCCGGCCTGCTGGAGAATTCGTTGGGCCTCTTCCGGCTTGCCCACCTTCACGGCGGCCCGGCCGGCCATCGCCTCCAGGAGGATATCGAAGCGCTTCGCGCCCCGCATATTTTCGGCGATCTGCAGGCAAGTCTGCAGGCCCCGCTGCGAGTTGTAGCAGGTACTCGCCCAAGGCAGGTAGATGTGCGCCGGCAACTGCTCCGAGGGGTACAGGTAGCGGAACAATTCGGCACAATACTGATAGGACGGGGCCGCGACGTCGCAAAGCTGCAATTGCTCGGCGTATCCCGCGAACCGCAGGGCCTCTTTGAGGTCGAGCGGATTCTCCCGCACCACCAGCCGCAAATGCTCCAGGTGGTTCGCCGGCCCAATCTCATTGGGGGCCAGCTCCATCAATCTCGCGAAAGCCACGCGGTTGAACTTGTTGTTGTTGTAAGCTTGGACCAGGTAGAACTTCGCCCGATCCGAATCCCCCTTCTCCAGCATGAGAAGGCCCAGCGCCGTGGCCAGCTCTGAATTGATGGCCAGGTTCTTGTCCTTGACCTGGGCGGCCACCCTCTCCAGCATGATCCGGCGTTCCTCGCGCGAATTCGATCGGCTCAGCAGGTAGCGGATGGCGTCCGCCACCACCGCCCGATCGGCGGATTCGCTCACGTATTTCTGCAACCAGAAGATGACCGGGTCGGAGTAGTTCTTGTCCGCGCTGCGCGTGGCAAGTCTCAGCAGCAAAGGCTCGGCGCCAGCCAACTGGCTGTTGAGGCTCTTGGCGGCGGTCAGAAGAATAATCGCTTGATCGGCCTCGGGTCCTCTAATGTTCTCCGCGTGTGCTACTTCGTAACCCATCTCGTAGAACCGGGCCGCCGCAGAAGGCGACGACAGGGATTCCACGGGACGGGCCGTGCGTGCCGCGGCCAGCCCCGGGCCGGCCTGCTGGGGAAACTGGGCCTGGGCCCAAGCCGGCGCAGTAAACAGGACCATCGCCAGGGATGTCGCGATCGACCTGTTCTTGAACATTCCTTTCTCCTTGAACGGCAGCCCAGAGGCGGCCACTAAGGTATTTCGGGCGATACCCGTACGCGCTTTAGACATTATCGCTACAAGACTTACACCATTATACCATTTTGACAGCCCAGGACTCAATAGGTTCCCCCAATTTACCACCTTTTGGTGACAAACACCCCCACTGCCAACCATAACGATCCAAGGTGAAGCATTCCGGCCGCGACCCGGTTATTTCTTCGGTGCGACCGTGAAGGGGCGGGATCGGCCGACATTGTTGAGCAGACCGACCGCCATCAAGTTGACGAGCAAGCTGGACCCCCCGTAGCTGACAAACGGCAGTGTCAACCCTGTGATGGGCATCAGCCCCAGCGTCATGCCCACGTTGACAAGCACCTCGACGACGATCATCGCAACAATCCCAATCGCCAGCAGTCGGGCGAATGGGTCGATATTATCGGCCGCAATCTCCAATCCGCAGACGGCCAGGATGACATAGAGTCCCAGGAAAGCAAGACACCCGAGAAAGCCCCCCTGGTGGGCGATGATCGAGAAGATGAAGTCGGTGTGCCGGAACGTCAGGAACTTGTATTTGATGAATGGCCCTCGGCCCAGTCCCTGGCCGGCCCATCCGCCCGAGGCCACGGCGTACTTGGAACGGGTGATGTGATAGCCCCAGTCACGCCGCCACAATTTTTCGCTGAACTTGCCCCCTACGAGAATTTTTGCGACTGCGGGAATCTGCTCGGCCTTCTCCCGGACCCAACTGCTTTGCAGGAGCACGCCGCTGACCCGGGCGCGCTGGTAGGGATGAATCTTGAGCCACATGAGAGGGCTGACGAGCACAGCCAGCAAGATGACGAGCGCCAGGTGCTTGACCCTCGCTCCAGCCATGAAGAGCATGGTGAAGAGAATCGGCATCATCAGCATCACGGTTCCCAGGTCCGGCTCGACCAGAATCAGGGCCATCGGCACCAAGGTCAGCACAAAAGGGCCGACCAGAGAACGGAAATGACGATAATTGCTGCGGTAGCGCAGGTACCAGGCCAGTGCCAGGATGTACGCGAGTTTGAACAATTCGGACGGCTGGATGGACAGGGAGCCTATGCCCACCGTGATCCAGCAATAGGCGCCATTCCTCCGCGGGGCGAACGGCAGGGGCACCACGTACTGGCTGATGTCGAGCAAGACCAGCAAGACAAGAACGAACCCATAGAGCCAGTGGCTGACCGCCCCGAGCCGGCGGTAGTTTACCAGGTTGACGCCCACAAACCCGGCGACACCGGCGAGGGCGAACACAACCTGCTTCTTCCAGTAGCCGGCCAGTCCGCTCATATCGCTCGCGGGACTCGTCTCGACCGGGTTTCCGATCACGTAAATCGTCACGATCCCGGTGAGCACCAGCAGAACGACGCTGGTCAGCAGGCAGATCCTCACGAACAACAGCCGGCCTTTAAGGAAATTACGCATAAGCGGCAGAATACCACATGGGCTACCCTGCGTACACGGATGGACCCAGGAAATCCTTGTGGATAGCCCCTTGGCTCCGCATTTGACTTGATTTTCTTGCGGCTTTCTGGTACCGTGACAGTGGATGTATATGACTGTGGACCGGTGCCAGGCAACACGGGGCACCCCTAGCCGCCTGTCGGCGAGAAAGGAGGAGAAGTAGAAGGACCCTTCTGACCGACTCATCCTGCAAGTCGGGCTGTCCTGTTCACGATCCCGACCGCAAGCACGGCTCGTGATGGAAGAGCAGGCCTTTGGGCCAAGGCAGGAACTCAAGCAAGAACCAAGATCCTGCGGAGTGCCTGACTCCGCGCCAGAGAAGAAGAGAAAAGGAAGGATGGCAGTGTTATGAAGAAGCTCAGCTTGTTATTGGCAGCGCTTCTATTTACCGCCCCGGCCTGGGCGAAAGTACGAATCACGGTCGTGCCGGACGGCAAGACGGCGACGATCAAATATGCGACGGATGGAGAAAAGGTCCGGGCTTTTGCTCTGGATATCACCGCCGATAAGGGTGCGATCGAGGGTATTTCTGGCTTCATCCGAGGGGAGAGCACCAAGGAAAAACCCGGCTACGGTATCTTCCCGGCCAATTTCGCCCGCTACATCACCGTCGATCCCGATACCGGCGACGTGGCCAAGTGGGACGTCAACGACTACACGCCCGTGGCCGATCCTTGCGACCCCGGCGCTCTCGGTGGTCTGGGCACCTCCGGCATCACGATCGAAATGGGCGCCTTGTACTATCCCACGGACGATAGCTCGCCGAACGCCCCGCTCAATCAGGGCACGTTGTTCAAGCTGACCCTCAGCGAACAGGCGAAATTGACGGTCAAACTCAATGAGGCGCGCGGCGGCATCGTGCTCACGAACCCGGATGTCCCGGCGGTACCCGATCTGTCCGGGGCGACGAGCATTGCGATCGCCAGCAGCCCGGGGCTGCCGGCGGCGAGCCCGTCGGATTACGCCGAATGGATCGCGGTCGGGAGGCCTCAGTGCTGGACCTTCCCCCGGCAAT
>Ga0315289_10004660_pt1 | contig 20382 bp, 26 predicted proteins | sample YL17G11_40_MG_FD_203452 | JGI IMG/M metagenome (GOLD analysis project Ga0315289, IMG submission 203452) | Sediment microbial communities from Yellowstone Lake, YNP, Wyoming, USA - YL17G11_40 | ecosystem: Environmental > Aquatic > Freshwater > Lake > Sediment | place: USA: Wyoming | collected... | reverse complement strand
GGCTGTCATTTGGCTATTGTATTAGCTCCTCGCAAGACTATTGTATTAGTCTCTTCTTCTCTTTACAACCTACCAAAAGAAGAATCAACTATATGATCACGAATAATTCACCCAAGTATATTCCACACATCTACTATATTGGTATAAGTGCCAGCTCCATAGCTAATAACCAAGCCAACATCACATTTGACATAGTTATTAATTAATAAAATACTGTCCACTGTTCCTACACCGAGACGCATACAATAATCATCGGTAGAGCCTGTCACGTCTATAGTATTGCAATCAATGAAAATCTTAGATAATATTGCTGGGTTTGTTGTCCTGAAATCAAAGGCAATCTGCTTCGTTACGGTAGCGTCCAGCTTAATAGTGTTGTTCTGGACATAAATACGCTCAACATGGGAGCCATAACCAAATATGGCAATGCCATACGCATTTCCGCTAAAAGTTCCAGTAGTAATAATCTTATTATTTGTAAACCAAACATCTCTTATAGTAGCTGTGCCATTACTATACATCTCTATTCCTTCGGGACCTGGCGCATAATCTACCAAATATTCTGGCTGAATAGTGCAATTGATAATCTTAATGTTCGTTACGGCTATATTGTTCGGGACAATCTCAAAACAAGCATAAAAGGTTCCTGATATAACACAATTCTCCACAAGCAAATTACTGAAATCGCTTGTAGTTGAGCAGTCTATCCCAAAAGATACATGTCCCCCTGTTGGATTGTTCACGGTAAGATTTTTTATGGTGATTCCTGTAGACCTTATATTTATACCGTTTCCACTTGGCGGTTGAATCTGAACACCCGCTTTACTTTCACCAACGAGAGAAACATCTGCCCAATTAATAGTCAACGTTTCAGCATAAGTTCCGTTTTTTATGTAAATATATTTGAGCCCTGTTTGTGCATCTGATATAGCAGCAGCAATTGTTGTATGCGTGCAGTCCACACCCACAGTCCCGCCAGTCTTAACAATATAAGTAGGCTGGTAGCCACCGCCCAAATCTGTAAAGTTGCTGCCGTCAGTGCATTGCTTGAATTTATCAGTGCCACTGTCATAATAGATTATCCCTTTAGCAGCAGACGGCGCTGAGCCTGGGACGGTAAGAAGATAAGCAGTCTTGACTCGATAAGTTCCATCCTCAATATAATCTTTAACATCATTATGATCTGCAGCAGGAATTATATCCCCTGTGTTTCTTTCTGCAAGTGGCGGACTCATTTAGGATCACCTTTTCGTCGTTTTTCTTCATAGAGCTTTTCCATGTATAACATCACATGATGGCCCCCGTAAGATACCTTGTTCTCTTGGAGCGCCCAATTGATAAAATCTTCTTCTTTGATATTTGCTTCGATAAGAACTCGTCTTGCCTGAGCAGAGATTAATACTTCAACCTCACGTTTAACAGAAATCGGTTCTTTAATCAGTTCTTCTTCTGGCATTGTATTGCTTCTCCGTATTGACCATTGGATTGGTTTTATTTAAGCTCGAAAGTGACCGCATACCCTGGCTCTGACACTTTCATGATGATTTGTTTGTTAGGATTTAAACCTTTCGATTGAAAGCCTAAACAATGCTGCACGGTGTCGCCACCATCAGCGCCTATGACCTTTCTTACTCGTCTGAAATAGATTAATTGAAGCTTCTGACCGATGAAACCTTCAAACTGGAAAATCTTATCACCGATCCTGAATGCAGCTTCTTTCAGGCATACACCGAAAATCTGTCCCTGCAGTTCAACTTCAAAGATATTCACTTGCTCTAAATCAAGCTCCTTGAATAATGTCTCTTGAACACCATTGAACTGCTTGACTAATTTCCCATTATGGTATAATGTGTGCCAAGGCATTCTAAAGTGACGGTGACGATTTAGGTTTTTGTGACGGGTTCTTGATCGCTTCTGGTAATTGTTCGAGAGCAGGCTGGACTGAGGCAGTGTATTCATAATCTCCTGGCGCTACAAACCCGAACACATATTCGGTTCTTGCTCCGAGGATCACGTTACCATCAGTGCGTATCTGTCTTCGCTTTCTGAAAAACATACGCTTATTTGGAACGGCTGCGCCTAATGTCTGCACATCACCATTCATATTAAATTCGCCAGTCGCAAGCGTGCACTTAAACGATTTGCCATCGTTCACAAGCTCGATAGATTTTATCGCACCTGCAATTTCCCAAGCTAAAGCGTATTTATCTCCAAGGCTTTCATCCTTAACCGTATCATCAGCTAAGGTTATTTTCCAAGTATATCCTTCTGCCATAGTAATACCTCCCTAATTTTCGTATTTATATTAATTTTGGTGGATTGAACTGGATTACTGCTATGATATCCGGGTCTGCAGTGCCGGTGATCCCGTGATTCTCAATCTCAAAATTCAAGGTTTCAGCAAGCGCAACAAGATTATTATTCCATGCTTTCGGGACAACGACCACTATCTTACCATCCAGATGGTGGGGCTTTATTAATCTTTTGCAGGTAGCCAATAATTCATCAGGCTTTTGTGCATGTTGTAGCACATGCTGACAGAATATCAAATCGAAATATTCTGCTTCATAATCTTTGGCTTCAATCGGATGGTTCGCAAACAGGATAGTTTTATCGCTCTGCCGATTATGGTCCTGTGCAAACATGGATAATTCATGCCCCCATAATTCAATCTTAGGGAACGCTTGTCTTAAGAACCTCGGGAATGCGCCCAATCCGCAGCCGATATCAAGCACCCTGTCATGCTGGCCCTTAACAAACTGTTTGAGATAGTTGAATCTTGCATTGTCTATGTGGAATTGTTGCCTTTCAAGCTCCTTTATGTAGACTTTATCCCAATCCTGTATCGGCACTATTTCTTGCAGATTCAAGAATTTACTGAGCCATTGCTTTGCCAAAGTTGCCCAACTGAAATCATGCTTATAACATTCTTGCTGCATTAGAGCATACTTCTCAGGATCGATAAGCAAGTCCACGGCTGCATCAATAAAAGCCTGCTGGTATTCAGAATTATGCGGTTCTCCGCCAATCAAAATGCCACAGTTAGGCTTAATTGTTTCTCTTAATCCCGCTTTATCAGTTGTTATGATCGGAGTCCCTGCAGTCTGGCATTCCATAGCAGTCACACAACATGTTTCAGGGAAATGGTTAGGATATAAGCAAAGCTGGGCTTCCATCTGTTCTTTTGCCAGCCTGTCATGCTTCACTGACCCATGATATTTAATCCCTTCAAGCCTCTTAGCATAAGCATACAAGTCTTCCCATGGAGAATCATCAAAGAACTCGCCATATACTTTGATGCTGCTGAAAATGGACAATTCGGCATGAGGCACACGTAGCCTGATAGTAGGCCATATCCTGAGCAAAACATCCAACCCTCTGTATGGCGTTGAAGAATAGATGCATTTGCCATGAATCTTGGATATGTTTGCCCTATCCTTATACCTATTGATGTCAACACCATTCGGAATAACAATTATTTTCTTCGGGTCTAATTTGAACGCATTGATAAGATCCTGTTTATGATATTCTGTCAATGCCACAATCTTGTCTACTATTGCACGTTCCATGCCCAACGACATTGGATCTTCCGAGATATCATGCGCCCAATAAATGGATTGAGCCACGTTATGCTTCTGTTTAAAATCTGGATCAAAGAATGGCTGCAGGTTTCGAGAACTGATAAATAAATCTGTCTGCATCTTCTGCATATCGATAAACATTTTCTTGTTATCCCTGTATAACACGTTATCATAGAAGCCTTCACGCAGGCATCGGCAATAGACTCGGACATTATATGTGCCAAGCCGTGCAAATTCCCGTGCAAGATAGATGATGTCGCCTTCACTGCCACCCACACCACGCCTTGCGATTTCATCACCAGCGAATGGCACAACATCGTTATAGATAACAATAGTCTTCTTTTCGGTATCAAGCATCCTATGGTCATAATCTTTTACAATGTCTTCCCTGCCAGCTTTCTTCAATTGCGTTTTACAGAAATCTCTTACAATATCCTCGCCAGGAAAGAATTTGTCCTCTTTATAGTCATAATGGTCGCATAGGATACCCGTATGCGCATAAGGCTGGAACCCGACTTCTTTAGCTTTTAAAAAGAAATAATGGTCTTCACCTATTGGGCATTTCATCTTCTGGCCCAACGGATCAACAAACACCCAATTCTCAACAAAATAAGCTAATCCTTTTTCATCGAATTTATCGAACACGTCCATATGGATAAGCGTGCAGCCGAGCCCGCTCCCAGCAATCGGGATTATCCTATCAGGCTCGAACTCAAACATCGGGCCTTTACCAAATTCTTCAAATATGACTGGTGCAGGATGCTCGGTCTTTGTCCAGTATATTCCCGAGATAACTTTCTTGCCAGCAGCCATCATCTTCTGCAAGCAATCTTTAGGTATGAAAACATCATCATCAACAAACATTAGCCATTCAAAATTATTGGCTCGGCATTTCCTGACACATTCGCTTCTTGCAGCAGCCCAGCTCATACGTTCAACAATAAGAAATTTCCAGAACAGCCCGCCAGGAAAACATTTAGAAACCTCGTTCAGATGCATACTCCATTTGATAGGGACAGTGCCTCTGGTTATGATACAAATCCCGATGCCACGCCTTGTCTGGATATATTCTGCAGCAGCAGTCGGATTGATTTGCCCCGCCAAGAAATCATTTGTTTTGGGTGCAGCAACCTGATAATTTTGTCCGCCCTTCATAGTTACATTCTCTTCGTCTTCCATCGGGATTACCTCCTTAAAATTCTCTTCAAATAGAAATAGGTAACAGAGAGACCTCTATATATATTTTACGCATATACTGAAAAAAGAAAAAAAGAAAAGAATCTCTTTTCCTATACTTCGTCGTATTGCAGTGTGAACGTCTTCTGCTGGACTGCGCCTGCGCTTGCTGCAGTAGTTATGCTTGCCTGCACAACTATAAAGTCGCTCGAATTAGAGCCTGCTGTTGAAGTTGTTATGCTTCCGCTCAAGCTTCCAGCGATACCGATGTTTGCTGCTCCAGGGTCTGCTATCGGCATAGTCTTTACAGCTTTAGTGTCCTGTTTAGCTACGCCTGTTGGTGCATGATAAGTGCTTGTTCCTGCATATGTTCCTGTTGTTGCAGTGCATTTCAAGCTTTCGCCTGTCACGTAACCTGTCCCTGATGCGCTCATCCAAAACTGCAAGTTATCAATTCTTGTGAATGCGCCTGACCAAACTCCTCTTACCCATTTGCTATACGAGTATGTTCCTGCTGTAATAGGGTATGTGCTCGGTGCAAGGTTCCTTGCGTTTGCGCTTCCCAAGTTTAGGTTTGTTGGGATACCTGTATCCGTTGCTTGGGTGTTGTATTCTACCCAGCTGAATGTTGCTACCATTTTAATACCTCCTCACAATTGTTTTTCTTAATCTTAGTTATGCTATTTCACTACCTGACTCTAACATAACCTTCTTATTTAACATAGCCCGTCCGTGATAAAATACTGCTGATGTCGAACTGTCTGCAATGTTTGCTATGTTCTCTGCTTTTATCCCGACAGTTTTAAGTTCTGTAAGGACTTCATCGGCTGTCCCTGTTATGTAATGCCAAGTCCCTACATCCATTCTGGTTAATGCCAATTTTAGTTGCCTCGCCTATAAATGCAGACTGTAGCATCCGAAGCCATATAGGATATTTCTCTTGGATGGATACCAGCTGTGCTCAATTCCGTAAGGACTTCTACTGTTGATCCTGTGATTCTGTGCCATGCACCCTGCGTTGTTCTTGACAATACCATTTTTAATCACTTATTGACTGTTATATTAGACATATCTGCTGCTGCAGGAGTCTTAGTGCTCTTCCATCCTGTTGCTGTAAAAGGAAGTTTAACCTTAACTTCTTTAGCATGCTCCTTAAGGAATTCTTCTGAATTAAATCCGCCCGTGATTTTAATCGGTCCTTTGATTGTTACCATATTCAAAACCTCCTATTCTTCTTTAGCACTAAGGAAATCGTTAATCGCTTGTGAAATATTTTTATTTAGTGCCCATGTTGATGGAACGTCCCGTTCAATAGTATCTTTCAGGAATTTATATTCCCTTTCCTCTAATTCAAGCACCTGTGTTTCGAGTGCTTTATCAAATGCCTTGGCAATGTTGCCCATGATTTGAAATGCTGCGATCCCTCTTGGGATTTCTTCTGGTTTCTTTGCTCCGACCAGCACATTGATTGCAGCAAGCAAATCTTCGTCTCTGAATTCTCCGTTTGGCAATGCTGCCTTCCATGCAACTAACTTGATTTTCCTCATTCTCTTCAAACCTCCGTTCTCTTCTTCATTTAAAAATAATAAAAAATAAAAAATTTATGCTACTGTTACTGCATTATATAATGGAATGCGTAATGTTTTTGCTCCAACAAGCACAACTAATGAGCCATCACATATTGCTGTTGAATTTGGGGAAGCTCTTGTAGCCCCTACACATCCGCCTTCAACATCTGCATCGATCAAATTAGTGTGGTTGTCGTCAACTAAATGTAAAACATTAGTCCAGCTGCCACCAGTAGACTCAACACTAAGGGCATGCTCTCTGGTTATAGCATAATTACTGGCAGTAATCTTGATACCATATACGTCTCCTGTTGTTGCGCCTTGCGATTGGTCTTGGATCAATAAACCAATATTCTCTCCAGTTATTGTTCCATTATTTTTCATATTTAGCTCAGCTACAGACATACTTCCGCTATTTAACATTCCTGTTGCGTTCTCTGCTGTTATGTATGCAGCATTAATGAATACTGTGCTATTCGCATTTTCACCATCATTCTGAGCCTTCAAATCCAGACCCCTAATCCTTGCAAAACCACTTCCACCATCTGTCCAATCTGAATTAGATATTTTCAGGGCAACATCAGGGTTTCCATCTGTTCCTGTCATTAATATACTCCTGCCTAATTCAATATTTACAGCACCTTGTTTGCATCCGACTGTTGCTGAACCAGCTTCCATCTCAACATAAACACCTTTTGTGTCAGATCCTAACGTAGAGTTGGTTATACTAAGGCGCTCTGTTGCAGCTAATGCCATAGTTACGTTTGCATTGAACGTTGCTGCTCCATTTACAGTCAAAGTATCTGTAGAAGCATCACCGAATGTAAGACTACCTTCAATAGTCATATTATTTGATACAGTAACATTTCTGCAGTTTAAAGAACCTGCATGCCATCCAAATCTTTTATTTGCCATATTATTTGCCTCCGAGTTGGTTTTATAACTCCACGCCCAGTTTACTACTGTCGGCGAGGTCTAAACAATTAAAAAAAATAAAAAAAATTAGATGCAAATTAAGCATCCAATACTTTCAATACCTGGATTGCTGTGTCCTGTAGCAGTTTACACTGATAGCACATGTCCAAATAGACATTATATGTTGCTTCATCTTTCAGATACTCAAAGTCAAGTGTAGGCTCTTCTCCATAACAGATCCCGTATGCAACCTTGCCTTTCAGTAGGTAGCAATAATGGCCTGCCAATGAGTTGAATGTTCCTGCTGAACACTGCTCAGTAGAGATTACCTTGATCCCAAGATATCTGCCGATTTCACCATTCATCACGACTTCATTACTGCCGTATTCTGCTGCATTGACGAACTGTGAGTCCTTCAATAGTGCTTCTTCTGCCACTGCTGGTAGGAACAAGACAAATGGCTTATCAGGTTCAGGATACCATCCGTTAGATTTCAGGACTCTGCTTGCCTTAGCAATCAGATCAGTATCTAAGGTATCTCCTGCGACCAGAGCGCCCTCTGATGCTCTACCCCCGCCCCAGAGCGGTGTGTTAGTTGTTGCTGTCTTCAAGACTGTATCGAATGCCACATCAATATTCAGTGATGCGTCATAGACCAGCTGTTCTCTTGCGAACCTGACGGTATCAATCTGTGATGTCCTTACAACATCCTTTGAGATTTCTACGCCCATCTTCTGTGTGGTTGGTGAGAAAACAACTGTAGTTAGGTTGTTTATCTGTGTCTTGGTTCTCTTTGTTGCCTGTGTTGTCGTTATATCAAAGTCAAGGTTTGTCGTGTATAACGGCACTGCGACATCCTTTGCGCCTTTCGGTGCTGTTGTTGCGTATGCAAACTGCTCAAAAAACATCTTTTTCTTAGCTGCTGCAAGCAATTCCTTAAGCCAGATTTTGCCAACTACACCTGTTGCAATGGAGTTGAATCCAGCTGTGTCCGTAGTAGTGTTTCCACTCGCCAATTCTTGGACTGTTTGTTTCATTTTATAGACCTCCCATCCTTTGTAGTATGGATAAAAATGCTGAGTCCGGATCTGCTGAGACAAGTTTCTCGGTGTCCATTGCTGAAAGTTCTGCTGTCTTGAGGGTTGCTCTGTCAGCTGGCTCGTTCAATTTCTTTTCCACGCTCTGTAGTTTCTCAGAAAGTGTTGCTATTGTATTGCCCATTTCTTCGAGTTTCTTGTTCTCTGCTGCCTTCGCTGCTGCTGCCTTGTCTTCTTCTGCCTTTATTTCCTCTGGAGTTTTAGCAGCCATCTTCTCCTCTGGAGCAGGATACTTCTTTTTCAGCAAATCTGCAAGTTTTAGTATCTGTTTCACCATGTCCTGTTCAGCCATCTGTTCTTCAGGATATGGGTATTCTTTCTTCTTTGCCAATTCCTCTTCTTCACATTTCTTTTTCTTGATCTCTTCGTCTGCTACTGCTGCAAGTGCTGCCTCTGACATCATCTTAGCAGCCCGCTGGATTGCATCCGACCATTTCTCGCCTTCTTTGCGGATCTCTTTGGCCTTTTTAGCAATCTCGCCTACACTGGCATTCTTTACTTCGATCGTGCCCAAAGTTTCCATCAGCTCTGACATCTCATCAATAGCTGGCTTCTCCTTTGCTTGATCGGCCATCTTCTGTTGTTCTTTATCAGCCATTTTAGTGACCTCCTCTGGTTTGTTTATATTAAGTTGCGTGCCAACTTCATCAATCAGCGCATTATTGATATATGCTGTCTTAACTGCAGGATTAATAACCACGCTGAAATTATCGAATCTAAAATCAATCATCTTGCTGTTATCTTCTGAACCATGAACTTTTGGAGATATGCCCATCTTTGCACCATAAGCAAGTTTTTGTGCTGTCGGTTTGTCAACCACAACTAAATCTCCGATAAGCGTATCGCCTTGCAATCTCGGGTTTTGTATTTCGCCAATCCATTCCCTTGAACTTTTATCGGCATGGTCCAGAAATAATGAGCGGATTTCCTTGTTATCCCATGGTGTCCCTAAGAATGCCTTGTTGATTTCTTCTGAACTATAGAAATAATTGTTCCAGACACCAGGGCTCATAAGAGTCTTGTCCTTGATAATATACGGAATCTTGATATTTTCAAGGTCGTCTTTATTATTATTTTCTTTCTTGAGCTTATCCAGAAGTTGCTGCACAATAGGATGAGAATATAGCTCTTCTATGGGTATGTCTTGGTTCATACCTCATTAATTCAATTTTTCGTATTTATATAAATTGCTATAATAGAATTAGAATAAGTTATGCTTCTTTTGATAGCGCCAGACAGTATCCTGTGACCGATTTATCGCTTCGGCTATCTGTCTTCGTGTAAAATTATCCGCAGTCATTGTAGCAATTGTCTGGATTTCGTCTATTGTAACATCAATCTGACCGAGCTTTCTACCCTTCATTTTTAGGACACTCTTTTAATTTATCGAATAACATGATATGCCTATCGCCAATATGCGCAACATGATACGAAAAGCAGCCATTAATTGCTTTAAGCTTATCAGGGAGCTTGCTATTAAGCCCATCAATAGCAGAAGCATCATCAGGATTTATTGGTTTGACCTGTTTGGTCGCACCTATATCAGAATTAAATTCCAAGACTATCTTATGATCGGATACCTCAATCGGTCTATATTTACCCTTGCTTACTATAGCAAAATAGGCATTATGGCCTGTTGTAGTCCCTGGTGCACCACGTTGCATCCCGCCCTGCACGGTCAGCCATTCTTTAGGCTGTGGAACCTTGATTGTCCCTCTTATGTTATGCGGGTCTGAATCTAAAAGGTCAGGTTTAGCGGTTGATGGCGGAGTGAACAAAGTAAATCCTTCCAAGTTTTCACCAGCATCCATTCTCAAATCAGTATGCAGGGATTCCGTGCCCCGTAAATGCCATTGCATTACATACGGCAGCCATTTACCCGATTCTTTTACAGCCTTGAAAGCACGCTGCATCCTGTCAGGAAAATTAGAAATATCCCCTTTGACTTCATTATCAAGTTCTTCTTCTATCAACTTCTTCGGGCCTTTAATCAATCTCGGTTTCCAAACCTTACCCTGAATATCAGGGATCAGTGCTGTTATGGTGGGACCTTCTGTCAAACCCTCACTTTTCTGGATAGCATAGTGCATCGCAAAAGCCTTGCGCCTTGCAACATCATCACCATATTGGGCTATTGAGTAGCATTTGATAGGAGTCCCGAACGGCTTGTCTGTTTTGCTGCCCGGCTTTTTTGGGTGGCCATGCAACACGCACCAGTATCCGCCACGCTTCTCTACGGTCATTTCCTGAACAATAATTCCTTCTAATTCGTCAACTGTTAATGAGCATTCCTCGCATTCTTCCTCGTTCTCTATCACTTCTTCGCCCTTAGAAACTGCAAGATCATCTAAATGCTGCCAATTAGTTAATGGTTTGCTACTCTTACCGATCACTCTCGGTTTATGGATGCTATACCTAATAGTATCATCATTTTTAGGATAAGTATGCCTCCAAACTTCTTCAATGCTAACTTCCAGATGGTCGCCTTCATTAGCAGGCTCTTTGCTAACAAACGTATTCCCCAAAATCAGATAGCCATTATCAACATACTTCGCATTAGCTTTTGGTGGCGCCTCTATCCCCATTAGGTAACTATTCCCACCTTCCTTGTTTGAAACATTCATTACCCGAACAATCAATGAATCTTCGTTCCTGAATTTTATCCAAGCGTCAGAATGGCTGTTCTTGGTGTATTTTCCCTCATAACGTTTAATCATAGCTCCTTCGGAACCATTTAGGTTTCGTGCAAACGTGATCGCTTTTTTTGCCTGCTCAGGAGTGTCAACCATCATGCTTTCCACTTCTTTAATATGCTTAGTAAAATTAAGTTTATGCAGCATACTTTTGCGCTCATACCATGCTAAATCTGTTATGTCCTTGCCATCAAAAGTAATCAAATCAAAAGAATGCAATGCGATATTGCTATCATCCAACTCGGATTTCCCTATCACATATTTTAATATCTCAGAACGCCCGCCATCTTTATAGACAATCTCGGAATCCAAGACAAAATCCTTATTCGATAATTCCTTGGCCTCATTCAAAATAGTCTGGAAATGTTTGCTGATATCTCTTTTCTGGTCAGAGTATATCTTAACTACACTGCCCGATTTCATCAGGACTGCACGGAACCCATTATATTTCTTCTCGATAGCGTATTTACCATTCGGGAATAAATAACCAAGCGCTTCATCAATCTGGTAAAATCGTTTTGACGGTTTCATCGGAAAGAATGGTGCTGCACCAGCTAAAATAAGGACTTCTTCCTCCATCTTGACTATCTTTAACGGCTTTATCCTGGTAAGCTGTAAATCATATATAGGTATATATGTATCATGCGGGCCTTCTGGATCTCCCCAAATGAAATGCACTTTATCCGACCAGCCAATATCTTTCAAAAATCTAACCTCTACAGCACGTTTTATATAATCGGTTGGCTCGGTCATTCGGATAAGCACATCAATATCATTCGGTTTTTGTTTTCCTATAGCATATGAGCCACAAACCGACATAAAATCTTTAATGATTATTTTATCCTGCAACTCATCCAATAATTTAGGATCTGATAAATCGGATAATTCTGTTCCACCAGATACTATCCTGAATAATTCTAAGGAATATGGCTTCATCCTATCTGGATGAAATTCTATCCCACGTTTCTTAAGTTCCATATAAATTAGTCTTGCTATATGGAGCACATCTTCAAGCGAATGGATCATTTTCCTGCCATTCTTGATAGAAGAATACCATGCGTGCGCAATCCGCCAATCATCCTTTAGAACGTCAATATTTAATTTTGCAGGATCATATTCTTTGATGTTATGTATCATCTCCTGCTCAATCTCAACCAAAAATTCAAAATCTTTGACGAATGTTTGGACACCTTGCGGGACGCTCACTCGTTTTGGTTTAGGGAACCTTTCAATAACATCGAAAGGATAAGAATATAGGACTTCTTTATTTGGCCACCATTTGGTTCTCTCGGCATCGGTCACTTGATGTTTTTTCTGGAACTCATTAAATTCCGTTACACCAATCTTGTCTGGCATTTTGAGCCTGATGATACCGTAGCATAATGAATCTTCAATGAGATAAAGTAATTTGCCGATTTTATTCTTGTAATTTTTGGCTTTGATGATAAGACTTTTATCGCCACTATAAATCATGCTTCCGTGCGGTCTTACCATATAAATTCCTTCTCTTGCTTCGCTTAAAATTTGAGAAACATTTTCTTTAATGTTAAGGCGCAGGCCATCATGAGCAAGTATAATCTCAGAGTCGGCTCCGCCTATCTCTTTCCAATATTGGTTTATCTGTGCCTCAGCATCAGATTGTGCAGGATAAGTATGACCTGCTTGCATCAGAATAAATTTTTTAGCTTTGATATCTTTGGCAAATTTCAATGCGTCTGCTGTATTTTGGTGTCCCTTGATTTCTTTACCGAACCACATTGCTGCATCAAAAATAACAACATCGGCATTTGAATAATATTTCATGTTCTCTTTTGGAATATCCCCGACATCTTCTGAATAGACTAATCCATCATCTATCCTGTATCCGACTGCAGGATAGCCTGGTTGGATAGAATGCTCCACTCGGAACGGGATTATATGGATTTCATTAACATTGGTAGCTACATCAGGCTGGACAAATCTGGGCGATAAAAAACTGACATTTTTATAATCTTCCTTGATCCGTTTCCATGTTGCAGGCTCCAAAAAGACAGGCATGGAATCCATATCTTTCTTTTTCATCCAAGTATGTAGTTGTGGGATCCCGCCAGTGCAATCATTATGCCCATGCGTGAATAGAATAAAACTGATGTCATTGATATTTTCTCTTTCGACCTGCTCAGAAAAATCTGGACTGCAATCTATTAAGAATGGGGTATTTTTTGTATTCACTGCCAACGAGCTTCTTGTTCTACCATCATTCTCTACTTTCTTATTCGGCCCTGTCCCGAGAAATACTATCTCCATATTTTAGGTCAACTTCTCAATGCTTTTTACAAATGCCCTAACTTCTTCGGGTGTGATCACGCCAGCTTTCATGTATGCCACTAATCGTTTGGCTTTCTTGTCAAGTTCATCTGTGCCGACTACATCCCAAGTAAGTTTCGGAATTGCTTTGAACCCTTCCAATTCGCAAATTGGCTTGAACATATATTTGCGTATAGATTCTGCAGTTCGTTCTATAAGGTCCCTTAAGGTAAGCTGAAACATTCCGCTCTGGTTTCCCAAGGTTGCTCTATTAGTTGCCTCTCCGCCACCCGTGGCGAATGGCTTAGGGATACCCAATCCTGCTATCTCCTGTTCCCTGAAATAATCGAGATGCTCTTTGAGCTTTTCAGCCTTCTTGGATTCAAGAAACTTTAAATCATAATAATATGGATAAGAAATCTCTTGCTTATAACTTACATCACGCAGTTTTTCTAAGATGGAGTGCACTTGCGCTGGTGTCGGCTCATGGTTGGCATCGCCAACCGCAGCTGCTATGATCGGGAACCCGTGCCTCCAAATAGCATTAGCAAGCGCTTCTTCTATATTCATTTTCCTGAGCGATGTTCGATAGATTGGCTCTATCAAGCCTATAGGATAAAACCCGTCACCCACAGTAAATAATTTGACCTGTGCTACTTTTTTCGGATATAAGAAAATAGAATTTGGCGGTAATGTGATAAGCTGTGCGATTTCTGGCGGAATTATTTGCTCTGGTGCATTATAGCCCCAAGGCAGGATTTCAACATAACCTAACGGCCTGCCAAACTTATCGAGTGCAATTCTCTGCTGACTGTCCTTGACATAATCCATTTTTTTAGGATCAATGATATCCCAATCAACAATCCTATTGCCTTTTTTATTCCAGATGTTTTCTATGAATGCTTTCCCATAAATGCATTGAAATTTATATATCTGAGTAAGCATTTCCTCCCATGATATTTCTGAACCAGAATTACCGAGATTTTCAATAAATGCATTGAAATATTCGAGAACTTTCGGATCAACACAAGAAAGCTCATGTTTTGCTGACATAACTGTTTGGACAATCTTATTGATACCGTTAAAGATTGTCGGGTTATGCATATAGGTGAGTTCTAATTCCTGTTGCAATATTCTGACTACGGTAGGTGTAGTTTTTTGCGAAGTAGGTTCGCCAGTTTCACCAGACGGAATACTTGCAGGCCCGAATTTAGGGACAGCATTCCCCACTAAATATACCTCTTCTATCGTTCTCATGATTATGACCTCACATCATTTGTAGATTTTTTGGTGGTCTCGGGATACACCTGTTTATTATCCTTGGCAATTCTTCCTTAATAAAATAAAAAGCTATCCCCAGAGCCAGAATGTTTTTAATGGCAAATTGCGCACTAAATATCGTTGTTGCAATTATGTTCAGTAATATCCCATAGACAATAACGGTGAAAGCAAATTCATAGACATATTTGATTTGTTCTGAATGTGTGGTCGTAAAATCCTTAAACGTCTTTTTAGGCTTAGAAGAAGTTTTATCTTTAGAAGATTGTTTTGGAGAGGCCATAATCGTTATATATCGCTACTTAGTGCCAGCTATATATATTTTTTTCCATTTTCGTAAAATTTAAATAGTGAAGATTTAATGTTATCACATGTTATAGGTGATTAAGTGGACATCAGATATACCAATCGGACGAGATGGACAGTTTTTGATAATTGATAATCCCCCAATCGCCGATGATTTCTTCGCTAACATTGCCTTGAAGGAGGCGACTCATGTTGCCGTCATAGCTCAATCGGTGGAGCGAGGAGCCTGTAACTCCAAGGCTGTCGGTTCAAATCCGGCTGGCGGCTTTAAAGGTGTCGAATTCGGCACGGTTAAACTGCGGTGTAGGGTATTGGATAACCCGCTGGCCCCATGAGCCAGAGAAAGTAGGTTCGAGTCCTGCCACCGCAATGTATATCCTGTATATACATAGGAAATTCCTAATATATTAGGGATTCCGTAATATATTATGTATCCGTAATATTTTTGGGATAGTGGGGTGCAATCAGGCAACCTAATCGGCTCCAGACCGAAAGATCCAAGTTCAAATCTTGGCTATCCCATTTTAGAAAGCCATACAATCCAAGAATTCTTTTTGTTGTGCAACACCATGACATGCCATAGCCAATGCCATCACAGTATCATCATGCGGTGCTCGTGACTGGTAGGAAATCTGCTGGCTCTTAGTCTTCGTCTCCATCATGCTGATTAACTCCTTAATAAGTTTATCCGTAAAAGTCATACACATTGGATCATCAGCATTCCTCGGGATCACTAAATCGCAGTTCTCAATCATCTGCCGAAGATTTATTATCATGGCATTACGATTAAAAGCATCGAATTTAGCTGCCTCAACAGGATAACCCTTACTCCTGAGCGCATCATAGACAGCCTGACCTACTGAACTCGGATCAATTACAAACCTAATCATTGAAGCAGTTTGTTCTTCTTTAGCAGTCTCATCACGAATTTTATAGGCATATGTCAAGTATAATTCTTCCAGCCTGGCAATCTTGGCTGCAATAGTAAACCCACGATGCGTCTCGCCATGCAAGATAGTAGCTTTCCTGCCGAACTTATTAATCACGATGAATGCGTCAAAATCTGCCCGAGGCCCGGAAGCTATCGCAAAGTCACAGCCAATGATCGTGAAACCTTGCCTTGGCGCCTGAGTGAATGTTTCAGTGTATGCAAAACATTCAGTGAGCAGGTGTGGCGGGAACACGGCATTTTCTACTTCTGCTCTCGGGTTACACATATATTCACGCTCAAAAGCTGCCAAACCTATCTCATTCTTAATCCGCTCAAGCTTATTAAGCGGGAACCGTGACGGCCAGATAGATTTACCGTTCATGATTGCAGGGTATGTCTTGGCAATATATTCAGGATTAGCTTGTAATTCTTGCATCAGGTCAGCAATGTTATCTGGTGTTGATATTGCTACGACAGTGCCATTCTTGGCGTTGACTCGTGTTACCACAAAACGAAACCAAATAGAATAATCATCGTATGATGCTACCTCATCACCGAGCAGATAATCAACATGGATCCCTTTGATATTTTCTGAGTATGGCCTGCAAAAAATGTTACAGCCCGTTGATAATTCCATGAATGTAGCTGAACACCAATTACCCATCGGCCTGTTCTTCGGGATCAAGTCACGCAGGAACTCATTATCCTCAATAATTGTCCGTATCTGATTAAGTATCTTTGTAGACTGATGCATGGCTTTAGAAACAATGCACATCTCTTTATCACGCTGGTTAGTCCCGATCCATAAACAGAATGCCACGCCAAGTATTGATGTCTTGCCGAAGCCTGTCGGCGCTTGGATAGAAACACGCTTGTTCTTGATCGCCATGTCAATCCATTCTATATGGAACGGTTGCGCTTCCCAGCCGATTACACGCTCAGTGAAGAATTTATATTCTCTTGCCCGTGTCGCAAACTCGACCTCATTCATGCCTTGATAAATCTCATCAAGTGTTCGCACTAACTTCACCCGATTTTTTCGGTTTCTTGCCTATCAATCCCTGGTCGTAAAGATGCAGCTGCATATCAAAATCATTCTGCTGTATCTGCAGGATAGTGTCGCCCTTGATGGTGTATTCAAACCCGAAATCGCCTTTATAGTTCCGCTTAACATTTAGCCTGAAATTCGGCTCATTGAATTGTGGCCTGTTGTTTGTTACTTCGTCTTCTCCGTCCATATTATCACCGTCGCATTTAATCCTTCATATTTCCTATTGACATAAATATTTGCCGAGCTTTTTGCGCCACGCTTGACTTCTGTTGATATGACCACAGCGTTGCTAAATATTTCCTTGAACACGTTCTTTAAGTTCTCTGAACTTAATAATCTTTGCACAGAAGTTTCCCTCGTATTGATTATTGTCTTTTCTTCTTCTGCTGTTGTCATGTTATTCTTCCCTCTGTTGCTGCTGCCAATCTTCTTTTGTAATCCGCTCAACATGCTTGCGCACAATCCTGTTATCATTATCTACAACGAATGTGGCATCAACACCGTTGCCTGTTATCTCGTCCAGCACCGTAATTGTCAGGATATTCATGGGTATCAACCTCACTTCTTTTCGAAGATGAACAGAAACCTGTCCTTGATTTCTTCATCCTTTTTTATGTTATGTTCGTCATACCGCACTAATTCATAACCCTTCTCTTCGGCAAGCTTCTGCACTTCTTTCATATCTTGGTTCATGATGAAATAAGCCTCCGCTGTTTAGATTTGCCTGTCACTAAGGTTAATATTTTAGCGCTCAATGCTTTCCAATCCTCGTCCCAAACTTTACCGTTTGTGCTGCCAGACTGAAACTTGCGCATTCGTGCCTGCACTGCTGCAAGGATCTCGTCAGCGGTCTTTTTCGGCTTCTTATCAAACTGTCCTTTCCAGGTAGCTTCCTGTTTATCAGACACACGAATCTTAAACGCTGCGCCCTTCAAAATCCGTGCTCTCCGCTCTTCCTTCTCTTCTGTTATCAAACTCATTCTCTTCTACCTCCTGTTTATCTTCTATTCGGTTGCGATGTTTGTTCGCATGACATTTAGCATGACAGACTTTTGTATCAGGGATCAACTCATGCCCGATATTAGCATAAGTTTCGTGATGAACATGCGGTGTTTTATATCCTAACGGCCAGCGACAAATCTCGCACAGTCCGCCAGATGTTTCGATACGTGCTTGTCGTTCACGTCGCCAATCAGGGCTTGCCAGGTATTCTTCATATTCCTTGTCCATCATGAGCCGACTCCAATATGCTTGACATCCAAATCGAGCAGGTGGGGACCAACACTAAGAAGATTCCGTGTATTGGAGTCGGCCTTAAAAAAGGGGGTTTAAGCCCATAACACTTTCGATACATATATTATCTATATAAATATTATGGTGATTGATTATATGTATTTTATCTATGTGATTGGACAAACAGGCGTTTGAACTCGCTATCAAGCCTGTATCTTTTGCCATCATTCCCACCATATGAAATGAACAATTCCAAGTCCTGACAATCTGCACGAATAAGCATGTTCATGCGCCTGCACAAAAACCTGAACAGTTTGCGTTCAGCATCAGGCCAATAATAGTCCTCCCGAAACCAGCAGTCAGCAACCTGCACACCACGCTCCCATAGATATCTGAGCTTCCTGAGATTCTCGGCGAATGTTATCTGATGGTTACAGAGCATGAAGACCTTCAAATCACGAAGCCGATACCCAGCACCTTCAAGCAGCCCCAATGCGATACAGACCTTCTTAGCATCTGCAGCATAACTATTGTCCCAAGAAAACTTGACAGACTTGAACCTATTTTTATATAAAGCGACAGCATTGCGAGAAGTTAAATAATCCTTGTCAAGCCCAGCAATCAATTCATAATAAACAACCTTAGCATTGACACGTTCTTCACCGAGCCGATAAAGCATAGCCTCGACATCTTTCAATGCCAACAGATTCTCATCCGTCAGAAAAACCTTGTTGCGGTTAACCTCGGGATACTGATGGAACCGAAAATCCTGTGAAAAGCAATATTCGCATTGCTTCGGGCAACCGACAGTTACATGCGTAACGAGATAATCAATCTTCTCAGGCTGGCAGCAGTCGCTCATCCGATCCAATTCAGACCAATCAAAGTAAGATTTATTGCCCAAATTCACCCAGCCGATCCCGTCAATAATAACCTTATGGTCAGGACGAAAAAAATTTTGAGCCACAGCAATCTCTTTCGCCTTAGCTAATTCCCATGTGAAAAGCATGTCAATAATAACAATCGGATCACTCTTCAATAGCTGAAGGATCTTATAATGCGCAGGAGAATAAATTGAACGCTCACCAGCAGCAATAATAACAGCCATCGTCAGCACCGTAACAGCCAGACAATGATTAACTGCAACACATGAAGCCCCTGGTCATAATAGATATAACGAAAATGCGCCAAGTCTTTCGGCTGCCGACTCTTCCATGCATCAACAGCCCAATGGCCCAAAAACAGAAATATAAGTTTCCAATAAGAAAATAACCCAAACCAACTCAACACCAGCACGATGCAACCTGTCCAAATGAACACATGACTAAGCATACAGAACAGAACACTCGACTTATACTTAAACAAGAATTCTGTCTGGAAAACCATATCACCCAAGCAGTGCGCAAACAATAACCAAAAAATAATCATATAGGTAATATATATGCCAATAATATATAAGATTTTCCAAAAAATAATAAAAAAATTTTTATACATTACTACCTAAAAGAACAAAACATGACCACGAAACATAAAATCATAAAAGCATATCATAAGGCACAAATGGTAGGCATATGTCAAATATGCCAAGAACTTGAACTACAATACCCATATCAATGGCAGACTACAAAGGCAGCACCAGAAGAAGTCCCATTAAAGCCACCAGTCAAAAAATACAAACATTATGAGCAAGGAATATGCAAACTGCACTACGATTACTTCAAGGAACACGGAATAGGATCACTCGAAAAAATCATCAAAGCATATAAAGAATCGAAACAAGATTAAACATTCTGTTACCTACGCTTTTATTACATGACTTACCCCTGTTTATCGCTTTTCTAATGTGAATGTTAAAATCTATATGTTCTAAACCATACATCATGTTGTAATGTTCCCGTAATGGCTATTCATTCTATATGTTGTGATATATATGTTTGGGTATCATGTCGCAACTGCTTTTGGCATAATGTATTCTACAATATATATGTTCTACAAGTCATCTATCGACGACGTGACAAGGAAAACCTATATGTTGTGATATATATGTTTGACAAGCGACCGTTGCGACAATTACGACAGAAAGCATTTAGGCTAACAATGTGTCACAACTAAGTAATAACAATTGGGATATAGGTAAAATATAGATAAGTATATAAACATAGCTGTATTCCCTCGCTATATGTGTGTGTGAGATGGAGAGCAAAAGCTTCCATTCTCGGAGGAAAACACCATGACAAGACAAACAGTAGAACTATTTAAGACAAGCA
>Ga0315289_10004659_pt1 | contig 20382 bp, 12 predicted proteins | sample YL17G11_40_MG_FD_203452 | JGI IMG/M metagenome (GOLD analysis project Ga0315289, IMG submission 203452) | Sediment microbial communities from Yellowstone Lake, YNP, Wyoming, USA - YL17G11_40 | ecosystem: Environmental > Aquatic > Freshwater > Lake > Sediment | place: USA: Wyoming | collected... | reverse complement strand
TGTGTGAGAGAGAGAGAGAGAGAGTGAGAGAGAGAGAGAGAGACAGAGAGAGAGAGAGAGAGAGAGAGAGAGAGCGTTGAAGGGGATAAAAGTGAGCTTCTTCTTCTTCTTCTCTACCCCGATTACCTCAAAACGAAAAAGTCGACAAAACAGAACGAAAACCTTCACTTACCGTCCCCGTACCACCGGATGCGGACCGCAATCGCCCCCGGGCGCTTGTCCAGCCTGCCGTGGTAAAGCTCCATCGAGCTGTTGTCGAGGTAAGCCTGGTGAAGGAGTTTTGAGGTAGAGGGAGACAAAAAGTGGGAAGAGAGTTGAGTGAGTTTTTCGTTTTCTCTTCGTCGCCCTGTTTTGGTTCGCTGCACTCTCAAAAAAAAGGGGCGGGAAAAGGCTCTCACCGAGTTGACGAGCTGCGCGTCCCCGGCGTCCACGGCCCCGGCCCCTTCCGGGGCGCTGTACTGGAAGACGGGAAGCTGCTGCAGGATGTGGTGCTTGACCGCGGAGACGTCGGCGGTGCGGACCCAGTACTTCGTCGTCGACCGCACAAAGCCCTGCGAGGCGTCCTCGTTCTTGACGCCCGAGGCGTCCCCGCGCAGGGCCGAGTAGACGGACGAGAGCTGGACCAGCAGCCCGCTGTAGTTGCCCTGGACCCACGGCCTGTTCCGTGTTTTTTTTATTTTTATTTTTGTGAGAGTTCTTTTCTTTCCCGTTGCCGGGGGAAAAAAAACAAATGCTCGAGAGAGGCCCCGAAAAAAGATAAGTTAAAAAGAGAGAAAAAGCTCACTGGTGGTGGAGGTGCGCGACGTAAAACTGCTGGCACGGCGCGTGCGGCAGGTTCTTGTCGTGCTTCTTGAGGATCTTGTGGAACCCGAGGTAGTTGAGGTTGACGTATCTGGTGATTGAGAGAGAGAAACGAGAAATAGAGAGAGAAAAGAGAGTGAGAAAAAAAATAGAAAAAAAGGGGGAAAAACAGGCGAAAAACCTCAAGCTCGATAGAAAAACTCACTTCTCCAGCGCCAGGAACTCGTCCCCGACGGCCTTGGCCTCGGCAATCAGCGCCTCAGTCGACTGCAGTGGCTGAGACTCCATCATGGACGCCGACACGCGCGCCAGGTTGGGCGACGCGGCCTCGCCCTCGCCGCCGGAGCCGCCGCTCGCCGCCGCGCGCCGCATTGCGGCCGTCGCGGTGTTTAAAACTTTCAGCCGCTTCTTGAGGCCGGAGACGTGCTCGACGGTGAACTTGTTCACCTTGGCGACCTCGGACTCCAATAGCTCATAAAACCGCTCGTCGGCCGAGCGGCGCCCCGCCGCGCGCGCCACGGTCAGCGAGGTAGTTCGCGGCGAGAACGAAAGCTCGTTGCCGGCGCCGCCGGGACCGTACCCGGCGCTCGCGAGCTCGTCGGTCGCCTCCTTGATCAAATCTTTTAACGCTTTATAGTCCATGTACTGGTCGCGCCACTCGGGCCTGGCCTTGGAGTCGAGGTACTTGCCAAACTTCATCTTTTTTTTTTTGTTCGAGAGAGCGAGAAGAGCGAGAAGAGAGCTGAGAGAAGGAAGAAGACGTTGGCCGAAAGGAGGAGGAATAAAGAACAAGGGCGGCGAGTCGTAGTCGTTCGTTCGTCACCGATCTGGGAGAGCACAACCGAAACAGAGGGCTCGCATCCGCGCCTTTCTATGCATCTTTAGCTCCCATTCAACTACGAATAACGATCGAAGACGTCAATACGGTCGCATCGAGCGGAGAAGGAGAAGCATCGGAGGTGCAAGCTCGATGGAGGGGTCCGATTGGAAAATCCCCAGAACAAAGCGACGAAGGAAGCAAAAAGGACAACCATTGTCCTTATACTTTTTTTGCAATTGCTGTCGCGCTCGCTTGCCCGTCTCGATCTCGCGTACCTTGTGCGGAGGAAAGTTTCACGGATCTGGTGTTATAGCTCGTGCCGCAAAGGAAGCGAAAAAGCGAGAGCTGGTCCTCAAGCGACGGGACGTCTCTTTCGCTTCAAACAACTCTAGGGGAACAAAAGATGGAGAGTGAAGTTTCTTGAAGTTTTTCCTCTTTCCTCAGTCACTTTTTCTCTCTCTTTCGCTGCTCCCTCTCTTCAGCCGCGTGCGGGAATCAAGAGAAGGGATCCAACAGACAAATCAGTCTCTCTCGCTTGCGGCTCTGGAAAGAGTGAGTGGAGCGGAGAGGGCGACAGGGGAGAGAGGACGCGCTTTCTTTTTCTTCTTGCAATGGCTAGCTCGACAACACATGCCTCTGTCTATTATTCCCCTCTCGTCGAATTGCCAACCCTTTTCTCTCTTTTCCCGGCTCTCGCCCGCTCATTTTCCTTTCCTATTCTCCTCCGCATTCATACGACAGGCATCGCGTGAAGGTGATCGAATAAGGAGAAAAGAGAAAAAAAACAGCTCCTTTCGTTTCTTCCAGACAAGCAGAAAAGAGGGCTTTGTCAATCGCTGTCGAGTACTTTCGACGCCCTCGCTCTTGTTCCTCGACTCTCTCTCGACCTCCGGTTCTTCTTCTTCTGAAAACCAAAAACCATGGCAACGCTCCGCCGCACCGAGGCCAAGGCCTTCTTCGCCAACGAGCGCACGTTCCTGCACTGGATGAACATGAGCGTGACGCTGGGCTCGATCTCCGCGGCGCTTCTCGGTGAGTTATATTTGGGGAAGAGAAGCGAAAGAGAGGGGACAAAGGGGCAGAGAGACTGAGGGAGAAAAAAAAACTAAAAAAAACTCACCTCTTTTCAAAAAAAAAAAACTCCAACTCAAGGCGTCTCCGGCGTCGCCCACAAGTCCTGGGGGAAAGGCTACGAGCACCATGCCATCGCCGTGCGGGTGATGGCTGCGACGATGATGTGCCTCAGCATCTTCATGGCGGGGTACGCCGCTCACATGTTCAAAGTGAGGGGCGACATGCTGATGTGAGTTTTTAACTTTTTTTCCTCCCGTTGTCTTCTTCCTCTTCTTCTTTTCGCTCTTTTCTCCGCCTCGTCTTTTCTCTTCTCTCTCTTTCCTCTTTTTTCTTCCGCTCTCTGTCACTTTTATGGCGAGCAGCTCGCAAAGGCGATGGGAGCCTCTGCGCGCAAGAGGAAGGGAAACACCCCCTGCTATATTTTTCGAAAACTCACGCCCCCGAATAAAAAACCAAAAAAATATGAAATCACCTCTCTTCTCTCTCTCTCTCTTTCTCTCTCAGGCGGAAGGCGGACGGGCCGTACGACTCCAGGGTCCTCCCTGTTTTGCTCGGCTGCATGCTCATGGTCGCTCTTACGATCGTGTTCGGCGGTTCGATCGCGGAGCTTGCGGGGTGGGCGGCGTGATGATGAAGAAGAAAAGAGATATATTTTTGTTTTCTTTTCTTGATCGTTCGTTTTCGTCTCCCACTTTTTTATAACAGTGCAACAAAAAAAAAGCCCTTTTTCCGTCCTCTCGTTTCCCACCAACGAGACGGTCGTATGCATCGAATGTAGTGTGTTTCTTTTATCTCGCTCTTCCCTCTTTTTTCTTTTTGAAAATTGTACAAAAACGAATCGAAAATAAAAAACAAAACAACAACAACGCAGGCAGGTCGGTCAATTTCATTTTCTCTCGTTTCAACTTTTCTCACTCTTTTTTCTCCCCCTCAGATCGCAGCCAGCCACAGCGCCGCGGAGGCCACCGCAGACGCCGCCGCGACGTCGACCGCGGCGCGTGCCCTCGACCCGCGGGGGCCTGCGACCTCCCGCGCGACCCTGTAAGCAGCGAGGGCCCCGCGCAGCGCCGCGGCCAGGGCGACGCCGGTGAGCCCGGCACGGCGGAAGATCGAGGGGGGAGGAGGCCGGGGGTGCTTCTGCTTCAAGGGCGAGGTGGGCGAGCGGGGCGAGGGGGGCCGGCTTTCGCGTTCTTGCAGCAGCAGAGAGGGAGCGGAAGACGCCGGGTCCTCTGCTTCCACTCCTTCCTCCTCGCCGTCGCCCAAGGGCACGTTTGCCGAGAGAGCCGCCGAGGCGAGCACCCCGCGGCCTCCGGGAAGCGAAGGGGAGAGGAAGTGAGGCGAGAGAGAGGAGGAAGACTTCGAAGCGCTGTCGCCGCCGTCGCTAGCTCCTCCTCCTCCTCCTCCCCCGCCGCCGCCGCCACCGCCTTTGGCGACGGCGACGCTCCCGCCCTCGCCGCCGCTCTCACGAGAGGACGCCTCGACCGCCTCGGCGAGAGCCCGGAACGTCGCCCCGACGGCGGCAGAGACGTCTTCTTCCTCCTCTTCCTCTTCCTCTTCCTCTCCCAATTCGAACTCCGCGAGCTGCCTCCTGAGCCCGTCGGCTCGGGCGTCGGCCGCCGTGAGCGCCGCCGCGGCGCCCGCGGCCGCGACGCTCGCGGCGGCCAGCGCGCACCGCAGCGCCTCCGCCTCGGCCTCTGCGGCCCTGTCCCGAGCGGCGAAGGCCTCGTGCTCGGCCACGCGCTGGGCCTCGGCCCTCCACTCGCCGCGCGCGGCCTCGCAGGCGCGCACGAGCGTCGAGGCGGCGCCGCGCTGCGCCTCCCGAGCGCCGCGGGCGGCCCTGGCGCGGAGCGACAGCAGCCGGAGCGTTTCGTCGAGGGAGGCAGCGCGCGCCGAGAGGGCGAGCAGGGAGGCCTCGATCGGTTCCAGGTCTTCTTTCGACGAGTCCAGCTTCTGGCGCGGGAGGAAGGCGCGGCAGATGGAGGGGCGTGGGAGCTGTTTGTGGTATTTTGAAAGAGAGAGAGAGAGTTTTTTTTTTTTCGAAAGAGAGGGAGAAACAGGTTGAGGCGTCGTCGCCGACGAGAGAATGCATGGCGCGGCATTTTGAGCAGCATCGAGTTTGTTCGACGCCGTGTACGGGCCCTGGAGGAAAGTTGGTGCGCAAATGCTTTCACAAGTCTCCTCTGGATACTCAATGCGGTCTCGCAGTGCAGCTGGCAGAGGTATTGGAGGGCAGAGAAGCGCTGCGAAGGACTCGGTGCGATTCGGTTCCTTTTTTTTTGCTCTGCATGTCGATGGGCGCGACGTCTCTCTCTCTCGCTCGCTCACTCACGTTCCGAGAAGCCGTTGCGAGCGCGCTGGCTCCGCGACACCGCGAGGACGGAGCAGCTCCGTCTCGCTGAGAAGGAGCGCGGCGGGCGAGAGCCCCGAGCTTGAGCATTTTTTCGTTTTTCGGCTTTTTGCTTCGGCTTTTTTCGAGTTGAATTAGAAATGTTCACCGAGACGAGAAAGAGGAAAAACACTTTTTTTTTTCGACTTCGACCTCTTCTCTTCTCTTCTTCAAACAGTTTTTCATTACACGAATCAGTCGCACTTGACCGAACGGTAAATCCGCCGCACAAACGCCGCGCTCGCCAGGAATCCGACGCTGCCCGTCGCCGTCCCCAGCGCCAGGCACAACAAAAGGCTCCACCCGAAATAAAAGCAGATTTGAAAAACGCCGCTCATCTGCGTTCCGGTGAAGAAGTACCGCACGCAGTAGCCGAGCGCGTAGAGCGCCGGGCTGAATCCGGCGCAGAACGCGGCCCAGTGCCACCTGTGGTCCTCGGCGCAGAGCAGCGAGTAGACGGCCACGACCGACGCCAGAGCCGCCGCGAGCAGCAGCAGGGCCAGGGCCAGCAGCAGGGTCCAGTAGAGGTAGAGGACCTTGTAGTTCCACATGGCCGCGAAGGCGAACGACAGTTCCTGTCGGTTGGAGTTTTTTTTGGGGGGGGAAGCGGGGCGGCGGCGAGAGAGAGGAGGCGGGGGGGGGGAAGGTGGGAGGGGGGGAGGAAGAACGTGAGCGTTCTCGTTTCGAGGGAAAAAGAGAGGAAGAAAGGTGTTTGCTTTTCTCCCCCCTTCAAAAAAAAAGGGGGAAAAAGAAACTTCCTTCAACTCACCACCAAGATGCTCAGAAATGGCAGCAGCCCGGCCAGCGTGCACACCACGAGACGGGAACGGTGCCACGGCTTCGCCGGGATCGGGGAAGGGACCCTCTTGGTCCTCGCGGGGTCCCCAGCGGAGGAGCCCGCCCCGCCACTTCCAGCGCCGCCACCGCCTCCCAAAAGCAGCCTCCGCTGCCACCGCCGCCTGCCGAGCGCGAACCCGAGCCTGCAGAGCGGCACCGACAGCAGCAGCCAGAGCGCCAGCACGCCGGCGACCCCTTTGAAGGGCACGGCGGCGAGGGACTTGTATAAGAGCGCGACGGTGTTGACGCCTCCGCCGACGGCAAAGGTCGAGAGAGGCAAGATCGTCGCCGTCAAGAGCCACGTCCGAGCCTGCTGCTTGGTGCTCGAGGAGCCCGCCTTCCCCGCGATCCCGCCGCTGCCGCCGCCGACGCCGCCGCTGCAGCGCGTGAAGTTCTCCCCTGCGACGTATCCCCCGACCACGGAGGTCAGGGCGTAGAGCACGACGGCGACGGTGGTCACGGATCCCCTCTCGACGAACAGCGACCCCAGCGCCGCGCCGGCCGAGGTCAGCAGCGCGAGCAGGCAGAGCTGCGCGCCCGTGCCCACGAGCGCCGAGAGCAGGTGAAGATTCTTCGGGGCGCGGAAGACGTCGCCGGAGAGCACCTTCCAGCCGGACTCATCGTCGAAGTCGCCGTCCAGGTCGCCGAGGGCCGGCGGCCGCGGGGGCGAGCCCCCGAGGGCCCTCGCCGCGGCCGCCGCCGCCGAGGAAGAAGAAGCGGCGCCGGCGACGCCGTTGTACCGCGCGACGTCGGCCCGCAGCGCCCGGACCAGGATCGCCGCCACGAGCGCCGTCAGGAACGCGACCGTGGCCGCGGCGTTGGCGAGCGCCCACCAGTGCACCCTGTGCTGGAAGAAGTCCCTGTCGAGGTATTTCTCAAACCGCCGCGAGAACGGGGCGCCGGTCGCGTCAGGAGACCACCTGACCTCGTAGGTGAAGACGAGCTCCGTCCCCTCGGCCAGGGGGCGCGGGTTCTCGCTGGTGAGGTTGACCTGGATGATGCGGTCGGCGGCGGCTGCGTGTTGGGGCAATCGGCCGCGGGAGAGAAGAGAAGGGGGGGGGGGGGGCGAAAGAGAGGGGAAAAAAGAAAAGGAGAGGGGCGTCTGAGTCTTTTCCTTTTCTTCGCGAGGGAGTTTTTCGACCCCGGACAAGGACGAAACTCTCGCGCGATAAAACGAAACGCACCGTTGTACGAGATGTCAAACGCCCGGTGCGTGTACACGTGCAGCTCCTCCTCCGACTCCCCGGGGGGAGGAGGAGGGCTGCCGATAAAGCCCCACACGGGCAGGTCGTCCAGGAACAGCTCGAACCAGAAGTGGTTCCTCACCGCCCTCGACAGGCTCTCTGCCGCGTCCGCGTCGAGCACCTGCGAGCAGACGCGCTGCTTATCCTTGGAAACGGGCTCGAGGAACCGCAGCTCGAGCTGCGAGTCGATCAGGCGGTCGCCCTGGAGCACCTCGCCGAGCCCGCCCCACTTCCGCGCCGGCTTCTTGCCGCTGCCCCTTTTGCCGCCTGTCCCGGAGGAGCTCTTCGCCTCCGGGCGGCAGAGAGGCAAAGAATCGTAGTGGTAGGTCTGCTGCGGGTTGTTGTAGGGCCCGACCTTGTTGACCCAGAGGCGGAGGGGGTCGCCGCGCTTGTACTGTACAGAACGTTTTTTTGTTGTTGTTGTCGAGGTTGAAGGTTGAGAGGCCCCGAGGGGGATCGATGGTCGAAAAGAGGCATCAGTCCAACTTTCGCTCTTTCCTCTCCTTCCAGCTCTCTTACCCTGTGCGTCCGCTCGTCCGCGTGTGTCGCCGAGGCCAGCGCGCAGGCTATCGTCAAAAGGAACAGGGGAGCCTGCCGGCCCATTTTAAGTGCCGTCGTTTGCTCAGCACGAGCGAGCGCGCCTTGCTCTCTGAAGGTACAAAAAAAAACGAGGGAGTTGTGGTTTCGCCTTGCTCTTCTCGATCGAGAAAAAGGACGAGAGCACAGTGACAGCGAAAACTTTGCTCCGTCTCTCGCTCTTTTTGGCCCGATCAAGCGAATTCAAACGCGATGAGAGCGGCCTCTCGGCTGCTCACCTCAGGTACTCGGATCGACAATCTTGTCGCAGCAGCCTGCGTTAAAGTTTGAAAGCGACATAAGAAAGCACCAAGCATTCAAGCATTCGGACAGCGGGCGTAACGACCTTGTCATTCGGATCTCATCCCCCGCCTTCTCTCGCCCCCCCCCCTCCCCCCTCTCCTTGCTCGCAAAATAATCACAGGCGCCGCCGCCAGTGCCCCCTCGGATGCCCAACATCATGCCCGAAGGCCTGCGATAGCAATCCGCACGAGGTGTGCCCTCCTCGCCCCGGAAACTACGAGCGCCATTGGTCGTCCCCGGCTTCGATGTCGACGACGCCCGACCTCCTCCTCGACCTCCTTCTCCGCTGTCGCCGCCGTCGTCTCTGCCTCCGCTCCGAACGGCGGCGCCGACGGCGACGACGCCCCCGCTCCCACAAAGGAGGACGGCGCTGCCGCTCCGGAGCCCATCTCCTTCCAGCGGACGCGGGGAGATGTCGCCGCCGCTCCTTCCGCCCCCTCCTCGCCTTCGTCTCTGCCGCAGTCGCCGCTGCGGCCTCCTCCTCCTGCTCCTCCTCCGTCTCCGTCTCCGAGCGGCGGCGAAGGACGAGGGCGGGAAGAGCGAGAAGCGGAGGGCGACCCCTTCCGCCCCGGGGACCTGGTGGACGGCCGCTACCGCGTCGAGGCCGTCCTCGGCCGCGGCGCCCTCGGGGTCACCTTTGCCGTCCGCGACGAGGCGGCGGCGGGGGCGGCCGGGGGGGAGGGGCCGGAGCTCGCCCTCAAGGCCACGCGCCTGCGCGGGCGCGGCGCCGGGGGCTGGAAGGCCTTCGACCTGGCCGACCGCGAGGCCGCGGCCCTGCGGTCCCTCAGCGGCCACCCCAACATCCCGCGCTTCGAGCGCTTCTTCGACGTCGACCGGCCGGACGACCGCGTGCGCTGCCTGGTCCAGCAGAGGGTGCGCGGCGGCGGGCCGCTCTCGGCCGTCGTCGCCTCGGGGCAGCGGGCGAGCCCCGCGGAGGTCGCCCGGATGGCGAGGGACGTCCTGCGCGCGCTCTCCCACCTGGCGTCGAGGTCCCCGCCCGTGACGCACAGGGACGTCAAGCCGGAGAACGTCGTGCTGGAAGGGGGGAGGTGGGGGGGCGGCAAGGCGTTTTTGGTCGATTTCTCCGGCGTCGCCGCGGCGGCGCTGGCCGCGAGCGAGGGGGGCGGCGGCGGCGGCGTCGGCGGTTCTTCTGCCTCGTCGTCTCCGGGCACGACAGTTATTGGGACCTTCGGCTTTATGGCGCCGGTTGGTTTTTTTTTTGTCTGTCTTGGAGTGTCTGAGAGAGTTTGAGAGAGGAAGAGGAACAGAAAGGAAGGAACTCACCTCTCCTTTCCACAACAAAAACTCAACCAGGAACAATTCCGCGGCGCCGCGAGCCCGGCCTCGGACGTCTACGCCCTCGGCGCGACCCTGCTCTTCGCGCTGACGGGCCGGCAGCCCTCGTCGTTCCCCCTGCGAAGGGGGCTACGGCTCGACGTCGGCCCGGCCCTCGAAGCCGCGAGGGCGCCGCGCCTGCTCCGCGAGATGGTCGAGGCTTTTCTGGAGCCCTCGGCCGAGGACAGGCCGACGGCGGACGACGCGCTGCGGGCCCTGGAGGAGGCACTGCAGGAAGAAGAAGGAAAAGGGGAGGAGGAGGAAGAGGAGGAGGGCGTTGTGTTCTCAGGCAGGGCCTTTGGCGGCAGGAGCGGGAGCGCGGATTCTGCCAGAAGCGGCGGCGGACTCGGTCTCGAACGCGGCCTCTCTCCTTCTCCTCTCGCCTCTCCGGCTTCCGAGAAAGGCGGCGGCAGCAGCCTCGCAGCCTCGCCCTCGTCGTCGTCGTCGTCGTCGCCGTCTGTCTCTCTGACGAGGCCCCCCCCGGGGGCGCGCTCGAAGCTCTCAACGAGAGGGAAGTCCTTCGTCGTCGACGTGCCAGCCGGCCCGCTCCTCGCGCCCGAGCGCGCCGGCTCGGCGGCCTTCGCCGTCGTCTGGACGGCCTCCGTCGCGGCCTGGACCGCCACGGCCCTCGCGGCCGGGTCGCTGCTCGCAGCGGCGTTCTCGATCCCGTTTTGGCTCTCGGGCGCCGCGGTCGCGAGGGACGCGCTCGGGGGCGCGCTTTCGGGCGACTCGCGGCTCGAGATCAACCCGCGAACCTGGAGGCTCGTCACGGGGAGGAAGAGGAGAGGACGGAGCAGCTCTGAAGACGCCGACGAGGAAGGAGAGGACGAGTACGACCTATCTGGAGCGATGGAGGCCGAGGATGAGAGCGCGAGCGGCGGCGGTCGGTCGGTCGGCGGCGCGACCTCGACGCTGCGTGGCGCCCGCGTCGCCGTCACGGCCTATGTCAACGGCGTGCCTCGCACTCGGCTAGAAATCGTCGACGGCTTCAACGTGCACGTCGTTTCGGAAGACCTGTCGCCGATGGAGCAGCGGTGGCTGGCTAGGGCGATCAACGCCGCGGTGGAGCGCGCGACGGGAAGGAGTCCCGCCCTCGCCGAGAAGAAGAAGGAGAAAAAGAGCAGGAGGCGCGGTGACGAGGAAGACGACAGCGATTCTGACGACGGCCTCCCCCCGCCCTCGCCCCCTCGGGTTTTCGTCTCGGACTCCTGGGGCCCCTCAGGCTTCGGCGTGGGCGGCATGTGGGGAGATTTTGGAGGAGGCGACAGGTTCATCAGCGGGAGCGGAGGAGGAGGTGGCGGCTTCTTCTCCGGCGGCGGCAGCGGCCCCGACGACGATTTTTGAACCAATCACACCCTTTTTTTCTTTTACAGTTCGAGAAAGAAACCCGATACATTTTTGTTCCCAACCGACACAGCAAAGAAGTCACATCTGGTCGGCGAGCCTCTCACGCCACAGAGCGTCCGCGTCGACCCCGGCTCCCGCCAGCGCCTGCCTCGCCGCGGCCTGCTCGGCCGTCGGGCGGTGCACGTCGGCCCCCACGCCGCGCAGCCGGCCGCCGACCGAGACGCGCGAGACCCAGAGCCAGGCCGCGCGCGACCGCGGCCGCCGGCTCGGGCCGCCGCCCTCCGGCCCGGCGGCGGCGGCGGCGGCGCGGGGAGGGGGCGAGCCCTCCTCCCCCCCCCCTTCCCCGCCGGCGACGTCGGCGGCGGCGGCCAGGGCGGGGAGCGCGGCCGACCCCTTGGTGGCGGGGTGCCCCGGCGAGTGCCCGCCCCAGCCGCGCTCGCACAGGACGTGCGACCCCCTGTACTCGACGGCGGCGTGGCCGGCGACGATCGCGAGCAGGGACTTGTAGTTGTTGTCGAGGAGGAGGCGGGTCCCCCCTCCTCCCGCGCCCCCGCTTCTCGGGGGGGAGGGGGGGAGGGGAGGGGGAGGGGAGGAGGCGAGCTCGTGCCCTTTGGCGTCAGAGTCGCCGTCGTCGTCGTCAAAGGCATAGTCGTCGTCGTCAAAGGCGGAGTCGTCGCTGTGCTCTCGTTCTCGCTCGAGCTCCCCCTCTCCGTCCGTCCTCCTCCTCCCCCTCGTCGCGCCTCTCGCCCTCCCCCTCTCGTCGCCGCCGTCGTCGCCTTCGTCGTCGTCGTCCGCGGCGACGGAGACGCCCAGAGCAAGCCGCAGCACCCACTCGCTCGCGACCCCCAGCCCAAACTCCAGGTAGAGCGCGCCGGCGACGGCCTCGACCGCGTCCACCAGTGACGCGAGCCCCCCGGCCCCGGCCCAGTGCGTCAGGTACTCGCTCCTCGCCATCGTCCGCGCGTTGGAGGTGACGAAGACGTCGAGGCGCGCCGCGGCGGCGGCGGCGAGCAGCGAGCGCCCGCAGACGAGCGAGCGCGCCGAGTTCGACAGGCCGTGCTCCGTCGCGCGCGGGAAGCGGCGCAGGCTCCACTCGCGCGCGGCAAGCTCGAGGACGGCGTCGCCCAGGAACTCGAGGCGCTCGAACTGCGGCGGCCGGGGCGCAGGGAGGGCGCTGGGCGCGGGGGCGGGGGCGTCGGCGGAGGCGGCAGCGGGGGGCGCCCTTTCCTCGCCGCCGCCGTCGTCGTCGTCGCCGCTGCTCCCGCTGCCGCTGCTGCTCCCGCTGCTCCCGCTCCCGCTGCCGCTCCCGGCAGCGGCGCCCCGGGGGCCCGCCCGCCTGGGCAGCGCCGACGGCAGCGTCAGCGCCTCCCGGACCCTCGCCGCGGCCCCCCTGCGCAGCCCGCGGCCGACGAGCGCCTCGAGCCGGTGCCGCGGCACGTCCGCGCCGGCGTCGGCGGCCCTGCCGTCCCTGCCGACGGCGCGCGCGCGCGCCAGGGCGCGGAGGGCGCGCCCGCCGTCGGCGTCGCCGCCCGCGGCGACCGCGGCGCGCAGGGCCGCCGCGCGCGGGGACGCGTGGAAGGGCGGCAGCGGCGGCGGGCCGAAGAGCGGCCACGAGAGCCTCCGGAGCGCGAAGGGGAGGCTCAGCCAGGCCGCGCGCGCGAGGGCGAGCGGGGGGGCGGCGCGCGGGCCGGCGCGGGAGGCGAGGAGGCCGCGGAGGGCCGCGGCGAGCGGGGCCAGGGGCGGGCGCGGGGGCGGCGGCGGGGGCGGCGGGGCGGCGCGGGGGCCCGTCCCTTGCCGCCGCCGCCGCCGCCGCTGCCCCCTCCGCGGCTGTCCCTCCCCCCCGTCCTCCTCCTCCTCCTCCTCCTCGCCTCCGCTCCAGGCCGCGGGGGGGCTCGACAGCGAGCTCGGCGAGTAGTAAAAGTCGTTGTCCTCGGGGCTGCGGAAAGAGGACTGCAGCGCCGCGGCGGTCGTGGTCGGAGGGAAGGGGAACGGGACAGCGTTGTTCCTCGCCGCCGCCGCCGCCGCCGACGCCGCCGCCGTCGAGGGCGAACCTCCCCGTCCCCCTCGCCCCCGCTGCTCCCGCTGCTGCTGGAGGGCCCTGGCTCGCGTCGCGGCCATGCGCTGCCCGGCGGGGCCGTCCGGGGAGGGCGGCCCCGGGACGGTGCGCACCGTGGGCGAGAGGGTGACGCTCGAGCGCGGGACCGGGAAGCGGGGGGGGCGGGGCCTGGCGAGAGGGGAGATAGTTTCGCCCGAGGAGGACAGCGCGGGCGACGGAGACCGCGACTCGCGCCTGTCTTCCACGGCTCCTGCTCCCCCTTTCCCGCCGCGCTGTTGGTTGTTTCCTGCGCCTTCAGCGGGGGAGGGCAAAGGCGACGACGCTCTGTCTCCCGGGCTTTGCAGGGGGGCCGCAGAGGCCGAGACGACGAGCCGGGAGAGAGGGACATGCGAAGGAGGAGCTCGGTGGCCATTTCGCTTCCTCGACGCCGCATGCCTCACTGCACTGGAGCTCGCAGAGGCCCTCCGGACCTGCGCCTCCCCGGAAGCAGCTACGAGACGCATCGGAGGTCTCACTGAAATGGAAATTCACGACGCAAAGCGAGCGAGAGAGACGGTCTTCGTTGCCCTTTTATGTGCGTTTGGCGTCGCAATGACGCGACGAGAGAATGAAAAAAATAAAAGGTTTCTTTTTTCATTTTTTTTTGTTTCGGAAGAAAGAGGGAGACTGGATTTCGTCTCTCTCGCTCTCTCCTTCTCTCGTGCTCTCTCTCTCTCTCTCTCTCTCCCCGCAGCGCCATGGCGGCAAACGTCGCCTCCGACCCCAGGGCCCCCCCCTCTCTCGCCCAGGTCTCCCTCCCAGAAACCGCGCCCCGCGGCTCCTCCGTCGCCTCGACCCTCCTCGCCGCCACCGCGTCCCTGGCCGATGCGGCCAGAAGCCTCCTGCCCCACCTCAAGCCCGACCCGGACAACAGGAGGCCCCCGCTGTCTCTCACGGACGCGCAGAGCATCTCACAGTCGAGGGCCGACGAGCGCAGGCGCGTGCAGGCGAGGAAGGAGAAGGCCGGTAAGGCGTCGGCAAAGGCGTTTGCCGTCAGTGGCGTCGGCGGCGTCGGCGTCGGCATCGGGAAGGGCGAAGGAGGAGGAGCTGCTGCTGCTGCGGGCTCGCAGCAGGTCCTCCTCCCGCATCACCCCCAGGGCGTCGGGAGCGAGTTCCCCGGGGCCGTGCCGGAAGGGGAGTCGGAGAAGTCTGCCTACTGGACGTTTGTTCAGGTGAGAGTTCGGATTGGAAAACGGACCCTCTTTTTTCTCCGTCGATCGATCAGAGAACGTCGTCGACACTCTCTCTCGACCTCCACACTTCTCTGACCTTTTTTTTTTTTCTTGGGACCTGAAAAAACAAAAAAATAACTGAACTGATCAGGCCTACTTCCGCGAGCTCACCGCCGAGGACCTCGCAGACGTGCTCCCGATGGAAGGAATAGAAGGGGGAGGCAAAGGGAAAGAGGACGAGGAAGAAGGAAAGGATTCCTCTGTCGACACGCTCGCGAGGCGCGACGCCGCGTTCCGGCTGCCGGCACCCTCGGGAGAGCTCGCGCCGCTCGGGGCCCCGCTCAACGACAGGTCGGGGGCCCTCTCCGCGGCAGCCTTGAGGGCCCTGGCCCCGGCGCCCCCCGCGTTCTCCGCCCCCGCGCTTCCTCCCGGAGGCCCGGTCATCGACGTCGTCCCGAGGCCGTCGCCCAGAGGCAAGGCGCCTTCGTCTTCGAGGCCGCCTTCCGCTCCCTCGGCGGCTTCTTCGCTCCCCGGCTCTCCCTCCGCCAATGATGCTGCCGGAGCTGCTGCTACTGCTGCTGATGCTGATTCTGCCTCTGCCGCTCCGACGGTCCCTCGGCCGCCGCCTCAGCAGCAGCCCTCCTTCCTCCTGCTCCCCCCGCAGCCATCGGCGGCCTCCTTTCCGCGCAACAGGGGCGTCGCGAGGCGGGAGCGCGCCGCGGCGGCGGACCCTGACTTTTACCTCCTAGCGGGCGTCGTCTTTTCCGCGCCGGCGGCAGTGGAAGCAGCAACGGCAGCAGCAGCAGCGGCGGCGGCGGCGGCGGCAGCTCCGGCTGACGCCTCGCTTTCCGCCGCTCCCGCCCTCGCCCTCGCCCCTCCTCCAGTCCAGCAGCAGCAGCAGCAGCAGCCTGAGCCGCGCTTCCTAGCCTCGCTCATCGAGGGCTGCGACCCGGAAGACCTCGCCGCGGCCGCGGGCTTCGTCGCCCGCCTGTCTGCGTCCGAGTTCGACGACGACGACGCCGGAGGGGAGGCGGCGGCGGGGAAGGCGGCGGAGGAGCTCGAGCGGGCCGGCGCGGCGCGCGAGGCCGCAGCGGCCTGGGCCCGCCTTGCTGCTGCTCCTGCTGCTGCTGCTGCTGCTGCTGCTTCCGGGCCCCTTCCTCCTCCTCCCCCTCCCACCCCGGAGGGGGCCGCGGCCCTGAGGCGCTGGCTCTCCTCGAGGGCGGACCCGCTGCTGAGGGCAGCCGGGGCGACGGTCACCCCGCCGGCGCTGCCGGCCGCGCCCGATCAAGTCCTCACGCTGCTGCGAGTCCCCGCCTCTTCCGACACGTCCCCGGCGGGCCGACGCGTCGTTCCGGCCTCCGGCGCCGTGCTCTCCCTTCCCCCCGGCTGCCCCTCGTACCGCGCCTGGCTCTCGCGGCTGCTCGCGGCGCCCAGGGACGCCGGGATGCTCCCCGACGGCGCCAGAGTCCACCCGCACACGCGCCACGCCGTAGGCGATCCCTCGAGGCCGGTTCCCGCGCACGCGCTGGAGGCGCCGCCGCTTCCCGCCGAGAAGGAAAAGCCCGCAGCTGCGGCTGCTGCTGCGGCGGTCGCAGCAGCAGCTGCCGCGACTGCCGCGGGCGCGACGAAGGCCGCGTCGAAGGCTGCGTCTAAAGCGGCTTTCAGGGCGGCGACGGGGATGGCGGCAACGACCGAAGCAGCTGTCCCGGCTCCCTCTCCCGTGCTCTCCGCCAGAGGAGGAGCCGCCGTACAATTGCAGCAGCAGCAGCAGCAGCAGCAGCAGCAGCAACAACAGCTCCAGCAGCCCTCTAAGAGGGCGGCATCGGCGTCTGTCGACTACTTGGCGCTCAGCGGCCGCGGCAAGGGCGGCGGCGGCGCCGGGGGCTCTGGCTCTACGACGCCCCGGGTCGCCGCCGCCACCGCTGCGAGCCAACCGGCGCTCCTCCTCTCTTCCGTTGAAGTGACGGGGGGGGCCGAGGGGGGCCTCTCGGCGACGACGGCTCTGCCGCCGCCGCTCTCGGCCGCCGCCGCGGCGGTGAAGGACTGCATCGAAGCCGGAGAGGCGGCCGGGGGAGAGGCGGAGGTGGGAGCCGCTGCCACTGCCGCCGCCGCTGCTGCCGCTCCGTCTCGCCCCTCGGCCTCCTCGTCCCTCTCCGACGCCTGGCGCACCGTCGCCGCGGCCGCCGAGGACGGCCTTCTCGCCGCCGCGCCGGCGGACGAGATCGAGGCCGAACTCCTCGCGCTGCAGGCGGAGCTCGCCTCGACGGCGGCGGCCTCGCGCGCGAGGCTCTCCGTGGCGCTCGCCCGCTGCGCCGCGTCGCTCGACGCCGAGCGAGAGCTCGCCGACGGGAACAAACTCACGGGGGCCTCCTTCTCTCGCGCGTTCCTGGCCAGGGCGCGAGAGCAGAGGAGGGCCGCGAAGCGCGCCGCGCGCGACGCGGCAGCGAGGGACGCCGCGGCGGCCGCGGAGGCGGCACTGGCCGGCTCGAGGCGCGGGACCGCCGGGAGCGCGCTGCTCTTTGGGGGAATGGGAGGAGGAGGCCGCGCGGGCTCTGCCTCCGGCGACGAGGGCGGAAACGCGAAACCCTTCTCCGCCGACCTGGGCAGGGGCGGCTCCCGGGACTCCTCGGCGACAGACTTCCGCCACCCCGTCGACAGGCTCGCGACGCGCGCCGGCGACGAGGACGCCATGTGCGCCGTCTGCGCCGACGGCGTGTCGGCGCCGCCCAACCTGATCGTCTTCTGCGAGCGCTGCGACGTCGCGGTGCACCAGGGCTGCTACGGCCTCTCCGCCCTGCCTGAGGGAGAGTGGCTCTGCTGGCCGTGCAGGGAGTTTGAGGAGCGGGCGCTGAGCTCGGGGGTGCCGAGGAGCGCTGTGCGGCCGCCGAGGTGGCAGCAGACGAGCGCGGCCGGAGGGGCCGCCGCTGCCGCGGCGGCGGCCAAGGGCGCAGCCGGCGCCGGAGGGGCTCCCCATGCTGCTGCTCCCGCGTCTGCTCCCCCTCCGCCCCCTCCCCCTCCCCCTCCGCGCCCGGGAGGCGCGCCCGACGTCTCCTGCTGCCTTTGCCCCGTCCGGCGGGGAGCCTTCCGCCGCACGATCGACGGCTCCAAGTGGGCGCACTCGGTCTGTGCGCTGTGGCAGCCCGAGGCGTCGCTGCGCGGCGGGTCCGGGTGCGCCGTCGTCGGCGGCGTGGCCGCCTGTCTGGCGTCCGAGAGGCGCGGGCTGCGGTGCGCTGTGTGTGGTCTGGATGACGGCGTGCTCGTAAGGTGCGGAGGGGGAGGGAAAAGCAAGAAGGCGAAAGAGGCGGCGAAGAGCAAGCCCGGAGAGGGAGGAGGAGGAGCCGCGGAAGGACCGGCGAGCGACAGCAGCGACGACGGCAGCGACGACGACGGCGAGGATGGGGGCCCGTGCCGCATCGTCTTCCACCCGCTCTGCGGCAGGAACGCCGGGTGGCACCTGTCCGTCGCGTTCGCTCTTCCGGACCCCGTGGACCTCCTCGCGGGGGGGCTCGGCGGCGTCTCCGCCGGAGGGGGAGGAGGAGGGGGGCCCAGGTCGAGGCCGAAGAAGGGCGGCGGCCGCGCCGCCAAGCCTGGCGCGCCGGCGCGCCGCGGCGCCGGCAAGAAGAAGGGCGGCGGCCCCGGCGGCGCCTCCGGGGGCGTCGACAAGCCCCGCGGGGGGCAAGCCTCCCGCTTCAAGGCCAACGTCAGTGCATTTAACGCGGCGGCGGCCAGGGCGGCGGCGGCTGCCGCGAACGCGCTCCGGGGGAGGTCGTACAGAGCGTACTGCTCGCTGCACACGGAGCGCGCCGCCGAGGAGGACGCGGCGGCGCTGGCCTCGGCGCTCGCGGCGACGGCGCCGCCGCCGCCGCTGGCCGTGGGGCCGATGGCGCATGCTGCACCGACGACCGCAGCGGCACTGACGATGACGACGGCGGCGACCGCAGCAGCAGCGGCGGGGGACGGTCTCTTCGCCGGCGGCGGCCTCCTCGTCGCGCCGCTCGACTTCGGCCTCGGCGGCGCCTCCAAGCCCCCCGCCGCCCCGAGGGCGAAGAAGGAAAAGGTGCCCAAGCCCCCCCGGATCACGAAAAAGTCGATCAAGGAGGCCGAAAAGGCCGCCAAGGCCGCCGCGGCAGCAGCTGCAGCAGCCTCAGGGGCGGCAGCAGCAGCGGCGGCGGCCTCGGCCGGTGCCTCCGCCGGCCAGCGCGGAGGGAAGACGATCCCTGGCCTCTTCGGAGCAACGACGGGCGCCGGCGGCGGCGGCGGGGGCGGGGGCGTGAGCGCCGCTGCCGCTGGTCCCGGCGGCGGCGGCGCTCCCTCTTCTTCCGCCCCTCCCCCGCCCTGCCTCGACCCGCTCGACCCCTCGGTGGCGTTCATCCCGTCGCTGGGCGTCGAGGACGGGGACCTCGCTGGGTTCGTCGGGGCCGGGTTCCTCGGGGGGAGCGGCGGCGGCGGCGGCCTCTGCGGCGGCAGCCTCGGCGGCATCGCGCCGCCCGCCGTCACTCCCCCGCCGCCTCCCCCTCCGCCCCCTCCGCCCCCGCAGAAAGAGCCCTCCCCTCCCCCAGGCCCTCCCTCCTACGCAGACCCGCGCCTCAAGCCCGCGATCGAGCGCATGCGCCCGAGGGAGGAGCAGAGGCTGGCCCTCGGCTCGGTCCGCCTCGAGCTCGAGCAGCTGCGGCTGCTGATCGACCTCGCCAAGCGGCGCGAGCGCGCCAAGGCGGCGCTGGCGAGGGGCCGCTTCGCGCTCCTCGACGCGCGGCTCAGGCACGCCGAGCACGGCGGGCAGCAGGCCACGGCGGGAGAGGCGAGGCGCGCGCTGAAGCGGGCCGGGCTCGCGCTGCCGTTCGGCGGGCCGTGGTGGGCCGCCGTCGGCGGGGTCAACGCCGCCGCGGCCGCCGCCTCGAACGCCGCCGCGTTCGCCGCCTTTGGCGTCTTTGGCGGCTCCTCCGGCGCCGAGCAGCAACAGCAGCAGCAGTCTCTCTTCCCCGGAGGGATGCCGAAGCGCGGCTCCCCCTCGGCGTACGGCGGCGGCGCTGCCGGGAGGGCCAAGAGGGCGAAGGCGAGGTTGGGCTTTGCCTCCGAGGACGGAGGAGGAGGAGGATGGACGAAGTCGGCGGCGGGAGCGGGAGCGACGACGCCGGCAGCGGCGACGGCGCCGCTGCTGATGCCGCCTTCCTCGGCACCTCCCGCGTCTGCTCTCGGCGTTCCTGCTTCTGCTCCTGCTTTTTTTGCTGCTCCGGGCTCTGCGCCGGGTCCGGCTGCTGCTCCGGCAGCGACGGCGCCCGCCGCAGCAACAACAGCAGCGACCGAAGGCACGGCCGCAGCCGCTCAAGAGCTGCCGCTGCCGCCGCCAGCGGCGATGACGGAGGCGGTGATGACCCCGGGGCAGGCCGCGGCCGCGAACCAGACCCTTCCTTCCGGCTTCATGTACGTTCCCGTCGCGGAAGCACGAGGAGGAGGAGGAGGAGGAGGAGGAGGCGACGGAGAGGGCGCGGCAGAGCAGCAGGGGCAGCAGCCTTGAAAGAGAGAGCGAAAGAGTTGGAGCTTGTTTGCCTTTATTTTGTTTTTCACGCACCTTTTTGTATCAAAAGAAACGCGCTCTCAAAAGCGGTCAACGCATTCATCAAACTGTGCGGTTCATTTCGGAACGGCAGACGAGCGGGGTAAGAAGCCGGAAGTGGAGAGAGAGAGAGAGAGAGAGAGAGAGAGAGAGAGAGAGAGAGAGAGAGAGAGAGAGAGAGAGAGAGAGAGAGAGAGAGAGAGAGAGAGAGAGAGCTGAAAGAAAGAAGAGCTGCCTCTCCATAAAAAAAGCAAGGAGGGAAGCGCCCCCTTCTCTGCGCTCGCTCGCTTTCTCCGCTTGCTCTCCGCTGCTTTTCGCCGCACACGCCCGCGTGCGTGCTGCTCTCGATCTTGCCCTCGCCTCCCGGCAGGGCCAGGGAAAGGAACGAGCCCCCCGTCCTGTCTAACCGCTCACCGTCTTTTTTTTGCGGCTTTCCATCGCGTCGATTCGAAAATAAAAGAGTCGACGTCGACGACGACGCCTGACGACGACGCCCGAAACGAATGGACCCCTCCACCTCCGCCTCTGGCGGCTTCGAGGGCCATTCCAGCTCACGGGACGACTCCGACTGGCATTTTCTGCAGTGCTTCGGAGAGAGAACGCCCGGCGAGGAGATCCAGGACGGTGAGGCAATGGAAGGCTACAGAGGCAGCGCAGCGCAGCAGCGGCGATGCACAGCAACGACGGCAGTCAAAAAAGAGAGAAAACAGAGAAACAAGATGGTTGAAGGGTGAAGCGGTCCCTTCTCTCTCTGCTCTCTCGAGCAGAGGCCCGCAGCCCTAGTCAGTTCTGCTCCAGGGGCTCGGCTCCTCATAGCATCTCGCCTGCGAGACAGAGA
>Ga0315289_10004658_pt1 | contig 20384 bp, 14 predicted proteins | sample YL17G11_40_MG_FD_203452 | JGI IMG/M metagenome (GOLD analysis project Ga0315289, IMG submission 203452) | Sediment microbial communities from Yellowstone Lake, YNP, Wyoming, USA - YL17G11_40 | ecosystem: Environmental > Aquatic > Freshwater > Lake > Sediment | place: USA: Wyoming | collected... | reverse complement strand
CATACTGATCGACGGCTCGTCCGACACATTCCTTCGGGCCGGGATCAATCCCGACCGGCAGCAGCGTCGTCACGACACTCACCCTTTCTGTTACGGGGCACCGCCCCCGCTCACCCGTCTCCCCCCCAGCCTTACGCCTCATACGAGGCCCGACCTACGGTCGGCGGGCAATTCCCCGAATCAGGGCTGGAGACGGCGGAGGGCAGGCAATCTACTCAACGGCTCTTCCGGCCAGGTGCGATCCCGCCTGCCCCGTGTTGGGATGCCAATCAGGAAGCCCTTCCACTTCCCGATCGCGACAGAGAGAGTATATAAGGTGGGTTCCTGGGGCCGGTGTCGACGTATCCTTGGGAGCGCGGACGCGCTCGTCCGCAGTGGTGGCAGATGGTGTTGAGGCGCAGCGTACGACGAACGGCTGGTTCGGCCACCACAGCGGACGAGGGCAGGTCGCAGGGGAGGTGGGCGATATGATGCCGAATCCACCGCAGAGACGCTATCACCGCGACCGGGGCGCAGAGCGAGGGGAGAAAGGCCTGTCCCTGAAGAGCCTGAACGGCGTGGCCGAGGCGCTCGGTGTGGACGTGGCGTGGCTGGCGCGCCAGAATGAGAGCGACATAGGGGGGGCGGAGTGTGAGGGTCTAGTCGAGGAACGCCGGGGCCTGGTGGGTGACCTGCCGCCAGACGAGCTGCGCCACGTGCTGGGGCTGGTGAGAGCCGCCCGCTCGTACTTCGTCGCCCGACCGTAGCAGCACCTCTCGGCCCGCCAACCATCCCCCGCCATGCTTCTCACGAACCCCGAGTGCTCAACGCATGACCTCTCGACGCTGCCCACACCCCAACGCCGGGCCGTACCGGGCGCGGACGAAGGGGAAGATCGAGAAGCTCTTCCAGCTTGTGCAGCGCGATCTCCTGAGCGAGGTGTGGTTCAAGGTGCAGAGCGTGGGGGGAGCTGAACGAGGCGTTTGCCCGGTGGGGCCAGCGGTACAGCCAGGAGCATTCGCACGCCAGCTTGCTGGGGAAGCCGCCGGCCGCGATTCACCGCCCGAGTCAGCGAGAGGGTCCGCTGGAGGTCGGGGCGCTCTGTTGTGTGACGGTGCGACGGAAGGTGACCCGGGAAGCGATGGTGCGCTATCGGGGTCAGCACGATCGGGTGCCCGCGCGGTACATCGGCGATCACGTCTGGCTGCGAGTGGGTCTGGACGAGTTGGTGGTGCTGGCTGGCAAGCGAGAGATCGCGTGCTACCCGGTGTGCGAAGAGGAGGGCCGTGCGGCATGGGACCCGCTCCGGTCGCCCGAAGGGACAAGGCTGCGGGAGCGCCGGACGCTCCACCCCGCGCTCCGGCGGTCCATATCTTGGGGGTGGACCGCCTCCGCGCTCCACAGCGCGTCCTACCAGCGTGTCGGGCGACCCTCGCTGCCGCCCGCAAGTGTCAACCATTGCTGTTACACGCGTGTAAGGGTTAGCCTCTTACGCGACAATAGGCTGGCTGGAGGTGAGGCGCCATTGCCAGCGAAGAGGGAGTATCGGTGAAGCTGCAACTGACGGTCGAGTAGGAGAGGATCGACCCGAACCGGCCCGCGTGACGGAGTCGAGGAGAGGAGGAGTGCTCGTGGGCACACGACGGGTTACGCGTGGGTGGCTCGCGCTGGCGGCGGCAGTGGAGCTAACCGCAATGGCCGGCGCACAGCAGCTCCCCCCGGCTGAGATCCCCTTCGATGGCGGCGATGCGGGAACCGAGTACTTCAAGCACTACGCCCGGGGTGGGTCTCCGGAGCAGGCGCCACCCTACCATATCGGACCCGATGGTGGCTACTCGGTGCTCGCGCGGGGTGGCGAGCGATGGATGGAATGGGTGTGCTGGCTCGCGGCCGAGCGCGAGCGGGACGCATGGGACTGGGCCTTCTATCTGCGCGACCGAGTAACGTGTCATAGCCATGACATCGGCCTTGAGGCCCTACTGCAGCCGCAGTGGCCTCCGTTCTGGTACTGGGAGAGCCCCGAGTGCGTGCCCTTCGAGTGCCTGGAGCATGGGCAGAAGTCGTTCTTTCTGTCGATCTGGGCCCCAAGCACGATCCAGTCGTATGAGCGCTTCTTCCGTGCGGCTGCCGCGGCGTTCGCGCAGCGCCGCCACAAGTTCGATGCCATCCGCGTGCCGATCACCGGCGACTTCGGTGAGGGCAACTACCCGCTGGGGATCTGGGACGTGCGTCCGGGGACGCATTGCCACCCGGGATGGTGGTGCGGTGATCGGTACGCCCGCGAGGACTTCCGCAGCGACATGCTGGCGAAGTACGGTGGCCTCGAAGCGCTCAACCGCGCCTGGGGTACGACGTTCACTGCCACGGAGCAGGTCTGCTACCCGCAAGACCAGCACGCGGTGAGGTACTGGTTAGACTTCGTCGAGTGGTACCAGGACAGCCTCACCGAGTTCGCCGACAAGAGCATCTCGCTCTGCCGTAGGGTCTTCCCTGATCACACGCTGTTCTGCGCTCTGGGTGGCGGGTGGCCCAGCCTCTACTGGGGCGAGGACCCTTCGGGGCTGGCGAAGGTCGCCGCGAAGTACGGGGTCATCGCCAACCCCGCGGCGATGTCCGGCAACGCGTTCTACAGCATGGCTTTCGTGTCGCCGTACAACTTCTACGGGGTGCCGATCTCCACGGAGGCGGCGGGCAAGCTCTCCGCGGAGGAGGTGTTCAATCGGATCTTCATCGATCTGTCCTCGCCGATCGTGCGGTACTACGACTACGGAGAGAACTACGGACGGGGTGCCCCCTACCTGGAGCGCTATGCGCCCCTATTCGGTACCTGCGGCGATCCAGTCCGCGAGGTTGCAGTCTTCGTGCCCACCACGACTGCTTACCTGAAGGTCCCCGCGGGCCTCTCCGGGTTGGCGGCCACAGCCGACGGTGCGAACCTGCTTCGGGACGTCACCGACTTCAGTGTGCTTGATGAGCGCATGATCGCTGATGGGGCTCTCGAACGGGCGAAGGTGCTCATCGTGTTCGAGCTGCAGTGGATCGAGAGGAGCACGGTGGAGAAGATCGCCGACTGGCTCAACCGCGGTGGGCTTCTCATCGCACCTCGCTTCGACCAGCCGGTACTGACGCCCGAGGGCGACACGGCGGCCTGGGCGCAACTGGTACCCGAGCCGGGGCCGCTAGGGGCGGAGGAGCCTACGCTGCCGCTGCTGCTGCAGCAGTGCGCGAAGAAGCTCGGGACGGGCGGCACCTTCACGATTCCCCCGCCGCATAGCCAAGGGCGGGCCTACGTCACCGCGGCGCGCAACATCCTCTACGGCTACCCGCAGTTCATGCGCGGCCTCCAACCTCCCGCCCTCGTTGACCCCGACTTCGACGGCGTGCTGGCGACTGTGATGACGCACCGGGTGCTGCTGCAGAACCGGACGCAGCGAGACGTGACGAAGATGCTGGCGCGTTCCGCGCCCGGCCTCTCCGACCTCGGCCCCTGGGTGTCCGATGCCCTGTCGCGACCGACCGTCGTGCCCGCGACGACGATTGTCGCCCTGGGGCCGGGCACGCCCCCCCGGCTTGGCCCCCTGCGGCGCACGCAGGGGGTGGCCCCAGGCGTGCCCCAACAGAGCCCTGACCTCCCTCGCGACCGCCTGGGCGACAGCCTGCTGCCCGAGGGCTTCGCCCTGGACGCGGGCCATCTCGAGGGACTGCCGGATGGGGCACCACTCGCGGACGGCATGCCGCTCGACGGGCAGTGGGTGACGATCCGGGGATTCAGCGGGAGCGACTACCTGCTGTCATGCTGCTTCCGGTGCGACGCCCCGGACTCGCGGCCGGAGTTGCGGATCCGGTACCGTGACGAGCGGACGTACTACAGCGTCTTCTTCGACGCTCCAAAGCACTGGGCCCACCTCACGTGGGCTACCGAGGGCCAGCGGCACACCATCGCGCATGTCTGGGCCTACTGGTTCGGGGGGCACTGGTATCACCTGGCACTGGGGGCATGCGGCTCCGAGATCGTCTGCTACCTGAACGGGATTGAGCTGGGGCGAGTCCAGCACAGCGCCATCGCAGACGGCGGCGTCCAGATCGGCACGTGGGATGGGAAAGTCACTTTCCGGGACCTCGAGGTGCGCGAATGGCGGCCCGGGAAGGCGGCGGAGTGAGCGCGATCCACTCGCCCAACTCGACGCCGAAGTGTGGTGGGCGGATGAGTCGCTGCTGCCAGCGCCCGCAACGTCCGTGAACCTGAGGGTCCGGATGGACCGGGCGAGTCTCACCTCCGCAAGGCCTACTTGCTGCTAACCGGGTGTCATCGGCGCCGCGGAGCGTGGGAGGATGCCCGGCGCACGTGCGACCAGGGCCTGACCGCCTGCCCGCACGACCCCGAACTCCTTCCCAACCGAGGCATGGTGTGTCATCAGTTGAGGAACTTCGCTGCTGCCGAAGAGAGCTATCGCCACATCCTGGAATGCCGCACCGCTGACCCCTATCTGAAAAGCGTCGACGCCGGCATCGCGGGCTTCAAGACGCGGCACAACTTGGCGATGCTCTACCTGGACGCAGGACGGCCACAGGACGCCGAGGCTCAGCTCCGGCAGGCCGTTGCCGAAGAGCCGGCCTTCGTGCCGAGCTGGTTCGCCCTGGCTGACCTACTGCGCAGGACGGGACGCGCCACTGACCTAAAGGACCTGGCCGATCAGGTCTGCCATGCCCAAGGCCCCCACGGCGTCGGCAAGCTCGTCCGAGCCCGAGCGCTCTTCGACGACGGACGCTGCGCGGAGGCACTCCGCCTGATGACCGAGGCACTGGCAGCCGGCCTCGGCCCGAACCTCCTCTGCGGTCAGCGACTCTACGCCCATGTGCTGTTCCGTCTCGGGAGGGTCGCGGAGGCCGTGCCGGCACTGCGCGAGGTCGTGCGCCTGGCGCCAGTTCACGCACCTCGTGGACTCCTTCGTAGTGCTCGGCAACAGGGCGGCCTCGGGACTGCAGCAGGGCATCAGCGGCGCTCATGGACGACAGACGCAGATCGGCTCGCTCTTCTGACCACGACTCCGCACGGGACCAGGTACTCCCGCGTTGGCTCACATGCGGCGCGCTTGCGCTGGCCTATGTCCTCGCTCGCCTCTCCGCGATATGATGCCGAGAACATGCCCATCTCGGTATCGCCGCAGCGGAGGCCGTTTCCATGCGACGCGACAAGCCCCAACGAGCCTCGAGCCGGGCCCAGGACGCCCTCACCGAAGAGCAACTCGACGCCCTGCTCGGCGCTGTCAGCACACGCTACCCCAGCGGCAAGCGCAACCTCGCGCTTCTGCTCGCTATGGCCGACGCCGGCCTACGCGTATCCGAGGCCGTGGCCCTGAGGACGACGGACCTGGTTGCCGAGGGCGGGCAGTACACGCACCTGAACATCCGGCGCGGCAAAGGCGGCAAGCCGGGGCGAGTGGCCCTGACCGTCAGAGCAGCGGCGAAGCTCGGAGCGTGGCTCGAGGCGCAAGCGAAGATGGGCTTCGGCAAGGGGTACGTGTTCTGCACGATCAGCGAGGGCAGGGCCGGCGGCCATTGGGCGGACGGACGGCAGCGTCTCGAACCGGGCAGGCCGGTGAGCACTGAGTACGTCCGCCAGCTCGTCCGTCGGATGGCCGACCGCGCGGGCATCGAGAGCCGCGTCACTCCCCACACGCTGCGGCATACGTTCGCGACGCGCCTCCTGCGCACCACGGGCAACCTGGAGCTGACGCGCAAGGCGCTCAGGCACTCCCACATCCAGACGACGGTCGCGACCTATGCCCACCTCGTCCAGGGGGATGTGGACCGGGAGATACGGCAACTACCAGGGAACGGTCAGGCTGACCCGCGCGGCGAACCTGAAGACCCCACGGCCCAGCTCGCGGCTCTGAGGGCGCAGCTCGAGGCCCTGGAGACGACCATCGGGAGGCGATGACAATGTGAAGGCGTCAGCAGGCCGTCCCGGAACCGATTGCGAAGGCCCGCAGTACGGCGCCGCCACGCACACTGGTCTCTCGGACACCGCGACGGAGCCCGCAGCCGATGGCACGGGCCGCTCTCTAAGGAGGCGAAGACCGGAAGAGGGGGGCGCTCGGGCTCCCAAGATACGTCAAAGGCAACAGCGGCCATCACTACCGGCAAGGATGCCGGCGGTGCCAACATACGGGAACGGCTTCGCCAGTGCTGCGGGCAGGGGCGCGCTCGTCGCGCCTGCGACAGCCACTGCGACCGTCAGGCTCTGCAGACGAAGAGCGGCGCCGGACGCTAGCGGAGCCCCGGCACCTCATAGATCTCGACCGGTTGGTCGCGATGCCGTACCGGGATGGCTCCCAACGACCGAGCCTCAACCAGGTCCGCGACTGCGGCGTAGGTGTTTTGGCTGATCAGAATCTGCGCCGGCCCTGCCGAGGCGACGGCCTGCAGGCGCGCGGCCACGACAACCTCGTCCCCGATCACCGTGTACTCCATCCGACGGGTGTCTCCCACGTTCCCGGCCACGACCTCGCCCGTGTTGATCCCGATGGCGATGTCAGCGACGGGCAAGCCGGCCTCCGCGCGCGTTTGGGAGAGTACGACGATGCGATCGCGCAAGGTGATCGCGGCCCGAATGGCATTCGCCGTGTCGTCCGGCCGTTGAACGGGCGCCCCCAGGCCGCCATGAGCGCGTCGCCGATGAACTTGTCGAGCGTGCCCTCGTACTCAAACACCACGTCGATCATCGCAGAGAGGTAGTCATTGAGGATCGAGACAACCTCCTGCGGTGCCATGCGCTCCGTGAGACAACCGAAGCCCCGGATGTCGGCGAACATGACCGTCACAGAGCGCGTCTCGCCTCCGATGGTGATTTCCTCGCGGCTGAGGATCTCGTCCGCGACCTGCTGGGTGACATATCGCCCGAGGGCGGAGGTCACCTGGTTGCGGCGGCGCTCAACAAGGACCTGGGTGACGTGTGAGCCGCCGGCCCAGACGGCCAACATGGCCAACAGGGGGACGGCGGTCTTCATCAGGACATTGAAGAGGACCACCACGACCACCGCCACGTACAGGATGATGATCACCAGGTGGAGGGTGATCACCGCCGCATGTAAGGGCCGAAAGGAAGCGCTCATCGGAGCACCCCATAGGCTGAGAAGCCAGACAAGCGCAAGATTGGCCCACAGCGGCGCGGGTCGGATGATGCGGGACTCCGTGATGATCCGGCGCATGTGAGGGGCGCGCGAGGGCAGTAGCTCCGCAACCAGCGCGTCAACGGTCCGATCGAGTGCATCCAGACGGAACTGGATATTCGGATCGCGCCCTGGGTCGGCGAACAGGGACGGAGAGACCATGTAGACCGGCACATAGCCTCCGCCCGGGAGAACGCCCTTCACCTCTTCTCTGAGGTCGGGAGGCAGCTCACGACCGGGGTCCTCGAGTGTCATGCTTCGCCGTCCACTGACCAAGACCGAACCCTTGTCGTCGAGGTGTAGAGTGACGTTGCCGATCCGCACCTCCCTGGCGCTCACCACGGCGATCTGGTCTGGCGGGATCTTCAGCAGATGCGCCGCCACAAGTACGGGGAGGATGGGCACCAGCTTCCCGTCACGCTCTATATGCAGTCTTGCGCGGAAGGGCCGCTCCGCATCCCGCCCCTCGCCCTCAAACCAGCCGATCTGAGCAGACGGCGCACCGTGCTGGTGCGGGTCTGTCTTGTCGTCGTCAACCCAGAAGAACACCTTGGTGTGCCTTTGAAGGACTCGGTCAAGCAGCTTCATCTCCTCGGGGAAAGGGCGCACCAGGAACTGTGTGTCCTGCGGGTTGTCCCTTCGTCGGCGTGGCCGGAGGAAGGCGGTGCCTTGCTCTAGGTCCCTGAAGGAGGCATGAACGACAGCGACCGTGCCCGGCTCCTCTGGTCGCGCGATGGTCTCGAGCAGATCGGCCACGCGGGCAGGCCGACAGTCCACGAGCTGTATGGGCACTTTCGGGGACGTAGGAGCGAGTGCCACCGACCCCTGCTGAACCCACCATCGACGCCCCGCCAGCAACTGCTCGGCCATCGGGGCCTCGATCACGTTGAGGATGCCGGAACGCATGGCCAGGGAGGCCGCCAGGCCCGTGGCGAGGGCCACGAGTAACCCGGCCACCATGGGTCGGCGGACGAAGATGTCGCTTCGCCAGTGCGTTACAGTGGCGCGTTCTTCCTCCTGTCCGGCGACGTGGTAGCCGCGGAACTGCAGAGCGATGGCGATGGTCGACAGCACCAGGAGAACGCCAACGATCGACCCCACAACTGCCGCCATCGGCCACCCATTGCTCGGCCCGGTGCCCGCCAGTTTGATGACAATGGGAACGGCCGCGATGCCGAGGAGTAGCGTGAGTGCCAGGCAGACCGCGATGATGATCGTTTGCCATAGCGGCCACGCCCGCGCCGACACAGCCGGGGGGCCGCCCACGAGAGCCCCGGGCGGGACGCGTGCTAGGCGCCAGACCAGACGTGCGAACCGTGTGTCCTTGCGCGCCAGGGCGAAGAAGTCTACGAGCGCAAGCAGCACGGCGATGCTGCGTGCCGCGCCAATCCAGGTTGCTCCCGGGCCAGACACCAGATAGTCGATGTTGCGCGCTCCGCGGAAGGCCACCTGCGATACCAGCGTGGCGACGATGTAGAGCACGATGAACCCGGCCAGGCCGCCCCGGGTTGCCGTTGCTGCCGGGTGCCGGTCGTACGTGCCCCGCCAGCGCCGCACGGCGGCGCCCAACGCGCCGAACAGCCCTGCTGCCGCAATCCAGCCCAGTAGGACCAGCACCTGCACTCCGCGACCGGGAGGGCCGCTCCCCAGCGCCGCATCGCGAGAGGCCCAAACGATCTCGCCCGCTGACGCGGGCAGCTTCGTGAACTAGTGCTCGCTTGCGGAAGTCCGTCTGCCGTATGGAGGGGCCGAATACGAGCCTGCTGCCGTCTGCAGGCGAAGTATCCGGACCGAAGACGTACAACGGACTTCCGCAGCGCGCCACTAGCCAACCAACGCCACCATCATTGGTGGCAGCGTGAGCAGAGCGGCCGCGGCAGCCCCGACGAGCCACTGATTGCAGCGCGTTTCGGTGTGTGGCGATGTTGCGCTCACGTTCCTCCCCCCTGACCTGCGTTCGCCGGCGTATCTGTCTCCCAACTGTTGCCGGTCAACACCATGAGGCCGAGCGGCGTTGTCACCCAGACCCATCCCCGGCTGTCAACGACCAGGCTGCCGAGGCCGCGAGAAAGCGAAAGCGATCGGCCCTCGTCGGGGACGATTCGCCACTTACCGCGGGTCAGCACGCTCAGCCCCTTGTCCGAGCCGACCCCCACGCGCCCCTTGCGGTCACACGCGATGGCCGTCACGTTGCTGCTCACCAGGCCGTCGGCGGCATCGTATGTCGTCCAGGCCTGACCGTCGTACATCCGCAGGCCTGCGTCATCGCTGCCGACCGGGAGCCGTCCTCGTTTGTCGAAGGCCATCCCCGTGATGGTCCGGCCATCGAGCCGCAGGTCATGTCGCTTCCACTTCCCACGGTCCAGTACGAAGACGGCCTCCCCTCCCGCGAACCACGGGCGGTGGCGCCCGTCGATGAGCACGTGCCACATTGCTTCGAATGGGCCGCCTTGATCCCGCGACGGTTCCCACGACTGACCCGTCCAGGCGATCGGGCCGACCTCAGTGGCGAGCCAGACGCAGCCGGCGGCACTGCAGGCCAGGTCATGGACGCGGGTTGACTCGGGTTGAGGGCGTCTGAGCGTGTACCACCCTCCGTCTACCAGGAAGTGCACGTGCTGCTCGGGGCCACCGACGCATAGCCGACCACGGTCGTCCAGCGCGAGGTACTGCAGTCCGGCCTCGGGGGCCGATGTGCCGCCGAAGTACTCCGAGGGCACGTCTTCCTTGAGCGTCTCGAAACTCACGCGCCACGTCCGGCCGTCGAAGCAACCGGAGCCCCCGCCGTCCCATAGCACCCACACGCGCCCCACGCGGTCGGCGACAAGGTCAAGGGGTCTGCCGGGAAGCCGTCCGGGCGGCGCGAGGTAACTCACGCGGCCTTGGAAGACCAACCCAAGCCTGTCCGTGGTAACGAAGAGCGCACCTCCTGAATGGTCAGGCACGACCTCCTCGATCCCCTCCATCGGCCCCATCGCCAGCCCTTCCCGCTTGCCCCACCGGTCCGTACGGCGCCCGTCGAACCGCGCAATCCTGTCGCCCGTCCACGCCCACAGGACGCCGGTCTGGTCGAAGGTGACGCTCCCCATATCGACCTCCCAACCAGGATCGAAGGCGACACGTCGCCAGTGCCCACGCTCGCAGCAGTACAGCCGTGAGCCGATGCGCGTCCACACGCGGCCGTGAGGGTCAGACACAAGGGAAGGTAGTTCGAACATGCCCTTGATCGGCTCGGGGGGGCGGGACCGCCATTTGCGGCCGTCGTAGACGGCAATGGTCTCCGCGAGGAAGGGCGGATGGCGGTCGATCTCCCCTTCGGGCTCATGAAGCTCTACGATGACCGCCCACAGGTTCCCTTCGGCATCCAGCGGAACACTCCCCGAATCCGCAACGTAGCAGTCCGGCAAGCCCGGGAACGGCTCAGATGACCATCTGCCCCCACGCCATGCCAGCCCCCCTCGCCACTTGCGGCCGGACTTGCCGGTGCCAGTGAAGAGACCGGACTGCGCTGCCACTTTGTCGAGGTGCCCCCGATAGCAGAAGCGCTTCCCATCCAGTTGGTAGACGCGGTCGTCCTCCGCGGTGTACCACCATACGCTACCGGCACCGTCGACATGCATCTTGTGTCGGGGGTCCGAATTCCTTGGGGGGAGTCGTCGCACGGGAGGTATTCGATCGCGCCGCTGTGCAAGTCCCAACGTTCGACCCAGCCATCCATGGTGCCGACCCAGCCCGCATCTTGCTTGACAGCGAGACAGGTATAGCGCGCCGGATACCCGTAGGTGAGCCAGTCACCGCTACGCGAAGGCGCGACTTCCAGGAGGCGCCACCACGTGGGCGCCATCGCGGCCGTGCGGCTTCGCGACGTACTCACCGCGTATGCCAGCGCCGCGGCAACGGCTGCCCCAAGGATTGCACTTAGCCAGAGCCGGCGTCGTCCCATTCCGCTCACCTTGGCGATCAGGCCTCTGACGCGCTGCCAGGTTCTCCGCGCGCGTCATTCCTGGCCATACCCGATGCTCTCCACGTACTGGGCTGCCCGCCCGGGCCGAGGCCAATGCTCGCCCCCCAATACCATTCCGTTCCGCCTTGCCAGTGGTCGCCGTCCTGACCGGAGTACACCCCGGTGAGGAACAGGTGGCGGCAAGTGTCGAAGACCATGCCGTACAGGCCGAATGAGCGCTGGTCGGGCTTCGCCGAATGGTCTCGGCGCAGTCGCTGAGCGACGTCCGTGCGCGACCAGTGCCTGACCGGCCCTTGGGCCGGCACGTCAATCCCCTCCGCCGCGAGCCCCAAGGGCGACAGGCATCGAATGAAGCCCTCGACATCGCGATGCACAATGGCCTTGCGGACGGCGTTTCGGGCCTGGGCCACGCTAGCCGGCCAGTGCGGCGCAGTCAATGGGGCCTGCAGGCTAACCGCGAGGTCCTCGGTCTGGCCCTGTCGGAGGAAGAGTTCCCGGCAGACGATGTCGAGATCATCCTTCATCAAGGCCACGAAGTAGCGCTGAGCCCACGGTTGAGCCGACGCAATCCGCACGGTGCACGGGGAGATCCCCTTGAGATGCCCGTTGGCGTAGACCTCGGCGCCGGCCGGGTCGGAGGAGACGGTCAGCGTGGTGTTGGAGCCGGGCTCCGCAGCAGGTAGCAACCAATACTCGGGGGGCAATGGGGTCGCGGCGACGCCGCCGAACTCCCAAGGGCCAGGACCGTCTGGGATCGAGAACAGCCGCCTGAGGCTATCGCGAATGGCCGGCGGAAGCTCAATGCCCGGCGCGAGTGTGTCGGACTCGAAGACCTGGCTGGGGGAACCGCAGACGCTCCCGTCTACGCCGATCTCCTGGACGAGGAACACGCGCTGACCGTCATCGTAGCCGTGCGCGCGGCGGAGGAAGATGGCAGCTGACTGGATCGACCAGGTAACCTGGCACTCAGCCTCGCCGGGGTCTGGTACGAGATCGGCCGGCAGCGCCTTCACTTTGCCCAAGGGGAGGTCCACGAGAAGTACCTCAGGACCGACCCATAGCGCGACGGACCGCTTGTCGGGAGACAAGGCGGCCGCGTGGTAGCCGCCGGGACGCTCAACCAGCTTCTGTGCCTTGTGAGTGGGACTCGGCGGAAGCAGAACCGTGTAGAGAGAGGTGGCTATGCGATCCGTCCGGGCAACGATGAGGTCCTCGCCGGAAGCCCATCCTACGGGATCATCGAAGGTCTCTACGTCAGCTTCCGGTGTGAGAGCCTCGTACCACTCTCCCGAGTTCAGGTCCACTACCGGGACGTCAAGATAGCCCGTCTCAAAGGCCACCAGCCCGCCGTCCGGGGACCACTTGACCTCGGGACCCCCAAGGCCAATCCCCCTTAGCTTCCCAAGGGCGCGTATCCTTCCGCCGCTTTCCAGGAGGTACACCTTCTCCTCTCCCGGGCACGCCAGGAGCATCCTCTCGCCGTTCGGCGAGGCGACGAGCAGATCGAAGATGGGGAAGTCTGGCCCGCCGGCCAGCCGCATGCGGCCATCGCCCGCGGGCGAGACAACCCATAACGCGTCGTCCCAGGCGCAGATGAAGCTCCTGCTCGGCTCGCCGGCGAACGTGGATGCGCTCGAGTCGGAAGCGTGCAAGGCGAGGGAAGACTCCAGGGCAAGAACGACGCAGCAGACACCGGCTCCCGGGACTGCAGGGCACCTCAACATCGATCATCACCTCGCCCATCCATCTCGGGCTGGGGCACGGCCTTTCATGCGCCCGAGGGCTCTTCAGTGTCCAGGTCGATGATCTCCTGATCCGTCGTCTGGGCGGCCGTGTCTGGGTCCTCAGAAGGGAGCCGCTCACGTAGCCACTTCGGGAAGTCCCGCCTGTCGCGGCCACACTCGCGCAGCTTCCCGGTCTCGACATTGGCCAACGTGACCCTGGGCCCAAGATCGTCTTCACAGCTTGCGCCGTAGTTGATCGCCGCGATGGTGTGACTGTCTGGCGACCAGCACAGACCGAAGTAGGTCCCCACATCGCCGTTCCCCGTATGCGCGTGGTAGAGGAGCTTCGCCGAGTTCTTCTCGACGTCAATGAGCCAAAGGCCCACATCGACGTGCGCCACCAAATCATGCTCGGCGCTGGCCTCCTCTCCTTCGCCCTTAGAGGCCTCCGCAGGCGGGCCCACGAAGCGATGGGTGCCACTCGCCGCCAGGAAACGCCCGTCGGGCGACCAGACGATCATACCGACCTCGCGGAGATCGGTAAGCTGCGAGGGCCGGCCCTCCTCGGTGCCGATGATCCACACCGTGCCGGAAGGCCCGTGGAGCGAACCGCCCTCGGAGGACTCCTGCAGGTACGCGATGCGGGTGCGGTCGGGCGACCGGGCCACGACTTGCACCTCGCGCGTCCGTGCAATGATGCGTCCACCAATCGGCAGGGGCCAGGCATACCGTCTATCACCCGTCATCAGCCAGAGCCGGTCATCCCAGATGGCGAGCTTCCGCTCTGCCGAGGCCGGGGGCGGCTTGTCAACGACCACGAAGGGTGGTTCCTTGGAGGGCTGGGACTCAGGCGCCGAGGCCACCGTTGCCGTCTGTCGCTGGCGCCCGCACCCAAGACACGAGACCACAGCAAGTCCGGCAAGTAACGGGCAGGCGATGCGCACGGCAACCACCCCCTGATGTGGGCTACTTTGGTAGTCGGTCGTTGTCCAGCACGCTCAGCCCGAGCGGCGTCTTCACCCAGACCCATCCCTGGCTATCGATAACCACCTGCTGGACGTCACAGGAGGTAAGGCCGTCCTTGCCAGTGATCACTCGCCACCCAGCGCGGGTCCGCACACTCAAACCTTGGTCGGTGCCGACCCACATGCGTCCCTTGCGATCGCAGGCGAGGCTGCGTACGTTGTCGCTGGGGAGGCCGTCAGCGTTCGTGTGAGAGGCCCAAGACCGTCCGTCACACATCCGCACACCCGCGCCCTCGCTGCCGACCCAGATCCTCCCACGCCGGTCTTCAGCGATAGCCGTGACCTCGCGGCCATTCAGGCCGGGCTTGAGCTGTTTCCACCGGCCTCGATCCAGCACAAACACGGTATCAACGCCGCCGAACCAGGGCCTCCCTCGGCGATCCAGGATGACCTGTCGAACGGGCTGCTTGGGTCCGCCCTCGTCGGCGCAACGTTTCCACCGGGCGCCATCCCACACGACGGGGCCAGCTGCTGTGGCGAGCCATACACACCCGGCTGCGCCACAGGCAAGGTCGTGGATCTCTGTTGCCACGCCTCCCGGATCGGTGACGACCAACCACCCTCGGCCATCGCAGTATCGAACACCACCCGTCGGCCCGGCGGCGTAGAGGTGGCCCGCTGCGTTCGTGTCAAGGTACGCCAGGAGCGCAACATCCTTGCCCGCTTGTTGAGCGTCCTTCGCGAGCCGCCATTGGCGACCATCGAAGCAGGCGAAGGTGTCGTCTTCGAGGAGAAGCCATACCCTCCCCCTTGGATCGGCCGCCAGGGCGGAGACGGCCGCCGGAAGGCGATGAGGGACCAGGAGGGCCCGCGCCTCGTCGCCCTCGATGACCAGCAGATACGGTCCGGATGCAACGAAGGCCCTTCCTTCCGTGTCCGTCTCCACGTCTACAACGTGGTCGAAGGCCCCCTTGGGCACTTGGCTGGTGTACTCGTCCCAGCCCTTGCACTGCTCCCCAACGAACCGGAAGAGCATCGCGGTGCCGGCCTCACGCCCTGCGACCCAGAGGGCACCCCTTCGGTCAATGTGGACCACGTCCTCAGGGATGATGCCTTCGCAGTCCGCGAAGGCCAAGGCGACGTGCCAGCGACCCTTCTCGAATCGCAGCACGGCAGCAGCGGCCTTGAGCCACACGCCTCCGCGCCCGTCAGCGAAGAGGCTTCGGTCGCCGGGCACGCACGACTCACAGATGCCCTCGTCCTCCCCGTACACGCGCCACTGACGGCCGCCAAAAGCGCCGACCGCGCCGGTACTCAGAGGCTCATCACCCTCACAAAACACTTTCTGGAAGCTGCGCAGGAGCGCCCACAGGCGGCCGCTCTGGTCGAGGACAACGGGTGAGTGCGGGGACGTCTGCTCGACATAGTAGCCGCCGCCCTCGTGCACCTCCCCCCCGGTCCAGTTCCCACGCTCAAGGACGCTGCCGGCGTCGAAGCCGATGGTCAGCCACTTGCGACCGGCCTTGTCGGTGAGGCAGAAGGCGCCGTGCTTCGCGGCGGCCGACTTGAGGTCACCGACATAGGCAAAGCGGCTACCTGTCAGTCGGCAGACGAACTCCCCGACAATGGACGCCTAGACCTGTCCGGTTCGATCAACTTGGATGCCGGAGATCACTGGCACGATGGTGGGGATGTTGAGCGACGCATCGCAAGGGAAGTACTCGACCTCACCTGTGCGAAGGTCACGGCGCTCAACGAAGCCTGAATCGGTGCCGACCCAGACGACGCCCTTGCTCACCGCGAGGCAGGTGTAGGTGGTAGGGTAACGATAGCTGAGCCATTCGCCCCGGGGCAGAGGCGAGAGGTCAAGCGCCGCCCATGACGACGGGGCCTTGGCGTGCCAGCCACCTGAGCGCAGTACGATCGCCGTGCCCGCGACTATGGCGACGGCGACCAGGCCAAGCACGATCCTGACCAGAACGCCGCGAGCCTTCACCAGCAACCACCCCTTCTTGTGCTTCGCTAGATGACGCCATTCAGGGCCGTCCCTGCAGATCCGCCATGGCCTCGAGGCGGACTCGTCTCGGTCCCGGCCTACTTCCGGGCCCCGTGGGCACGCAGGAGGCTTGCTGTTCCGGCATGGTTGTTCTCCAGCGCCAACTGCAGTGCGGTGCAGCCCATCTGATCCTTGGCCCTCGTGTCTGCGCCCCACCGTAGCAGAACCGCCACGATTGCGCTGCGACCGCCTTGGGCCGCCACATGCAGGGGGGTCTCGCGCTCGTCCAAGCTCCTAGCATTGACCTCCGCTCCATGTTTCAGAAGAAGCTCGGCCACTTCGGCTGCGGCGGCCATGTGTAGCGGAGTCAAGTCGTAGTCGGCCCGGGCATCAACGAGAGCGCCTCGCTTCAGGAGGAGTTCCGCTGCTCTCACACGCCCCTCGCTTACCGCAGAATGTAGGGGCGTCCAGCCATGCTCCTCTCGAGCGTTGACGTCGGCCCCGTGCTCGATAGGCAGTTCCGCGAGTGCGGTGTCGCCCTGGTGAGCGGCGAAGTGCAGCGGAGTCTCGTTGAACTCGGCGCCTAGGCCGGCGTCCGCTCCTTTCTCCATGAGAACCCTTGCCACTTCGACCTGCCTTCTCTGCGCCGCGATGCACAGCGCGGTGCCCAGGAACTCGTGTGACGCGTTGATCGCGGCGCCGTGTTGCAGGAGAAGGCTGACCGCTTCGGCCTTCCCCGCCCATGCCGCCCAGTGCAGCGGAGTCAAGCCCTCGCCGTCCGGCCTGTTCGGATCCACCCCTTCCGCAAGGAGTTCTGCCACCTTGCCTGCGTCGCCAAGACCGGCGGCAATCGCCAGCGTGCAGTTCGCGCCGTGCCCCAAGAGGAGCTTCGCCGCCTTCGTCCGGCCTTCCCAGACCGCCGGACTCAGCGGCGTCTCGCCAACGCTGCCCTCGGCATTCGCGTCAGCCCCGTGCTCTAACAGTAACCTGCCCACCTCGACGAAGCCCTTCCGAGCTGCCTCGTGCAACAGCGTGAGCCCATCCTCGTCCCGGCTGTTCGGATCCGCGCCCTGAGCCAGGAGCGCCTTCACCCGCGTCGTATTGCCGTTCGCAACAGCCCCGACGATATGTGGGATGCCACGCGGGCTGGTTCCAGAGAGCAGAAAGCCAGCCATCCCAAGTAGCTTGGCCGCTCCCATTGCGCTCCCCCTATTCGTTCACACTGCCGCTACCCAGTTCGGTCACATACCAGCGTTTACCGATCTGCCCGAAGTCCACCCAGCAGTACGAGTATGCGTCCTCGTTCGCGAACCACCCATTCCCCCTGAGCCTGACCCGTCCCCCCTCCAGGAACGCCTCGCGGTTCCGCATCCCGAGCCATCCCTGCTGTCGCCGTAGCTTGCGTTCCAGGGCGGAACGGGAGATACGCTGCTCGATCACCTCGTAATCCAGTGTGAGGCCCGGCTCGGACACGTGCTGGAGGAAGCCCGCGATGTCCCGGTGCAGGATGGCTTTGCGAACCGCATTGCACGCTGCGGCCAGGTCACGCGGCATGCTCGCGGGCGTGAACGGGGCATCGAGGATCACGGCGACTTCCTCGCGTTGTCCCTGACGCAGGAACAGCTCACGCGAGGCGATGTCGAGGTGGTCTTTCACCACCGCGAGCCAGTACCGCTGGGCCCACGATTGCGCAGAGGTGAGAGTGACCACACACGGCGACTTGCCCTTGAGGTGCCCGTTGACATAGACCTCGGCGCCCGATGGCTGCGAGGAGACGGTCAACTGCGTGACGGTCTCGGCAGGAGGTGGGGGAACCCAGTACTCCGTCGGCATCGCGGAACACGCGATGTGGGACTGGAGCGGGGAATAATCGAAGGGTTCGACCCCCTCCCGCAATTGCTTCCACAGGGCCGCAGGGATTGGGGCCAGCGGCATGGCTTCTGCCTCGGGCCACTCCAGGCGAGTTGCCTTGCTGCCATCCGCCGCGATGAGCCAGGCCGACGGGGCTCCCGCCTCGCCAGGGTCCCCCGTGAACACCACGTGCCCGTTCTCGACCAAGCCGGTCTCGTAGTGCCCATCCCCATCGTCAGTCAACCCGGAGGCTAGGGTGCGTCGTTCGCCCGTGCTCAGGTCGATGGTCACGATCTCGGTGCCGAGCCACAGGACGACCGTCTGCCTGTCAGGCAGCAAGACAACCGCATGACAGCGCGTGGTGAACCCGGCAACGGTCCGGGGTTCCCCGTTGACGGGCGGGGGGATCGAGACGACGCGCAGCGACTCGGTCTCCGGGGCTTCGGCAGCGCCGGCGCTTCCGGTTTGGCGCATCAGCGCCAGCTCAGTTGCCGATAGCCAACCGATGGGTCTGTCATCAGCACGGTAACCGGCGCCAACCGCCGGGTCACGCGGCGGGACGCAATAGCGCCGGTTTGTCAGTGTGTTGAGTACCCAGACCCGTGTGCCCTCGTAGCTGCCCCACATTCTAACTGCCACCCACACCTCGTCCGGCGACCAGGCCGCCTTTGGCTCCGCCCCAACCACCGCCACCCCCAATGGCCTGATGCGCCCGGCCCCTTCCAGCAGGTAGAGGCGCGGCTCGTCGGGGCAGATCAGCAGCGCCTTCCGCCCGCCGGGGGATGCGAACACACCCGGAGGAAAGAGGGTGGTGTCCAGCGGGCCTCCGCTCACGAGTCGCGCGCGGAACCGACCGTCCGGGGAGATGACCGAGAGCGTCGGGTCACTCCAGAACAGCACGCTGCGGGTGGGTGTCGGCGCCTGCCGATCCTCACCCACGCGCGCCATCGCGCACAGCAGTCCCACCGCGATCAGCGCGGTCATCCCGACCATCGTCCGCCGCGTCATGGGTGCCGCCTCCCTCACCGTCGGACGCCTGCCGAACCCTCCGTCCGCCGCCTAAGGCTTGACGACCTCTTGATTGGGACGCGAGCAGGGCATCTCGGCGTTGTCTGCGATCTTCTGTCTCCGGCCGGTGCGCAAGTCAACGACATGGATCTCCGGCGTCTCTCGATCACCAGGCGCTCCGGGCCAGTGGGTGAAGGCCAGTTGGCCCCCATCCGGAGAGAAGGAGAGATCGGTGGCGTAGTCCGCACCGACTCCCGGCCAGTAGCTCCACTTGCGTGTGGCGACGTCCCATACGGCGACCCCACTTGTGTAGCCCTGCTCCCAGTCATCATACCGGGCCGCCAGCCGGTCACCAGACGGCGCCCAGACGGGGAAGTAGTACCCTCGCTCGCAACTGCCTGTAGTCGTCGGGTCGTGGGGCAAGGCCCACTGCTCAGGGAAGCAGGGCACGGAAGGGGCTCCTCGTGGCCGCGCCACGCCGGGCCGCCATGCTCTGATGGTTAGGCTGCCATCGAAGACTGTGTGAGGCACGTTGGAGTAGGCTAACCAGTGTCCGTCCGGCGAGAAGGAGAGCGACACAATCCGCCGCTCACCGATGGCAGGCCACAGCCCATCGCGGACACCCGACGTCTCGCCACTTGGGAGATGGGCGATCGATAGCGCCTCCCACGCGGGTGGAACGGTATCCACATGCACAAAGGCGACTCTTGATCCGTCGGGAGAGCAGCATACCTCGTCGCACCAGCCGGTCCGCAGGTGGGTGAGGGTGGTAACCTCCCTACTGGTGATGTCAACCAGGCAGACTTGGTGAGGCGAGGCGAACGCCAACCGGCGCCCGTCCGGCAGCCACGTGAACGAGGGAACGAGGCGGATCGACGGAAGAGCCCGCGGCCGGAGCGCGAGCAGCCGATAGGTGTCCTCGTACAGTTGCTCAGTGTATTGGGTACGAGCGACGAGCCGCTGTCCCCTGCCAGCGCGGTCCATGACCCGGATCTGATTTGGGCGGCCGAAGGCCAGACCGCCTCCGCGAGGGCTCCATGCGACATAGCCCACGTCGCCGAAGCTGGTGCGCTGGGTCTGCTCGGAGCCGTCGGCCCGCATCGTCCAGATGTCCCCGTCACGCAGGAAGGCGATGACCGCGTCGCTGCTCGCAGGTTGTGCTGCCGTCCGACAAGCGCTTGGGATACCGAGCAGCGACGAGCATACGACAACTACAGCTGCGAGACGTGCTGACGGCACAAACGATAGACGCATTGCCCCATACCCCCCTGCCCCGTGCCCCCGCTGATGCCATGATCCCGATTCTGCCCTCTGAATGGAGTCGGTATGCTACGGCAAACGGCACCATCGCGGTAGGTGCGCCAGCGCCTCGTCGGCGCTGTGATACCGGCCGATTGTCAGCCGTCTTGACAGGAACTCGTACTTGCCCCCTCGGTAGCCATAGGTGGACAGCGGGAAGTGCTGAGCCGTCCTCCACATGTGGTAGGGGTCGTCCGGGGCGTGAGCGACAGCCAACTCCCGGCCGGGGCACGAGCGCGCGACCTCACAGTGCGCGACGCGAGCCCATCGCCAGCTCTCTCCCTCAATCCGCCAGATCTCCTGGAAGCCGCCACCACGGTATGTGTAGACGTAGGCGTCACCCTCGCCGGTGTTGCCCATCAGAGGCTGGTATGTGCCCACGAACAGCTCCGGCCGGTTGTCTTCCACTAGATCCGCAGTGGCGAG
>Ga0315289_10004656_pt1 | contig 20393 bp, 18 predicted proteins | sample YL17G11_40_MG_FD_203452 | JGI IMG/M metagenome (GOLD analysis project Ga0315289, IMG submission 203452) | Sediment microbial communities from Yellowstone Lake, YNP, Wyoming, USA - YL17G11_40 | ecosystem: Environmental > Aquatic > Freshwater > Lake > Sediment | place: USA: Wyoming | collected... | reverse complement strand
CCTTCCTTCAGCACATGGTGCGGATCCTGGTCGGGACCTTCCTGGAGGTGGGGCGGGGGAAGCGCGCGCCCGCGGAGGTCGCGGAGATCCTGGCCTCCCGCGACCGGCGCCGCGCCGGGAAGACGGCGCCCCCGCAGGGATTGTGCCTGGTCCAGGTTCACTACTGACCCCACGTCGGGGGCATCGTTTCCGGCCCCGCAGCGCCGCGCAATCGCCGCCGCATGCCGGGGGCATGGCGTGCCGGTGACCGGCGAGAGATTTGGCTTGTCACCCGGTGACAGCCAAGTAGAATAGCGTCGAGATCGCGCAAAGGGGGTCCCCATGGCATCCATCCTGGTTGTGGATGACGAGCCCGAGAATCTGGAATTGCTGGAGGGCGTTCTGGCCCCGACCGGTCACACGATCCGCAAGACCCTGGGAGGGCGCGAGGGCCTCCAGGCGGTGGAGGAGGAACTCCCGGACCTGATCCTCCTGGACCTCATGATGCCGGGGGTGAGTGGCTTCGAGGTCTGCGAGATGCTGCGGGCCGATCCACGCACGGCCCGCATCCCGATCATCATCGTCACCGCGCTGGCCCAGCTCGGCGTCAAGGAGCGGGCCCTGGCGCTTGGCGCCGACGACTACCTGACCAAGCCGATCCAGATCGCGGATGTGCTGGCGCGGGTGGAGGCCATGCTGAGGGTCCGCCACCTGCGACAGGATCTGGATCGGACGCTGGCTTACTTGCACGAGCTGGATATCGCGCGGCACAGCCATCGCCGCCGGACGCTGGAGGAGATCGGCGTCCACGTGGCGGCGCCCCAGGTCGAGACTCAGGCGTGCGCGGCGCCTGTCGTCCTGCTGGTGGATGACGAGGAACTCACGCGCCAGTTCTACGGCGACCTGCTGGTCGAGAGCGGGTTTCGCGTGGTGGCCGTGGACAACGGCGTTGAGGCCCTGGCTGCTTTGTCCCAGCATCCCTTCGAGGCCGTCGTGCTGGACATCATGATGCCGGAGCTGTCCGGCCTGGAGGCCCTGGAACAGATCCGGCGAATTGCGCCGGATCTTCCCGTCATCATCCTCACCGCCCATCCGAGCTCCCAGAACGCTATCGTGGCCCTCAAGCTCGGCGCCTTTGATTTCATTGTGAAGGGCCTCCAGCACGAGCTGGTGGTCATGGCACTCCGCCGGGCCGTCCACCACTTCGTCCAGCTCCGCGAGAAGCGGGACGCCATCACAGCCCTGGAGGCCCGCATCCGGGAGCTGGAAGCCCGCATTCACGACATGGAGGCCCGCCCCACCCGCTGACTCCTGCCTTAAAGCGTTCGACCGTTCGGCCCTTCGACGGTTCGGTTGCTCGGGAACAGCCGAACCACCGAACTGTCGAGACCCACGGCACCGCGGTGGATACCCACCGCTGTGGCGTGGGTGCCCCGAACGCTTTTGATCTTGCAGGGCACACGCGCCCTTGCCAACTCCGCGGACTCGTGCTACATAAGGCCGGTTAACGACCGGAGGACCTCATGGCACGTGGCTATGATTTCGCCCGCATCGAGAGAAAATGGCAGCAGATCTGGCAGGCGCAGGGCGCCTTTGTCGTCACGGAGGACGGGACGCGTCCGAAGTATTACTGCCTGGAGATGTACCCGTACCCCTCGGGCAAGATCCACATGGGGCACGTGCGCAATTACTCCATCGGCGACGTGGTGGCCCGGTACCTCACCATGCGGGGCTACAACGTGCTGCATCCCATGGGCTGGGACGCCTTTGGCTTCCCGGCGGAGAATGCGGCCTTCGAGCATGGCGTGCACCCCGCCAAGTGGACCAGCGATAACATCGCCTACATGGAATCGCAGCTCCGCCGCATGGGCTTCTCCTACGACTGGGCCCGCGAGGTCAGCTGCTGCGAGCCCGCCTACTACCGCTGGAACCAGTGGTTCTTCCTGAAGATGCTGGAGCGCGGCCTGGCCTACCGGGGGCGCGCCCCGGTGAACTGGTGTGAGCGGTGCCAGTCGGTTCTGAGCAACGAACAGGCCGAGGGCGGCGTCTGCTGGCGGCATACCGACACGCCGGTGGTCCAGAAGGAGCTGGAGCAGTGGTTCCTCAAGATCACCGCCTACGTCGAGGAGCTGCTGGGCGACCTTGAGACGCTATCCGGCTGGCCCGAGCGCGTGCGGGTGATGCAACGCAACTGGATCGGGAAGAGCGTGGGTGCCGAGGTCGAGTTTCCCCTGGCCGACGGGGGAAGCCTGCGCATCTTCACCACGCGGCCCGACACGCTGTTCGGCGCGACCTTCATGGTGCTGGCCCCCGAGCATCCGCTGGCGCTCTCCCTCTCGGCTGGCACCTCGCAGGAGGCCGCGACGGCGGCCTTCGTAACGCGAATGCGGCGCGCCGACAAGGCCGTGCGGACCGACGCCGCAACGGAGAAGGAGGGGGTCTTCACAGGTGCCTATGCCGTCAACCCCATGACGCGGGAGCGCATCCCCATCTGGGTGGCCAATTTCGTCCTCATGGAATACGGGACGGGGGCGATCATGGCGGTGCCGGCCCACGATCAGCGGGACTTCGACTTCGCCCGCCAGTACGGCCTGCCGATTCGGGTGGTGATCCAACCATCAGGAGAGACCCTAACCAGTGACACGATGGAAGCGGCCTACGAAGGCGAGGGGGCCATGGTCCACTCCGGCGCCTTCAGCGGCATGGATAGCCAGGAAGGCAAACTGGCGGTCTGCCAGCTCCTAGAAGAGCAGGGGATCGGGAAGCGGGCTGTGAATTACCGGATCCGCGACTGGCTGATCTCGCGCCAGCGTTACTGGGGGACGCCCATCCCCGTCATCTACTGCGACGTCTGCGGCGGCGTGCCCGTGCCCGAATCCGACCTCCCCGTGATCCTGCCGCAGGACGTAGCCATCACCATGACAGGCGGCTCGCCGCTGGCCCGGGTCGAGGCCTTCGTGCGCACGACGTGTCCCACCTGCCGGCGTCCGGCACGGCGCGAGACCGACACCATGGACACCTTCGTGGACTCCTCCTGGTACTTTCTCCGCTTCGCCAGCCCCCAGGAGGCGTCCCGACCCCTGGACCCGACCAAGGTGCAGTACTGGCTGCCGGTGGATCAGTACATCGGTGGGATCGAGCACGCCGTGCTGCATCTCCTCTACGCGCGCTTCTTCACCAAGGTGTGCCGCGACCTCGGCCTCACCACCATCAGCGAGCCCTTCACCAACCTGCTGACCCAGGGGATGGTCTGCAAGGAGAGCTACCGCTGCCCGGAGCACGGCTATCGCCTGCCTGCGGAAGTGGACAAGCAGGGGCGGTGCACCGAGTGCCAGCGCCTGGTGGAGATCGGCCGGACCGAAAAGATGTCGAAGTCCAAACGGAATGTCGTGGATCCCGACGATCTCCTGGAGCGGTACGGGGCCGACACCATCCGGCTCTTCTCGCTCTTCGCAGCGCCCCCAGAGAAGGATCTGGAGTGGTCGGACGAGGGGGTGCAGGGATCGTTCCGCTTCCTCACCCGCATCTTCAGGCTCGTAGAGGATCACGCGGCGGGGATCCAGGCTGCCCGGGGTCTGACCTGGGAGGGCGGGGTCCACTCGGAGGAGGTCCGTGCTTTCCGACGCGTGACCCATCAGGCCATCGCGAGGGTCACGCACGACATCGAGGACGCCTTCCACTTCAACACGGCACTTGCCGCCCTCATGGAGTTGCAGAATGCCCTGACCAGGTTTCAGGAGGATCTGCCTGGCGAGCTGCCAGGATCGGGTGAGCTCCCGCCGCCCGCCCGCGACGGGATCTTGGTGTTCGCCGAGGGCGTGAACGCGATGCTTACGATGCTGGCCCCCTTTGCGCCGCACCTGGCGGAGGAACTCTGGGAGACGCTGGGTCACCGGGAAAGCATCTTCCGCCAGCCCTGGCCCGTGGCGGATGCGGCCCTGGCCCGGGCGGAGACCGTCGAGGTCGTCGTGCAAGTGAATGGCAAGGTTCGGAGCCGGCAGCACATCCCCCGGGGAACGGGGGAGGATCGGCTCAAGGAGCTGGCGCTCTTGGATCCGCGCATTCAATCGTGGACGGCCGGCAAGGCCGTCCGCAAGGTCGTTGTGATCCCGGACAAGCTCGTCAACATCGTCGTCTCGTCATGACGAGACCTGTCTCGTGATTCATCGGTCGGACGTGAGCGGTCGGACGCCACTGGTATTTCTCTGCCTCCTCCTGCTGACCGCTGGGTGCGGCTACCAGCCCCACGGAACCGGCAGCCTGCCACCCGAAATCCAGCGTCTCCACCTGGCCGCACTGACCAACGGCACCTTCAGGCCTGGCCTCCAGGGCCTCGTCGGCGCTGCCATCCTGCGGCGCTTGCAACAGGACGGTCGAGTCCGCCTCGCCCCCCGAGAGTCCACCGATGCGATCCTGGGGGGCACGCTGACTGCCTACGAGAATATCCCCATCGCCTTTGACCGGAGTGATGTCGGCCGCCGCTTTCGCGTCCGCCTCATCCTGGCATTGCAGCTGACGGAACGAGGCGGGGACAAGGTGCTCCTGAGGGAGGAGGTATTTGGGGAGGCCTTCTACACGACGGGGAGTGACGTGGTGGCCACCCGCTCGGCCGAGGAGGAGGCGGCACAGCGGGCCGCGCAGGACCTCGCGGCCCGCGTTGTGGAGCGTCTGATGGAAGGCCTGTGACGGTCGATCAGGATGCTGCAGGCTTGGCCAGGCGGTTGAGTTGCCGCATGAGGCGGGACTTCTGTCGGGCGGCGGCGTTCTTGTGCAGAATCCTCTTGCTCACGGCGCGGTCAATGATCGGCGTGGCATCTGCCATCGCCTGCGTCGCGGCCTGTCCCTGATTCTCTGCTACGGCAACCCGAACCCGCTTGAGACTGGATCGCAGCTTGCCCTTGGCGGCCCGGTTGCTTTCGGTTCGCCGCGCGGTACGGCGCAGGTCTTTGATGGACGATGTGATGATCGGCATGAACACGGCTCCTTTGCGCAATGGCCACGAAGGAAAGGCCATCCAGCGGCCCACCTGGCGAGCCGGACGGCGTCCCTCTTGTAGAGGAGTGGGGCGGGGATGTCAAGGGTTTTCTCCCGGCCGCGCGAAACGTGAAGCGTAAATCGTGAATCTCCGAGAGCGTCCGCCCTCACGTTTCACTCTTTACGTTTCACGGTGGCCCCTCATCCGCCTCGCACCGAGGCAGACATGACCACCCACGCCGGTCACGTGCGGCAGATCGCCTCGGCCGCCGGTGTCGTCAGCGCCGCGACGCTCGTGAGCCGCGTCCTGGGGTTCGTGCGGGACATGGCCATTGCCTGGCTCTTCGGCGCGGGCATGCTGGCCGACGCCTTCTTCGTGGCCTTTCGGATCCCGAGCACCCTCCGGGAACTCTTGGGGGAGGGAGCCCTGTCGGCCGCCTTCATTCCCACCTTCACCCGGACCGCGACTCGGGAAGGGCGCCAGGCGGCCTGGGACCTCGCGTCGGCAGTGATGGGCACCCTGATCGTCGTCCTGGCGGCCGTGACGCTCATCGGCGTCATCCTGGCGCCGGGAATCGTTCACGTCCTGGCGCCGGGTTTCGCAGAGATTCCGGGAAAGGTGCCCCTTACCGTCCTGCTCCTCCGGGTCATGTTCCCGTACATCTTCCTGGTCGGCCTGGCTGCCCTCTTCATGGCGATCCTGAACTCCCTGGGCCACTTCCTGACGCCAGCCCTCTCCCCAAGCGTACTGAACATCGCGATGATCGCGGCGGCGCTGCTCATCGCGCCCCACGCCAGCAATCCTGTCCTTCCCCTGGGCATCGCAGTCTTGGTGGGCGGTGCGGGCCAACTCGTGATTCAGGTGCCGGCCGCCGTGACCCGCGGATGGCGACCGAGGCTGCGCGTGGCGCCTGGCGATCCCCGCGTGCAGGAGATCGCTCGCCTGATGGGGCCGGGAGTTGCGGGATTGGCGATCACGCAGATCAACGTCTTCGTGGGGACGCTCCTGGCCTCTTTCCTGGCCCAGGGGAGCGTGGCGGCCCTCACCTATGCCTTCCGCCTCGTGCAATTTCCGATCGGAGTGATCGGGGTCGCCATCGCCACGGGTGCCCTGCCGGTCATGGCGGCCTCCATCGCTAAAGATGCCGTGGCGGAGATGAAGGGTGCCCTGCAGGGGAGCCTACGCCTGGCGATCTTCCTGACCCTGCCGGCGATGGTCGGCCTCATCGTCTTTCGGCTGCCGATCCTCCATGTCCTCTTCGAGCGGGGCGCCTTCACCCGGCCGGTGACTGTCCTCACGGCCCAAATCCTCCTGGCGTACACCGTGGGTCTGGTGTTCTACATCAGCAACCGGATCCTCGCCCCGGCCTTCTATGCCATGCACGATACCTGGACCCCGGTGACGACGGGGATGCTGGCCGTCGGAGTGAACATCGCGGCGAGCATCCTGCTCATGGGGCCCCTCGGGGCCGCGGGCCTGGCCCTGGCGACGGCGGTGTCGTCGTTGAGTAACTTCGTCCTGCTGTTCACGCGCCTGCGTCGCCGGATCGGTCCGCTGGGAATGAGACGGTTGCTCTTGCCGGCGGCAAAGATCGGCCTGGCCTGCCTTCCCATGGCTGCGTGGGGGGTCTTGTCGCAGGTGTGGTGGGATGTCCTGATAGCCCCCGGAACGGCCGCAAAGGCGGCTCTCTTGTGTGCCGAGGTTGGTGTAGCGATGGCTATCTTCGCGGCGGCTGCCGCGGCCTTGCGGTGTGAAGAGTTCGGCTGGGCCGTGGATCTTCTTCGGCGGCGTCGTGGCGGATAGGCCGTCTCCTGTTTGTCTCTACGTCCATCTCGCCTCGGAAATCCCGGCAGTCACCGCTAGTCTTTCAGTCCGGTCAGAGCAATTCCCTGGATGAAGTATCGCTGCAGCGCCCCGAAGATCACGACGATAGGAATGATCGAGACCAGGGACATGGCCATGATTGGCCCGCCTGCCACTGATGTATCCGCTTGGAAGAGCGCCAGGCCCAACTGCACCGTGTACATTTTTTCCGTGCGGGTGACGATGAGCGGCCACAGGAGAGCATTCCACCGCCACATGAACTGAAAGATGGCATTGGTCGCGATGGCGGGGACGCACAGGGGGAGGGCCACCTGCCAGAAGAGTCGCCACTCGCTGGCGCCGTCAATGCGCGCGGCCTCCAAGAGGTCATCCGGCAGCGTGGTCATGTACTGGCGCATCAAGAAGACACCGAAGGCCTGGCTGATCACCGGGATGATCAGCCCCTGGAAGGTATCCACCCATTTGAGCTTGGACATCAGCAAATAGAGGGGGATGATTCTGACGTGCTCTGGAATCATGAGGGCGCTCAAGATCAGCAGGAAGAGCGCCTCTCGCCCCCGGAACCGGTATTTGGCGAGGCCGAAGCCTGCCATGGAGTTGAACAAAACGGAGAAAGCGACGGCGCCGCAGGCCACGATGAGGCTGTTGCCGAAGTAGCGGGAGAAGTTCGACCGTTGCCAGCCGATGGCAAAGTTCTCCCAGGCGAAATGCCTGGGTAAGAGCTGTGGGATGGGAGTGAAGATCTCATTGGCGGGCTTCAGGGCAATGCTGAGCATCCACAGGACCGGAAAAAGCATTCCCGCTGCCCCGAGTGTCAACATCACGTAGATGGTCAGGTGGGCAGTGGTGAGTTTGCGGAACCGATGAGACCCTGGCCTCACGAGATCATCCCTCGAACACTCGCTTCTGCACCAGGGTCATCGCGAAGACGATGCAGAAGAGCATGACAGCGATGGTGGCCGCATAGCCCAGATCCCAGGCTTCAAAGGCCGAGAGGTAGATGTAGAGAACGAGGACCAGCGAGGCGCGTCCGGGGCCGCCGCCGGTCATGACGTAGATTTGGTCGAAGGCCCGGAAGGAATTGATGACGGCCAGCACCGTGACCATGAAAAAGATGGGACGCAGGAGCGGCAAGGTGATGTGGCGGAACTTCGCCCAGCCGTCAGCCCCATCGATCTCTGCGGCCTCGTAGAAATTGGCGGGGATGCTTTGGAGCCCCGCCAGGAAGATCACCATGTAGTACCCGACATTGGCCCAGATGCTGGCCAGAATGATGCAGGGCATGGTGAGGCGATAATCCTGAAGCCACATCTGTTCCGGAAGGCCGAGCGTCTTCAAGAACGCATTCAGGATGCCGTAGTGGGCGCTGAAGATCCATTTCCAGATCAGCCCCACGACCACCCACGAGATCATGTTGGGCAGAAGATACGCGGAGCGTATGGCGAGCCGTCCCCAGAGCGGGCGGTTGAGTCCGACCGCCACCGCCAGGGCCAGGATCACCGTCGGCGGCACGACCCCGGCCGTGTAATAGATGGTGTTGCGCACCGCCACCCAAAAAACGTCATCCGTCCACAGCTTGAGGTAGTTCTCCAGCCCAGCGAACCGCCATCCTTCCAGACGCCAATCCTGGAAACTCAGAACCACGTTGTAGACCAGCGGGTAAAAGGCAAAGGTCAGCACCAACAGGATGTTGGGCGCAACGAAAAGATATGGGGCCAGCTTCCCCCGACGTTGACCAGCCGGCGTTTTCATTGCAGGGCCCCCGTGGTCGGGCGTCGCGCGGGGGGAACAGGAAGCTGCCCTCGCAACTCCCCGTCCCCCCCTCGCTCGTGCGCTCACCTCTTCAGTTGCTCTTCAATGATTCTGGCCATGGCGTCAGCGGCTTGCTGGGCAGTCTTCTGGCCGCTCACGGCTGCCGCCAACTCCTGGAGGACCTTGTCGCGAGTCGCCCCGTAGAAACGGTGCAATTGCTCCTTCGCCATGTGGTCGGGCATGTGCTTGGCCTGCTCGACGAAGAGGGGCATCAGATCGGGACGCATCTTCCACTGAAGACCCTTCACGTTTTTCCGAGCGGGCACGCTGGAGAGCTCGTTCGCCCAGCGGACCGTCATCTCCTCGCTGGCCAGGAACTCCAGTAGCTTCCATGCCTCCTTGGGTTGCTTGCTGTCGAACACGATCCAGTCGCCGCCGGACGCCACGGTCGCTGGATCGCCCAGCTTGCCCTTGGGCATGAAGGTGAAGCCGTACTTGTAGTTCTTCATCTGGGCTTGCAGGGCCGGGATCTGATGGTTGCCAGTGCCCAGCCAAATGGCGGTCGTGCCGGAGGCAAAGAGCGCGAGAAAATCCTCGGTTCCTTCGAGCACGCCGGGGGCAGCCAGCTTCTGCTTGTGCAGATCCATGGTCCACTGGATGGCCTCCACCCCGGCCGGCTCGTTGATCGCGGCCTTCCTAAAGTCGGGAGAGGCAAGGGCCCCCTTGTTCTGAAAGAGAAACGGGATCCACCCGTCGAGGCTGGGGCGCTCGAACTGGAGGGGATACTTACAGGACGTTTTCTCCTTGAGAGTCTTCGCAATGCTCACCAGTTCATCCCAGGTCCAGGCGTCTTCGGGCTTGGTGGGAGCCTTGATTCCCGCCTGGGCAAAGTAGTCGGCGTTGTACCCCACGGCGCGCACGGTTGTGCCGACTGGCGAGCCATAGATCTTGCCGCCGATGTAGACTTCGACGAAGCGGCTCGGATCGAACTGGTCCTTGAAATCTTGGGGCAGATACGGAGTGCCGTCGGTGAGCTTCCCGGCCGCCGCGAAGGGGGCAATTCGCTGGGTGACCATAAGAGCCACGTCAGGCAGGTCGTTGGCTGCGGCCCGAGTCTGCAGGACTTCCGGCAGCTTGGCCAGGGTGGCGACCTGGACATTCAGCTTGATATCGGGATTGGTCTTTTGAAAGTCGTCCAGCATGGACTGGATGACGACTTTGCCGGCGTCGGTGGTGTAATAGTACAGCACCGACAGCGTCACCGGATTGGCAGCGGCCGCAGGCGTGCGAGCTGCCCCATACGTACTCAGAAATGCCACGACCAACAGCGTCATTACGATCCATGTGGGAAGCCGGTTCACCTTTCGAGTGTTCATGCTTCTCCTCCATATTCTCCAGGATGCAAAGCTTCCGCCCTTGGCTCGGCTTATCGCTTTCTCACCTCCTTCTGAAGATGTTCTGCGTGGGTCAAGTGACTTTGTCCAGCACCCGGTTTCCTGCACGAGGGAAAGGCCGTTTTTCGACGAGGTCCTTTGCGGCTTCAAGCCGCATCAGCAGTTCGCCGATCTTGGTCCGGGCGAGGATCAGACTTGACTTCTCGGGCTCTCGGCGGCTATGGCAGAACCACCGGCCCTCTTCCTCTTAACCGACATCCTCTTAACCGACATCCTCGGATGCCTTTATCATACTCGAAAGGGCTCTCCAAGGGAATTGCGCAAGGCCGATGTTCAGCCTTCTAGTGACCTTCTCCTCCTAACTTCTCGTCATTTCTGCTGTCCTGAGGACTTTTTAGTTGACGGGAACTGTGCCGTATGGTATCTACCAACGCTTACAACCCGCCCCTAGGTCCTACCGGTTGGACGGCCGGGCGGGTATCCATTCCACGATGGCCGGCAGGAGCGATCCTCGTGCCCGGCGGGAGGGGTAGCGATATGCGACTCACCGGTTCCGAAATCTTCATGAAATGTCTCCAGGCCGAGGGGGTTCACACCATCTTCGGTTATCCTGGCGGGGCGATCCTCCACGGCTATGACGTGATGCTGGACTATCCGCTCCGGCATATCCTGGTCCGGCACGAACAGGTCGCCATTCACGCCGTCGAGGGCTTCTACAAGGCCAGCGGGAAGACCGGGACGGCCATCGTCACCTCCGGCCCGGGCGCGACCAACACGATCACCGGCCTGACGGATGCCCTCATGGATTCCATGGCGATCGTGGTCTTCACGGGCCAGGTGCCGACGGCCGTGATGGGCTGTGACGCCTTCCAGGAAGCGGACGTGGTCGGGACCACCCGGACCTGCACCAAGCACAACTTCCTGGCCTCGAAGACGGAGGATCTCCCCCAGATCATCAAGGAGGCCTACTACATCGCGCGCAGCGGCCGGCCGGGGCCGGTTCTGGTGGACCTGCCCAAGGACATCATCATGGGCCGGGCCGAGTTCAAGGGTTACCCTGAAGAGGTCTCGATTCGCGGCTACAATCCATCGGTGAACGGCCACCCGGGACAGATCAGGAAGGCGGCCGAACTGATCGCCTCGGCCAGGCGACCCGTGATCTACGGTGGCGGCGGGATCATCCACGCCGACGCATCGGCCGAGTTCACCGAGCTGGTCAACCTCACCCAGATCCCCACGACGCTCACCCTCATGGGGCTGGGGGCCCTGGACACGTCGCATCCCTTGTGGCTGGGCATGCTGGGGATGCACGGGACCTACACGGCGAACATGTGCATGGCCCACGCGGACCTCATCATCGCCATCGGTCCCCGCTTCGATGACCGGGTGACCGGCAAGCTGTCCGAGTTCGGCAAGAACGCCAAGATCATCCACGTGGATATCGATCCCACGTCCATTCGGAAGAACGTCCATGTGGACGTGCCCATCGTGGGGGACGTGAAGCGGGTCCTGACCCAATTGAACGCCGAGCTCAAGAAGGTCAAGCGCGACTGGCGCACAGAGCTGGCGGAATGGCACGGCCAGATCGCGGAGTGGCAGCGCACGCACCCGCTGACCTATTACCAGCACCCCGAGGGACGCATCAAGCCGCAGTACGCCATCGACCAGATCTACCAGGTGACGGAGGAGCACGACCCCATCATCTCCACCGGGGTGGGCCAGCACCAGATGTGGGCCGCCCAGTACTACCGGGCCCGCCACCCGCGCCGCTGGCTCACCTCCGGCGGCCTGGGGACCATGGGCTTTGGATTCCCCGCAGCCCTGGGCGCCCAGGCGGCCTTCCCGGACAAGCTGGTCATCGACATCGACGGCGACGGAAGCTTCCAGATGACCATGCAGGACCTCATCACCTGCGTCCAGTACAATCTCCCGGTGAAGATCTTCATCATCAACAACAAGTACCTGGGGATGGTCCGGCAGTGGCAGCAGCTGTTCTACGGCAAGCGGTACTCCCAGGTAGACCTGGAGATCCAGCCGGATTTCGTCAGGCTGGCAGAGGCCTTCAGCGCCGTGGGGCTCCGGGCAGAGCGGTCAGGGGACGTCAAGCCGATCATCGAGAAGGCCATCAGCACGCCGGGGCCCGTGGTGGTGGACGTGGTGTGCGAACGGGAGGAGAACTGCTTCCCGATCATCCCGGCAGGCTGCGCCATCAAGGACATCATCGAAGCCGGGGATCCGATCCCCGAGAAGCTCTTCCAGGGGTGGCGATGACCGATCCCAAACACTACCGCAAGCACACGTTGTCTCTCCTGGTGGAGAACCACCAGGGGGTCCTGGCCAAGATCGCGTCCTTGATTGCGGCCAAGGGGTATAACATCGACAGCCTGTCCGTGGCGGAGACGATGGACCCCACGGTCTCCCGGATGACGATGTCGGTCCGCGGGGACGAGTGGGTGATGGAGCAGGTGGTCAAGCAGTTTCACCGGATCATCGACGTGATCAAGGTCGTGGACCTGACCGACGAGCCGCACGTGAACCGCGAGATGATCTTCATCCGGGTCAACGCCGAGCCCGCCAACCGAGCTGAGATCCTGCGCATCACGGAGATCTTCCGCGGCCGGATCGTGGACGTCACGCCCACGACCTACACCCTGGAGGTCACGGGAGAGGAGGGCAAGGTCCAGGCGATGCTGGAGCTCCTCCAACCCTTCGGCATCCAGGAGATCGTGCGCAGCGGGACGCTGGCAATCGCGCGGGGGAGCAAGACCGTCCCGAAACGGGACGAGAGCAGGCTGCGCGTGGCCGGCCGGAAGCAGGCGGTCGCAGAGTGAAACGAGGAGACCCATGGCCAAGCCCTACTACGACGAGGATGCGGACCTCGGCCTCTTGAAGGGCAAGACCATCGGGATCATCGGGTACGGGAGCCAGGGCCACGCCCACGCCCTGAACCATCGGGACAGCGGGCTGGAGGTCATGGTGAGCGACACCGCCGAGTACGGGGACTACAGCCGGGGCCCGCGTGTCATCGGTGAGGCGGTGAAGGCTGAGATGAGGAAGATCCTGGGGGGGATCCAGAACGGCCAGTTCGCCCGGGAATGGATCCTCGAGAATCAGGCAGGCCGCCCCAGCTTCCTCGCCATGCGGCAGAAGAAAGCCGATCAGCCCATCGAGGTGGTCGGGAAGGAACTCCGCGGGATGATGAGCTGGCTGAAGGGACGACGCTAGCCGGCGCCGGGTCACCGTCGCCGGTCACCGGGAATCGGGAGGTCCTCCACTGGAGGAGCAGCGCGGAACCGCCATGGCATGGTCTCAGGGACGAGGAGTGGACAGGTGGGCCCGGGGGAGGATTCGCCTCGGGGCCTTGCTGTTCGTCCTGGTAGCGGTAGCGGGAATCTATCTGGCCATCAAGTTCGTCCCACCTTACTGGACCTACCTGAGCATGCAGGACCCGGTGAAAGAAGCAGCCATGGTCGTCGTCACGTCATCCGACGAGGCCAGGGCGAAGGCGGAACTCATGCGTCGAGCAAAGGATGAGGGCCTTGCGCTCGACGAGGATAATATTGAAATCGTCCGGGAGGAGACTATGTTGGTGGTTCGGGTCACCTGGGTGACACCCGTGGAACTCCCCCGGTATCGCTACGACCTCCGGTTCCGTATCGAGGCGCGCGTCCCTCTGCGCTGACCTTCGCGGCAGGAGCCCTCGCCATCCCTCAGCCACCTCTGTTCATCATCGCCGGCCCCACGGCCGTGGGGAAATCGGCCCTGGCGTTGGCTGTGGCCCGGCGCATTCCCAGCGAGATCATCGTCGCCGATTCCATGCAGGTGTACCGGGGGATGGATGTGGGGACAGGCAAGCCATCGCCCGCGGAGCGGGCGGTCGTCCCGCACCACCTCCTGGACATCTGTGAGCCCAACGAAACCTTCTCGGCCTCGCAGTTCGCCAGCCGCGCCCACGCGCTGGTCGGCGAGATCCGCGGGCGCGGGCGCGTGCCGATCCTCGTCGGGGGAACGGGCCTATATCTTCGCGCGTTTCTGAAAGGGCGGCTCGCTGGGACGGGTGGCAACCCAGCGATTCGGGCGCGACTCAAGCAGGAGGCGGAGGCGGCCGGATCTCACGTGTTGCACGAGCGCCTGGCAGCCCTGGATGCCCCCACGGCTGCCCGGGTGCATCCCCGCGACCTCTTTCGGATCATCCGAGCGCTGGAGCTTCTGGAGGTCACGGGCCGACGTCCCTCAGAGATCCGGCCGGACCTCTGGGATGCGCCGCAGCTCCACGTATCGGCCATGGTGGTTCTCACCCGGGACCGCCAGGAACTCGACCGGATGATTGACGAGCGCGCGCGGAACATGTGGGAGGGAGGCCTCGTGGAAGAGGTGCGGAGGCTTTTGGCCGAAGGATACGGCCCCGGCCTGGCGGCCTTCAGATCGTTGGGCTATCGCCAGGCGGTCGCCTACCTTCAGGGGCGCCTGACGGAGGCGGAGGCACTGGCGGCCATGCAGCGGGCAACCCGGCAGTACGCCCGACGGCAACTGATCTGGTTCCGTCGCGAGCCGGCCGCCGAATGGATGACGGTGCGTGGATGGAACTGGGTGGAACCGCTGGCAGACCAGCTCGTCGGTCGCCTGGGGTCCGAGGCCTCCCTCCATCAATCCGACCGGCATGACGGGTGGAGAAGCGGTTCGGACGGTTGAGGAGGGCAGGGCGGGCCATGCGAAGCTGGGTGCTGCACGGGACAGATCGGATCGCGGGGGCTATCCGCGTCCCGGGGGACAAGTCCATCTCGCATCGCAGCCTCCTCTTGGGGGCCATGGCCCACGGGGTGACGGAGGTGCGCGGCTTCCTCCAGAGCGAAGACTGCCTGGCGACCCTCCGCGCTCTCCGGGCCCTGGGAGCGGAGATCACGGAATCGACCGAGGGATGCCTGCGGATCCTGGGGCGGGGACCCGAGGGACTGCGGGAGTCCGACACGATCCTGGATGCAGGGAACTCCGCGACGAGCCTTCGCCTCTTGGCTGGGCTCCTCGCAGGCCGGCCGTTTTTCAGCATCCTGACCGGCGATTCCTCGCTCCGGAGCCGCCCCATGCGGCGCGTGGTGGATCCGCTGACCGCCATGGGCGCCACGGTTTTGGGACGCGCCAGCGGGCAGTATCCGCCCTTGGCGATTCAGGGCTGTCACCTGTCGGGAATCGCGTGGACCTCGTCCGTGGCCAGCGCCCAGGTCAAATCGGCCATCCTCCTGGCCGGCCTCCAGGCCGCGGGCGAGACGAGCGTGACCGAGCCGATGCTCTCACGGGACCACACCGAGCGGATGTTGACGGCCTTTGGCGTCCCCGTGCGACGTCAGGGAACCACCGTCAGCGTGCCCGGCCAGGCGCGCCTTCGAGGGGCCAGCCTGGCCGTCCCAGGCGATTTGTCCTCAGCCGCCTTCTTCCTCGTGGCCGCGGCCGCTTGCCCGGGTGGCGAGGTGGTCATCCGGGATGTGGGGGTGAACGCCACGCGGATCGGCGCGCTCGAGGTGCTGCAAGCGATGGGCGCGACCATCAGTCAAGAGCACGCGCGAAGCGAGGCGGGAGAGCCACTGGCGGACCTCGTGGTGCGGGGGGCACAACTCCGCGGGACGCGGATCGGCGCCGAGATGATCCCGCGCCTGATTGATGAGATCCCAGTGCTGGCGGTTGCGGCGGCCCTGGCCGAGGGAGAGACGGTGATCTCGGGTGCAGCCGAACTCCGCGTCAAGGAAGTGGACCGGCTCTCCGCGCTGGCCGGGGAACTGGCCAAGCTGGGGGTCCAGGTGGCCGAGGAGCGGGACGGCCTGTGCATCGTCGGGGGCCGGCGCCTGCGGGGCGCGGTCGTGAGGAGCCGCGGGGACCACCGGATGGCCATGGCGCTCACCATCGCCGGCCTCTTTGCGGACGGGGAAACCCGGGTGCAGGATGTGGACTGCGTCGAGACCTCGTTCCCCCGCTTTGCGGGGCTGCTCGCCGAGGTGGCTCCCGGCTGCGGCATTCGAGAAGTCGACGCCGCCGCCTGACCCCGCTCTGTGCATCAATAATGGGTGTCTCCCCGGGCTTCTCACACAGTGCTTGATTCTTTGCGGATGCCATGGCTGGTGCACGGCGGCGGTTGGTGATCGCGATTGACGGTCCCGTCGGCGCGGGCAAGAGCACGGCGGCTCGACGTCTGGCCGAAGCCCTGGGATACGTGTACATCGACAGCGGGGCGATGTACCGGGCGATGGGGTGGAAGGCGGTCCAGGTGGGCGTGGATCTCCGCGATCGTGAACGTGTCGCGGCGCTGGCCCTGGCCACGGACATCCGCGTGGCTCCAGGGCCCGCGGGTCCCCGGGTGCTGGTGGATGGCCAGGATGTTACGGCTGCGCTGCGAACCCGCGCGATGGATGAAGCCTCCTCGGTGGTATCCACCTATCCCGAGGTCCGCCGCCGGCTCGTTACACTTCAGCGGGCGATGGCGCAGGCAGGCGGGATCGCCATGGACGGCCGGGACATCGGAACCGCGGTCTTTCCCAATGCGGATCTGAAGTTCTACCTGGACGCCGATCTCACCGTGCGTGCGGCGCGCCGCCTGCAGGATCTGCGGCGGAGCGGGACCGATGCCGACCTGGAGGCAATCCAGGCCGAGGTGGCCCGCCGGGACGCGCGTGACCGCGCGCGCGAAACCTCGCCTCTCACAGCCGCGCCCGATGCCATCCGGATCGACTCCACGAACCTCGCTGTCGACGAGGTCTTGCGCCGGATGCTGGCGGTCGTCGAGGAAACCCTGAAACCGGATAAGTCCTGAATTTCTGTGGAGATACGGAAGTTTTTCCTTGCCTCGGTGAGGGCGGGTGTGTATGATGCGTGCCTGTCGCGGCCCTCGCTGAGGTGACCGCAGACGATGCTGTACACGATCGGATGCAATCTCTGTCGCTGGATTGTCCGGGCGTTCTTCGGGTTCTCCGTCGAGGGAGTGGAGCACGTTCCGGAGAGCGGGCCGGTCATCCTGGCGCCCAATCACGTGAGTAACCTGGACCCGGTGGTGGTCGGGGTTGCGGTGCACCGTCGGGTCCACTTCATGGCGAAGAAGGAGCTGTTTCGGAACCCCCTCGTCGGGTGGTTCCTGCGCGGACTTCAGGTCTACCCCGTCACGCGGGAGCGCGTTGATCCCTCCACGCTGAAGCGCACACTCTCCCTGCTGGCAGCCGGGAATGTGGTCCTGATGTTTCCCGAAGGAACGCGGGGGGACGGACGCACCCTGGGTCCGGCCAAGCCCGGGATCGCCGTGATTGCCGCTCGCTCCGGGGCACCGGTGGTGCCGGTGTTCCACTGGGGAGCGGAGCAGGCCTTGCCCCGGGGCGGCCGCCGGATGCGCCGCGCGCCCCTGCGGGTCCGGTTCGGTCCGCCGCTCACGTTCTCGGCCGGCGACCGGCACGACCGTGAGGCCGTTGAGGCGTTCTGCCGAGAGCTCATGGAGGCTATTGCGGCGCTTCGCCCACCCGCGGAGCAGCCGATGACTGTTTCTGGCTGAGGCGGCATGGTCGCCTCGCCCGTTTCCGCCATCGCACCCCGCATGCCCGGGGGCGGTGCGGCAGCCACAATCCACAGCCGTGCGCAGGAGGTAAGGGTTCGCATGACATCACAGTCGGTCCAATCAGAGGCCTCGTTTTCCACGGATCCCGAAGAGGCGGAGCGCTCGGGCCCCTCGGCGGAGATGCGTGAGATCTACGAGCAGAGCGTCCGGGACATCGTCGAGGGCGAGATCGTCAAGGGCACCATCCTGGAAGTCAAGGATGACGCCGTCCTCGTTGACATCGGCTACAAGTCCGAGGGACTGATCCCCCTGCGGGAGTTTCGGACGCCGTCGGGTGAGGTGACGATCAAGGTCGGCGACGTGGTGGACGTCTACCTCGAGCAGAAGGAGGACAGCGAGGGTCTCATCGTCCTCTCGCGCGAGAAGGCGGAGAAGATCAAGATCTGGGACGAGCTGTCCCGGGTGTACGACACGGGCGGCGCCATCACCGGCACGATCCTGGGCCGCACCAAGGGCGGCCTGATCGTGGATATCGGGGTGCGGGCTTTCCTGCCCGGCTCCCAGGTGGACCTGCGGCCGGTTCGGGACCTGGACAAGCTCATCGGGAAGGCCTTCCCGATGAAGATCATCAAGCTCAATCAGAAGCGGGGCAACATCGTCCTGTCCCGGCGTGAACTCCTGGAGGAGGAACGCAAGCATCTCAAAGAGCAGACCCTGGCCAACCTTACGGAAGGCTTGCGCATCAAGGGGAAGGTCAAGAACATCACCGAGTACGGGGCCTTCGTGGACCTGGGCGGTCTGGATGGCCTCCTGCACATCACCGACATGTCCTGGGGGCGGGTGGGCCATCCTTCCGAGCTGTTCCAGGTCGGCGACGAGGTGGTGGTGGTGGTCCTGAAGTTCGACCGGGCCAACGAGCGGGTGTCGCTGGGATACAAACAGCGGCTGCCCGATCCGTGGGAGGCGGTGGAGCAGAAGTACCCCATCGGCTCGAAGCTGAAGGGCAAGGTGGTCAGCCTCACCGATTACGGCGCCTTCGTGGAGCTGGAGGAGGGAGTCGAGGGCCTGGTTCACATCTCCGAGATGTCCTGGACGCAGCGGGTCAAGCACCCCTCGAAGGTTGTGGCGATCGGGGATGGCGTGGAGGTCGTGGTCCTAGACGTGGATCGCGGGAACAAGCGGATCTCCCTGGGCATGCGCCAGGCGGAACCCAACCCTTGGAACTTCATCGAGGAGCGGTACCCGGTCGGCACCCGGCTCGAGGGCCGGGTCCGGAACCTGGCCGACTTCGGCGCCTTCGTGGAGCTGGAGGAGGGGATCGACGGACTCATCCACATCTCCGACATGTCCTGGACCAAGCGGGTGCGGCACCCCTCGGAGATCTTGAAGAAGGGGGAGAAGGTGGAGGCCATCGTCCTGCACGTGGACAAGGCCAATCACCGGATCTCCCTGGGCCTCAAGCAGATCCAGCAGGATCCCTGGCAGGCGGCCGTCCCGGAGAAGTATCGGGTGGGCATGGACGTGAAGGGCAAGGTGGTCCGCACCACCGACTTCGGCGCCTTCGTGGAGCTGGAGGATGGGGTGGAGGGCCTCCTGCACGTGTCTGAGCTCTCCCACGATCGCGTCAACAAACCTGAGGACGTGGTCCAGGTGGGGCAGGAGCTGACACTCAAGGTGATCAAGCTGGATCCCGAGGAGCGGAAGATCGGGCTCAGCCTGCGTGCCTTCCTCGAAGGCCAGGGCGGGGGCACAGTCGAGGACGAGGGCAACCGCGGCCGCAAGCGACGGCGGCGAGAGGGGGACGAGGAGTAGGATAACGTGGCCGGCTGGAGTGGGCGGCGACTGGCGGTTGGCGTGATTCTCGGCACGATCCTGTTCGTGGTCGTGGTGGGCCTGGCCGCAGCGCTCCTGGGTCCGCGCCTGCCCTTTGGCGGGAACCGCGTGGCGGTCATCGCCGTTGAGGGAGTAATCACGGACTCCCGCGAGGTGATCGAACAGCTCCATCGCTACCGCGACCTGCCGAACGTCAAGGCGCTGGTCCTGCGCGTGAACAGTCCGGGCGGGGCCGTCGCGCCCTCCCAGGAGATCTACCAGGAGATCCTGAAGTTCCGCCGCGAGACCAAGAAGCCGGTGGTAGCGTCGCTGGGCAGCGTGGCCGCTTCGGGCGGCTACTACATCGCGGCGGCCGCGGACCGGATCGTGGCCAATCCCGGGAGCATCACGGGGAGTATTGGGGTCATCATGCAGATCCCCAACCTCGGCGGCTTGCTCCAGAAGGTGGGCATCAAGACCACGGTCATCAAGGCTGGGGAGAATAAGGACCTTGCCTCCATCACCCGGGATCTGACCGACTCCGAGCGGCGGATCCTCCAGGAGGTGATGGACGACGTGCACGGCCAGTTCATCGACGCGGTGGCCGCCGGGCGCCGCCTGGATCGCGCGCGACTCGAGCCGCTGGCCGATGGCCGGATCTTCAGCGGGCGGCAGGCCCTGGCCTTGGGCTTGGTGGACGAGCTGGGCGACCTCCCCGACGCCATCGAGCGCGCCGGGGGCCTGGCCGGGATTCCAGGCCGTCCGAAGGTGGTTCAGGAGCGCCGGCGGCGCTTCTCGCTGTGGGACTTGGTGACGGAGAGCCTGGGCCCCGTCTTGCCCGGGGGCAGAGCGGTGCCACTCATGGCCCTGCAGTACCTCTGGCAATGACCAACCGGAGGAGCGCGGAAATTCAAATGGCAAACTGACAACCGACGACCGGTCAATCGGAGGAACAGAAAGAGATGGCCGGCTGTCGGTTGTCCGTTGTCCGTTTTCCATTGACACTATCTGCCTGGTGGATAGGTGGGAAAAGGAGGTGGATTCCATGACCAAGGCCGATCTCGTGGAAAAGGTGGCCGCACAGGTCAACCTGACGAAGAAGGACACGGAAGTCGTCATTGATACCATC
>Ga0315289_10004655_pt1 | contig 20398 bp, 15 predicted proteins | sample YL17G11_40_MG_FD_203452 | JGI IMG/M metagenome (GOLD analysis project Ga0315289, IMG submission 203452) | Sediment microbial communities from Yellowstone Lake, YNP, Wyoming, USA - YL17G11_40 | ecosystem: Environmental > Aquatic > Freshwater > Lake > Sediment | place: USA: Wyoming | collected... | reverse complement strand
CTTGCGAAGATCCGTGCCCGGCTGGCCTCGGCTGTGGCAGAGGAACAGACAGTCGCGGAGAAATTTTCGGAAGAAGGCAAGGATGAACCGGTCCCACAGGCCCCGATCGTTGCGGAAGCGCCCAAGCAGGTGCTCGAGGTGATGAAGAACGTCTTATCCGAGATCCTCAAGCGCATGCACATGGCAGCGGAGGTCAAGCTCAGTGAGGATAGCGTCCTGGAGATCGTCGGTGACGGCACGGGGCTGTTGATCGGCAAGCATGGCCAGACCCTGGATGCCCTCCAGTTCATCATGAACCGCATTGCAAACAAGAACAGGCAGGAGCCAGTCCATATCACGATTGACACGGAGCGATACCGGGAGCGACACATCGAGCACCTGCGGTCGATTGCCATGAAGATGGGCCAGGAGGCGAAAAGGACAGGCCATTCCGTCTCCCTAGAGAAGATGAACCCCTATGACCGGCGCATCATCCATCTTGCCCTCAAGAACGAGAACGGGGTCAACACGAAGAGTATCGGCGAGGGTGTATACAAGAAGATCGTGATCGTACCGAGGTAGGCATCGAAATAAGAGCAGAAACGATATTTGCCGAATCATCCCCGCGGGGGTACGGGGGCCTCAGCGTTGTCCGGCTATCTGGGCCGGAGACGCTACCCATCATACGAGGCATGACCGGGAAGACCGCCTGGTCCCCTCACTATCAGCAGCTCGTCCGCATCAGGAACGCCTCCGGTGCGACGATCGACCAGGCCATGCTGGCTTTCCATCCCGCACCCCACTCCTACACGGGCGAGGATCTGGCCGAGATCAGCTGCCATGGCAATCCGCTCATCGTCAAGACCATCCTCGATGCCATCAGGGCTACGGGCTTGGCACGGCCGGCCCAAAAAGGCGAGTTTACCCGCAGGGCATACCTGAACGGAAAGCTGGATCTTGCTCAAGCGGAGGCGGTCGGCGCCCTGATCGAGGCGCAAAGCCTAACCGGTATCGAAATGGCCAGGAACCTCCTCGCGGGAGATCTATCCGTGGTCGTGCAGGGTATCGCGATGGACCTTCAGGATATCCAGGCCGATATCGAAGCGAGCTTTATCGCCGAGGATATCGAGTTCGATGAAGACTCCCTCATCGTACGGCTAGGCCGGGTGATCGATCGGCTGGAGGGGCATGCACGGGCAGGGGCGGCGGCGGCTTCGCTCTATCAGGGTATCACCACCATCATCGCCGGACTTCCCAATGCCGGCAAATCCTCCCTGTTCAATGTCCTCCTCGGCTTTAACCGGGCGATCGTCCATGAAGAGGAAGGGACGACCAGGGATATCATCAAGGAGCATGTGATCTTGAACGGGATCGATTTCATGTTCCACGATACAGCAGGGATCCGCGACACCTCCACCGGCTCGGAGAGGATCGGGATAGACCGGACAATCGAGGCCATCAGGGAATCCGATCTCCTGCTCTATGTGGTCGATGCGGTAAAAGGGATCCAGGATGACGAATTCAGGTGGCTTGCCCTTGGCAGGAAGACGATCGTCGTCATGAACAAGATGGATCTGAGCACACAAGCTGTCGCGGATATCCCAGGCGTTGATACGGTCAGGATCTCGGCGCGCTGCGGTCAAGGCATCGACGATCTCCTGGCTGCCATGCACCGGGCGTTTCCCCAGGATCTCCCGCAGGTTTTTCTGGAACGACACGTCTATCTCCTGCATCAGGCGCTCGATGCCCTGAACAGCGCAACCGGGGCGAGAGCGGGCGGCTTGACCATGGATGTGCTCACCCTGGATATCCAACGTGCCATACAAGCACTCAAGGCCATCATCGGCGAGGAATCGACCGAAGACATCCTGGACAGCATATTCTCACGGTTCTGTGTGGGGAAGTGATGCAAAAAGAGATAGTGCTCTGGATACGGGAGATCAGGAGATACAACCAGACGCTTAACCTCGTCGGACAAGGAATGCTCGCTAGGCTGGAAGATGAGGTGCATGCCTGCATGATTCTCCTCGAGCGCATCCATGAACCTGCCTTGGCCGATCTCGGATCAGGTGCGGGGCTTCCGGGCATCCCCTATGCCGTGCTGCACCCTGATTCCCAGGTGTTCCTCATTGAACGGGGTCAGAAGAAGTGCCTCTTCCTGAAGCATGTGGTGGATCTCCTCGGACTCGAGCATGTCCGGGTCCTCGATGCCGATCCTCTCCGAGACACCATGGGCCCGTTCGCGGCGGTCATAGCGCGGGCGTTCTCTCCCAAGGCCGCCCTCAGCGAAGCGGTGAGCAGGTTGCTCTCGATCCCCGGCCGTTTTTACTATCTGGGGACGTTTCCTCCACAGCTAGCACGTGTTTTCATTGAGAGAGGGCATACTGCGCAGGAAGGCAAGGGGCTGAAGCTCTTTACCTATGATTTCGTCCCTGCGTGATCGGGATCTGACGGGTCACTTCCTGCTTGAGCTTCGGTAGTACGACCTCGAGGACGCCGTTTTCATACCGGGCCTCGATCTTGTCGCTATCGATAATGTCCGGTATGTTGAAGGATCTCCTGAATGAGCCATATTGACGTTCGATGATATGGTAGCTCTCGATCTGATCTTCGTGGGGGAGGTGCTTGCGTCCGGAAAGGGTGAGCATCCCGTTGGAAATATCGAGCATGATATCATCGTGCTTCATCCCCGGGAGCTCGGCCTTCATGGTGATCGAGATGTCGTCCTCGAAGATGTCCACATGCGGGACCCACTCCCCCGGCTCCGAGATGCCGCTCATGTCCCGGAGACTATCCTCGAACACCCCGTTCATCCGGTCCTGCAGCAAGAGGAGATCTCTCAATGACTGTCTTCTAACAACCGGCATGGCTTACCTCGCATTATGGCATCAAGAGCCCTAAATTGCCTTCGAGGGTATGCTTGAGTTTCACCCGCACACCGTTTTCAATCTGGCGCACCCTTTCCTTGGAGATGTGATATTTCATTCCCAGATCCTCGAGGGTTACCGGGCTATCGGACATGAGACGTGCCCGGGCAATATCCTGTTCCCTCTGGGTGAGCCTGCCGAGCGCCATCTCGATCTGTCCCTTGACATAATCTGACCTTTCCTTCTCCAGCACCCTGTCCTCGGGATTCGAACGCGCATCGACCAGGAAGTCCATAAAGCTAGTATCGCTATCGGTGGCCACCGGGCTGTCCAGGGACAAGTCGCGGGACGTAAGCCGCGAAATGATCTCCTCCACCTGTTTCGGGTTCACATCGAGCCGGGCTGAGATTGCGTACGAGCGCTTCTCGATAGTGCCATCCTCGACGGACTCCTCCCGCGACAGCTTGTTCAGACCATAGAAAAGCCGCTTCTGGAGCTTGGTGGTGCCTATCTTCACCTGCGAGAAGAACTTGAGGATGTAGTCATGGATCATGGCCTTGATCCACCATGCCGCATAGGTCATGAGCCGGTAGCCCTTGCGAGGGTCATACTTCTTGACCGCAATCATGAGTCCTATAGTGCCTTCCTGTATGATGTCCTCCAGGGGCAGACCGTAGCCTTCGTAATCCATGGCGATGCGCACCACGTTGCGGAGGTTTGCTTTAATAAGCGTGTGTGCCGCATCGGGTTCGCCTTGTTCTTTCAGTCGCACAGCCAGATCATACTCCTCTTCCTTGTTGAGAACAGGAAAGGCCTCAAACCGTTTGATGAGTTCTGTCGATCCATGCTGATGGAGTACCGGTAAGTTCGCAGACATCTTTTTCAAAACCTCCCTATATATCGTATTCTATGCTCCCGTCAAGGATCTCTTTTTCTTCCGAATATATAGATGAATTAAATCCTTGAAAGGTTCCTCGATATCGTATAATAAGGTGCGCCTATACAATGGTATGCATTTAGGGGGATGCGAAGTTCTCGTGCGGAAAATACGGGTAGTTTCCATATGGCTCATACCTGTCATGCTGGCGATCATGTCCTGTTCGCACGCGCCTCAGACCTATCCGCCGCCGAATGCGTCTATACCGGAACAGCCGTCTCCTGTTATGCAAATAAGCCCGATCGACAAAGCGCCGCCGTTGCAACAGGCGATACAGGTAGAGGGCAGGCAGGAAATCCAAGAAACAGTCACTGAAAATCAGAAACCAAGCAATCAAGAACAAAAAAAACCAACCATTCAGGATGAAACTGTCGTTCCTCAGCCTGAGGTAGTAGAAGAACAGAAACCAACCCTCCAGGATGAAACTGTCATGCATCAACCTAAGAAGGTATATGACATCCCCTGCAAGCCTGACCAGAAGATCGATGAATGGGTAAAGAGGTTGCTGGGCAAGGATCGGAGCTTTTTTGTCACCTCGCTGGATCGATTCGACAAGGTGCGGCCAACCATGGAGAGGATATTCCAGGAGCATGGCCTGCCCAAGGATCTGGTCTACGTAGCCCTTGTGGAGAGCGCCGGCAATCCGAATGCCGTCTCGCACTCAGGGGCCACGGGATACTGGCAGTTCCTCTCCGGCACCGCCCGGCTCTACGGGCTTAAAATTGACAGGTGGGTAGATGAACGTCGAGATCTCGAGAAGTCGACCCATGCCGCCGCGGAATACCTGAACCATCTCCATGCCATATTCGACGACTGGCCCCTGGCCTGCGCTGCCTACAACGCCGGCGAGGGTGCGATCATCAGGCTTCTGGATCGTCACAACCACGTCAACTCCTTTTGGGATATCTCTCGCGGGATGATGTATAAGAATGAGACACTCAGCTTTGTACCCAAGATCATGGCGACGATCAAGGTGTGCAAGAACAGGGAGAAATATGGACTCAAGGCGAGCGAGAATGCCTTCTCCCCCACCTACGATGTGGTGAAGGTAAAATCCTTTACCACCTTTGAACGGATCGCCGATATTACGGGGTATTCTGTTGCGGCGATCGCAGTCCTCAATCCGGAACTCAGGCAGAAATGCACCCCACCCTCAGTCAGGGAGTACCGGCTCAAGATCCCGAAGGGCACGGGCGATCTCGTTGCAAGCGCGCTGTCCAAGAACCAGGACCTCAATACCCAGTATGCGTCCCATGCCGTGCAGAAGGGAGACACCCTGTATTCCATTGCCCGCCAGCACCATACCACACCGGAGCGGATTGCGGAATTCAACAAGCTGTTGCGGAAGGATAAACTCGCCCTGGACAGGGTGTTGATCATCCCTGAAGACATCTACCTCAAGCCTGCAGAAAAACATACCTATGTGGCTGTTCAAGGGGAAAAGTATATCAAGAGCGACCAGGACCAGAATTTATCCGTGGACAAACGGGACAATCTTGAGGAACTCTATGCTATAAGCCGGGGCGACGTGAAGGAGCCCTTGAAGAAATCGCATGCCTCAGCCAAGATCAAACAGAAACCCCGGCAGATCAGGTACTATGTGAAAAAAGGCGATACCATCTGGAGCATCTCCCGGCAGTTCGCCGTCTCGCCCAAGGATATCATGCGCTGGAACCGGACCACCAGCCAGATCCATCCCGGCGAGAAGCTGACCATCTACACCAAGAAGAGCTAACCCCCCCCTCACGCACGCAGTTCAAATGTTCCAGGAATGTCCTAGGGACCATCTTTTGCAAAAGATCCCTGCATCCCTTTACAGCTTTTCGCTAGCAGTAGAATTTTTTAACATTTTTATATTTTGGCAATTAAAGAATTCATGGGTGACAGATGTGGCAGTCGACTTCATGTACAATGTGGCCACATCTGCCCACTTCTAAAAAATCTTCTCAGACTTTGATGCGGCCGCCTTCCAAGCAGAGGTAGGCTGCACCAAGGACACCTGCGTTGCCAGGGAATTCTGAGCATACGATGCCATGGGGGGGCATCATGTATGCCCGCCTGCCGAGCCGATCCTTGAGCCGAGCCACGGCCTTGGGTAGGAATAGAGCAGAGGATGCGGACAGGCCGCCACCGATCACGATGATTTCGGGATTCAAGATGATTGTGTAGTTATAGAGGGCCACCGAAAGGTACCGGGAGAGCTCGTCAAAGGCCTCCAGAGCGATCGGATCTCCGGCCTCCCCCCGCTTGCAGATCTCGAGAGCGGAGTCCACGACCATGCCCTTGGTCCGCGCCAGATAGACGAGGGCGGTTGCGGAACAGTGCGTCTCAATGCATTCCGTATTCCCGCATCCACATCGGTATAATCCATCGAGTGACATGGCAACATGCCCCCATTCGCAGCCCAGATCCAGCCCTCCACGGAAGACTCGTTTGTCGATCACGACGCCGGTGCCGATGCCCGTGCCCATGGTGATCGAGATGAAGGTGGAAGATTCCGCGGCCATTCCGATCCAGCCCTCGGCCAGGGCGGCTCCTACAGCATCGTTTTCGCACGCGACCTCCAGGCCCGTAGCATTCTTGAGGATATCGATGATAGGGACCTCATCGAGGCCCTTGATATTTACTGGATACAGAAGCAGGCGCCTTTTCCTGTCAACCTGGCCGGCGGATACGACACCGGCCTTCTTGATGCCAGGGTATGGAGCGCTCAGGGAGCGGATACATTCGATAAGGGTTTGTATGACAAGATCAGAGGACCCCTTCTCATATGTCCGGGTGACAAACTCCTTGATGGTGCCATCTTCCGTCACGACTCCGGCATGGATATTGGTGCCGCCAAGGTCAACGCCGATCACCATACCAGAACATCCACCCCTGTCGCGGTGAGATAGCGCGCAATATCCCGGTCGATTGCCTTTTCCAGGATGATGTTCTTCCCAACCTGCATGCCGGGAAGATCGATTTCGGTCCTGCCCTGGGCAACGATGAACCTGACCGGGGGACCCTCTCCATTCACATGGAGGTCCTTCAGGACGTTCATGATGGATGCATCCTTGGATACAACCAGCTTGAAGCCCTTCTTGACGAGGAGTCCCCGGATGGTCTCATCCGGCATCTCATCCGCGATGATGAGATTACCGCTCATGAGCGGCGCTTTGTAGGTAATGCGTACCGAGTTTTCTAGGGCAACCAGCTCGATCTCCCTGTCCTGGGCATAGGTTATCCCCAAATGGTCGAAGAGAACGGGGAAAGAGTGATTCATCGCCTGCATGGGTTTCTGCATGACATCCCCAGGCCTCTCTTCCGTCCCTCCCAGCTCGATGAGGTCGAGTCCGAAGCGTGCGGTATAGTCCCGGATCGACTGCGGGGTATGCACGTCCTTGTCGTTGAGGATATTGATAACGAACACGTTGTGCCGCGAGAAATCCTTGTACACGATCCATTTGCCGAAGAGTTTCACCTTTTCCTCTCCCCCGATCAGCAAGGGGCTTGCCCCCTTGTTGATGGAAAAGTATCCCGAGACGCTCAAAGCCCTGTCCATCAGGGCTTCAAGGTCCGGCCCAGGATCTTTGATGACCTCGCAGGAAGGGAATGCCTTCTCGATGAAATCCTTTACCTCCGGAGATATCCTATTATTCACATCCAGGATGATCCGGGTGCCGGTATCGAGTTCCATGACGGGTATTTCCTTGGTGTCGATGGTGATGTTTCCGCCCCCGGCAATAGGCATGAAGTAGGTTCCCTGATCTTTCTGGAGGCCGCCCATTTGTTTGAAGGCAGGGAAGAGGGTGTTCTTGACGAGCCGGGCGACATTCTCATGCACCTGCTGCGGGGTAAGTTCGGGTTTTTGCTCTTCTGCTCCTGCCATAGAGAAAAGGGTTTGTTCCGTGGGTTGCGCCTTTGGAAGCCCCCTTTTTTTCTGGTTATCATTGATCTTCGGCATGCGAATCTTCTGGCCGGGGACTACATAATCGAGGTTCTTGAGCCCCGGATTGAGTTCCTTAATCACGGCTAGATACTCATGGAATATCTGCTCATCCGAAAGACCATATAAATTTCTGAGGATCTGGGCCAGGTGCTCACCCTGTTTGATGATATAATAATCCCTTTCGACAGGTTTTACCTCGTATCCCTTGCGGGTCTGAGCCTGCATGGTACGGACGTGCGGTATGGTGAGTTTCTGGTCGATCAGGATATAATTCAGGTTCTTCACGTTCGGATTGAGCTCCCTGAATTTCTTGTAGAGATAGGGCATGTTTTCCAATCGAGCGCCGAACACCTCCATGAGGATTAACTGCAGGGTATCGTTCGGTTTCACAATATATTGAGTGGTGTTGACCGCCGGCGTTTCTGTCCGGGAAGCATGCTTGACCAAAGTGATTTCGTCGGCAGAGAGGGGGACAGCGAGAAGCATAAAGATCAGCAAAGACATCAGGATTTTTTTTGTCTTCATCAAAAAACCTCCTTGAGCAAAAGATCCTCTGTTGCTGCCTCTTCCTTGGGTGGCAAGGCGTTCTCCTTGAAGCATTCGAACTGCGTGTCTGCTGATGGATTTGCAGCAATCAGGCCTGTTTTGCGATTCACTTGGGCGAACACAACACCGACCGGAACCCTGAAATCCGACACCGGCCTGTCGGCGACCGCGGTCTGCATAAAGTCGAGGAATAGAGGGACCGCCGCTTTGGCGCCCGATTCCTGGGCCCCGAGTGGTATCATGTCGTCATACCCGACCCACACTCCGCAGAGTATATCCGGGGTATAGCCAATGAACCAGGCGTCCTTGAAATCATCGCTCGTACCGGTCTTACCGGCCACCGGTCTGCCCAGGTCCCGCACCCTCCATGCGGTTCCCTCCCTGACCGCATCGGCCAGGAGATTCGTGATGATGTATGCGGTTTGCTCGGAAATGATACCCGGCTGGACAGGATTCTCTTCGGTGAGGGTACTGGAATCAAGGGTTGTTGTTTCAGCGGCTGCGATGGTACCTGATTGCTCCACCGACTCCTGGGGCATAGGATTTTCTCCATTCTTGAAATACAATGTCGTGCCCTCGCTCGTGGTGATGCTCTCGATGAGAGTTGGCTCGAAGAGCCCACCATAGGTGGCGAATGTGCCATAGGCCTTGGTGAGATTATACGGGGTTACGACCCCGGACCCCAGCGCCAAAGAAAGGTTGCGCGGCAGCTGAGAATCCATGTTGAACTGCTTCAGGTAGGATATCGCGTAATTTAGGCCGATATCTTTGAGAATCTTCACTGTGACTACATTCCTGGACATTACTAACCCCGTTCTGAGGGAGGTCGGACCGAAGTAGCGGTTCTCATAGTTCTTCGGTCTCCAGCCCTCGTCGAACTCGTCGGACTTATAGGTGAGCGGGGTGTCGAGTATGATGCTGGCAGGGGTATAACCCTTGTCGAGTGCTGCCGCATAGATAAAGGGTTTTATGGCGGAACCGCTCTGCCGTTTGGCATAGATGGCCCGGTTGAACTGGTTCCTGGCGTAATCCACGCCACCCACCAGGGCCAAGAGGTTCGATTTCTGGACATCGAAGGCCACGAGGGCGGATTGAACAAAGGGCTCCTGGGCAATCAGGAAGCCTCCCGGGGTATAGTAGAGACGGATGATGTCGCCTGGTCTGAGCAAACCCTTCGGGTCCCACGCACCTTTCGGATTGATCCAGGCATAGTTTAATGGCCCGAGTTCGACGATTTGCGTGCCGATATTTACCACGAGCGGGGATACACCGATGACCTCCGCCCAGTAGAGTTGGTAGGTATCGAGCCCTTCCCAGGCGATCTGGTTTTTCTGGAAGGCGAGCATGTTTGATCGCTGAGTCTCGTCTAGGCCCCGGTAGGGTCCCCGATAAACGCCTTGCCGCATCTCCAGTTCGATGACCCCTTTCCGCACCGCCAGATCGGCTACATTCTGGAGCCGCGGGGATATCGTCGTCTTGATGATGATCCCCGTGTTGAGGACATCCTGCCCATATCTCTGGATCATCAGGGCCTTCACATAATCTGTGATGTACGGATAGCGGGTGAACATGGCGACCGACTTGCCGGTGATCCTGAGGGGCGCCTGGTAAGCCTCGGCCGCTTCATTCTCTTTAAGGGAGCCTTCCTGGGTCATACGGGAGAGCACGTACCATTGCCGTCTTTTTGACCACGTGAAGCTGTTGAGCGGGGAGTATTTATGGGGAGCGGGAGCGAGTCCGGCAATTAGGGCCATCTCTGCCAAGTTGAGGTCTTTGCATTCCTTCCCGAAGTACCGCAAAGCGGCGGCACCCACCCCGCTCGCCCCGCTCCCCAGGTATATCCGATTGAGGTAGAGGTTCAGGATCTGGTCTTTGGTGAGGGCCTGCTCGATCCTGAACGCCAGGATGGCCTCCCTGAGCTTGCGGTACATGGTCTTTTCCCGTCCAAGCAGATAGGTCCTTACCACCTGCTGAGTGATGGTGGAGGCCCCCTGGACATAAGATGCGGCCTTGATATCCGAAAGCAGGGCGCTTACGATCCTGCTGAAATCGAGGCCGGTATGCTGGTAGAAGGTTGCGTCCTCCGCGGCGATGAAGGCCCTCTTCAGGGTGTCAGGAATGTCCTGGTCGTCGAGGATGACCATGCCCCCGGGGGGAAAGTATCCGATGACACTGCCATCCGCGGCGATCACCTTGCTTATGCGTGTCGGTTGCATCTCCCTGAGTTCTTTGATGGATGGGAGTCCCCGCATGATGAGCCACCATCCGAAAATACCGAAGGCGAGGCATGCACCGATACATATCGCTAAGCAGATATTGAACCAGTTTCTCATGGTGCTTACCATAAATCCATATACGACAAGAATTCAAGGGCAATTTCCAGCGAAAAACCCCTTTTATAAAGAGGGTTTCCTCCCGGCCCCCTTCTCGAAAATATTCAAACGCCCTTTGATTTAGCTGCCACCCTTTGTCCACATGGTTGAGTAGCGGCAAAATCCAACGGCCCTTGGCCCCCAAGGAGTCGGGGAGTAAGGGGGAATGATACTGGACGAAGGGGTGTCGTTGTGTTAATGGTGCAGGGAATATTGAGAGCGGGGGAAGGTATGTTAGCGGAGTACAGGCCTCAGGAGATAGAGCCGAAGTGGCAGGAGGCTTGGGCGCTGAACCATCTCTTTAAGGTAGGCGAGGACCAAGGCAAGTCCAAGTACTACCTCCTCGAGATGTTCCCATACCCTTCTGGCCGTATCCATATGGGGCATGTGCGCAACTATACGATCGGGGATGTGGTCGCGCGGTACAAACGCATGCGGGGTTTCAATGTCCTCCATCCCATGGGGTGGGACGCCTTTGGCATGCCGGCGGAGAATGCCGCCATAGCGAGCGATGTGCACCCCAAGCAATGGACGTATGAAAATATCAGCTACATGAAGGACCAGCTCAAGCGCATGGGCTTCAGCTATGACTGGGATCGGGAGATCACCACCTGTTCCCCAGAGTATTACAAGTGGGAACAGCTCTTCTTCCTCCGCATGTTCGAGCAGGGGCTCGTCTACAAGGAACGGTGCTTCCTGAACTGGTGCGAGAGCTGCAAGACTGTTCTGGCGAACGAGCAGGTCGAGAATGGCCAATGCTGGCGCTGCGGCACCCAAGTGCACCTGAAAGAATATGACCAGTGGTTCTTCAAGATCACTAAATACGCCCAGGATTTGCTCGACAATATCGAGCGGCTCAAGGCTGGATGGCCGGAGCGGGTACTCGTCATGCAGAAGAACTGGATCGGCCGGAGCACGGGTGCCCTCATCCGGTTTCTGATCAAAGGCGCGGATGAGTTTATCGAGGTCTTCACTACCCGGCCCGATACCCTCTACGGCGCCACCTTCATGAGTCTCGCCCCGGAGCACCCGCTTACCAAGACCCTCCCCCAGGGCACCAGCCAGGAACAGGCAGTGAAGGTCTTCGTGGAGAAGACCCTTAAGGAGGACAAGATCACCCGTACGTCGGATGCGTACGAGAAAGAGGGGGTATTCACCGGGAGGTACTGCCTCAACCCGGTCACGGGCTTGAAGATGCCGATCTATGTCGCGAACTTCGTCCTCTACGACTACGGCACGGGGGCGGTCATGGCCGTCCCGGCCCACGACCAGCGCGACTTCGAGTTCGCCAAGAAGTACGATCTGCCTGTTATCATCGTCATCCAGCCAGAAGGCGAGGAGCTCAAGGCGGAGACTATGCAGGCCGCGTACGAGGGCGAAGGCGTGCTGGTGAATTCGGGAGCGTTCAACAGCATGCCGAACGTGGAGGCTATGCAGGCTATTACCGAGCATTTGGAGAAGCTCGGGAGAGGATCAGCCACCATCAATTATCGCCTCAGGGACTGGGGGATTTCCCGGCAGCGGTATTGGGGGGCGCCGATCCCCATGGTCAATTGCGAAAAGTGCGGCACCGTCCCGGTGAGACAAGAGGATCTGCCGGTCGTGCTGCCAGAGGGAGTGAAGATCACCGGGACCGGTGAATCGCCGATTGCCCAGGCGGAATCCTTCGTAAACACGACGTGTCCGCGCTGCAGCGGGAAAGCGCAGCGGGAGACGGACACCATGGACACCTTCGTCGAATCCTCCTGGTATTTCCTCCGCTTCTGCAGCCCGGACAGCAATGAAGAGCCCTTCGACCCCCGGAAGATCGCCTACTGGATGCCCGTCGACCAATACATCGGCGGCATCGAGCACGCCATATTACACCTCATGTATGCTCGTTTTTACACCATGGTCTTACGGGATCTGGGGTATGTTGAGATCGACGAGCCATTCGAACGACTCCTGACCCAGGGGATGGTGATCAAGGACGGTGTCAAGATGTCGAAGTCCAAGGGCAACGTGGTCGACCCCGAGGACATGATCAACCTCTATGGTGCAGATGCCACCCGGCTCTTCACGCTCTTTGCCGCGCCACCGGAAAAGGACATGGACTGGAGCGACCAGGGCATCGAGGGGACCTATCGGTTCCTTTCCCGGCTCTGGCGGCTCGTGCTAGAAATCAAAGGCATGACCGCCGCGCCGCGGATTGATTCTATACCCGCGTCTATGGAGGGTATCCAGCGCAAAACCCATCAGACCATCCGCAAGGTGACCGAGGATATCGACAAGCGCTTCCGGTTCAATACGGCCATTGCCGCCATGATGGAGCTCGTCAACGAGCTGTACAAGGCCAAGGAGACGACCAAGGATCCGGCCGAGGTGGCGGTGATCAGGAACTCCGTGGAGCATCTCCTCGTCATGCTCTCACCCTTTGTGCCGCATATCGCGGATGAACTGTGGCACTCCCTTGACTACACCGGCATGCTCCTCGATCACCCCTGGCCGGAATACGATCTGCAATGGGCGGAAAAGGTGGAGGTCACCATCGCGGTGCAGATCGGCGGCAGGTTGCGGGCGACGGTCACGGTGCCCGTAGATTCGGAGCAGGTCTTCGTGGAGAACGCGGCGATGGCAGAGCCGAATGTGAAGAAACATACCAATGGCCAGACAATCAAGAAGATTATCTATGTCCCAAACAAGATCCTTAATATTATTGTTCAGCCTCGCTAGCCTCTTCGGCTGCGGGTATACTTTCGTCCTCAAGGGGGGTGGAAACCTGGGGCAGGTGAGTATCCTGCCGAGCATTAACCAGACCTCCCTGCGGGGGGCCAACATGGTGCTGGATTCCAACCTGGAGAACGAGCTGGCGGCCATGGGCTTGTTCTCGCACCGGGACAACCTTCCGCGGCTTAGGTGTACGATCGTTTCCTCCTCGAGTCAGGAGATCACCTCGAACCGGCTGGCTGCCAACCGGTTCCGGCTCACCCTCACCGTGAAGGCCGAGATCGTCGACTTATCGGGCAAGGTCATCTGGCAGGCACACTTTACGGATGAAGGGGCCTATGCCTCCGGCGGCCAAGAGGAAAACGCCCTGGAAGAGGCCTGTCAAAAGATTGCCGGCCGGATCGCCCAGGCTATCGGTTCGATCAAGACATAATAAGGCACAAAGGGAGAGAGGTACAAAGGACGAGATACGGGGCAACCCTCTGGGGTTGCCCTCAGCGATACCATTTATTACACCTTACCCCCCTGGAGGATGATGAAACAGACTGAAAAGAAAAAAGTCTTCGACCCCGTTTTCCTCTTCATGGGAGAGGAGACTTTCCTCATGGAGGAAGAGATCGCTGCCAAGCGTACCGCCCTGGGTGAGGATGCCTGGATGAGCTTCGCATCATACAACGCCGAGGAGACAACCAGGATCGAAGAGGTCCTGGCCCTTTGCAATACCATGCCCTTCATGGGCGAAAGAAGACTCATCGTCCTGCGTAATATTCAGAAACTCACCGCCAAGGCACTGGCCCAGGTCGCGGCCTATGCCCTTGACCCTGCCGATACCACGACCCTCATCCTGACCGTGGAGGGCCAGAAGCCCAAGAAGGGGGACAGCCTCCTCAAGCAACTGAGTGCCCAGGTCACGGTGGAGAGTTTCGATCTGTTGAAAGGGCAAGGGCTTTGGTCCTGGATACAAAAGAGGGTAAAGAGATCCGGGAAAGAAATCGAACGGGAGGCGGCTACCCTCCTGGCCGACATCACCGCCGGGCATACCTGGTTCATCGCCTCCGAGATCGAAAAACTCTGCCTTTTCCTAGGGGCAAGGCCAGAGATCACCATACGCGATGTGGAGTACTTGGTGTTGAAATCCTTCGCCTCATCCATCTTTGCCTTCCAGGATGCGCTCTTCGACAGGAAAAAGGAGGTGTTGGGGCGGCTCATTGAGCTTGAGCAGTCAGGAGTGGAACCCCTGGAAGTGATCGCTGTGCTCGAGAACCATGTCCTCGATCATTACAAAGTCCTCTTCGGCCCGGATTGGAAATGGCGGAATATCCATCCGTATGTCCAAAACAAGATCCTCGCCCGCAAATCCCTCTGGAAGGCATCCGAGCTGGGCATGCTCCTCGCTGAACTGAGGACGATCGAACGCAATATCAAGACCGGTCGATCGAGCCTCCCCTTTCCGGCCATGATCGATCTCATAGGGAGCGTTGTCTTTCGGAAGACATCCCCCCCTGGAATCCTCAGGTGATGCATGACGTGGGTTTTCCTCTCCTTGCTCTCCGCCTTCAGTCTTGCCAGTGCAGACGCCCTTTCGAAAAGATTCTTCAGCGACCTGTCCGCCTATGAAATGGGCCTGATCAGGTTACTCTACGTGTTCCCCTGGCTCATTGCAGCCTGTTTCTTCATCCCCTGGACGAAACCGGACACGGTTTTCTTCCTCTGCCTGGTTGTGGGATTACCCCTCGAAGCCCTCGCTTTCTATGGTTACATGCAGGCCTTAAAAGAGGCCCCGCTTTCCTTGTCGCTCCCTTTTCTCGCCTTTACCCCCGCCTTCATCGTCCTGACCGGATGGATGCTCCTCGGAGAAACCGTGAGTCTAACTGGCCTCCTGGGCATTTTCCTCATCGTGGCAGGCTCGTATTGCCTCAACATCTTCAGCATTGCTCAGGGATATCTCGCTCCTTTCAAGGCCATATTCAAAGCGCGAGGCTCACGAACCATGCTGCTGGTGTCCTTCATCTACTCGCTCACTGCACCCATCGGGAAGCTCGGCATCCTCCATTCCAATCCGTATGTCTTCGGTGTCATCTATTATACGTCGTTTATTCTCTGCATGGCCGCGTTTCTCCCTTTTTCTCCCGGGACCAAGGTGGAGAATCTGAACATGAGGCCCATGAAGGCCCTGATCCTGGGGGCTGTCGTGGCCGTTTCTATCTTCAGCCATTGGGTAGCCATCTCCCAGGTCCAGGCCGCCTATATGATCGCCCTCAAGCGGACGAGCCTCCTGTTCGGGGTGCTTTATGGCGCATTCTGGTTCAAGGAGGAAAAGATCAGAGAAAGATTGATCGGCGCCGGACTCATGCTCATCGGGGTATTCTGCATTGGCTGGCTCGGATAATACGGATGGCGCAGGCCATAAAAAAGTCCCCGCACACGTTTATAAAGAGGGGACCGTAATGGACGAAGGGAGAGGTTTAAGACTTCAGGATGATGCGTTGAATTGCCGGGCGAGTCTGGAGATCCTTCGGGAGGCGGTCTTCCTATTGAGGATGCCTTTGTTCACTGCGCTATCCAACTGGGCAATGGCTTTCTGGTAGGAGGCCTTGGCATCATCGGTGTTTTTCTCCTCCAAGTTTCTGAATGCCTTCTTGATGGTCGTATTGATAGAAGACTTGCAGCTCCTGTTCCTCAGGCGCCGCTTCTCGCTCTGCTTCTGCCGTTTCAGGGCCGATGGGTTATTGGCCATGCCTCTCTCTTCCTCCTCTCTTGTCTTGCGTCGTGAGGTCATCCTTACTACCGAGAGAAGGAGGATATGTCAAGGACTTTGATGATGCACTCTTGGACATGCTCCCAAAAGGCACTTGTCATACTAAGGTGCGATAAGAAGCCCACAATTTTGCAGGACAGCAAAATTGGACAGCCGGAGACTGTCCGAAGGGTTAAGGCCAGGGACGGACCGAGTCACAATTTGGCAGAGATAGCTGAATTGGATGTGCCGTCAGGCACGCCTGTGAGGTACAGGGATATACCGAGTCACTCCACCTAACCTCTGTGGTCTCAAAGGGAGTCAAGGATCAGACGGCTCTCCAATCCACCGGAAAATTCAAAGAGCAAGGCTGCGTTGTGGTGAAAACTGAATTACTCCATGAAAAACGAAACCACTTTCCCGGCTCCCACCCAGAGGATCAGGAGGGGATCCTGCCAGGGCTTCCCGAACTCCACTCCGCGCTGCTGCATCTCTGCGCGTACCACCTGGAGCCGCTCTGCAAAGTCATCCCAGTCCCGTGCAGCAGCTGGCGACCACAACACCTCGGCATGGGCAATGAGGCGGGGAAAGGCCTTCCTGTCGATGTTCCCGGGCTTCACCCACTCACCCCAGAGGTTTATTTCCCCACCCAGGATATGCTGGGCCAGTCGCGGATCGAGATGGGGGGGGATGGGTTCGAAGGCGTACACCTTCTTCAGGCTCGTGACGAGGAGCGGGTAGTCGATGTAACAGTGGGAAACCGGTGAGACGATTGCGTCGTGTCCGGCCAACGCGGCTTCCCGCGCATACCGGTGCCTGCGCCAGGCCTGCACCACAGAGCCCTCGGGCAGATAGGCGGTTATCTCATCCCAGCCGATCATCGTCTTGCCGTATTTCCTGAGGATTTGGTTCACCCGGGTGACGAAATAGCGCTGCAGCCCCGTCTTTTCCGGATATCCCAGCTCGGCCAAGAGCTTTTTATTGGGTGGGCAGTTCAGCCAGTCCTTCGCTCGCACCTCATCCGACCCGATGTGCACATACGGTGCGGGAAAGAGATCCTTGATTTCCCCGAAGAGTCTGTCTAGGAACTCATAGACCTCCTCCTTGGCAGGGCAGAGTGCGGTAGAATAGACGCCGGGATATTTCCGCACCGGCACCTCCTTCCCGGAACAGGATAGGTACGGATACGCGGCCAGCAGCGCTGATGTATGCCCGGGCATGTCTATCTCGGGAACGACCATAACATGCCTCTCCTGGGCATAGGCGACAAGCTCTCTGATCTCGTCCTGGGTATAGTAGCCGTTTTGCCCGCCGACCTGGTGGAGCCTCGGAAAGGACTTGCTCTCGATCCGCCAGCCCTGATCATCCACGAGGTGCCAGTGCAGAACATTGAGCTTGAGCTCGGAGAGGTAATCGATGTATCGTTTCACCACATCAAGTGAGAGGAAATTCCGGGCCGGGTCGATGAGCATCCCGCGCCAGCGGAAGCGTGGGCAGTCTATGACACGCACGGCGGGTATCTTCGGCGGAGAAGAAGATCCTTCGACGAGCTGGAGGAGGGACATGAGCGCATTGTGTACGCCAAGGCTGGTCCAGGCCCGAATCAGGATGGAGGATCCCACGGTCAGCTCATACCCTTCTTCCTTGGTCACGGGACCTACAGCGGACTCATCCGGGAGCCCGTGTGATCGTACCGCCTCTCCCAGGATGATGGCATCCTCCCCGGGCACGCATGCGTCTGCCGCAATGAGAGCAAGCGTAACGCCGAACCTTGCTTTGATTTTGTCCGCGAATATCCTCGCCGAGGCATCCCCGTGCGCATCAGCTCCGACCGGCAGGACAAGCGGCGTTCCATCCTTGAGGATGAACTCCCCGGAGAGCCGCTCGACCTTCACCGGCTTCGGTATCAGTGGCAGCACCTTCACGGTATATGCAGTAACGCTTTTCCTCCCCATGATCAGACAGATAGCGAGTAAGATAATCCACGCAGTTCTTTATCATGTTCCTCCCCCCCTCTCTTCCTTGAAGGGGGGAAAGCGGATCGTTATCCCCTCTTTTTGTAGATTACCGCATTTCCCTTGTATTGCAAGCAAATATTCTGCCGTACCATGTGCGGGGGATCAAGAGGGTGGATTCTGAAGACAAAGTATGGTAGGTGATTTCTGTATGCGATTCCGAGTAAGTATGTGCATCCTTTGAAAAGAATCACGCATGAGACCTTAAAGAGGGAGGAGAACATGAAGAAATCGATCATATTCTTGGTAAGCGCCTTGATAGTTCTGCTGGAATGCGGGTATGCCCATGCGACGAAACCTGCCGTGTTACCGCCTGCCACGCCCATAGGCATCAATGAGACCCTATGCATACAGCACCTTGGCGAAGCAGTCAGATTCCAGACCGTATCCAACTACGACCCGTTGTCCTTCCGAGCACAGCCCTTTCTCGATCTGCATGCCTATCTCAAGAAGGCTTTCCCCCTCGTCCACAGACACTTGAAGCTCGAGGTGATCAATACCTATAGCCTCCTCTATACCTGGCAGGGCAGTGATCCATCCCGCAAGCCCATCGTTCTCATGGCCCATCAGGACGTTGTCCCCGTCGACCCGGGGACGGAGAAGGACTGGACCCGCCCGCCTTTCAGCGGCGAGATAGCCGAGGGCTTCATCTGGGGCCGGGGGACGCTCGATAACAAGGCGAGCATGATAGCCGAGCTCGAGGCCGTCGAGGCCCTGCTCAAAGAGGGCTATCAACCGATGCGGACGATCTACCTCGCCTTTGGCCATGACGAGGAGGTGAGCGGAAAAAACGGCGCTGTGAAGATCATGGAACGTCTCAAGGCCATGGAGGTTGTGCCCGAGTATGTGATCGACGAAGGGGGATCCATCTTCCCGAACGGGATAGCGGGTGTTAAGGCACCCATTGCGCTTGTAGGCATTGCCGAAAAGGGTTACCTGAGCATCGAGCTCTCCGTCGAGGATAAAGGGGGGCATTCATCTATGCCCCCGAGACATACGGCGGTCGGCGTACTCGCCAAGGCCATCACGCGACTCGAGAATCATCCCTTCCCGGCGGACCTGACCATGCTGAGTCAGACCTTGGAGTACGTTGCAGACAGGATGCCATTCGCCAAGCGGGTGATCGTGACGAATCCGTGGCTCTTCGGTCCCCTCGTGAAGTACCTCATGAGCCAGTCACCAGAGACCGATGCGTCCATCCGCACCACCATCGCGGCCACCATGATCAGCGGCAGCACCAAGGACAATATCCTGCCCCAAAAGGCAACCGCCGTCATAAACTTCCGCATCATACCCGGAGAGACAAGCGCAACCGTTATGGCGAGGGTGAAAGAGGTCATTGACGATCCCCGGGTGAAACTGACCCCCCTGGAGGATGGGGATAATCCCTCACCCGTTTCCAGTACCCGTTCACCGAGCTATGCCATCCTGGTCCAGACGATCGTGCAGACTGCAGGGGAAAAGGATCTCATCGTGGCGCCATTCCTCGATCTCGGCGCATCCGATGCACGCTTCTATGCCAGAATTTCGAAAGATGTCTACCGCTTCCTCCCCATAGCCCTAGTCAATGAAGATCTCAAGCGGATGCACGGGACCAACGAGCGCATCTCGACTAAGGACTACCCCCGCATGATCCAGTTCTACGCCCAGCTCATCCGCAACTCCCCGTGACCTGCATATGACTTTCCGGGGGGTCTTTATAGAAGGCCTCCCGGATCCCTCTTTGAAAAAATTTCCGCCGCCTTTGCTTTGCATGTTCATCGGCGGCGGCTGCATCCAAAGTATTTTGATCCTCCCAGGAAGGACGCAGCTTCTCTCTTGAAAACCATGCCGAATATGTGTATGGTTGAGTGCTTGAGCGATATGGGGGGAGGTTTTTCCATGACAGGGAAACATGCGAGACTCAACAACTGGGTAAAAGAAGTGGCCGAGATGTGCAAGCCTGATGCAGTTCACTGGTGCGACGGCAGCACGGAGGAGTATGACCGCCTGATGAAGCAGATGGTGGCTGGCGGCTTGGCTACCCCGCTTGCCAAGCGCCCCAACAGCTTCCTCTTCCGCTCGCATCCAAGCGATGTGGCACGGCTCGAGTCTCGCACGTATATCAGCACTGCCGCTCAAGACAACGCCGGCCCCACCAACAACTGGATCGACCCAGGGGAACTCAAGCAGACCATGAAAACCCTGTACCATGGCTGCATGCAAGGCCGCACCCTCTACGTGATTCCCTTCTCCATGGGACCAATCGCCTCGCCCATCGCCAAAATCGGCATCGAGATCACCGACAGTCCGTACGTCGTCTGCAACA
>Ga0315289_10004654_pt1 | contig 20398 bp, 15 predicted proteins | sample YL17G11_40_MG_FD_203452 | JGI IMG/M metagenome (GOLD analysis project Ga0315289, IMG submission 203452) | Sediment microbial communities from Yellowstone Lake, YNP, Wyoming, USA - YL17G11_40 | ecosystem: Environmental > Aquatic > Freshwater > Lake > Sediment | place: USA: Wyoming | collected... | reverse complement strand
AATTTGGATTAATACAGCAAAACTCGCTTAATGGTTTCATAGAAGACCCTCCTGCTAAGTATAATGTCTTTCTCCATATCATAGCAGAAAAATCCTTGTATATCAAATCTTATCAGACCACTAGGGAGATACGCAATTATGTCCAATATGTCGGTTTATAGTGCATGCTGTGGAGCTTAAAACTTATTTTCTATTGAAGAAAATGCCATCAAACCTAATCCAACAGCATCAAACATATTCTGATGATACTCCTCCTTCCATGCCCTATCCTGCGTGAGATAGACCTTGAGTTCCGGATACATAGACACAATCACTTCGCTCTGTGTCTTTTTGTCTGCTCTACCATCCCCGCAGATAAACTTTCTGACAGTAGTTGGGGCGTAGCTTATTACCTTGAGTTCTCTTCTCTTGCCAATAGCTATTATCTCATCAAAAAAGACGTTTAGCAGCGAAGCTGTCCTATTATTCGCAAAGAATGCCTTTTCAACGACCAGAACATGAGGTTTGAAATCCTTAATCAGCCTGAGTATTATCTTTCTCCCATCTGACAGCTTCTCGTGGTTATAACACTGACTCCTTGATAGATGAGCTTCTCGCCTTCCAGAAAGGCTATCCCCGTATGCTTCGTCCCAGGATTAATAGCAAGTATCTTTGTATTGTGTTTTGACATAAACTCGTATTATCTGCGTCTGTCCAGATGACTGAAGCATATTGAGCCAAGTGCTACTGCTTCAAACATCCTGACATAATATGGGTTGATGATTGTCCTCTCCTTGTCTAATTCGTATGATAGGATCGGGTATCTTGAAGCGACCATTCCGGTCAAACCTCTCCTGTTTATCTTTTCACCCGGACAGAAGAAACTCTCCAGTTCACTTATGCTATACTGACATATCCTCAATCCTTCCCTTTTCGATAATTCCTTTATTCTGCTTACCACCCTGTCTAGATTCGCTGATGACCGTGATGGATGGAGTGCCTTTATTGATAGAACATTTGTTCTATGATGTTCTGTCAGGTTTGAGATGACCGATGTGACCCTTTCGATCTTCTTTTTCGACCATTTGCCCTCGATATTCTTAACTCCCCAATCCATCAGGTCTGAACCACAGAATACCGCAAACCCAATATACCTTGTGCCAGGGTTAATCCCTATGATCTTTATGGTTTTGTGCATATTTTTGTATTAAGTGATTGAATAATGCTGCTCTGCTCCTCCTGATCTTCTCCGATGGTATCTCCTTCACCAATCCCAACGCTCTCCTCAAGATTGGCTCAGGGAATCGTCTTGTATAAGATATATACAGAGCTATCGCTTTACGGTCATTTAAGGAGTCCGCTAGGTCTAAGGCTAATAGTTCCTCTCTGCTCTTGGGAGTGGATTTTTTCTCTTGTTCATTTAAAGACATTTCGATATCGATATTGTTAATATTTCTTGTTAAATAATCATCGTTAGTGTAGCTCTGGTGCAAATCTGAGTTTCCTGTGTGCGACATCTGAGTTTCATCAGTGATTTCCTTTTGCTCAGGATTTTCCAAAGTGTGACATCTGACCCTTAACAGATGGTAAGCGCAGTGGTATCTATTACGCTTCTCTATCTTGATTAATCCATTGCTTTCCAATCGCTTCAATGTCCTACTGACAGTGGCTCGTGAACAGCCCAGTTTTTCAGCGATATATTTCTGTGAAGGGAAACACTTTTGATTACTGTCAGTCATAGAGGATAAAAAGCTGTATACTGTAATGCCTATTGGTCCGACCCTGGGCGTATACTCCTGAATAATTGACTTATTTATCCAGCACCATTCGCCGTCATTGAAATTTCTTACCTCGAAGTTTTGTTCGTTTGACATAGTTTTTTTCTCTCTCCAGATGCGATCACTGCTCATCCGAGAAAGAAGGTTAATATTTTTTTGAACGACCTTTCTTAAATTCGGCATCTTTGCGATGCGTTTGTGGTTGTTATATATTTCGTATTTCATTTTTCCTCAAGACTCTTTGCTCTCTTTTTTGGATTTCGTTTCTCATCTGCTTGATCAGGTCGAGGAAAAGGGCATCGGACATGGTTCTGTAAAGGATAGCCAGCCTGAAAAGATTTCTGGTGTTGGGTAAGCAAAGACCTTTCTCCCATCGGGAGATCATACTGGCAGATTTAAGCCCTAGCACTTTGGCAACGTCCTTTTGCTGAAGACCCCTTGCCTTTCTATATCGCTTTAGAGAGTTTGGTATATTCTTTTCTTCCATGAAAAAAACTAATCTTTAATCTCAGAGTATCAAAGGGCATAATCCAAACAAGCGAGAGGAAATTGCCGAAAGAGGCAATTTTGCTTTCCAAGCGAATTACTGCAATGATACACGTTAGGCAAGCTAGAAATCCTATCGCTGATAGGCGGACCCACAAAAAAAGACCGCCTGCAAGGGTGGTTATTTCCTATATAATTTGAGATTTACAATCTATCGCCTCTTGATTATAAAGTCAAGTCCTGCGATCTTTCTGCTTGGGAGAGAAATGGAGAAAAAAACAACGATCCGTGGGCAAGTCACGGCAAGGAAAAGTGCAAAAAAGAGATTAGGCAATAAAAAACAGTTCCAAATCATAGATAGCGGAACTGTGGCTTCGATGATATGCGATAAGAAACGTTAGCAAATGGACATAAAACAACGATATTGATGTGAAAGCCTATCGTTATTGACTTTATAATGGAAAGTAAGGATCGCAAGAAATTTCGCACTTTAGGTTAAAGCCTTATGTGGTCTGCTTTTACAACGCTTTTTTTCACTGAATCTTGGGTTCTAAGGCTTTGTCTTAATAAGGAAAAATTGCATACAATATAGATTATATGTAGGTATTATATGCAATATTTTGTGGTGGAATTCAGGTTCAAAGAAGATAAAAAAATGTTCAAAAATAGGCTCAAACGCTTGTGAATACTTGGCTAAAGGCTAAGTCTGAAAATTTGCACGATCTTTACTTTTCCTTTAAATAGTTCACACGAAAGGACAACCTTCCAATTCATATTTTATATCTAAATTTTCCCAGCGTAAACTGCCGCATCCCAATTAGTAATCTCATACTTACAGGACTTACCAGTAACAGCAGCAATAGCATCTTCACACGCAGTTCTAAAACAACGAGTATGCGCAAAGGCAGCATTGCCCGCTAAATGTGGTGTTGGCAATATATTTTTTTCTGTTCTAATTGGGCTATCAACAAGTGGAGGTTCGGGATCAAACACATCTATTGCGGCACGTATCTCACCGTTACTTATACGTCTCCATAGATAGATTTGATCTACTACCGCCATACGGGTCACTAAAACAAATAATGATCCTTTAGGCAAAGCATCTATAACCTTCTCGTTGATAATCTTGATTGTGTTTGGCATAGGTGGGATACCTACTACAAAAATTTCACACCACAAAGCTAGCTTTTCTAACGATTCTGCCCTATTAACCCCATAATTCTGAAATATGTCATCAGAGACATAGGGGTCGTATAAAGACATCTCGCAATGGAACGGTTTAAGTAACTCACTCAATTGGCGACAGATGGATCCAAAACCAGCAAGACCAATACGTCTGCCAGTTAAATCTCCGGATACAAAACCTTTAAGGGCATACCAATCATCAAGCCATTCTCCCCGTCGAACCCGATCTATCTCATAGGGTATATTGCGCAAAAGATTCAATATCATAGCAAGAGCAAATTCCGATACTGTTGGTGTCATACTCCGAGAGGTGTCTATTACACGAATACCACGACGTTTGGCATCGTCTATATCTAACCAGCCATCAAATCGGAAATCAAAAGTGCCTGAAATGACTTTTAGTTTTGGTGCATTATCTAACCTTTGTGTTGTGAAGCCAGGAATGTTTTGTCGCCCCCAAGGCGCACTTACTAATATATCCGAAGAACCTAACAATTCATCAAAAATCTGATCTCTCTCATTATCCGGGTAAGGTAGAAGGTCCAAAGCTTTAACTATTCCAATTGATTTAAGCAGATTTAATGATTCTGGTGTAACCCATAGATTATTTGAATCAGCGACTACAAGAATATTGTATGAATCTGTATCCATTAAAATTCTCCCTAATGACTATGTGTTTTTGATACTCAAACTCTATCGCTTTTAGGTTCAGCCTGACCGTGCGTGTGGTTCCATAGATGCCCATGGCGTTTCTTTCCTTCAAGCGTGGTTTCAAAAAAAACTGCTTTAATAGGTTCAAACACAATTGGCAGATCATGGTGATGCCCCATGCCCGTAACAACGCAATCACCGGAAGCAACTTCATAGAGTTTGCCTTCCGAAGCCGATATACCTCGCCCTTCAAAAATAATCCAATATTCATCACAATCATGATAGTGGTTATCAAAATTTGTCTCTTTAGGGTAGTCCACAGGGTCTCCGCCATAGTTGAGGTTAGTTGCCTTGTTAGCCGTAAAAATACCGGAGCCCCCTATCTCATCATCCCAATGACCACACATGCGAATCAGAGTCGTATTAGATAATGCTTCTAATACCTCAAACTGTCCGACTGGTGTAACGAGATCCAGATTAGCCCCTTGATTAGCATCAATCGTCTGATCGGTAAAAGCAAAGCGACATTGCCCATTTCCAACAATCAGTTTCTCTTTCTGACCAATACGCATAAATATGTGTTTTGCCCCAACGGGCAACTCCACTATCTCAAAAAAATTCATTTCGCACCATTTAGGCGCTAAACCTTTGCCACTTCTAAAAACTGGCATAATCCATGCCTCCTCGTAAATGCTATGTTGAAACGCTTGTAAGTTTATTGTGTTGTGAATGAAACAATTCAGAAAACATCAAATCTAGCGACATTGATATATTGATCTTTGGATTCATCAGTTTTTTTTAATGCCAAAATACATATATCCATTGGTGCATAAACAATCCCATTATGTTTAATATACAACCTACGGTGAATTCACCAAGAACAAGCCCGAAAAAGAAATAACTTGTTTTGCTGTGGATTTTTACTCCGCCATATTTCAAAATGATTGATTTGGCTGACCAGCTTATGAGTATTGGAAACCAAAACCATTCCATATTCCATGATACTGCCAGAGGATAACCCATTGGATGAAGTGGCCACCAAAGGAAGCTTCTATATGCAAATGTAAGCAAACAGGTGAATATGAATCCCCCAATAGCAAGGAATATTGCTTGAGAATCACTCCCTTGAGTTTCGTTAAGCCATCTTTGTGCAATAAAGAATGTTTCACCACCATAGGCGGCTCCTGTATAATTTCCATACCTATAGGTCAAATCGAGCCAAGCCCAAAAAGCTACAGGACCCGCAATTACTGCGGTTATCATAATAACAGGAAACAGCTTTCGGTAGGGTATCTGCGTTCTCTCACATAGTTTCATTGCTTCCAGTTCATGAGGCATTGGGTGCCCCCTATACATTCGATCAATGCCTCGAAATATGGCAGTTACAGTGATATTTTGCGGACCAAGTCTGGATGTGCCTACAAATCCGACAATTGCTTGGCTGAAACTGTAAAGGTCATGTGACGGGGGACCAAGTTCTGCACGGATGCGCGCAACTATAGTAATTGTTATAATATACAAGCTGATCAGCAAAATAGAAAGCCAAAGCGACATCCCTGCCATATACCAGAATGTGATCATGAGTCCAGTGCCAACTAAAACTCCAAAGAAAGCGAATCTATATCCAAGAGGTTCGTTTGAATCGTCAAGGTTTGATAAGCCAAGAGCTTTCCTAAGTACTGATCCCAAATGACGTCTTGCAGAATAAATAGCAAATATAAAGATGCTGAGGAAAGCTCCAAGGCTTTCTGCATCAAAATAAACTGTAAATGGGTTTAATACATAATATTTGCCCATTGCACCAAAGACTACCTTTTGAGCCTTCCAGAATAGGTAGAAGACCCAAAGTGATAATGAGAGATTTTTGGGAATGAAAAAGGCAAGTCCTATAACAAACGGAAAAAGACATAAGGGCGTCCAGCCCATAGCATTCCACGGTTTCTGAGTAAAATAATGCCCGATCTCCATAGTTCTGATTGGAATTTCAGGAATCTGAGGCCAGAAATGATTCAATCCATTGATAATATCCATCCCGCCTGCTATACAGAATCCACCCCACATAAGTTTATTGCCAAAGAAACTTGAGGATCCTCCCCCCAAAGACATCTCATAAGGCAAGCGAACAATGGGATAGGAAAGTTTTTCGTGTTCTATCCATTGCTTTCGGAGCATGGTATTTATGCAGAATCCCACAAACACAACATCAACAAAGAAAAGTGACCACCATATAGCAGGTTGAATCCATGGTTTCAGATTAACAATGTTATAAATTGATGATTCACCAGTAGATCGGTTTGCCAATGCTTTTTGGTTACTTACACTCAACCAGTCTGGGATGTACTTCCAGAATACGTTAGCCCAGTCATTTTCTGGTGTTGCAAATTGAAAGGCGTGAGGCATTATTGAAGCGACAATTTCTATCTCATCATGTCCAGCAATCGCTGTGGAGACTGAAATCATGATATAAATAATCAATAACTCCTGTTGTGTAAGAGCATATTTTGGCGTTAGTTTCTTAAACGGTACATTCAGGATAGTAAGCACTAGCATTGTAAAGATGGCATTATAGATCAGTGATAGTGTGCTGGGAGGAGCCGCCCACGTCACGCCTCTTTGGGTTGCGAAATAGGTATTAGGGATTATTAGCGGTATAGCAATCAATATAGCCCGCCAGATAGATACCTGCTTTATTTTACTCATTTTTTATGCTAGACTAAAAAGGCATGAAGCATCATACAATTAGCACTTCACGCCATGTTTTGCGATCAGGAAATATATCAACCCAAAACGCTTTGCACTTTAGCAACTACATCCACAGTTTGATTGGTTGCTGATGCCTCAATTGCCCCAAATAACATTGCCGCAGTCTTGATGTTATCTGAGATAACTGTTGGCGGAATAGGTCCATCATCAAGCCATTCAAGGAACTGATATATAATAGCGTTATGTCCATCCCAAGGTACTGCTGGAACGTGAGGTATTTCTTGAGTCGTGGTTTCTTGTCCCGGAATATGTCTCAATATTTTGACTTTATGATCATTATCTACCAAGACAACACCATCTTCACCTTCAACCCTGTAATACTCACCATGCCAATTATTTTGCCACCCCGTTGCAAGGCAATTACCTTCGTAGTGAGCAAACGTGCTGTTTACCATACGCATCACGTATGTCCCACAGCACTCCCCATCAAAACTGGGATTTCCCGGATTCCATTCCCAGCCAGAGATTGTTTGACAATCTGATTCAGAGATATTGCGTATCTAATCAAAATGATGAACTGCACCTTCCACCAGTAAGCTATGAGAAATTTCATGACGGAACATTCCCCATGCGCCACGATTACGATAATCTGTGGCAAAACGTGACATAATATAGTTTGGTTCCCCGATTAGTCCATCTTTGATTATTTTTTTGACAGTCATTATACGAGGTGTGAAACGATAGTTTTGAACTACCTGCATCTTAACACCTGCCTTCTGGACTGCCTGATATATTGCAACGCAATCTTCCCATGTATCAGCGATGGGTTTCTCACTCAGAATATCCATGCCTTTTATGGAGGCACCAACCGCCGCCTGACGATGATACGCTGGTGGGATTACGATAGTACAGAAGTCTGCCTCTATATTTCTAAAGGCGTCATCCATATTCTGGAATCTTTGGCTATCGGCAAGATTCAGGAAATCACCCTGGTCTTTTAGCACTTCAGGGCGAATCTCAGCAAGTCCAACAATTTCTATGCGATCTTTGAAATTGGGGAAGAAATGATGGATCCATGCGCCAGCCATACCGCCAGCACCGATCATAAGGCAACGTTTTTTCTTCATATCAAACCTCTTTGAATAACGAAGTAATTGTACCACTGACATTCATTTGCCAGTGGCATAGTATATTTAACATTCTTCATAACAGAACCAAAGGTATTCTGAAAGTTGAGATCAATATTTTTTCATCTCTGCCCATGTAGTAGAGAGCTTTTCAGAAGGCTGAACAGCGGATATCGAGCCACTTGTCATATCTGTTTTGATCTCATCAACGGTAAGCGCCTTTCTGTAGATATGCACCTCATCAATTATGCCTTTAAAGAAGTATGCTACATCCTCTGGTGGTCCTTCAGCACAACACTGATCACCAGCCCCGATTCTAACTGGTGTCGTATCCAGATTTTGCACATCAGCATTTGGAGCAACAACATTGTTTTCTTTATTGCCATCAACGTATATAATCAGTTGACTTATCTTCAGGTCCTCAACAGTCTTGACATCTCTCACAAGGGTGACATGATGCCACGCATTATCAAAAACCGCTGTTGTGGAGGCAAAGCTGTTTGGGTTGCCACCGAATTCTGCCCCAATGACAAGGTCGCTGCCAACCCGACCAAAACAGTAGCCAGTTCCATAGAATTTGTCAACGACCCTAGCCCAGTCTTGACTTCCAGGGTCTGCTTTGATCCATGCCTCAATTGTAAAATCGCTATCACCGGGCTGTAATGAAGCACTGCTCTGTATAAGCACCTGACTATCAGTACCATTAAATTCAAGGGCTTTGCCGAATTTGCCCCCATTGATCCAATTTGCGCCACCAGCCAGTGTTCCATTATTTCCACTGCCACTCATATCTTGGGTTGTGCTGCCTGATCCTTCTTCAAAGGGCATGTAAAGAACCAATGTGGGATCAACTCCCATAGCTGTATATGGGATAACCATAGCTACTAGAACCACAATAAAAACTAATGATAGGATTTTCATCTCTAATCCTCCTTAAAATAAATGAGGGAATTAATCGGAAACTCAAAATAATGATGTTTTCCCAATGTTCCCCCGACCCAGAAGGAAACATCCCTTACATAAACCTACTTCTTAACCTCTGCCCATGTTGTAGCAAGCTTTTCAGAAGGCATAACAGCTATTACTGGAATTCCTTGCGACATGTCCTTTTTTAGCTCATCCTCTGTAAGAGCTTTCCTGTAAATCGCAACTTCGTCAATGGTACCTTTGAAAAAGTATGCTACATCCTCTGGTGGCCCTTCAGCACAACACTGATCGCCAGCCCCGATTCTAACGGGTGTCGTATCTTGGTTATGCAGTTTGACATTTGGCGGGATAGTTCTGTTTTCATTTTTGCCGTCAACATAAATGTAAAGAAAACTCATCACTTCCCCCTCTATCGTTTTAATATCCCTTACGACAGCTACGTGGTGCCATTTCTTATCGAATACTGGAGTTACGGAACCAAAGCTATTCGCATTACCGCCAAACTCGGATCCGATAGTAAGATCAGCACCTACCTTACCAAGACAGTAGCCAGTTCCATAGAACTTATCAACAACCCTTGCCCAGTCCACATTGGTCGGATCGGCATTAATCCATGCTTCGATAGTGAAATCGCTGTCATCGGGTTGGAGTGAATCACTACTCTGGATAAGCACCTGACTGTCAGTGCCGTTAAATTCAAGGGCTTTGCCAATTTTGCCGCTGACAGTCCATTTAACACCACCAGCTAATTTCCCGTCATTGCCTTTACCGCTCATATCTTTGGTCGTTTCACCTGCACCCTCCTCAAATGGTATATAAAGCACTAACGCAGGATCAATAGCGGACATAGCCAATAATGGGAAAAAAATGGTTAAAAAACACATTGTGAGAACCATTTTCAAACTATTCATTAGAAAAATGCTCCTCATGATAACACCTCCTTGAGGTTAAATAGACAGGTCTTTGAATTTCTGAACTTGGTTCGTAATAGCCTTTTCAGTAGGTAATCTTTCTATTGAAGAAGCGCCGAAAAATCCAGCAATTCCCTTTGTATGCTTCAATACATATTCAGCATCCTCTGGTTCGGCAATTGGACCGCCATGACAGATCACGAAAATATTAGGATTTATGCTTTTGGCAGCATCATGAATCTTTTGAACAACCTCAGTTGCTTTTTCTATTGTTAGTGCTGTCTTGGCTCCAATAGAACCTTTGGTTGTCAATCCAACATGCGCCACAAGTATATCAGCACCTGCTTGTGCCATTTTCTTTGCGTCCTCTTCATTAAACACATAAGGCGTTGTAATGAGTTCAAGTTCATGAGCTTTGGCGATCATTTCCACTTCAAGATCATAGCCCATATTTGTTTCTTCAAGATTCTGACGAAAAACACCGTCTATCAAACCCACCGTTGGAAAGTTCTGAACACCAGAGAATCCGATCTCGATTAGCTCTTTTAGAAATACATCCATTAAACGAAATGGATCAGTTCCGCAAACGCCAGCCAATACTGGGGTATTTTTCACAATAGGTAATACTTCCCTTGCCATTTCAACGACAATCTGATTTGCATCTCCAAAAGGCATTAAACCAGCCAATGAACCCCTTCCTGCCATTCTATATCTACCGGAGTTATATATAATTATTAAGTCAGCGCCTCCGGATTCTGCACATTTTGCCGATATACCAGTGCCTGCACCCGTTCCAATAATTGGGCGTCCTTCTTTCACATTTTTTCTTAAATGAGCAAGACATTGTTCTCTTGTGATCCTCATGTCTTATGCCTCCTTGTCTTAATTATTTTTTTAACTTCGATATCATCTCTAACAACATTTCGACAGCCTTATTGGCAAAAACTGTATCGTTGATGTTTACATCTAACTCAACAACCCTGATGTCTTTTCGAGTATTGGACTTAACAGCATTAAACATTGCGGAATCAGCTTCTGGTGACCAGAAAGGCTGTCCCTGACTGTCCAGCATAGATACTCCTTTTAATGGAATCAGGAAGGCTACTGGACCTTTTGCAGCATTAGCTTTTTCTGCAAATATCCTTCCCATTTCGGCATTTTCCTGAGGGGTTGTTCGCATAAGAGTTACACTAGGGTTCCACTCATAAAACAAACGTCCAGTATATTTGTCTGGGATAGTATCTTTGGGTCCGAAATTTACCATGTCTACACAACCCGGCACTATAAGGTGAGGTATCCCCGTTTTCCCGGGCGCATCAAGACGAGTGTTGCCGGCAGAAAATACACCACCACAAAGCTCATCAGCCCATTCCGTTGTCGTAATATCTAAAACTGCATCAATAAGCCCATCTTCGACAAGGCTTTCCATAGTCATACCACCAGTTCCCGTTGCGTGGAATACCAATACTTCATAACCTTTCTCCGTAAGCAATTCACGGCATCTGTCAACACAAGCTGTGGTATTGCCAAACATGGATGCAGCTATAATTGGTTTTTCTTCTTTTGGTTTTTCAATCTCGCTTTCTACCATTCCGCAAATAGCACCAACAGCACGAGTGAATATCTGCCTGCTAATACGATTTATACCTGCGACATCCACAACTGATGGAAACATATTTATGTCTTTTATCCCAACATAGGGTCTTGTATCACCAGAGGCGGCAGTTGAGATCATCACTTTAGGAAAGCCTATTGGGAGTGTGCGCATACCTGCGGTAATAACGGAAGTTCCACCCGTTCCACCCATACCAATGATTCCATCGAAACGTGCTTCATTGTATATTTTGCGAACCAGCTTTTCTGCACCTTGACTCATTATTTTCATTGCAGGACCACGATCCATCTTCTGCACTGCTTCTATATCTGATCCGCCTGCTTCGGCAACCTCTGAGTTAGATATATCTGACTTAATAAGCTGATTAAGGTCATAGACACCGGTGTTAAGTGTTAAAGTTTTATGTCCGTGAGCCTCGATCAAATGCTTGACAAAAGCATATTCTTCACCTTTTGTATCGAAAGCCCCAATAATTAAAATTGTTTTCTTCATGTTTACACCTCTCTATTAGGTTAAGGCGACACTTGATAAAGAAATAAGTGCCAAAAATATATATAAATCATCGATAGGAATGAAGTCATGCTTTCTCTTCTCTATCAACGGTGTTTCCTTCTCTATTAAGTTACACAAAGACATACTTTTAAAATATATAGCACATTCTATGCCAGATATACATTTTCTTTGAATTATCGTGAAATTCCAGATATAGATAGCATAACAGTTTTAAAAAATATTGTTTTTTTAAAATTATTTGTGTAAACTATACGTATAGTTTACACAAATATTACACATAATCTGCTAAATGGAGAATTTAAATGCAAAATATCAGACGTATGATACAAGAATTTCAACCAATTGTAGGTGCCGCTATAGGTTCAGGAATGAGTGCCACAGCGGCAGAATTGGGTAATGCAGACTTATTAATGGTTCTCAATGCGGGTTACTTTCGCTCACATGGTTGTAGTTCCATGGCATCTTTGATGCCTTATAGTAATGCCAATAATCTTACATGGGATATAGCAACTAAGTATATAATGCCGCGAATCAAATATACTCCAATATTTCTTGGAATCTTTGCACAAGATCCATATCTAAATCTAGATTCATATTTGCATGAGATAAAAGAACGAGGCATTTTGGGTGTTACTAACTTCCCGTCTGTCGGCTTTGTTGATGGTAAGTATCGTGAAGCTCTTGAAGAAACCGGGTTGGGTTATGAATATGAAGTAGAAATGCTGACTCAAGCAAAAAAGTATGATCTGATGACAATTGGGTTTTGCTTTAATTCAGATGAAGCCATCAAAATGGCACTTACCGGGGTTGATATTTTATGTTTGGACCTTGGATGGGCGGAATGGCGAGAGACAGACTTTGAGGAGCATAAGGCAGCAATTAATCATGCTGTTGACCATATCAACAGTGTAACTGCTTCAGTAAAAAAGTTTACTCCAAAGCCCTACTTTGTAATACTTGGAGGACCAGTAATACTACCAAAAGACACAATACAAATATATCGTGAAACTGAAGTATTGGGATATATTGGTGGCAGTACCATAGAGAGGTTTCCTGCGGCATCCAATATTATACAAACTGTGCAAGAATTTAAACAGGCAACAATAAGTTCGAAGTATGTAAACCAACTTGGGTCCATGGTAGGAGCCAGTTCTGCCATGCAACAAGTATTCCACATGATCAATTGTGTTGCTCAATCAGACGTGCCTGTTCTTATTGTTGGTGAGAGTGGCACTGGAAAAGAGCTGGTTGCTCGTGAAATCCATCGTCTAAGTAATCGCAATAAAAAGCCCTTTATATGTTGGAATTGCGGTGCTATAACTGAAAGTCTTTGTGAATCTGAATTGTTTGGACATGAGAAAGGTTCTTTTACAGGCGCTGTAGGTAAGAAACTAGGGAAATTTGAAATAGCAAATTGTGGAACATTATTTATGGATGAAATATCCAACCTATCAATGAAGGTTCAATCTGCTTTATTGCGAGCTATTCAAGAGAAGGAAATAATACGTGTTGGTGGTGAAGAGAACATACAGATTGATGTTCGGCTTATCGCCGCCTCCAATCAGGATTTCACTGAATTAATTCAATCTGGCGAATTTAGACTTGATCTATATTACCGATTAAATACTTTTGTTTTGCGTATACCGCCTTTACGTGAAAGAAAAGAGGATATTCCATTTCTTGTTACGGAATTTATGCAGGAGTTTGGTGAAAAATATAATTATCCTTTACCAAGAATTCCCAAACAAGCTATGGATATTTTAGTATATCATATATGGCCCGGAAATATCCGTGAGCTTCGCAATGCCGTTGAACGATGCTTTATTTTGGGACAAGGTAAAAGATTTTCCATAGAATGGCTTGATGAAATGTTTGAGCAGGATAGAAATTTAGAAAAAACACTTATGCCTAAAGTCTCAAAATCCGATCAGTCTGCCAAACGAGATATGTTATTTGATATACTTTCACATTATAACGGTAATAAGACTGCAGTAGCAAAAGAACTAGGTGTAAGCCGGAAAACGATTTATAATTGGCTTAGTAGATCAATTGATTAATCCAGATTTGGGGTTCAAAAGCAACGTCTTAATAGCGAAGAGATTGCATATAATATTTATTATATGCAAGTATTGCATGCAATTTTTTATGGCAGAATTCAGGTTCAGAAAAGACAAAAATGTCATCGAAAACTAGGCTCAAATGCTTGTGAATATTGAGTTAAAGGCAAAGTCTGAAATTTAGCACGATCTTTGCCCTGAAATAATAATCACGTTTCCGCAAGGATCGTTGCCGTGATGATCGGATTTTTTTGCATATTTCCCCGGAAAGGTGCATTAAGTAGATCGTGATCGCTCCCGATTTGATCCAACGAAATGCTTAGCGTATGTCATTACGGCAATCGGTACGGGAATCCCAATAGCATATAGACAAAAATAGTCGTTAGGCGACTGAAATGTATAATTTCGGGGGATATGCAAAAATCACGTATTTTCGTTTTCCTCCATATTAATAATTTCATTCATAATCATCTGTTATTGTAATTCTAATTACGGGTATCAGGCGAATTGATGTAACCATACACTGTAAGCAACTCACATGAAGCAAACAGCTTCTTCTTAATCCAGCGTGTACGTCCTCGAAACCCGCATGTTCTCTACATTCTCTGGGGCAAGAAACGTCGTTAGTAAGTCCAAGCTGGGCCTTATCGTTCTATCTTGAGTTCCCTCACTATCATAACACCAATAGTGGGGATAAACTCTCATAAACACTGGGCGAATTGTCCTTAGCGTGTAGCACAACAGTAATTCGCCTGATACCCGTGTCCTGTTATTCGATGCCCAGGCGTTTCATGAGCCTTATAAGGTTGGATCGATCTATCTTCAGCATCAGTGCCGCATAGGTTCGGTTGCCTTCGCACTCCTTCAAGGCATTTTCTACCAAGCGACGCTGGAGGCTTTCTACGGCGGCTGAAAGGCCCTCTTGCTTGGACATGATCTCCTGTATTAACGATTCCCCCTGCGTAATCTCAGGCGGAAAATGATAGGTCTGTATCTGCTCATCTTGCTCTGCCAGGGCGGCGGCTCGACGGACCATGTTCCGCAGTTCACGCACATTGCCAGGCCAGGGATACTCTGGAGCATTTCAAGCACACCCGGTGCAAAACAAGGTATTTCCTTGCCTATATCCTCTGAATAGGCTTTTAAAAAATGCTCAGCCAGAATGGGAATGTCTTGGGGGCGTTCGCGCAGAGGTGGAATTTCTATGGGAAACTCACTCAGCCGGTAAAACAGGTCATCCCGGAAACGACCTGCTTCCACTTCTGCTTCCAGGTCCCGTTTTGACATGGCGATGACCCAGACATCTACGCTGCGAGGTACGTTCTCACCTAGACGCAGAACTTCCCGCTCTTCTAGCACTCGAAGAAGATGGGTTTGAGTGTCCTCTGGCATCTCACCGATTTCATCCAGCAGGACTGTCCCCCCTGATGCTTCTTCAAATAACCCCATCCTGTCTTCATTCGCTCCGGTAAACGCTCCCCTGCGATGTCCGAAGAGTGTACTGGCAACCAGGTCTTTGGGGACGGCTCCGCAGTTCAAAGCCCTCAATGGGCGATCTTTACGACGACTGTTATGGTGTATGGCTTTTGCTACCAGTTCCTTGCCAGTTCCGGTTTCCCCGGTGATAAGCACAGTCAGCCCAGAATCTATGGCTCTCTCCATCAATGCGTGCACCATTCTGATGCTCTCAGAATTGCCAATAATATTATCGAAGCTGTATTTCCATCTTACCTCCTGCCGCAGTTGTCTCACCTCAGTCTGCAGTGAAACGAACTTCGGATCAGGCTGGACAATCAAGCTTAACACGGCAGGCTCAGAATAGTTCAGATCCCGGTCAATAGCCTGCACTTCAAAGACGTAAGTTCCGGGATTTTCGGGTATCCAATCAAAGCTTGTCGCTTTTGTGGGAGGAAGATACGGAATAGTGCTTACATTGCCCTCATTATCTCTGGCTTCGAGGATGCGACAGCGATATTGCCGTTTCTCAGGAACGGTCTTAGAGTCACGGGCACAATATTCAATAGTAACTCGCTGACCAGCAATTAGCACAGGAATGGCAGACAGATCAGTATAGGCTTGATCTGTGGTAATGGAGACGATATTGACTTTGGGAGGAGTTGCATTTCGGAAATAGTGGGTCAAGCCACCGTTGGTACCAAAACACAGACTGCCATCCGGATCCGGCTTTATATCCCAGACCTGATTTCCGGCTAACCCATCGCGAGTGTCCAGCGACGACCACGCGGTGCCATCATACATGCAGACCCCACCTCCTAATGTGGCAACCCACACGATACCATCCGGGTCACAATAGATGGCCATAGGGAATTCACTAGCCAGCCCATCACGGATAGTGAAGTTAACCAACTCCTTACCGTCATAGCGACAGACACCACCACCCCACCATACTCCAAACCATATAGCACCATCAGAATCGCTGCTAATTACACTGATGAAATCCTTTATGTCTAAATGGGTGAAATCCTTTCCGTCGTAGCGCCAGACACCGTTAAACGTCCCAAGCCACAGATTACCAGCCGGGTCGCTATAGATGGCGCTGACGCCCTTGCCAGCTAATCCGTCTATGGTATCGAAAGGCACAACAAGCTTCTTCCCATCGTAGCGGGCCAGACCACCAACTCCATGATACCAGCCTGTGCCGATCCATAACACACCGTCAGGGTCACGATGGATAGCCCAAACATAGGGGTATGGGAATCCATCCTCCATAGTGAACCTGTCAAACTTCCTGCCATCGTATCGGAAAAGCCCAACCCATTGCATTCCGATCCACACAGCACCATCCGGATCGAGGTGAATGACGTTGACACTGTCATTTATTAACTCATCCTTGGTGGCGATGGAGGTAAAATCCCTCCTATCGTATCGAGCAAGTCCACCGCGCCATATTCCAAGCCATAGAGAACCATCAGGATCGCGTTGTATAGATTTGATAGGATTATTGCTTAATCCATCTTTTCGTGTGAAGTTGGTAAAGCTGTGGCCGTCGTACCGCGAGATCCCCCCATAAGTCCCAAACCACATTATACCATCATGATCACGGTAAATGCCACCACAAGCACTGTTAAGCACCAGGCCATCCTCTATTGTGAAGTTCACGAAACGAGGAGAATCCACCGTATTCCTGCCATCATAGCGTGAGATGCCGTCATGTGTGGCAAACCACATCACACCGTCAGGGTCAATGTTAATGTCATAGACAAGATTATTTGCTAGTCCATCTTCAGTGGTCATGTTTGAGAACCCTTTGCCATCATACCGCGAGACGCCGTTAGATGTCCCGAACCATACTACGCCATTCGCGTCAGCACAAATTGACCCCACTGTGTCGTCCACCAAACCATCATTTTTGGTGAAGTTAGTGAACTTTTTGCCATCGTAGCGATAGACACCGCCACCGTCGGTTCCAAACCACATAACACCATCCTGATCACTATATATGGTATTGATAACGTTATGGGCTAGTCCTTCCTTTGTGGTGAAATTGACGAATTCTTTACCATCATAGCGGGAAGCGCTTCCGCCGCCTGTGGCAAACCATATTATTCCGTCTGGTGTGCCGTGAATAGCATTGACAGTATCAAATGCTAAACCATCAAGGGCGGTATAATTCCTCCATGTCCCCTTTTTGAATTCAGCGAAGAAGAGGTTAATATTGTCGCGCATTTCTCCATGATTAATCTGGATAAATACTGCCTTGGATTCATCTTTAACTGTGCTTCCATTTTCGCTGTAATACACATATCCACCGAGAACATGACATCGTATCTGATACTGTCCCGGCTTCAGATCAGCAAACTGGTATCTGCCGTTGTCATTGCTTAGTGTAGTAGCAATCACCTTTTTAGCACAGATAGCCTGGACAGGAACAGCTACATGCGGGGTTTTGCCATCCAGCATAAGAAGCATACCTTTGATGCTGATCACATTCTCCAGTGTGCGGTTCTGCTCCACAGCATATCACCTTCCACAAAAGTATTAAAAATATTTGCTTGAGCCATTCTACGGAAGCTTATGCACAATATACCTCTTCTTTGCTATCTGATCAAGAGAGAACTCAGGCAAGGATGTGAACTGGAGTTCCGGATGGAGAAAATATGGCATAGTGGGTACACTAACCGCCGACATATTGGACACCTATGAAAGAGTTTGTCAAGTACCTTTTAGCTTTCCTTGAAAAAAGGACATATTCGTCTCCTTTGGGAGACAAAATCCATCGGGTCTCTTTAGGACCAATCGTCACACACCTATTCGTGCTCTTAAATGATAGCTTTCGCTTAATGATGGCACAATATACTGTCGGATGCTGCCCTCCCAATCAGAATTAAAGGTTTCTATGAACCATGTCCAATAAGGGGATGAGCAGCTTAATATTGGTTCCCTTGGCTCTGTTGATTATGGCTTTTCTGCTCCTTATCTCTGAATTCTTCTCCTTTGGTTAATATGTAGTAGATCACTCGTAGCATCTCACGAGCTACGGCAACTCTGGCTGTTTTATTGCCATGTTTCTTAACAAGTCTGTCATATAACTGACCAAATCTCCGTGTACGTCTGGCATTTGCACTAGCCTCCACAAGTATCCAGCGTAACCACCGGGAACCTTGCTTGGTTATATGACCATAGCGCGGCCACCTGATGAATGAACACTGGGTGCCAGACCTGCATAGCTCACAAGATTTTTTGCATCTGGGAAACGTTTGATGTCTCCTATCTCGCTAAGTATCAGCATAGCGGAATAGGGACCGATGCCAGGTATGCTCATCAAGAGTTTAGCCTGTTCGTTTACTTTTACTTTGGCGTCTATTTCAGTGGTTATCTGTCCTATCAGTATATCCAGTTGCTCTATGATAACAAGGTAGCCATCTATAGCTTGTCGGTAACATGGACGCAATTGGATGTTTTTAATAAACTGGATACCACGCTTTCCGAAGAGATCAGAGAACGGAGAGGAAACACCACTTTTTGAAAGAATTGAGTGAATCTTATTCTTCAACTGGGTTCTGCTCTTCACAAGAGAAGCACGATATCGCAAGGTTTCTCTCAGGTTTCTTGTTTCCCTATTGGGGATTTTTGCACATCCCCCCGAAAAGGTATATTTCAAAATTATCCACTTCCTGCTGACCGGGAAGAATTATTTTCATTAAGGTATCGATACACAGTCGCTTTTGAAAGATCATAATCTTTCATCAGTGTTTTGATAAGAACGCCTTGCTTTCGTCTTTGTCTCATCTCTGCAATCTGCTGTGCAGTCAGCTTTTCTTGCCGACCAAATTTCACACCTAGCTCTTTAGCCTTTTGAATACCATCTATCTGTCTTTCAGCTCGTAACTCAGTCTCAAACTGCGCAATGGCTGAAAGCATGTTAAAAAGTAATCGTCCGGTGGCATCGCCAGTGTTAATATTTTGATCGATTACCTTTAAGTTGACCTGCTTATGTTGTAGTTCCGCCGCAATCTGACACAGATGCAAGGTTGAGCGTGCCAATCTATCCAGCCTTGTAATGACAAGCGTATCTCCTTCCCTGACATATTCTAGACACTCTTGCAACCTAGGTCGTTTATCTGACGTCCCGCTTTTCTTTTCCTGAAAGACTTTATCACAATGTGCCAGCTTTTCCAGTTGTATATCAAGGCTTTGTCCTATGGAACTGACCCGTGCATATCCGACGAGAGCCATACTATCCCTCCTGACGCATAATTCTTATATATTTCATGATGTTTCATCATTCCTAAGACGATATGAGAATGATATAATAAGACATAAAAAGAGACACGTCAAGAGTAATGTCTCGTAAAGTAGACTTTATGATACATATATTAGTCAGCTTCTGGCTCAGTGCTGCAAAAGCCTTATAAACAATGGGTGGCAGACCAACATAAATGCTATCGTCTATTCCGCCATATTATATGCTCTGATTGTATAATTCTTGAAATATACCTTTTCGTGGGTTTGTGCAAAAACCCCCATAATCCGCACCGGGTTCCAATGAATATCATAATTTATTAGGTAATCACAATCCTGAAGGTTTTGCCCTTCGCTGATACAATCGGTAGCAATGAGAATGTCAATCTCGTCTGTTTGAGTGGCGGAAGTCATATTTGCACGGTTTTTTGAAACAGGCGAAAAGTTCAATAAAATGCTATCATAATCTTTATTGCCGAATGTTGTCTGAGTATAGCTGCCGCATACCAGCGAGCAATGCAATCCCAGTTCTTTTTTTACCCAATTTTTAATATTATCGAAATGTATTGAGCTGTGTCAGCAAAAGCTGTAAACACGATCACCTTTTTGTTTAAGGCATTTATCGGATTCTTAATCCTGATAATTCTCAATAAAACGAAAAAGTGTTAATAAACCCTTGACAATAAACAAAAAATGAAATCTCCTTATAGGTGGTTGTCATGAAAATGCTAAATTACCTAAAAGGAGATATGTATGAATGATA
>Ga0315289_10004652_pt1 | contig 20401 bp, 18 predicted proteins | sample YL17G11_40_MG_FD_203452 | JGI IMG/M metagenome (GOLD analysis project Ga0315289, IMG submission 203452) | Sediment microbial communities from Yellowstone Lake, YNP, Wyoming, USA - YL17G11_40 | ecosystem: Environmental > Aquatic > Freshwater > Lake > Sediment | place: USA: Wyoming | collected... | reverse complement strand
GCATTCCAGACGGGTGTGGAAGCCTATCATGCGGATGACCGGGTGGTCCGCCTCCCGGTGCTGAGGTTGCCCGGAATGGGCGAGCGCCTCGATCCCAGACAGGTCGATGTGCTCCTGAGGCTTAGGGAAGGCATGCGCTCGGGACCGGACGGAAGGTCCGTGGATCGAAAGGAAAGACTCGATGTCGGGGTTCTGCTTGAACTAAAGAACTTGGGACTGCTGCGAACCTCCGTCCGGGACGGCATCGAGATCTCCTTGACCGACCTGGGTAGGTACTATCGTGACTGGCTGATCAAGGCCAGGAACGCCTGACGAACATCATCGACCGCGAATGAGCGGCAGCGCATCGTAGACGATCCGGTCCACTCTCTCGCGTACCATCTGCGCCACGTCGTCCGGCTCCACTGGAGCATGCGCATCATGCAGCGCCTCGAACTTGTTCATGTCAGCGGGATAGCAGCCAGAGATGGTGCAGAACATGACGCTCCAGCAGCGAGGAACGGCATCCAGATTGTAGCCTCCCCCGCCCACCACCAGGTAGCGACCGTCGCAGTGCTTGTGCGCCAGGTCGTGAGTGATCGAGGCCAACTCTTGATAAGCATGAGTCGTCAGCCCCAGCCCGACCAGAGGGTCGGTGTAGTGCCCGTCCACCCCGAACTGATGGATGATGAACTCCGGCTCGTAGCTCTCCAATGCAGGCGCCACCACTCGGCGATACGCCTCCAGGTAGGTGCGGTCTCCCGTGGCGCAGGGAAGAGGCACGTTGATGGAATATCCTCTTCCGTTCCGCTCTCCCACCTCCTCCAGCCTCCCCGTTCCAGGGTAGATGGCTCGACCATGGCGGTGCAGGGAGATGGTGAGCACCTTCTCGGCGTAGAACGTGGCCTGGGTTCCGTCCCCATGATGGCCGTCGATGTCGATGATGGCGACCCGCTCGACACCATGCTCTTTCTGCAGTCGGCGTACGGCCACCGCCATGTCGTTGAAAACGCAGAAGCCTGCGGACCTTCTCGGAGCGGCGTGATGCAACCCCCCCGCCATGTTGAAGGCGTGCTCGAACTCCCCTTTCATGATGCCTTCCATGCCCCTGAGGGTGGCCCCGACCGCCGCCAAGCTGCCTTTGAACAGCTCCTTGGTGACCGGAGTATCGCCCCTGTCCAGGACGCCTTCGCCGCGCTCGCTCATCTCTTTTACGAAGTCGACGTGTTCGCGCGTGTGCACCAGGCACAGATCCTCTTCGGCGGCTGAATTCGCTATCACCTTAACAGCGGTGTCGTCGAAGATACCCAGACCCTGGAGCAGGTCCATGGTCATCTCGTACCGCACCGGCTGGAATGGATGCTCCTCTCCGAAGGAGTATTTGAGGAATTCGTCGTTCCACAGGAACGCGGTCCGCCCTCCGGTCATCAGCGGTGTTAATGGCACGTTGGTATAAGTAGATTGGACCTGCGAAGAATGGAATCTAGTCCACAAAATGCATGCACAAGGGGCTCTTGTCCTTGGCCAGGCTCCTGGAGATCATGCCCAGCTCGACCCAGCAGCAGTTGAAGACCGCCGTGGGGATGAGGCAGGTGGTGGTCAGGCCGGATTTCGACGCGAGCTCCAGCACCTTCGAGCCTTCCCACTCGGTCAGGTCTTGAATGCTGGCGAACTTCAGTTTTGAAGCGTAATGCCTCACCGAATCGCACTCGCTCTCGATGTCGATGTCCACGATGCCGTCGCCCCGGTCCTTCGCTCGGATGACGGTCTGATGCGAGCAGATGGTCATGTCCACCCTGACGGAAGAAGGCAATACCTCACCGTTTGGTGGAAGGGGCTAGTCGCTTTTAATCACTGTCCCCACCGATCTCATTTCGGCGGGGCAGCGCCCCGAGGATGCTCACGGTCCAGGTATTGACGTTCGCATCATACTGCACCGACCCGCGGATCTTGAAGACGCGCTCCATGTTCTCGCTGGTGAGCACCTCCTCCACCTTCCCCGCCGCCAGGACCTTTCCCTCCAGGAGAAGGATGAGCTTGTCGCAATAGCGCGCCGCCAGGTTCAGGTCATGGGAGACCATCACCACGGTGAGGCGCTGTTCCCTGGCCAGGTGCCGGACGATGTCCATGATCTCCAGTTGATGGTTCACATCCAGATGCAGTGTCGGCTCGTCCAACAGCAATATTTTCGGGCACTGCGCGAGCGCTCGGGCGATGATCACCCGCTGCTTCTCGCCCCCACTGAGCTCGGTCATGGGCCGGGCGGCGAGCTCCAGCACATCCGTGGCCTTCATGGACCTCTTGACGATCCTCAGGTCCTCATCGCCCTCGGTCTGGAAGCGCCCAAGGCTGGGACCCCTTCCCATGAGCACGATCTCCAGGGCGGTGAAGGGGAAGTTCACGCCGCTGTTCTGGGGCACCACGCCCATCTCCCTCGCGATCTCCTTCCTCGTAAGGTCGGACACTTCCCGACCGTCCACCAGTACCGAGCCCAGTCTCGGCTTGAGCGCCTTGTTCATGCACTTGAGAAGCGTGGTCTTGCCCGAACCGTTCGGACCGAGGACGCCAATCACCTCGCCCGCCTCGGCCTCGAAACCCACTCCGTCCAGAACGCGAACGCTCTTGTACCCGAACTCCACCCCTTGGACCTTGAGGCGCGTGGCTACCACCCCATCATGTGCCGCCTTCTCCTCAGGAGGTAGAGGAAGAAGGGGGCGCCGATCAGTGCTGTGAGTATGCCCACTGGCATTTCAGAAGGTGCCATGAGGATCCTCGCGAGGGCATCCGTGATGATCATGAACGAAGCGCCGGCCAATATCGAGGCAGGCATGAGTATGCGGTGGTCCGGGCCGACCATCAGGCGGATCATGTGCGGAATGATCAAACCGACGAAGCCGATGACCCCTGAGACGGAAACGGCGGCAGCAACTACCAGGGAGGTGGCGACCATCAGCCTAAGGATCACCTTCTGGGTCTCCACGCCAAGGCTGGAGGCGTGGTCCTCGCCGATGGTCATGAGATTGAGATCTCTGGCATACCAGAATATGATCACAGAACCGAGAGCGATGAGGGGAGTGACGACCATGAGCTGCCCCCACGTCGCCTGGTTGAGACCGCCCATGAGCCAGAAGACGACTGAGCTGAGCTTCTCCTCAGCGATGAATTGCATGAAGGAGACCAGGGCGGCGAATAGCGAACCCACCGCGATCCCGGCGAGCAGGAGCGTTTCCACCGGTACTATTCCCCCGGTGCGGGAGATGCCATAGACCAGGAACATGGTGGCCATGCAGAAAATGAAGGCCATTACTGGTACGGCGAACTGGCCGCTGACGAAGCTGAACCCCAAAACGATGGCCAGGGACGCCCCGAACGCCGCCCCCGATGAAATGCCCAACACTGATGGCGAGGCCATCGGATTGCGGAACACGCCCTGCATGGCCACCCCTGCGATCGACAGGGCTGCGCCCACGACCGCGCCGAGCAATACCCTTGGCAATCGGACCTCTCTGATTATTGTCACGTCTGGATCCGAAGGATCCGTTATCTGTCCAGTTAGAATCGCGAAGACCTTCCCCGGCGATATGCTTATCGTCCCCACGCATATTCCGATGATGGAAGCGACCACCAGGCCGCCGATCAGCACTACCAACACCAGGGTCCACAAGGCGAGCTTCTTCTGGTGCAACTCCTCGATGCTCGGCACCAAGTCAGTGCACCCCGTCGCGGTGCTGCATCGTGTCCTTTGCGCTTGGAGCGGAATAGTCGCGAGCGCCGAGACTCGATCCGGAGACGTTCTTCAGGTGCGCTCTTGCAGCCTGCATGGCCATCGCCATCTCTCCGTCCGTAGGTCCGCGCCAGGTAATTCCTGGAACGGGAAGGAATGCCGTGACATGCAAAGGTATCTCCTCATCCACCTCGGCAAGGAATCCAGCGATCTTGCCTATCTCGTCGGCGTCCACAACCTCAGGGATGAGGATGGTACTCACTTCCAGCTCCACACCCCGGTCCCTAATGGCGTACAAATTGCCCAGGACCTTGGTGTTCGATGCCCCGGTGAGCTGCTGATGCTTCCTCTTGCTGATCGCCCTCAAACTGATGCCCATCTCGTCGACGCCCTCTGGTGGCATGAAGGAGGCATTGGAGTGGGCGATCTTGACCCAGGCTCCGTGGGACTTGGCCTCCGAGACCATGACATCAAGGTCGGCGCAGGTGAGCGGCTCCCCGCCGAGGATGAGGAGCCTCTCTAGCCTGAAGGAGGAAAGGCACCCGAGCACTTCATCGGTGGAAAGGAAACGCGAGGGAGCGAATCCCTCTCTGAGCTTGTAGGAGCATATGCTGCAGGTCCAGTTGCACCCATGGTTGTAGAGGGTGGCCTGGCACAGCTCCTCCTGGTACCCGACCCGGTAGATGGCCATTCGGTATCTTCCTTCCTTACCCTCACCGCTCAGCTTGGATAAAACCATTGCAGCATCTGCTCAATGGCGTTCACCAGCCGGGGAGTCGCGGTCATCCATTCGCCGTTGATGCGGTATATCTGGTGCTGCTGGACCGCAGGGATGATGCTCCACCCGGACCGCGCCTCAATGTCCGCATTGGTCACTATGCTCTGATCCTCTATCACGATAAAGGCGGGCAGGCGGCTGATGGTCACCTCGCTGCTCGGAATGGGGTTGGTCTTGGTGGCGTTGCCGTAGATGTTGAGCCCTCCCGCCAGGCGGATGATCTCCCCGCTCATGGTGGTGTTGTTGACGGTGTTGCCGTTCCGCAGCTCGAAGTAGACCTTGGGCCTCTGGCTGTCCGGAATGACCGGCACCTTCTCGATCGCTCTTTGGATGCGCTCGGTCATGTTCTGCACGATCTTCTGCGCTTCGACCTTGTGCCCGGTCATTACTCCGATGTCCTGGATCTCCAATTTCACCGTATCGATGCTCGAAGGAGACAATGCCACGACCTTGTAGCCATCCGCCTCCAGCGTAGTGATGGCGGAGGCGGTGGTCGCATACTTCCAGGCGATTATCAGATCGGGGCTGGTGGCGATGATCGCTTCTTTGTTTATCGAGGTTCCGTACGTCCCGCCCACGTCCGTCACCGCGAGCGCTTCGGTCGGATAGACGCTCTTAGTGTCCCGGCCCACAAGCTGCCCTCCCGCACCGACGGCGAACACCACCTCAGTGAAAGAGTTGCCCAGGGTCACGATCCTCTGCGGTATCCCGGGGAATGAGACATCGATCCCTCTTGCGTCCCTATATATGAAAGGGTTGTCGGCGATCAAGATTATCGTGGCGTGGCCAGACATGTTGAGGATGTCGACCGCCTTGACTTGTATGGCGTGCTCCCCATTGTAGGCGGTGCTCGCGTTCCACTGAAGCGCGTACGGGGCGGCGGAGAGGTTGGCGACCTCATCGCCGTCGAGCTCGAAGCTTACGTACTTCACGGTGCGAGGGCTGACCACCTGGGCCATCACCGAGACATCGCCGCTCACGTGCGACATGTTGTTGGGGGAGGTGATGCCCACTGTGGTCCCGCCGTTGTTGATCGTGACCGTGACCTGCGACTGGCCCCTCCCTCCGGCGCTGTTGACAGCGGTGAGGTTGAGGTTGTGCTGTCCTTCGGCGTGTTGCGTTGTGTTCAGTTCCCAGCTGAAGGGGGCGACGGTCTTGTTGCCGATGGTCTGGCCATCGAGCCTGAGGACGACGTAGGATATGGCCTTCTTGCTCGTCACGTTAGCGTTGATCCCTATAACGCCACTCACCGTGGACCCATCCACAGGGCTATCGAACTTCGCACTCACCTTCGTGTCTTCTGGTGCAGGGTTGATCAGCACCAGGGCACCGAGCACCCCGGCTGAGACCAAGACCAGCACCGTCAACGCTATGACGACCTTGCTTGCCATGTCCTTTCCTCCGATGAAAGACGCGGGATAACGGCGTTAACGCCCCTTCCCTGCCTCTACGCACGCGGCCTATCGTCAAAGGTGTTTATCAACCCTTCGAAGACTAGCCAGACTTCCAGTGGAAGTGCTACGGATGGATAAACCATCCAGTAATGGATGGATATACCATCCAATAATTCCGCCCTCATGCTCTTCGACGATCCCCGATACTCTTGCGTTAGAACCAGGGAAAGATTCTTGAGCTCTTCACCAATGAGTGAGATTCATGCGCTGCCTGCTCCGGGCCAAGATCCACAGGGCGGTTGTCACTGACGCCAACCCCGAATACATAGGGAGCATCACCGTGGACGAGGACCTCCTTCACAGGGCTGACATCTGGCCAGGGGAGAAGGTTCTGGTGGCCGACGTCGACAACGGCGCTCGATTCGAGACCTATGCGGTCAGCGGGAAGGCGGGCAGCGGCACGGTCTGCGTCAATGGCAGCGCCGCCAGATTGGTGAAGAAAGGCGACAAGGTCATCATCATGGCCTTCGAATACACCGACTCCCCGATCACGCCGAAGGTCGTGCTCGTCGATGAGCAAAATCGCTACGTCCGATCGATGTGATCCGTTCGGTGCATCTGGCCCTCGTCTGTTTTATTATTGGGCTCGTCGTTCGCCTACCAGGAATGGGATTGAAGCTTACGGTCTACACGGACGGCGGTTCCCGAGGGAACCCAGGCCCCTCTGCGTTCGGCGTAGTAGTGGTCTCGGATGAAGGCAAGGTGCTGAAGCAGCGCTCTCAGTATCTTGGCGAAAGAACGAACAATGAGGCCGAGTACTACGGTCTCATCGCCGGACTGAAGATGGCGAAGGAGCTGGGTGCGGATGAGGTGGAGGTGGTGATGGACAGTGAGCTGGTGGCATTCCAGATCGATGGCCGCTACCGGGTAAAGGCAGCGCATCTGCTACCACTGTATGAGGAGGCGAGGTCCCTGCTCTGTCAGTTCAGGTCGGCGAAGGTGGTCCAGAAGGGAAGGGACAACCCCATGACCACCCGGGCGGACGAACTGGTCAATGAGGAGCTGGACATCATGGCATTCGCCCGCAAGCTTCGGAAGTGACCTTGGAGAGCATGTTATTCTCTCCGACGAAGCTTCTTTCGTCAATGTTTAAATAGGACCTGCTAAAGATGTAGTACTTGGTGTCCGGGGTCGGTGGCTCAAACTCTCCTCCTGAGCCAGTTGATTCCTAGTTTTCCCCACCACATCGACCCCGGACACCAGACTCACCTTTGTTTCGGAGCTTGTCCACCAATTCATCCTTCTTGACCAAGCTCTGCTCGCCGCTGACAAGGTCCCTTAGGGCGACAGAACCTTCGGCCATCTCCTTCTCGCCCACGATGATGGCGAAGCGTGCGCCGATGGCGTCAGCGTACTTGAAGTTCTTGCCCAGGTTCCTCCTCATAAGATCGACGTCGGCCGCTATTCCATTCCTGCGAAGGTCGGCGGTGATGGCATGCGCCTCCAGGCGCATCTTGTCCGAGACCGGTATGACATACGCCTCGACCTTATGCTCCTGGACGATCGTGCCCTCGCGCTCCAATGCCAAGAGGATGCGGTCGAACCCGATGGCGAAACCGGTGGAGAAGACCTTCTCGCCTCCGAAAAGCTCTGTGAGCGAGTACGAACCTCCACCGCACACCTGTTTCTCCGCTCCGAGCTTCGGAGCGTCCACCTCGAAGACCACGCCGGTATAGTAGTCGAGGCCGCGAACCACCCCGAGGTCCACTTTGACGTCGGTGAACCCATAGGCCTCGAGGATGCGGAACACCTCGACGAGATATGAGCTGGCCTCGCCCGGGAAGTCCTTCAGCACGTCCACCGGGCCGGTGGTCTCGGTGACCTTGATCGCTTTCTCGGAGATCTCCTCGGTCATTCCGGCATCGCGCATCAGCGGCCTCGCCTCGTCATACATCTTCTTGTCCAGCTTCTGCAGGATGCCAGATACCTTTTCCTGTGGGACTCCAGCATCGCGAAGCATTGAACGCAGGACGCCGATGTGGCCGACGCGTATCTGGTACTCGCCCAGACCGCTCTTGGCGATCAGGGCCGCGGCCAGACCGATGACCTCCGCGTCCGATTCCGGAGCCGACGCGCCGATGAGCTCCGCCCCGAACTGGAAGAACTCCCTGAAGCGTCCGCTCTGCGGCCTCTCGTAACGGAAGCACTGCCCGAAGTAGAAGAGCTTCAGCGGCCGAGGGTAGTTGGTGAGGTCGTTCACGAAGAAACGCATGGCCGGGGCCGTGAGCTCTGGCCTGAGAGCTATCTGTCTTCCTCCCTTGTCCTCGAAGGCGTACATCTCCTCGACGATGCTCGGGCCGGACTTGAGGGTGAAAAGCTCAGCGTGCTCGAAGATGGGAGTGCAGATCTCGCGAAAGCCATGCGTTTCCGCGACCGTTCTGAAAGCGCCCTCCAGGTGCCGGCGTGCCTCCATCTCCTTCGGAGTGAAGTCCCTGGTCCCTCGAGGCCGCTGAATCATCTGGTTCGCAATCGCTTGCGCATTATTAATTCTTGTTGAAGCCTACCGGCTCGCTGCCAGCGCCTGATCCAGGTCCGCCTTCAGGTCCTCCACGTCCTCGATGCCGACGGAGAGCCTTATCAAGGAGTCCTTGATCCCGAACCTGGCTCTCTCCTCGGCAGAGAGCGAGGAATGCGACGAGTTCAAAGGCATCGAGGCCAGGGAATCCACCCCGCCCAAGCTGGTGGCCTTCTTGATCAGCTTGAAGGCGGATAGCACCGCCTCCGCTTCCCTTCTCGTCCCTTTGACCTCGAACGATACCATGCCCGAGAACCCGCGCATCTGTCCCTTGGCCAGCGAGTGCTGCGGATGCAATCGCAATCCAGGATAGTGCACCCTATCTACCAACGGATGTGATTCTAGGAACTCGGCCAACTCCAGGCCGTTCTGGTTGTGCCGCTGCATTCGTACCTCGAGCGTCTTCATGCCTCGGGAGAGGAGGAAGGCGCCTATGGGATCGAGGGAGCCGCCGTACTGGACCCTCTTCTTGTAGATCTCGTCCAGCATTTGCCTTCTCCCGACCACCGCCCCAGCGATGAGGTCCGAGTGCCCGTTCAGGTACTTCGTTCCGGAGTGCACCACCAGGTCCAGGCCCATGTCCAGCGGGTTCTGGTTGATGGGCGTGGCGAAGGTGGAATCGATGATGGAAACAACATCGTGCTTTCGGGCGATCCTCGCCACCGCTCGGATATCTACCAGCTTCAGCAGGGGATTGGTCGGCGATTCGATGTAGATCAGCTTGGTGTGGGAGTTGATGGCACGCTCCATCTGCACCAGGTCCGAAGAGCTGACCATGCTCACCTCCACTCCCAGCCGGGGAAGCTCTTGCCTCATGAAGGCGAACGTCCCGCCGTAGAGGTCTTCGATTGCCACCACGTGATCGCCCTTGCCGACCAGGGAAAGGATGGTGGAGGTGATGGCGGCCATGCCTGACGAGAAGACCAAGGCCCTCTCGCCGCCCTCTAACGCGGCGAGCTTCTCCTCCGCCGCCGCGATGGTGGGGTTGCCATGGCGGGTGTAGATGTACCTGCCCTCGGGCACCTTGCCCTCCCAGCTCTCCCTCTCCTCGGTAGGGAAGAAGAAGGTGGAGGTCTGATAGATGGGAGTGTTCACCGATCCGTGCTCGTTATCCAGCATCTCGCCCGCGTGCACTGACCGAGTGCTCAGGCCGCGGCGCTCGCTTCTCTTCTCGCTCATCTCAGCACTGCTCCTCGACCAGAGCATCCCATTCCCGGTTGATAATCCTCTTCCTCAGCCGCCGCGCCTCTTGATGATGGACAGAACGTCCCCATCTCTCAGCACGTGGTCCATTCCCACCGTCTGACCGGGGAACTTGGCGCTCTTGCCCCAGACCACGGCATAGCGGAAGTTCTGGCGCATGGTCCTATGCAAGGTATCGGCCACATTCCCTACGGTGGCGTCCTTGCGCACCACCAAGGGCTCTTTCAGGTCCGCCTCCCGGCCTTGGGGCTTGAGGTAGATGCGGATGAGGTCCAGATTGTGATAGATCGTCTCTTTGAGCCCACCGATCCCCTGACCCTTCTCCGCCGAGATGAAAACGACGTCGTAGCCGCGGAACTTGCGCTTCAGGCCCGGCATATAGCTCTTGTCCGCGACGAGATCGATCTTGTTCACCGCCACCATGGCCTTCGCGTACACGCGATTGCCAACCAGCACATCGATGAGCTCGTCCTCGTCGATGTCCTCCCGGATGATGACGTCCGCGTTGATGAAGCCGTATTCGCTGACGATGCTCCGGGCGAGCTCCTCGTCCATCTTGGTGAGCGACAAGGTCGTGCGCACCTGTACGCCCCCGCTCTCGGTCTTGCTGATGATCACGTCGGCGGGATGGGTGTTGATGCGGATGCCCACCGCCTCCAGCTCTCGTATCAGCACCTGGATGTTGGTGCCGCAGGCATCGATGACGAATATGATGAGGTCCGCCGCCCGGACCACGGAGAGGACCTCTCGTCCTCGTCCCTTGCCCTTGGAGGCGTCCTTGATCAGACCGGGAAGGTCCAATATCTGGATCTTGGCGAACTTGTAGGTCATCACCCCCGGCACAACATCCAACGTCGTGAAGTCGTAGGCAGCGACCTCGCTGTTGGCGTCGGTGAGCTGGTTGAGGATGGTGGACTTGCCGACGCTCGGTAGGCCGACCAGGGCCACAGTGGCATTGCCGGACTTCTTGACGCCGTACGTGAGGCCAGCTTTTCCGCCACTTGAGCGCCTCTTCTCCTGCTCCTCCCGGAGGCGGGCGATTTTGGCCTTCAGCTTGCCGAGGTGATACTCCGTATTCTTGTTCTTCTGCGTCTTGAAGATCTCATCTTCCAGCGCCTTGATCTGTTCCTCGATGGTGGAAGACACCTTGCACCTACCTCGTTATCGACGTTCCCGCCTTGCCTTCCAGGGCCGCATCAAGCTTCTCCGGTGAGGTGATGATGACGCGTTCCCCTCCTCCGGCCAAGAACTGCAACGCAGCTTCAACCTTCGGTCCCATGCTCCCCTCGGGGAACTGCCCCTGAGCTTGGTATTCCTCCAGTTCCTTGACCGTTACCCTCCCCAGGGCCCTCTGGTTGTTTCCTTTGTAATCCAAGAATATGTTGTCCACGTCCGTGAGCATGATGAATAGCTTCTCTTGAATGCTCAGAGCCAGCACCGCGGCCGCTAGGTCCTTGTCCACCACCGCCTCCACGCCCAAGTAGTGGCCGTCCTTCCTCACCACGGGGATGCCTCCCCCTCCCGAAGCGACCACGATCTCTGCCTGGTCCTCGCCACCGAAGACCAGACGTCGGATGCCACCTTTCTCGATGATGTCGATGGGACGGGGGGAAGGGACCACGCGCCTGTAGCCTCCTCTCTTCGGGTCCTCATGGAAGTCCCATCTTTGGGTGCGTTTGAGGTAGTCCGCTTCTTCCTTCGTGTAGTACGGCCCGACGGGTTTGGTGGGGTTCTCGAAAGCGGGATCTTCCAGGTCCACCACCACCCGGGTGAGGACGCAGGTCACCACCTTCCTCACGCCGCATCTATCGCAAGCTTCGGTCAAAGCCTGCTGGATCATGTAGCCGATCTGACCCTGCGACTCCGCCACGCACACGTCCAGAGGCATGGAGGGGATGTTCTCGCGGGCCACCTCATTCTGGATGAGGATGTTGCCCACCTGAGGTCCGTTCCCGTGGGTCAGCACCATGTCATAGCCGGATCTGATCATTCGGGCCAGGTGCGTCATCGTCTTCCGGAGATTGCGCATCTGGTTCTCCAGGGTGGCCTCCTCGCCTGCCCTGAGTATGGCGTTTCCGCCGATGGCTACGACCGCGGTCTTCATTCTTCGCTCACCAGAACAGGTTTTTTCGAACAAAATGCGCATATATAATCTTGTTGCCACGACGACCGGTCGTCCGGAGGACCGGGAAGGAGGCCAGCGTGCAGGCTCTCCAAACAGGAGGAAGTAATGCTCCATAAGAAGGTTTAAAGTGGGGGGCTTCATTCCCCACCGATGGCTTCCACTGGCGCGCCCAAGGGCTTGTTTCCGGGGCTACGCAACACTCGCAATGGCATCATCATGGCGATCGCCCTGAGCTTGATCGCCTCCTACTTCATCCTGGTCTTCCAGTCTTTGTTCCTTTGTCTGGCACCGGCCCTGGTGGCCATAATCATGTATTTCGTGCCTAACTGGTTCGGGCTCAAGAACAAGAAGAAACTGGCCATCATGGGCGTGGTGTTGCTGCTGGTCTTGGGCGTCGCGCTGGGCGTCACCAACTACTACGCGGAGAAGGACATGCAGCCTTCGAAGCTCGCGGACAGTCACTTCACCAGCGGCCAAGTATTGCCATTCCGCGGCGGGGCGGGCAGCTACAACTTCTCCGTGGTCCTGACCACGGGCAACAACACATCTTACATCAAGCTCCGGCTGGTGGATTTCTGGGCTGCCACTGATAATCTCTACAACATGACGTTCTCCACAGATAGGCCCGAAGGCAAGCTGTTCGTTTCGAACCGGAACCTGGTCGGCAGCGTGTACTTCTACAGCTTCGTCTACACGGACCCGGCGGGAGCCACGTATCAGAGCACCTGGGGCAATGGCCCTGTGACCGTCCAGGACGGCGACATCTTCAGTCACAATCTCCAGATCTGGGTAGTGGCGGTGTTCTACACCGTGGGATTGCTGTTCTTCATGCTCGTGCTCCTCACCTGGTGGATGGACTCCTCCAAGAAACGCTACGAGACGTTGCAACAGAAGAAGACGGAGAAGCAGGGCGGGAAACCGGAGAAGTTCGTCTGCTCGGAATGCGGCACCGAGGTCCCTGGCGAAGCGAAGCAATGTCCGCAGTGCGGAGAGAAGTTCGATGATGAGGAGAAGAAGGGCAAGGGTCCAGCGCCCAAGGCGGACGACGAGCTCATCTGCTCCGAGTGCGGCAAGACCGTCAAGGATTCGGACAAGAAGTGCTGGAACTGCGGCAAGGAGTTCGAGAACTGAGTAAGCTGGCTGCAGCGCAACACATTTATTACCACAGCCCTCATACACTGTCCCGGGATGCACATTTCACATTCCGTCCAGCTGAGGTTCTGAGATGACCTCCATCGCCGATCAATTGGCGAAGAAGCAGAAGGAGATCTCCGTCTCCGAGTTCTTCGAACGCAACCGCCAGATATTGGGCTTTGACTCGGCCACCAAGGCCATCATCATTGCGGTCAAGGAGGCGGTGGACAACAGCCTGGATGCGTGCGAGGAAGCGGGTTTTCTGCCGGACATCGTGGTCAAGCTGGAAAGGATCGACGAGAAAGAGTTCCGCATGACCGTGGAGGACAACGGCCCGGGCATAGTGCCGGACATGATCCCCAACGTCTTCGGTCGCCTTCTCTTCGGTTCTAGATTCCATGCCATCCGGCAGTCCCGGGGGCAGCAGGGCATAGGCATCTCGGCCACGGTCATGTATGGCCAGATCACCACTGGCAAGCCGACCAAGGTCACTTCCAAGACGGAGAAGGAGAAGCCCGCGGCGGTCAAGCAGATCATGCTCAACACCAAGACCAACTCGCCATCGATCGTCTCCTCCGACTTCGTCATGTGGGATGAGAAGGAGCATGGAACGAAGGTGGAGATCAACGTCAACGGCCGCTATGTTGGCGGCAAGCAGTCCGTGCTCGAGTATCTGAAGCAAACGGCCATCGTCAATCCTCACGCCTCGTTCTCCTTCACCGATCCGGACGGGAAGACCTACATCTATCCCCGGGCGGCGGACAAGTTGCCCCCCACCACGATAGAGATCAAGCCTCATCCCGAGGGGGTGGAGCTTGGCACGCTCATGAACATGGGCCGGGCCTCGCGAACCAGGAACCTGCGCGACTTCCTGAAGAACGATTTCTGTCGGGTGTCCGACCGCCTGGCAAAGGAGATCGCGGAGCGAGCGGGGCTGTCCGAAACGGTCAAGACCACCCAGCTGGACCTGGACAAATACAAAGCCTTGTTGGGCGCCATGCAGTCGGTGAAGTACCTTCCTCCGCAGATGGACTGCCTTTCGCCCATCGGAGAAGCGCTCATCCGCAAGGGCCTGAAGAACGTCCTGGACGAGGCGAAGCCGGAGTTCTACACGCCCCCGGTCTCCAGGAACCCCCGGGTCTACTCTGGCAATCCCTTCCAGGTAGAGGTGGGCATCGTCTACGGCGGGAATCTGACCGCGGACCAGCAGGTCACCATCCTGAGATTCGCGAACCGCGTGCCTTTGCTCTATCAGCAGGGAGGATGCGTGCTCACCAAGTCGGTGGAGGCGGTCGACTGGCGCCGCTACGGCCTGGAGCAGAGGGGCGGGAGCGGGATCCCATTCGGTCCAGCGATCATCCTGGTGCACATCGCGTGTACCAAGGTGCCTTTCACCTCGGAAGCGAAGGAGGCCGTGGCCAGCATCCCCGAGATCCAGACGGAGATCGAGCTGGCGCTGAGGGAATGTGGCCGAAGGCTCAAGGTCCACCTGAACAAGAAGGAGACGAAGACCAAGACCAAGGCCAAGTTCGAGATCGTGCAGGAGATCCTCCCTCTCATCGCGGAGAAGTCGGCCAAGATCGTCCACCGGCCCGTGCCTTCCCTGAGCGGCACCATCACCAAGATCATGAACGTGGTCTGGATCGACGACTCGGTGGTCTACGAGAAAAAGCGGCACGTGGCCAATATCGACATCTACAACTACACTCCCAGGCAGGTGCGCTTCAACCTTCATGCCGTGGTACCAGCGGGCTCATTGGACATGGAGGCCACCGACCCCAAGCCCATGGAGGTCAAGGAGGACGGCAAGGTCACCTGGGAGCTGAGGCATATCCGTTCGACCGAGAAGCAGACCGTACGTTTGGTGCTGACCGGGCTCGATCCTGACCTCTACGACGAGAACGAGATCTATTCCAGCGGGATCGACCCGACCATGATCATCGGCGCGGATCCCTTGCCAGGCGATTGGGATGTCGCCGGGCTCAAGGTGACCGAGGTGCCTGCCGAGATTCCCGCCCTCAAAGAAGAAGAGGCCGAAGAGGAAGAAGTGGACTACGACGAGCAGACGGAGGCGCTGAGCGATGACTGAGGAAGGCAAGATCGCGGTCCAGAAGCTGTACGAGCTGGCGGAATCGATCTACGAGCAGATAGACGGCGGCAAGATACCCAAGATGGTCATCCCTCTGCGTACCAAGTCCAACATCCGCTTCGACCCGAAGCACAGCGTTTGGAAGTACGGCAACGCCAAAGGCGCCCGCACGGCCAAGAAGACCAAGGGCGCGCTCATGCTCCTGCGGACGATGTGCGTCATGGACCTGATCGAGGATATGATCAAGGGGAGCAAATCCTCCACTCTGAGGGAGATGTACTACATCTCCGAGGGCTGGGGCAAGGGCAAGTTCCATTCCCAGGACGAATCCAATCTTCTGGCCGAGGATCTGGAGATCGTCACCGGCCTGATGAGGGAGGATTTCAAGCTCCGGCCGGAGGAGAACGGCGCCAGCGTCATCGGCAACATCACCATCGAGGAGATGGACCGCAAAGGGAAGAAGAAGAGGATCAACTGCCTGGACGATGTCGGGGACTCCGGTTACGGCATCCCCTACAACGTGGAGAAGGACAAGGTGCAGATCCTCGAAGCCGGAGCGGATTTCATCATCGCCATCGAGACCGGCGGTATGTTCGACCGGTTGGTGGAGAACGGCTTCGCCGAGGATTACAATTCGGTGCTGGTGCACTTGAAAGGTCAGCCGGCCAGATCGACCAGAAGGTTCATCAAGCGCCTGCACGAGGAGATGCATTTGCCGGTGGTGGTGTTCACCGATGGCGATCCCTGGTCCTTCCGCATCTTCGCCTCCGTGGCGTACGGAGCGATCAAGACCGCCCACATCTCGGAGTATCTGGCGACGCCGACGGCCGAGTTCATCGGCATCACCGCCTCGGACATAGAGAACTACAAGCTGCCGACGGACAAGCTGACGGAGCGGGACACCAAGGCGCTGGAAGCGGAGCTCAAGGACCCGCGCTTCGCGGACGAATTCTGGCGCAATGAGATCGACCTCATGCTCAAGCTGAACAAGAAGGCGGAGCAGCAGGCCCTGGCGAAGTACGGCCTGGACTACGTCACCGACAAGTATCTCCCGGAGAAGCTGGGCGAGCTTGGAATAGCCAAGTAGGATCGCTGGATCCACTAACCAAAATTGCATATCCCCGGGCACGAATCCTATCGTCCGCCAGTGAGAGAAATGCAGGGAGAACGGGAGAGAATAGGCCGTATCCGGGGAGATAAGAGCTTGCTCCGGGACTTCGTCTCCCTTTTCCTGGACGCTCCGAGAGCGGAGGAAGGCTGATGGACGGCGACGTAGTGATCGAGACCAAAGGCCTTAGGAAGCAGTTCGACGAACTGGTGGCGGTCGAGTCCCTGGACCTGAGGATCTCCAAGGGAACGCTCTACGGGTTGATCGGTCCGAACGGGTCGGGCAAGACCACGGCCATCAAGATGCTGGTCGGCCTCTTGAAACCGACGGCAGGCCACGCCAAGATATTGGGCGAACCAGTCCCGGTGAGAACGAACCGCAGTAAGGTCGGCTACATGCCGCAAGAGATGGCCATTTATCAGGACCTCACCGTGCACGAGAACCTGGAGTTCTTCGCCGGCCTCTACTCTATTATTCGCGAGACATCGCGCCGCAGGGAGGAAGAGGTGCTGCGGGTGGTGGACCTGGAACAGAGCAGGGACCGTCTGGTGTCGCATCTCAGCGGGGGGATGCGGCACCGGGTGTCCCTGGCTTGCGCCCTGATGCACGATCCCTTCGTCATTTTCCTGGACGAGCCAACAGTGGGTGTCGACCCGGAACTGAGGGTCGGCTTCTGGAAGTACTTCGCAGAGCTCAAGGCGCAGGGGAAGACGATAGTGCTCACGACGCACTACATGGACGAGGCGGAGCGCTGCGATGTTGTTGGCATGATGCGCCAGGGCGAGCTGATCGCCGAAGGGGCGCCCCGCGACCTCATGGAAAAGACCTCGGTGTCGAATCTTGAGGATGCCTTCCTCACGATCGCCAGGAGGTCGAGGAAATGAACCTGCAGCGCATTTTGACCGTTTCCAGGAAGACGCTGCGCTCGCTGCGCCACGACCGCCGCACCGTCGCCTTCCTGGTACTGGTCCCCCTCCTGATGATCGCATTGTTCGGGTACACCTTCGGAGGCGATCTGAAGGATGTCAAGGTGGACATCGTGAACCTGGACCAAGGGGTGCTCGATCACGCGCTGGGAAACGACATCTCGCTCGAGCTAAGGAACACCAGCGTACTGAAGGTGGTCGATTACTATGGCCCGGGAGTCCAGAACGCATCCGCGGTGTCATCGTCGTTGGAGAAGGTGAAGAGGGCCGAGATATGGGCCTGCGTCGTCATCGACCAGAACTTCACCGTCGAGGTGCTCAAGGGCGTCTTCAACATGAGCCATGGGCTGCCTGTGGTCCCGGCCAAAGTCCGAATCGAGGTTGATTCGACCAATCCCAACATCGCCGCCGCGATCGTGGCGGAGGTGCAGAAGGCGGTCCAGCGGGTCCTGACCGAAAGGTACGGCATCGTGCCTCCGATAGGGATCGAGATGAGCAAGGTCTATGGCCAGGACGCCCGGTTCATCGATTTCTTCGCCCCCGGCGTCATGGGTCTGGCGGCGATGATGGTGACCTTCATGCTGTCCATCATCTCCTTCGTGCACGAGCGCTCCGCCTTCACACTGGAGCGCGTCCAGACCTCTCCGATCACGGAGGGTGAGTTCGTGGCCGGCTATGCCTTGGCCTTCGGCCTGGTGGGCCTGGTGCAATCGAGTGTAATATTGGGAGCGGCGATGTTGCTTTTCAACATCCAGATCGTCGGCTCGCCGCTGGTGGTCCTGTTCATCATCTTCCTTCTGGCCGTTGGGGTGCAGGGATTGGGGTTCCTCCTCTCCACCCTGGCCCGGACCGAGTTCCAGGCGATCCAGTTCCTGCCTCTGATCCTCTTCCCCTCCATCCTCCTGGCCGGGGTCTTCTGGCCGCTGGAGGCGGTCCCGGAGGTGCTGCGACCGGTCTCGGGCTTCATTCCCTTGACCTATGCCGTGGACGCGAGCCGTTCGGTCATGATCCGCGGATGGGGTCCGGAACAGGTCTGGGTGCAATTGCTGATACTGGCCGCCTTCGCGGTGGCGATGCTGCTGCTCAGCGCCCTGAGCCTTAAGAGGAGGGGGTGAGGCTCACGAGGCTGCTTTGATGGCTTCCTCGATCCTCCGCAGCACGAACTCCTTGTCCAAGGTGGAAAGGAAATAGCCCAGGCGAGGTCCTTGCTTGCGGTCGATGAAGATGCGGTACAGCACCTGGAAGCCGCCCTTCGCTCCGATGGCGCAGGACTTGGCGCTCTCATAGACCGAGTCGTGGATCTTGTCTCCGCTCCAATCGAGGCTCTGGAGCGAGGTGTAGGCGCAGCGCAGGAAGTTGATGTCGGCGTCCGTCAGCTCGACCTTAGGCATCTCCTGGCAGATGGTGCACTTGACCTCGTCCGGGGCGAAATTGGCGAGCCAGAAGCGCACGCATTCCACCCTCTGCCTCAGGAGCTCCACGTCCTTCTGCTCCACCTCAGCCAGATGCTCGGTGCGCTTCAGCAGTGCGAGCACTCCGTCGAAGGAGTCCGCGATCTGCACCACGGATACCAAATGCCGGTAAGGGATCTGCAATGGAATGTGTCCTCTTGGACCGTCTGGCTGGCCGATCTCGTACGCCCGGAGGAGGTCTTTCTCCTTCTCGTCCACCCCGCCCTCGTAGTACATCTTCTCCACCCGGTCGTACTCATCCACCACGTCCAGGATGCCCAGCCCGGAATCGTAGTCGATGTGCCTGTCGGGGTTGTAGCGCAGGAAGTTGTAGTTCAGCACCGGGGCGGGGGTCATGCGCAATGCATCCACTCCCGTCACAGCCACGCCGGTGGATTTGTGCATCTGGCCCTTGCCCTTGAGCTGCACGAACTCGTATGGGATAGGGTAGGGAGGTTCGTTGATGAGCACCTCCTTGGCGAATCTGACCCCCGTATCGTACGAACCTCCGGCGGCGGCATGGTCCTTGCCGAACGGTTCGCATGTGACGCCCAGTATCTTCCACTTGGCCGCCCACTCCAGCCTCCATGGCAGCTTGCCTTCCGCTTTCCTGATGTCCGCTTTGCCCTCTTCTCCGCAGTGGCAGGTGTACCTCACATACGGAAACTCGTAACCGAGGATCTTGCCGTTCGAGAGCCTTCCGCACTTCGGACAGAGCGGCGAGTAGGGGAAGAAGTCCGGAGGCACGTCTCGTCCCGTCACCTCTCGCAGGATGTTCGCCACCATCTCCTTCTTCTGGATTATCGTGTCCGTAGCGGAAGCGAAATCGCCCTGCTCGTAGTGCTGGTGCGTCCAATGGATCTCCGGCCTGATGCCCAGCTCCTCGATGGACTGCAGGAATGGCAAGATGAAATGCTCGGCATAGCTCTTATGCTGGCCGCACGGGCATGGAATGAGAGCTATCGGCTTTCCGACCTCGGACTCGTAGCTCTCCGGCAGGAAAGGATAGCGTTTGCGCAACGGGTCGAAGGAGTCGACCAGGTAGATGAGCTTGGCGTCAGCGTTCTTTTGCTTCAGGGCCTTGAAGACCGCCTGGGCGGTGATGGCCTCGCGCAGGCTGCCCACGTGTATGAAGCCCGAGGGAGTGATGCCCGTGGAGATCAGCTGCTTCTGACCTCGGTCCATCAGCTCCTTTGCGACGACGTCCGCCCAATGCATAGTGACCTTCCGCGCAAAGCAGACGCGCGGATATTAATGTTGCTGCCCAGACCGGGAAGTGATGGCCAAGGATACGGTGCACGGAGATCTGTACGTAGACGGTCCTTGGAACGATGGCCCAGCCTACCGGAGACATGTTCTTGCTGGCGAGATATCCATCAGCACCTTCGGTCCCCGGTAACCATTGTTTAAATAGTGGTTCGCGACAATGAGCGGAACGTGGAAGTCGGAAAGGCGGATTTCGCGCGGAGACTGGAAGCCGCGAGGGGCTTACCAGAGATATTCGAGCTAGTGAAGAAGGCGGTAAGCCGGACCACGGGCATGGAACGTTCGGGCCTGATGCTCGGACTTTCCAACCTGGGCGGTGGATTGGCGGGGTTCGTGGGCGCATACTACCCAGTGGCCACGAACATCATCGTCATGAACACTTTGCCGCTGAGACGGGTGAAGGAGACCGCCCCGCATCTCTACAAGCCATACGTGTTCCACATCCTGTTGCACGAGTACCTGCACACGCTCGGAATATTGGATGAGACGCAAGTGCGCGTCAAGGCGCAGGAGATTAGCGAGCAGACCTTCGGGACGGAGCACCCGGCGACGGAGATAGCCAAGGACCTATCCAAGTTCATGCCCAACCTGGTGTATCCGGTCTATGGCTGGCAGCCTCCTTCCGATCCGGGCCTAGAGCTGGTGAAGG